>Ga0326727_10001859_pt1 | contig 75523 bp, 77 predicted proteins | sample MB2enrmetagenome_FD_207643 | JGI IMG/M metagenome (GOLD analysis project Ga0326727, IMG submission 207643) | Lab enriched peat soil microbial communities from McLean, Ithaca, NY, United States - MB29MY | ecosystem: Environmental > Terrestrial > Soil > Wetlands > Peat | place: USA: New York... | reverse complement strand
GGACTCCAGCCCATCTCCAACTGCGTCTGCAACAAGGCCCGCTCTTCCAACAACAGATGCTTGTAGTTCTTCCCCATGCAACATTTTCCCTTTCAGAAATGTTGCACTTGGAGTTTGAGCGCAAGCGCCCTTCAAGTGGCTTTTTCCTCAAGAAAACGCCACTTTGCACGCTTCTTGAGAAGCCTACGTTGATTCCGAAAATGCCGTGGTCCGTTGTATCCGGCGCTGCGGGGCGCCCTGCCTGGGCTATAGCAAAACCAGAGATGCTGTAACCCGAAGCCGCTGCACTTAAATCGCCGCGACCCCAAGGAGCGGCGACCTTCAAAAAAAGCTGAATAGGGCACACCTTCTCTGGTTTTGCCGTAAAACCAACCTTCTCTATCCATGCAGGTTCGTGCTTTAGCATTCCAATATGCCCATCCCCGAACCGCTGAATCCAACCTTCGCTTCCGCGCGTGCGCATGTGCCCGGCAAGATGCCGGAAAAGATAGACGTCGCGCGCAAGCGGTTGATTGTGGCGCTCGACGTGCCGAATGCCGCCGCTGCCGCCGAAATGATGAACCGGCTGGAGGGCGTGTGCCAGTGGTTCAAGGTGGGGCTGGAGTTGTTTACCGCAGCCGGACCCGCCGTGCTGGAGCCGCTGGTGGCGCGCGGGCACTCCGTATTTCTCGACCTGAAGTTTCACGATATTCCTAACACCGTGGCCGGAGCGGTGCGTTCGGCTGCGGCGCTCGGCGCGCGCATGTTGACGGTTCACGCCGCAGGAGGGCCGGCGATGCTAGCCGCGGCCCGGTCGGCATTGGAAGGTCTATCCGAACCACCGCAACTGCTGGCCGTGACTGTGTTGACGAGTATGGATGAAGCACAGTTGCGAGCGGCCGGAGTGGAACGCGCACCCGCCGAACAGGTGGGTCTGCTGGCAAAGATGGGACTGGAGGCGGGGATTCGCGGCTTTGTCTGCTCGCCGCAAGAGGTTGCGGCGCTGCGTGCCCTCACCGGCCCCGAAGGCGTGCTGGTGGTTCCGGGCATTCGTCCGGCAGGCGCTGAATCAGGCGACCAGAGGCGGATTGCTACGCCTGCGGAGGCGCTGCGCGCAGGGGCGAGTTACCTCGTTGTGGGCCGGCCCATCACGCAAGCGCCCAACCCGGCGGAGGCGGCCGCGGCGATTTTGAAGGAGATGGCGGAGGCGCTGGTTATCTAGACTAAGTAATCCGCATAAACAGCGGAAGAAGCGTTGTAAATGCTCCCTCCTCACCGGAAGCTGTGGCTCGTTAACGCTCACTATGCACGAGAGGGCTCTGATTCCTGAAATTATGCTGATATAAGGCGCCCGCACTGTACTTGGCGTCGGGCTGGATTTACTGATTTGGTCTTTATGAGATTAAGAGCGGGCGGCGCGCCGGAGAAATTCGTTGAATTCGTGAACAGCGTGTGGCAAGCCAGCCGTACGTCATGGAACATGATGTGATAACCAAACCTAAACGTAGTTGTCGCATTCATGGGTCGCAGCCACATAGGCTTCCATATTCGCCCGAGGCGTATTGAAGGGAGCGTCGCACCCGGGATTCATGATGAAGCCCGTGGGCCCGAGATCGCGGATCAATTCCTTGACGTATTTGTACACGTCTTCCGGCGTCCCCGCTGCCAGTAGCGACGATGGCACGTCTCCGAGAAATACCATGTGGTCGCCTAAAATCTCTTTTGCCCGGCGGATGTTGGTCGCACCATCCAACGCAAGTACGCAGCCCTTGGGCAATTCGAGAAACCGGGCCATGTCCCGATCCCAGTTATGGTCAAAGTGCAGTAAGCATCGAATCCCCCGCTCGTGCAATTTCGTGATCAGTTCGTGGTAGTAAGGGAAAATAAGCCGGTTCCAGATCTTCGGTGACACCATAGCGCTTGCCGCTCGCCATCCGCCTACCCAAGTACACTTCACACCGCAAACATCCGTCGCTTCAATAGCACTCTGAATATAGAAAGGCTGGGCGACATCGAGAACGGCCTTGACTTTGTCCGGCATGCGATAGCAATCGAAAAAGAATTTTTCCATCGATCGCGCCCCACAAAGCGCCTCAAAAGGGATGGTGGTGGCTGTGCCGGACAGCACTGCATAGCCCCGCGAATAATAACGGCGAGGCAGGTCCGCATAGTTGGCCGCGATCCAGGCATTATGCTTCTCCAGCAGATCGGGCTTCTGCACCTGGGCAAGCATTCGGGCTACAAACGCCTCCCATCCTTTGTTCAGGATGACGTCGTAGTCTTCCACCTTCATCGTTTCTTCTTCAAGTACCTGCCACAGGGTATTTTCCGGCAGCTCACGTCCGGGAATATTGACTCGCGAAAACCATAAACTGCTCAGTTCGCAGGGAAGCAGACCCACGGTCATGGCGTTGATGCCATCGATATCGCTCAAAGCGTCCATGGCGTCCAGGTCTGCCCTCCAGGCCGCATCCGGATCTGTGCAGTATCTTGAAAGCGGCATACCTTGAGAGATGGGAGCATAGGCGGTGCCGAAGAAAAGAATTGGAATACGGTCCACCGGTTCATAGTTCAGCGCTTTTTGGATTCGAACATCACGCTGACGCCAGAGTTCCAGCCTGTCTTCAGACATCTGCCGCCTCCATCTTCTTGGCCGTAAGCCGGACCGCATGGATCGCATCCGGCCCCAAATGCCAGCGCTTGCAAACTGGCAGCCGCTTTCGCTGACAGCTCCCCCAAAATCATAAACTTCACGCTGTTACGGATGCCAGAAGGGATAACAGCCTCAACCTTATTCGTCATTGCGGCGAAGGCCAACGTCAGCTCCCCCACATCCCCAGAACGCGAGCCCCGCTTTATTTCAATGCATGAACGAATTGAGCTGGCGGCACATCGACCCCCGAATCGATGACTGCTGCTAAGGCGGCAGCAAGGAAAAAACCCGGCGAGCGGGGCTTTTTTGTGGATCGAAACTCAAGCGGCGCTGAACCTGCATTTCTCACAGCAATCACGCGGCGTGTGCGCGGGTCAGGAGACCCGCACTGCAGCCGGTCTGGAGACCGGCGCTACGCGGCTACATCGCATGAGAAATGCCGGTTAGAGCTTTTCGTAGAAGTCGCATGCGGAGCAGGAAATGTAGACTCCGCCGGGGATGCCGCGCTCGCGGTCCTTGACGCGCTTGACGATACGCGTGGGCTTTGTGCATTTGGGACAGTTGGTGGACTTGGTGGTATCCATGACCTTCTTGCGGTCGCCTGTTTTTGCAATTTTTGCCATCGGTAGGGTGTTTCTCCTTGTTGAGTGTCTCTGCACACATCCGCCTTGACACCCCGTCAAGCAAAGATCGCTCGTCGGGGCCCCGTTGCGCGGACGGCTTCAACGGCGCGGCCCTTTGCTCGCCTCGCGCCACAAAGGAGACGCGAAATGCGTCCTGATTTGCGCGGAGGGAGCGGGACTCGCTGGTTCCAGTTTATCTGAGGCAGTGCGCCCCACGCGATTGCCCGGTTGACTTAGTTGGATGGGTTGGCCGCCGGCGGCGTGTTGGCCGGCGCCGGCTGCGGCTGGGCGCTGCCGGCAGGCGGAGACGGCGATTTCGCCGGCGAAGATTGCGCATTCGATGGCTGCGCGGGCTGGCTGGCGGCTGGCGGGGTGGTTGACTGCTCGTCGGGATTGGCGCCCGGCGTCTCATCGGTATGCGGCTTTGGGAACTGCACCGGACGCATTACGCCCCTGTTTGTATTGTCGGTGGGCTGTTTCTCGCCGGGATCACGGAGGCTGGGGGGAGGGGCCGGCGCCTGCTTGTCGGGGTCTGTTTCCACGTCGCCCTCTTTGACGGTGCGCGTGTTCGATTGCGCCGTCAACACGGGCGAGCCATCGGTGGTCATCATGCCCGATACCACATCCTTGGTGAAGATCTGCAAGGCTTCGCCGTTCTTGGCCACCTCTACGCGGATCACGCGGTTGCCGTTGATGCGGACAAAGTCCACATCCTCAGGCGGCGTGCCGTAAATCCACTCTTCGATAGGCATCTGCCCTTCCATCTCGCGCGACTTGGTGAGCGGCTGCCCTTTGGCGTAGAGCACCATGTCTGTGGTCATTCCCACCAGCACCTTGTGGCTGAGGATGGCTTCTTTCAACGCCGGCGGCAGGGTGTCGGTGAAGGCTTGAATCGGCGTCTTCACGTCGAAGGAGATGAGCGGGGCAAGCAGCGCCTTGACCTGAGCGGGGGTCAGATCGGGAACATGATCGGCGAAGGTAAGCGTAAGGCGGGAACCGGCGGGATCGCCTGCCTGATTCGCCATCGTAGGATCGACATCGGGATCGCCCATCCCAGGGCCGGCGCTGATTTGGATGTGGCGCAAAAAACGGTGCTTGGCGTCGGGCCCTCCGTTGAGATCGAAGACCATCTTCGAGCGGTCGATCATGATGTTGGTAATGACCAAACGCGAGCCGGGCTTGGCGGAAAGGCCGTCGCTGATCACCATGTTGAGGTAGGCGGTTCCGGCCGGTTCCAGCTTGCCGTTGGCCGCCAGCGTCAGGCCCTTGTGACCGCGGGGAAAGGGACGCATGGCGAAGCCCTGCTCCTGGAGCAATGTGCGGATGAGCAGGATGCGCGACTTGTCGTCCAACTCCGATTTCGCCAGTTCCACGTGGGTAGGCTCGATCTGCGCATATTGCCGGTCGACAGGCCCCGTGGTCGCCGTCGTCCCTTTTCCGCTGGTATCGATGGTGATGACCTGGGCCGGACATGCTGCGGCGGCGAGCAGCGCAGCCAAAGAACATGCGGCCACGGCGCAACGTAAGCCCGTCTTACGGTCGGTCTCTGAAACCGTTTGAGGAACGTCCGTTTGAAGGGCCGGCTCAAGCCAAAGGGGAAGGAAACGCCGGTTCATGGGAGCCTCCCATGCATGAGATGCGAATACCGCTAGCAAACGTTAGCTCCATTCAGGGAGAAAAGGCAAATCCGCTGCGGAACGCGGCTCTATCCCCTATTCCCGATTCCCTGTTCCCGGTTCCCTACTCTCCGCCGGCTGCCCCTTTGTCTCGATTTGCACCAAGGGGGGAGCGGCCGCTACGTCAGGCCCCATCGCAGCCTCGTGCTGGGCGCGCGCAGCGGCGTCCAGATCCACGGGAATGCCTCCAGGCACGATGACCGGGGCATTGTAGCGGTAGTCCAGATCGCGCGTGACGCGGAAGACCACGGGCAGCGCCGCAAGAAGAACAAGGCACGCAAGCCAACTGCCGTCGAGGCCATAGGCACCGCCGGTTAACCAGAAAGGGCCCATAGGATCGCCCTGGACGACGGGCGAATGAGTGCTGACGCCGCCAACCGCAAGCCCGAAGAGCAGGGCGCGGCTGGCCTTCCAGCCGAAGTTGAGACCCCAGCTTACCCACAGGGCGCGCGTGCGCAGATAGGCCGCGGAGAGCAGAAAAGTGAACGCCATGGAGACGGCGAAGCTGGCGTGGTTCGCTCCCGGCGTCAGCGCCTGGACAATGGCGTATATGGCCGCAAAACCCAACGTGGCGCCCGATGGCCCTACCGCGCGCACAAAGCGCTGGAAGGCATAGCCGCGGAAGGCGATCTCCTCAGCCAGTGCGGCCAGCGCAAAGAATGCCGCATCGGCCACGAGCCAGCCCCAGGCGGATCCTTGAGTGTAGAAGGAGATGGCGATGCCGCCGATGACCGTCATGGGCAGCACGCAGACCAGCGCCACGGCCCAACCGGTCGCCACGCCCAATCCGGCCTCGCGGAACCAGCCGGGACGCCACGGCAATCCCTGCGCGCCGATGGGGTCTGCCTGCCGGTCGAACCAGAAACCCATGGCCGCATAGCCGAGTAGCAGCAGAAAGGCCAGCATGGCCTGGTCGACCAGCGGAAACCACGCATCGCCGGCCAGTTCCCGTGCGCCGTGGGAGGCCAGCGAACGCGCCAGAAGGAAATAGAGAATCGCGGCCAGGAACTTGAGGTAGGCGCTCAAGCGGCTGCCGGTGTATGCGGGCTCGCTCATGCCCGCCTCCGGCCGATGGCCGCGGCGCCGCCCAGGTGGCAATTCGCAGCGCGTGCCGTGCTCCGCAGGTTGACTCGGTCGTGCATCATTGCAGTCTTCATGGCTTTCTTGCCGACGGTGACGGCCCGGATCAGTTTTGTGTGTAGAACTGCCCGATGTTGCGGAACTTCTGCTGCCGCGCGGCCACCAGTGCGTCGATGGACGTTGCCTTCATTTCCGCCAGGTGCTTCTTCAATACGGAGCCCAGCAAACCTGCGCCGGCCTCGCGGCCGGCCTGAATACCGTCCGGCGGCTCGGCGACGATTTCGTCCACGCAGCCCAGCGATGCAACCTCGGGCGCGGAGATGCGCATGGCTTCGGCTGCCAGAGCCTTCTTGCTTGCGTCGTTCCACATAATCGACGCGCAACCTTCAGGCGAGATGACAAAATAGAGTGCGTTTTCGAGAATCAAAACGCGGTCGGAGACTGCCAACGCCAGTGCCCCGCCGGATCCGCCCTCGCCGCTGATGACCGAGATGGTGGGCACGCGAAGCCGCGACATCTCGCGAATATTGCGCGCGATGGCCTCGGCCTGGCCGCGCTCCTCGGCGCCGAGACCAGGATACGCGCCAGGCAGGTCGATGAAGCTGATGACCGGCCGGGCAAACTTTTCGGCGATCTTCATGGCGCGCAACGCCTTCCGGTATCCCTCGGGATGCGGCATGCCGAAGTTGCGCCGTACGCGCTCCTTGGTGCTGCCGCCCTTGCGGTTGCCGATGACCATCACCTCGTCTGCGCCCAGGCGTGCCATGCCGCATGCCACGGCCGCGTCGTCGCCGTAGACGCGATCCCCGTGAATCTCGCTGAAATCGGTAAAGATCTGCTCGATCAAATCCATGGGGTAGGGGCGTTGGGGATGCCGCGCCCGCTCGATTCTTTCCCAAGCCGGCGAAGCGATTTGCTCCTGGGGATAGACCTCTGTTTCCTGTGCGCTCATCGATACCCGGTTCCGCGAGGGAAACCCGCCGGCCCTCTGGTCATTCTACGGGGTGGGGGCGGTGGGGACAAAATACAGGGAATAAGGAACCAAGGGAACGAGACCACCAGCGCTGGCCACTTCGGCGCAAAGGAAATTTATGAGCATGCCGAAACGCTCTCCGCCGGCGTAATCCGGATGCTTATTGCGCTCATGAACAAGCTGAGGAAAAAGGCCTTCCCGTTCCTTGGACCCCTGTTCCCTAATCCCTACATCCCTAGTCCTCCGGCTTCCACACGTACGCGCCGGGCTGCGGCAGGCCGATGTGCGCCAACACGCGGTAGGCGAATTGCCGCGCCATCTCTTCCGAGCCGGCGGGGTGGTTGTAGAACGCGGGAATGCAAGGGAAGATGGTGGCGCCGGCTTCGGCGGCCAGCGTCATGTTGCGCAGGTGAATGCGGTTGAAGGGCGTTTCGCGCACGCAAAGGATGAGCGGACGTCGCTCCTTGAGCGTCACGTCGGCCGCGCGGGCGATGAGCGAATCGGCAAGTCCGAGCGCGATAGCTGCGAGCGTGCCCATGGAGCAGGGCAAAACAATCATTCCGTCTGACGGGTGGCTGCCGCTGGCGATGGCCGCGCCAATGTCGGCGTCGGCGTGTTGAATGGTCTTTCTGGGCGCCGTGCCGAGCAACTTTTCCAGGAGATCGTTGCGGCCCGAAACACCCAGTTCCTCGGCCAGCACGCGCAGCGAGTTTTCCGAAGCCACAAAATGGACGCGGGTGACGCGCGCGTCGGCTTCAAGGGCGCGCAGCAGCTCGCGGCCGAGAATCGCGCCCGAGGCGCCCGTGATGGCGACGGTAAGATTCATGGATGCGGCTCCTAGCTCCTAATTTCCAACATTTGAATTCCTGGCGCCATCGTCAATGCATACAATGCCCTTGGGTTCGCCGGATTCCAACTCGGTTCCCATCTTCCTATCCCCGCACTCCGGCGCTCCGGCCAGGGGGCCCGCGCCGTAGGCGCAATGTTTGTTAGCCCCGCGCTTCAGCGTGGGGTTCCCGGCGATTGAAATCGAATCGAGTCCCGTAGGGACGGCGTTCTCTTCATTCACCCAAACACATATCGCTCGTCATATTCGATCCCGCAGTTGCGCAGGAGAGCGACAAATTCCTGCTCAAAATCGCGTTTGTGGTGATGTTGCTCCTGGTTTTGAATGTACTCTCTTACGGCCTCAATCTGCGATGGGCTGACGCTGAATGCTCCGTATCCTTCCTGCCAGGAAAAGCCCTTTCCCATCAACCGCGAAGAACTTCCTTTAAACTTCTGAACCGCATGGGCGAGCGGATAAGACGCCGGCAGGACAAATAACACATGAACGTGATTCGCCGTTCCGCCTGAGGCGATTAACGAGAAACCCTCTCCGCGGGCAATGCCGCCCAGGTAGGCATAGAGTTCAGCCATGCGGTCAGCAGGAATGAGGGATTGGCGATCCTTGGTGCTGAAAACACAATGAATGAAATTGTTTGCGTACGTGTGCGCCATGGTACACCGTCCCTACGGGACTCCCATTCTACAGCCGCGCTCCCTACCCCACGCTGAAGCGCGGGGCTAGCGAACCTTGCGCCTACGGCGCGAAAACGCGCACTACTCTCCCAGCACCCGCTCAAAGATCGCATCCACATTGTCCAACTGCCGTGCGTAATCGAAGGTTTTTTCTAACTTCTCCCGCGAGAGCAGCTTTGCGATCTCCGCGTCGCGCGCGACCTCTTCGCGAAAAATCAAGTCCTCTTTCCAGGCGCGCATCGCATGCTCCTGCACCAGCCGGTAGGCATCCTCGCGCAGCATGCCGGCCTCGGCCAGATCGAGCAGCAACTGCCCGCTGAAGATGAGGCCCCCGGTCGATTCGAGGTTCTTCTTCATGCGCTCCGGATATACCAGCAGCCGATCGATCAAATCCGTCGCTTTGGCCAGCAGATAATCGACGAGAATGGTCGAGTCGGGAAAGATGACGCGCTCGACCGACGAATGCGAGATATCGCGCTCGTGCCACAACGGAATATCTTCGAGCGCCGCCTGGGCATTGCCGCGCAGCACGCGCGCCAACCCGCTGATCTGCTCTGACGTGATCGGATTCTTCTTGTGCGGCATGGCCGAGGAGCCCTTCTGTTTCTCGCTGAAGTACTCTTGCGCCTCGCGCACCTCGGTGCGCTGCAGGTGGCGCACCTCGACCGCAATTTTATCCAGAGTACTGCCGAGGATAGCAAGCGTGGCGATGTAGGCGGCATGCCGGTCGCGCTGGATGACCTGCGTGGCCACCGGAGCGGGCTTGAGGCCCAGCCGCGCGCAGATCCGTTCCTCGTGCTCCGGCTTCAAATGCCCGAACGTTCCCACCGCGCCCGAGAGCTTGCCGACGCGCATATCTTCAGCCGCCGCGTCAAAACGGACTGAATTTCGCTCCATCTCGGCGTACCAGTTGAGCAGCTTGAGGCCGAAGGTAGTTGGCTCAGCGTGGATGCCGTGCGTGCGGCCGATGGTGGGCGTGTGCTTGAACTCGATGGCGCGGCGCCTGAGCACTACGAGAAACGCCGCGATTCCTTCGCGAATCAGCGCCGAGGCCTCTTTGATTTGCAGCGCCTGCGCCGTGTCGACAACATCATTCGACGTGAGCCCGAAGTGCAGCCAGCGGGACTGGCCGTCCAGGCCCTGGCTTTTCATGGATTCCGCTACCGCAGTTGTGAAGGCAATGACGTCGTGCTTCACCTCCGCCTCGATTTCCTGCACGCGGGCGGCTGAGACAGTCGTTACGCTGGCGATAGCTTCGGCTGCAGCGGCCGGAATGACGCCATCCTCGGCAAGCACGCTGCTCGCCGCCGACTCCACCTGCAGCCAGCAGCGGTACTTGTTCTCGTCGGTCCAGATGCGGCCCATCGCCGGGCGCGTGTAGCGCTGGATCACTCTTAGCTCCTTGAACGAGCTTGTAGCCAGTAGCTTGTAGCCGGAAGCAAGCAACGGGCAAAGCGGCTGGAACCGCAAGGAGCCACAAGCTACCGGCTACCGGCCTCTCAACCGGCCCAACACTCGATTGTACGAGGCTAACGTGTTACGGTGCGAGGGATTTGCAGGCGGCTGTAGAGTTCCTCGAAGAGCAGCCCGCGGCCGGGCTTGTACGGCTGGAACCACTCGCCGTCGATGACCAACTGCGGAATGGCGCGCTTGCCCACGTGGCTTAGGACCTCGGCCGAGGCGGCAGGATCGGCGTCGACATCGATCTCAGTGTAGGGAATGTCGTGCTCCTCGAGAAACTGCTTGGCGGCGCGGCAATCCCGGCACCAGGCGGCGCTATAAACCTGTACGTCCATAGGGGTATTCTTTGCTTTCCGGAAGAGGTCCGGCTGTGATCTTCCTCACATCTTTCTCCCTGCGGCCGGAGGGCGCGAAACCGGGACGCGCTGCCTCCCTTGCGGTAGCATCGAACCCATGACAGCTCCCATGACCGCTGAAGAGATCAAAAAGCTGCTGAAGCTTGAGCCGCACCCGGTGGAGGGCGGCTGGTACCGCCGCACCTACACCTCCGAGGTCAGCGTCGCCCTGCTGCGCGGCGTCCGGCCTTACGGCACGGCCATCTATTACCTGCTCGAAGAAGGAACCTTCTCCGAGATGCACATGGTCGCCTCCGACGAGGTCTTTCACTTCTATCTCGGCGATCCGGTGGAGATGCTGCTCCTGCATCCCGACGGGGGCTCCGCGCTTTTAATTTTTGGACCGGATTTGGCGGCGGGTCAGCAGCCGCAAATTCTGGTTCCGGCGGGCGTGTGGCAGGGCGAACGGCTCGTGGATGGCGGGAAACTTGCGCTCTTCGGCTGCACCGTGACTCCGGGCTTCGATTTTGCCGATTACCGCAGCGGGAGCTACGCGGAGCTGGCGGCAGAATGGCCGGGGCAGGCAGAGCGGATCAGGAAGCTGACGCGACGCTGACCGGCCCGAGCGCCATTTTGCGCGATGATCGTCTAATTCGGTAGAGTTCCTGAACGTTCGCTGCGAAAGATGCAAAGATACTCTCTGCGGAGGAATGTGCCATGAAAGGTGCAGCGATAGCTCTGCTGTTTTTGTTTTGCGGCATCGCGTACACACAGGATGCACTATCCAAAGCCGTTGAAAGCATCTCGAAGGCAAAGGTCTTTGCATTTGGGGGTGTTGGGTACGCGGGGCGGACTTCCCAGGGCGAATCAGACTTCAGGGTGATCCAAGTACAGTCACCCGCAGTTGCCCTCCAACTATTCGAAAAGGTCTTTTCTGGTGGCAGTTCAGAGGCGAAGAGTTATGCTCTCGCGGGAATTCGCCAGCTCGACGAAAAACGGTTCAAAGAACTACTGCAATCGCTAAGAGATTCAAAGGAAATGGTACAAACCATGGATGGCTGCAATGTGGAAACCCACTCTCTCGTCGAAGTTGCCCGGGAGATTGACTCCGGTCATTATGACCCTTGGATTAATCGGCGCCATTAAGCGCCCTTAACGCCCTGAATTGCGGAATTGCCTTCGAATTCTTGCTATTTGCTCGTAGTCAGCGCCGCTCACGGAAGAATCCCCGCAACAATTCCCCCGCTTCCTCGGCCAGAATTCCCTGCTCCACCTGCATCTGGTGGTTAAGCTGGGGATGGTTCAACACTTGGAGCACCGACCCGCAGGCGCCGGCCTTGGGATCGGCAGCGGCAAAAACCAATCTGTCGACGCGCGCGTGAATCATGGCCCCGGCGCACATGGCGCAGGGCTCAAGCGTGACGTACAGTGTGCAGCCCGCCAGTCGATAGTTGCCGAGAGCCGCGGCTGCCGCGCGTAGCGCCACGATTTCGGCATGGGCGGTGGGGTCCACATCGCGCAGCACGCGATTCTGTCCGCGCGCGATGATTTCTCCTCCATGCACCACCACCGCGCCGATTGGCACTTCGCCTGCCTCCCCAGATAGGCGAGCTTCGGCGAGCGCGGCTTCCATGGCTTGGCGATCGTTGGTCATGGTTTAGATGCTATCGCCGCAGGCTGCTGCTGGGTCATGCAGTGCAGCGCGCCGAGGCCCCAGATCAGGTCCACGCAGTGGATGCCGATGACCTCCCAGTCTGGAAAAACTTCAGCCAGCGTGTTCAGCGCCACGCGGTCGTTGGGATCGTGGAAGGTGGGAACAAGCACCAGCCCGTTGGCAATGTAGAAATTCGCGTAGCTGGCCGGCAGTCGCTGGCTGCGGAACACCACTGGACGTGGCATGGGAAGCTCGACGACCGTGAACTGCTTGCCGGCCGGTGTGCGCGCGGCCTTGAGCCGGGCGAGATTTTCTTTGAGCGGCGCGTGGTTGAGGTCGTTTGCGTGTGGCTCGACGGCGGCGATGATGGTTGTGGGCGAGACGAAGCGCGCAATATCGTCGACGTGGCCGTGGGTGTCGTCGCCCGCGATGCCGCGATTGAGCCAAATCACATGATCGACACCCAGAAAATCCGAGAAAACCTGCTCCAGTTGCTCGCGGCTCGCGCCCGGATTGCGCTGCTGCGCCTCGCTGAGCAGGCATTCCTCAGTCGTCAGCAGAGATCCCGCGCCATTCACGTCGATCGACCCGCCTTCAAGCACGCAGTGCTTCGCACCGTCCTGGTTTTGGACGAGCGGCTGCCAATGCGGACAGCCAAGCAACTTTGTCACGCGGCCGGGCAGCTTGTCGTCGAGATGCCAGTCAGAGTACTTGGCCCAGGCGTTGAAGCGCCAATTTGTGATGGCAATCTCGCCCTTGGCGTTTCGAATGAAAATGGGACCGGAATCGCGCGTCCATCCGCGATCGGTGGGCCAACGATGAAATATCACGCAATCGAGATTTGCCCCGGCTCGCTCTAGCATTCCCGTCACGCGCCGCTGCATCGCCGCGTTCTTGACAATTAAATGCACACGCTCGTGCGCGGCCAGAAGGCGCACAATCTCCGCGTAGAGCCACGGAATGGATTGAAACTTGCCCGGCCAGTCTTCGGCGTTGTGCGGCCAGGCCAGCCACGTGGCCTCGTGCGGCTCCCACTCAGCGGGCATGCGATAACCCAGTGCGCGCGGAGTTCTCGCGACCGTTCGAAGCGGCATGGCTATTTCCGCTCTTTGTGCCCGGCGCGGGCGTGGGTGGAGTCGAGAAAGCGCTGGCTAATCGGCGCGTAGGCATCCACGCGGCGGTCGCGCAGGAAGGGCCAGTTGCGGCGCGTCTCCTCAATCAGCGCGCGGTCGATCTCGCCCAGCACGATCTCCTCCGTATCGTGCCCGGCCTTGGCCACAATGCGCCCGAAGGGATCGGCCAGGAAGCTGCCGCCCCAGAATTCGAGACCGGGCCCCTCGGCGCGATTGCCCACGACCTCGCTATGCTCTTTGCCGACGCGGTTCACAGCAGCCACATAGACGCCGTTGGCGATGGCGTGGGAGCGCTGGATCGTCCGCCACGCGTCAAACTGTGCAGCGCCGAACTCGTTCTTCTCTGCCGGGTGCCACCCGATGGCCGTGGGATAAAGCAGCACCTCGGCGCCCTGCAAGGCCGTGAGCCGCGCGGCCTCGGGATACCACTGATCCCAGCAAACCAGCGTGCCCACGCGTCCTGCCGCCGTATCCACTGCCTGGAAGCCCAGATCGCCCGGCGCGAAGTAGTATTTCTCGTAGTAAAGCGGATCGTCGGGGATGTGCATCTTGCGGTAGATGCCGGCGATCTGGCCGTCGGCATTCAGAGTGACCGCCGTGTTGTGGTAGAGGCCCGGCGCGCGGCGCTCAAAGAGCGATGCGACGATGGCCACGCCGGTTTCGCGCGCGACATCGGCCAGCCTGGCGGTGGACGGGCCGGGGATCGGCTCAGCCAATTCAAAGCGGCGAAGATCCTCGCGCTGGCAGAAATATTGCGTGCGGAACAGTTCGGGCAGGCATACGATTTGCGCGCCCAGCCGCGCAGCCTCGCGGATGTGGCCGAGCGCCGACGAGAAGTTCGCCTCGGGGTCCGCGCCCATGCGCATCTGCACGAGGGCGACGGTGAATTTGCGAGCAGTGGTCATTCCTGCCTGAACCGTCCTCGCTCTTTGCTACCGATCTGGCGGCGTGGACGCTGCCAGTACAGCCGGTCTGGAGAGCGGCGCTACCACCGTGGGTAAATTTCTTTCCGGCCAGTGACCATGAAGCCTCACAGAACAAGGCCAAACCCGGGGCCCCCAAGGACAGGCCGTCGTCCTTGGGGTGGAACTCCGACGGCGCGGAATCGGCCTAGTCGACTCTCAAGCGGGAGTTACTCTTCCAAAATCAGCACTGCGGCGGCAATGGTGGTGGTCCATTTGCCGCGCTTGTCGCCAACCGCCGACTGTGTGACGTTGCTGGTGCGGACGATCTTGTTGGAGATGCGGTAAATCTCCTTTTTCTCGTCCCAACTTTTGTCGGGATCGAATTCCACGTCGAGCGTGGTGGCGAGCATCTCGGCTGCCAGCTCCTCGGCGTACTCGCCGGCCTGCTCTTCGGTTTCGCCGAAGCTATGATGTTCGCTCAGGTAGCCGTAGGCATTGCGGTCGGCCGGAATGGCCACGCCGATGCTGCAGGCGACAAGGCGATGCGCCTCGCGGGTGGAGTTTTCCGCGATCACCGCAAAGACGACCTCACCGTCGTTCAGGTATTTGAGGCCCTCCTTGCGCGGAATCATCTTGCATTGCGGCGGAAAGATGGAAGAGACGCGCACCAGGTTCTGTGAGGCGATGCCCGCATCCCGAAGGGCCAGCTCAAAGGAGGTCAACCGCTCCTTATGTTTGCCTACGCCCTTGGTGAAAAAAAGCTTCTTCGGGACCATGCTTTTTCCCAATTTCTATGTGCCCTCCGTGGGTGTGAAGATGGTGACAATTTTTCTGTGTTCCCGCATGAGTCTATCGCATCCTGACGGGCGCGAACAGAAATTCCGAAAAATTCATTTGCGCGTCAAGTCTGAGGGCTGGGCTTGTGGAGCGAGGCCGGTCCGAGACGGACGATTACCGGCGCGAGGAGGCGGCGCAGGAACTCTTGCGGCAAGCCGCAGAGGGTGCAACTTTCCGTCGTTTGCAACGTTTAATAGAGCATGAGATGGATGCTGAGTTTGGAAATCCCTGTCTTAGCCGCGGCAATGAGCTGCGGCTCCTTGCTGGCGCAAGCTCCCGCGGATCCCTCTGCGCAGCCGGGCCCCGGAAATGCGTCTGCCGCGGCTCCCGTGCCAGAGAGTCCTGATTTAAGCTCCGCGATTCTGGAGTGGACCCCACCCGCGCTGGCGCAACTGAGCACACAGGCCGTGGCCAAAGAGAGCTTCACCTTTGACCGCACCCTGCTTGCAGCGGCTGCGGGCTTGATGCCCGACTCCGATGCCGACATGAGGCAGGCAGTTGCCAAGCTCGACGGCGTCAGCGTGCATGTGCTGCGATTCGGAGACCCCGCGACGATTGATCCGGCGCAGATCAACGCCATCCGCGAAGCCTATCATCTGCGCGGCTGGAAGCATTTGGCAACCAGCCGCACCGGAGGGGTGCACAACGGAGCCATTCACGACCAGACGACCGATGTGTGGGTGGTGATGGACGGCGCCAACGTGCGCGGCGGAGTAGTTCTGGTCGAAACGCCAAAGAGCCTCACGCTGGCGACGGTGGCCGGCAACCTGAGCCCTGTGGACCTGCTGCATCTGCGCGGCCACTTCGGCATACCGCGCTTCGAAGGCGACGGATTGACAGGCGACGTGGGCAAATGACTCCGGCGATGCTTGGCCGGTCATTCGACAACCATGAATATCTTCGGAATCTTGGTCTATTATGTTGCACATGCCCCAGCCGCCACGTCCAGCCCTCTTTGCGCTGCTGGTTTTGGTTGCGTTCGGCTGCGCTCAAAGCGCGGCGCCCCAGTCTCCTCACAGGTTCGCCTTGGAGAGGTTCGAGAACATAGGTTGTCGGGCAAAGGGACGGCTTCAGGATTGCGGCGCCAATGACCCCATTACGAATCAAATTCTCGCTGCGGGCAAATCGTCGATTCCCGTGCTGATCTCTCAGCTTACTGAGACAACCCGCACCAAAGAGCCAATTATAGATTTCTGGAGCTACACAACATCTGGCGACGTGGCATTTATGTTCTTGACGGATCTATTTACTGATAAACATGGAGAGTCGTTTAGCATGCCCGGCGTCCCCGACTGGGAGACGGTCATGTCTGGTTGCAATGGGGCCGCAGAAGGATGCTGGCGGAAATATGTCCGGAAGACAGGAATCAGGTCGGTGCAGCGATCCTGGCAGACTGCGTGGGAAACAAATCGGAACCGAATAGACTGGAATCCTGATAGTCGTTGCTTTCAATTACGCAAGTAGCTGGATTCTTTTTTGCGGTCATGTTGTCGGCTATCCGAAAAATGAACCACTACCCCCGCCATTGTTACTGCTAAAATGCAGAGGATAGCCTCAAGGCTGCAGCATTCACGGAAGGGGCCTCCCTCAGAATCATGCAAAGCACGTACAACGGCCTGGAGCTGCCAAAGAACGGCCAGCCGATTGGCTACGAGAACGGGCAGTTCGCCGTGCCAGACCACCCCATCATTCCCTTCATCGAGGGCGACGGCACCGGCCGCGACATCTGGAAGGCCTCACAGCGCGTCTTCGACGCCGCGGTCGAAAAAGCCTACGGCGGCAAGCGCGCCATTCGCTGGTTTGAGATCTTCGCTGGCGAAAAGGCCTTCAGGCAGTTCAACACCTGGCTGCCCGACGATTCGGTGGCCGCGGCGCGCGATCTTCGCGTCAGCATCAAGGGGCCGCTGACCACGCCTGTCGGCGGCGGCATCCGCTCGCTCAACGTGGCTCTGCGCCAGATTCTCGATCTCTACACCTGCGTGCGGCCGGTGAAGTATTACAAGGGCGTGCCCAGCCCGGTAAATCACCCGGAGAAACTCGACGTCATCATCTATCGTGAGAACACTGAAGACGTGTACGCGGGGATCGAATTCAAGCAGGGCTCCGAGGACGCTGCGCGTCTTATCGATTTCCTCAACAACGACCTGCTGAAGGACGGCAAGAAAAAGGTGCGCTCCGACTCCGGCGTGGGCATCAAGCCCATCTCCATCTTCGGCTCCAAGCGGCTGGTGCGCTACGCCATCCGCAGCGCGATGGAGACGGGACGCAAGACCGTCACAATCGTCCACAAGGGCAACATCCAGAAGTTCACTGAGGGCGCGTTTCGCGAGTGGGGCTACGAGGTCGCGACGCAGGAGTTCCGCGACCAGATTGTGACCGAGCGCGAGAGCTGGATTCTGGGCAATGTGGAAGCCAAGCCGGGCATCTCCATTGAAGAAAACGCCGCGCTCATTGAGCCGGGCCTGGAGTTTGGCTCGCCGAGTTTCCAGGATTCCATCTCTACCGAGGTCAAAGGAGTTCTTGACGCAATCGGAAAATCGCATGGCAATGGCGCTTGGAAGTCGAAGATTCTGGTCAACGACCGCATCGCCGACTCCATCTTCCAGCAGATCATCATTCGCCCCGCCGATTACTCGATCCTGGCCACTACCAATCTGAATGGCGACTACATCTCCGACGCCGCGGCAGCGCAGGTGGGCGGACTGGGCATCGCGCCCGGCGCCAACATTGGCGACGGCTATGCGGTCTTCGAGGCCACGCACGGCACCGCGCCCAAGTACGCGGATAAAGACGCGATCAATCCCGGCTCGGTGATCCTTTCCGGCGTCATGCTGCTGGAGTTTATCGGCTGGAAGGAAGCGGCCAATCTCATCGAAACGTCGATGGAGAAGACCATCCAGCAAAAATTCGTCACCTACGACTTCGAACGTCAAACCGCCGGCGCCACCAAGGTGGGCACCAGCGAGTTTGCCACGCGCATTATTGGCAACATGGTGCAAAAACCAACTTGATAGCGTTATTTCTTAAAGGAGAAAGAACAACATGAGAAAGAAAGTAAGCATTGTGGGCGCCGGAAACGTCGGCTCGACGGCCGCGCACTGGATCATGGCCAAGGAACTTGCCGATGTGGTCCTTATCGATGTTGTCGAGGGTGTACCCCAAGGCAAAGCTCTCGACTTGCTGCAGGCCCTGCCCATCGAAAAATCCGACGTTCAAATCGTCGGCTCGAACGACTACGCCGACACGGCGAACAGCGACATCGTGATCATCACTGCGGGCATTCCCCGGAAGCCCGGCATGAGCCGCGACGACCTGCTGAATACCAACTTCAAAATCATGTCGGATGTGGTGCAAAAGGTGGTTGCCCAGTCGCCTGAGTCGATCCTCATCATCGTCTCGAATCCTCTCGACGCGATGGCTCAGGCAGCCTACCGTCTTTCCGGCTTCAACCGCCAGCGGGTCATCGGCATGGCCGGCGTGCTGGACTCGGGCCGTTTCAAGAGCTTCATCGCCCAGGAACTCAATGTCAGCGTGGAGAACATGAGTTCCCTCCTCCTCGGCGGCCATGGAGACACCATGGTTCCGCTCCCCCGGTACACCTCCGTGGCAGGCATTCCCGTCACCGAGCTACTTTCCAAGGAGCGCATCGACGCCATCGTGCAGCGCACGCGCGACGGCGGCGCCGAGATTGTCAAGTATCTCAAGACCGGCAGCGCCTACTATGCACCATCCGCAGCAGCGGTCGAGATGGCCGAATCAATCCTCAAGGATAAGAAAAAGATTCTGCCTTGCGCCGCCTATCTTGAGGGCGAGTACGGGATCAGCGGCTACTTTGTCGGCGTGCCCTGCAAGCTGGGCGCTGCCGGCCTCGAAGAGATCATCGAGCTCAAGCTGACTCCGGATGAAAGCGCCGCACTCAAGAAGAGCGCGGCGGCGGTGAAGGAACTCTGCGCTGTGATTGGTGTGTAGGTCTCTGATTGAGGCTTGCGCGATCCCACCCTGGACGCAAAAACAAAGGCGCGCCGAGGGTGGGGCACTGGGCTGGGAACGAGCTCTGCGGTCAGAGGAGCCTGGGCGCCTCAGTGCGGAAGAACTGCTTCACCGCCTCCCAGTCGAACGGCTCCAGCATCTGGGGCGAGGGATCCTTATCGGCATCGGCAAAGTAAGTCAGCGATTTCAGGATGTGGATCTTGTTGTAGTTCACCTGCGCAAATTTGCGGTCGGAGAGTTGCAGAATCTCTTTCAGCCCGAAGCGTTGAGCGCACGCAAAGAGATCCACAAAGTCGCGTTTCGCTCCGCGGCTTGCAATTGCGCTGACTTTCATGCAGGCAATATCGCGGGCATCGGCAACCGCGACTTCGAGAAAACTCTTCGTCGAGAAAAGCGTGGGATAGGTGTAAGCGATGAAGCTGGTCTTCGTTCCCAGGATCGTAGTATGCAGCGTATCCGGAGCTTTGACTGATATGGAGAGGTCGCCAAGCACCTTCAGGCGCTGCAAATACGCCTCTTCGCCGAAATGTTCCCGCGAAAAGAAATCCAGATCCCGGGAAAGCCGGTGGCCGAATTGGAGCGCCAGGCCGGTGCCCCCGGCAAGGTAGAAGCCTTCGAGCAAGTTCGCATCGCGAAGAGCCAGCAGTGTCAAAAGCGTCGTTGTCCTCGTAGATGGAGAGATGACCTGCGGATGCCAGCCGAGTTGTTCATCGTGGGCCATCGCCCTTTCCTTCGCGCGGCTCAACGGCTGCTGTTGAGCGCAGCAACCTTTTCGGACGGAATTCCGTAAATGAGCGCCCAGAAGTTTGCGGATTTTCGCGACAGCCGGCGTTCGGTGGAGAGCACGCTCCGGATCTGGGTCTCGGGGAATGTGCGCCGCAGCCACTTGACGGCCGTTTCGTCGCCCAGCTCCAGGACGCGCAGGATGGTGTAGTCCGGATAGGTCTCCGGCGCAAAAGAGTCGAGGTCAACATCCCAAAAGAGCCTTTGCAACTCGCTGGGAATCATACACTTATTAGTATAATACGGTTGCGCCGGTCTCTCCATCCGCGCCCCTGCGGGTGAGAGAACTGCAGTTGCCCGGTTTCGGCACCATAAGCTAACGGCTAAAAGCTAATAGCTGGTTCTTAATCCATCGCGATGCTCAATTGGTGGCGCACATCGGCGCCGCGAATCCAGAAGATCACATCGGTTGCGATATTGGCCGCGTGGTCGGCGATCCGCTCCAGGTTCTTGGCCACCAGAATGCCGCCCATCGCCTGATGCGTATATTGCGGCTTTTCTTCGATGAGCTTGAGCAGATCGTTGTGGGCGCGGCGATTCATGCGGTCGATCTCGTCGTCCATCTCGCGCACCGATTCGGCAAGGCGAACGTCACCGTCGAGCAATGCCTGCACCGCGGTGCGGATCATATGCCCGGCATACTCGCCCATGACGGCGAAATCGACCGGCAGCTCGACCCCTTCGGCGGTAAGAATCTCCTTGGTCCGGCGAGCGATGCTCATGGACTGGTCGCCGATCCGTTCCAGGTCGCCGTTGATCTTGATCACGGCGAGGATGAAGCGCAGATCGATGGCCATGGGCTGTTCTTTGGCCAGCAGCTCATAGGCCATTTCGTCCAGCTCCCGCTGCGCGGTGTCGATCGCTCTTTCGGTCTGCTTCACGAACTTGCACAGGCCCTTGTCGCGCCGCATATAGGCTTCCACCGCGGAATCGACCGCCTGCTGCGCGAGAGCCGCCATGCCCAGAAGCTTGTCCTTGAGTTCGGCGAGTTGTTGTTGAAAGTGAATGCGCGGCACGACCGTCTCTACCTCATCTCATCATTGTGCACTATTGAAGATTACAGGAAAACAAATTTCCAGGCGTGCACCAGAAATGTCACGCCCAAAAGTACCGTTCCCAAAACCGGATGGATGCCTCTGTTCGCCGCTTATTCTTCGCCGATATCTTCGTTCCAGACCGCGGGATTCTTCGCAATATACCCTTCGAGCAGCTCGCGGCACTCGCGGTTGTCAAGGTCGATAACCTCGACGCCGTTCTCGCGGAGCCAGTCCACGCCGCCAGCAAAGGTGCGGCTCTCGCCCACCACCAGCGTGCCGATGCGGAACTGGCGCACCAGGCCGCTGCAATACCAGCACGGCGCCAGCGTAGTGACCATGACCAGGTTGCGGTAGCTGCGCTGACGGCCGGCGCGGCGAAAGGCATCCGTTTCTGCGTGGACGCTGGGATCGCCGTGCTGCACGCGGCGATTGTGGCCGCGGCTGACCAGCTCGCCCTCCCGCGTGAAGAGCGCCGCACCGATGGGAATGCCTCCCTCGGCGAGGCCCTGGCGAGCTTCCTCGAGGGCGACAGCAAGCATTTGTTCGTAGAGATACACAAGACCAATCTTAACGGGCAAGCCGGCAAGTCAGTAAGTTCGCAAGGCCACGGGCCGGTTGCTCGACCCTCAACTCACCGTGAGAACCAGCTTGCCGAAGTGGCTGGCTTCTTCCATTCGCTCGAAGACTTCGCGCGTCTGGGTCCAGTGGAACTCTTCGCCTACGGGGCGCAGTTCGGCCAGGGAAATGGCGCGGTTCATCTCCTCAAAATCCTTGCGTGAGCCCACATGGATGCCGTGGATGCGCGCCATTTTGTGCAGAATGAGCGGAACCGGGAATGGGTCGGCCGTGGAGGCCAGAACGCCCACCTGAGACACCATTCCGCCGGGGCGAATGGCTTTCAGTGAGTGGGCCAGAGTGCCCACGCCGCCCACTTCCACCACCAGGTCCACGCCCTCGCCGCCCGTCTGGTCGGCCGCCCAGCGCTCCCAGTCGGGGTTGTCGCGGTAGTTCAATCCGGCGTCCAGCCCCATGGCTCTGGCCCGCTCCAGCTTTTCGTCGCTCGAAGAGATGCCCAGGACACGCGCGCCCTTGAGCCGCGCAAATTGCAGGGCAAAGATGGAGACTCCGCCGGTACCCTGGATAAGAACCGTAGCGCCCGGCTTAAGATCTCCCGCGGCCAATGCGTTCCATGCCGTCAAGGCGGCGCAGGGCAGCGTAGCGGCTTCCTGATAGCTCAGGTGGTCCGGCAGAGCGACCAACCCCTCCTCCTTGAGCACCACGAAATCGGCCAACATGCCGTCGATGTCGCCGCCCAGCGCGCCGCGGGCCTTGGCTGCGGTCAGCGGCCCGTCGAGCCAGTTCTGCATAAAGATACCGGCCACGCGGTCGCCGGGCTTCCACTTGGTCACGCCGGCGCCGACCTCCACCACCGTGCCGGCGCCATCGGAACAGGGAATGCGCGGCAGCTTCATTTTGGGGTTGTAGAGCCCCTTCACGGCCATCAGGTCGCGATAATTAAGTGAAACCGCTCGCACCCCCACCAGAACCTCGCCGGGCTCCGGCGCGGGTGTGGGCCGTTCCACAAACTCCAAAGAATCAATGCCAAAGGTTGAAACTTGCCAGGCGCGCATGCGAAACCTCTCTATCTTTTCGGTTCCACTTTCATCATTCTGCGGGACGCGATCGCACAAAGCCCCGTAGAATGAAGATATGGCTCGTGGATGGGAAAGTAAATCGGTGGAGGAGCAGATGGCAAATGCCTTGGAAGACCCCGGCGCAAATCCCGGGGCCCCCGCGGACAGGTCTTCGTCCGTGGGGTGGAATCCCGGCAACGGCCTTGTGAGCGATGAGGTCCGGCGCGCGACCGAACAGCAGCGCGCGGCGCGGGAACGAGAAAAGCAATCGCTCAGCCTGCAACGCGAGAATATCCTGTCGCAAAGGACGTCGAATCCCGGCCGCCGCGCCGCCCTTGAAGCAGCATTGGCCCAGGTGGAGTCGCAGATTCAGGCAATGAGCTAGACGGTCCTTCGCACTCGGGATGGCAACATGATTCTGACAGCGAAAGTTGCCTCGCTTTTCTTTGCCCTGGTGCTTCTTGGGTGCGTTTTTCTTTTGCGGGATTCGACACATTTGCTTTTGCCTTTGCAATAGGGGATAGCGGCGGACAAGTTGACGTCGCAGCCGGGGCTCTCCTGATTGGCACACTGATGGGCGGGGCCGGATTGGCGATTGCATTTCTCCGATCGTGGACCCGATGGCGGGTCGTAAGCCTGGTCGCCTTGGTATGCGCGCTGCTCGTGCTGCCTGCGGCTGTGCTGTATGCGCGGCAAAGTGCCAACGCTTTCTGGGTCAATACGCATCCTGGAATGCATTACGGGCCGTCGGCCGAGAGCATTTTCGGAATACTGCAGACCGAAAGCACGCCCTTCAAGTGGCTTTTTCCTCAAGAAAAAGCCACTTTGCACGTTTCTTGAAAAGTCTACGTTGATTCCGAAAATGCCGTAGGTATCGGCCATTCTGCCGCCGTTCCCCGGTCTGACGGCCGTGGTTTTGTCCTGGGTTCGCTTCCGGCGATTCACAGCCGAGTGGCCCGAAGCAGCGCCGCCGGCTCGCTGACTTGCTATAGCATTCTTCGGACTGGTATAGGGTGCTGCCACAAACGTCTGTGGGCATTTTCCCTGAGAAAATGCCCATTGCACGCCTCTGGGTGACTCTAGAGAAATCCGAAAAATGCCTTAGCCCCCTGCCTCACGATGAACGAGCAGGCTATTGGCCTGATGAACTGAAGTGAGCGAGACGCGCGCAATGTTCACATGCGCTGGGCGGGTGACAGCCCAGAGAATCACATCGGCGATGTCTTCGGCTGTGAGCGGCATGATGCCCTTGTAGACCTTGGCGGCGCGGCCTGCGTCGCCGCGGAAGCGGACGAGGCTGAAATCGGTCTCGACCAGGCCGGGATCGACGCTGGTAACGCGCACCGGCGTGCCCAACAGATCATCGCGAAGGCCGTCGCTGATGGCGCGCGCGGCGGCTTTGGTGCCGCAATAGACCGCCCCGTTGGGATAAACGATCTCGCCGGCCATGGATCCGAGGGTGACCACGTGGCCCCGTCCGCGCACCACCATCATGGGAACCACGGCGCGCACCACATAGAGCATCCCTTTGATGTTGGTGTCGATCATCTCTTCCCAGTCATCGATCTTGCCGGTGTAGATCTTTTCCATACCGCGGCTGAGGCCGGCATTGTTGACCAGGATATCGATGTCCGCCCACTCCGGAGGCAGCTCGTCAATGGCCTGCTGCACGCTATGGCGGCTGCGAACATCCAGGTCAATGGAGTGCACGGCGGCGGCGCCGCCAGCCAGCGCCTTCGACGCAACCTCAGCCAGTTTTCCGGCGCGCCGGGCGGCCAGCAGCAAACGCGCACCCTCGGCGGCAAACGCCGCAGCGGTTGCCGCCCCAATGCCGGCGCTGGCCCCGGTGATGAAGACGATCTTTCCCTTTAAGCGCATAGCGTCATCCTACAAAGGTCCTTTGCTGCGTTGCTGTGACATGCGGTACATTCCTACGGCCCAATCTTCCCGGAGCGATTGTGGTGGACGGTGGATGGTGAACAGTGAACATTGCGTTGCTACTCCACGGTCAAATTCTGCAAGAAAAACTCGTAATCTTTCAAAGCCGGTTCTTCAATAGAGGCCGCTGTGTCGAGCAAAACAAGATAGTAGAGGTTGCCAGGAATGCGCAACTGAATCTGATTAGGGCGGTAAGCCATGGGACCGGCGCCCGCTGCCGGTTGCGGCGGCCCTTGCGGGGACTCAAAGATCAGCCCCGGAAACTCCGGCTCATTGCGCTCGAAGATCAAAAGCCGTCCGTGGCCATCGCCGTCTTTCTTGTACATATTCGGCTGCACGGCCCTCAGGGCGATGCAATGGGCAACCGGACAATGCAATGTGAGATCGGGCTCGAAGGTGCCGTCATTCTGGAACTTCTTCGAATAGTCTTCCAGCGACTCGCCTTCCTTCGGCTGCTGAACGAGAAGCATGACACTGGGGTGCAGACTGTGCACCGTTCCCTCGTAAGGCCCAGTGCCGAAGTTCGCCAGGCAGGAGCCGCTGTTCAACTCCAGATTGTGGATCTCCCAATCGTCATGCGCGTGCAAACGTACGCCGCACATCGTGCTGGTAAAGATTACGTCCTCATCCTCCTTTTGCTCCTCCCAAACCTCCTTGGGCGCATATTTCTTCGCCGGGTCGTAGGGTTCGAAGCGCTTTTTCTCCGCGCCGGCGAAGAAAGCCGTCATTTGCGATTGCGGCCCGTGCAATTTTTCGATATAACTCGCGGCGCGAAGCGCGTGCTCGGGCATATTCGTAATCGCCGCACACTCCATGTAGTCGCCCCAGAATGCCGCAGGAAGTTGATCCCAGGCGTGGGCGGCTTCGATCGACAGAAGCGCGTTGGCCCCTTCATCAGCGTGCAGAGTCTGGCACTGCAGTGTCGCGCGAAACCAGGGCGCGCGAAAATCGGAAGGGGCTAGTTTCTGCGCCTGATTCAGCTCGTTCGTTGCGACGTCGTGGCTGCCGTCCACGTCGACGTTGTAGGCGTAGCGCGCCACGAGGCCCGTCAACAGCATCAATTCTTCGTTGTCAGGGTGATTCTTGGCCGCGAGTTCGAGAAGCGCCAAGTCCTTGCTCAACCGTGCAGTTACCTCGCTCTTCGCCAAAGGGAAATTCCATTGCGGGTCCGCAACGTACGACCGGCTGTAGGGCTCAAGCTGTTTGGCGTCGTCGAGGGCGCTCAGAACCGCTGTCTCCTGGGGAAGTGCGTTGGCATGAATGGCGGCGATATCGGCAAATAGCCGCGGAGACAGCAGGGAGAAAAGACAGGCCAGCAGCAGGACGCTGTTTTTGCGCATCGCAGCCTCGCAATCGGGGATTTTCTACCAAGTCTACGGGATCGGGGACGGCTCCGGCTTGCGCAGCGTCACTCTTATTTAGCTTTCCTTACTCTGCCGACAGGTTTCAGTTCGGCGCTCCTTTGGTTTCCGTGGCGGCGAAGGTGCACTCCTGGCACTGGCACACGCGGCGCAGATAATCCCATGAATAAATCCCGCCGGAATGGCCGTCGAGCCAGTCGAACTGGATGGCGTAGCGGCCCACTGCGTGGGCGCTCGAGGGCTTCGGCGGCGGCGTGTACATGGGCAGCAGCGCGCCAGGCTTGGGCTGGCCCGGTTTGCGGCCCTCCTGCGTACGCTCTTCAATGCACGTTGCGCAGGGGCAGGCCTCGCGCAACCACGCGAAACTCCACGCGCTCTTGTGTCCGTCGGCCCAGTCGATCTCCAGGCCTTTGCCCTCGGTCAACAGCACACGCACCTTTTCCGGCGTGATGGCGATGCGCGCAAGCGGGCGAATCTCTTCGGCCTGGCGCGCCTGTTCTTCCTTCGATGAGAAGCGGATGCCTTCGTGGCTCATAAGAACAGTCTACAGGTGTCAGGTTTCAGGGGTCAGCGGCCATGGCCGGCCGTCTGCTCTCCGTTTTAGTCCCTACGTCCCTAGTCCCTGGGTCCCTCAGTCCCTCGTTCCGTCGTTCACTGGTTCTTCCAAAAAAACCACGCCGCCATGCTCAGGCCGATGACAACCACCAGCCCGCGCAGCACCGGCTGTGGAACGCGACGGGCCAGGCTGGCCGAGGCGTAGCCGCCGATGCCACAGGCGACCATGGCCGCCAGGCAATAGTGCAAAACCACCTGCCTATCTACGATAAAAATGATGATTGCCATGCTGTTCGCCAGCGTGCCGGCCACCACTTTCAGCGCGTTGATGGCGTGGATGTCCTCATAGCCGAAGAGCGCAAGCAGAGTCATGAAGAGAAAGCCGGCGCCGGCGCCAAAGTATCCGATATAAAAGCTCACCGCGATGGCGGCAAAGAAGAGCGGCACACGGCGCGGAGCGTGAATCTGCCCGGCCAAGGCGCGTTCGCGCCGGGCCATCTTCAGGCCCTCCAGCCAGCGCGAAACCGGGCCGCTCATGGCAAAAAGCGAGGCCGCGCCTAGAAGAAGCCAGGGCACGAGATGCAAAAACGTCATTTGCGGCGTGTTCAGCAGCACCACCGCTCCGGCCGTGCCGCCAATCAGACCCGCGAGCCCCATGAGCCATGCCGTATGCAAATTTTTACGCACATCTTCGCGATAGGCGGCAATCGAAGTCAGCTGTCCGGGCCAGAGGGCCACACTGTTTGTGGCGTTGGCCTGGACGGGCAGGATCCCCATGCCCAGCAGCGCCGGAAACGACAGAAACGAACCGCCGCCGGCCACGGCGTTCAGCACTCCGGCCAGAAACGCGGCCACCACGAGCCACACCCAATGCCAGTTGACGGTTGCTGCCAAGCCGGAAAGATGCACCATGCGGTCTTATTGTAGAGGACCGCTTGCTACGGGTAGGTCGGCACCTGGCGAGCTGATGGCAGGGGCTTCGCTGCACAGATGAGCCGGATTTAGGCTTCTAGGTTGGGCCTGGGGGCGGAAATGGAACAGAATCCAAACCCCTAGAGAGCTTTCTGGTTGAATAGCTGCAATATAAGCTACTTAAAATCAGTGTCTTATAAAATTTTCCACAATATTAGCGTATAACACTCATATTTTATGAATCATTTGTGCTATAGTTTCATCAGATTGATTGAGCGGCCGGGACTCAGGTTCCGGCGCCATCATCTGACAATTGATCAATCCATCTGGAGGACAAAACTATGGCAATCACTCGTTGGGACCCGTTCCGTGAAGTCGCATCGCTGCAGAATCGCATGAACGCTCTCTTCCGCGATCTGAACGATGGGGAAAGCCCCTTGACGACTGCCAGCTTTGTGCCGGCGGTCGATATCTACGAAGACGAAAAGAAGGTCGTCCTGAAGCTGGAAGTGCCGGGCATCGAAGAGAAGGATCTGGACGTGAGCGTGGAAAACAACACGCTGACCGTCAAGGGCGAGCGCAAGTTCGAGAAAGAGGAAAGGGAAGAGAACTTCCATCGCATCGAGCGGCGCTACGGCAGCTTCTTCCGCTCCTTCACTCTGCCCTCGACCGTTGATACCGAACACATCGGGGCCAGCTACAATGCCGGCGTGCTCAAGTTGGAGCTCCAAAAGAAACCCGAAGCCCAGCCCAAGCAGATCAAGGTCAACGTAGGCAAAACGCTGGCGGCGTAAAAGCAGCTTCTAGCTGCCAGCTTCTAGCCGATAGCTCTTTCCCGCCGAACTAGCGGCGGGCATCGATTGCGCCGGGTAGGCCTACAAGCTGCTCGGCGCATTTGTTTCTCAGAAAAAAGAAATCAGAAATCTTTGGAAAGCTACTGGACGCTGGCTCCTGGCTGGATCAAGCTAGAGGCTAGAAGCTAGCAGCTAGGAGCTAATTTTTATGGCCATTCGTGGAGACAAATTTACCGTCAAGTCGCAGCAGGCGATCCAGCAGGCGCAGGCGCGAGCTGCTGAACTGGGCAATCCAGAGGTGCAACCTGCACATCTGCTGCTGGCGCTGGTCGAGGACCGGGAGGGCGTCGTCCCCGCGGTGCTCGAAAAGATCGGTGTGCCCATCGAGAGGCTCGAAAGCGATCTGCACGGCATCGAGGAAAAACTGCCTCGCGTAGCCGGCGCCGGTGCGCAGCCGGGCCTGAGCCAGGCGCTCAACAAGGCGCTCGAACAGGCCTTTCGCGAGGCGGCTAACTTCAAGGATGAGTACGTCTCCACCGAACATCTGCTGCTGGGCATTGCGCATCTCAAGGGCGACGCGCATTTCAAAGGCGATCCCGCGCGCGACGCTCTGGTCGCGCTTGGCGCCACGCATGATGCCATTCTGAAGGCGCTCACTGCCGTACGCGGTTCGCAGCGCGTCACCGACCAGAACCCCGAAGGAAAATTTCAGGCTCTCGAAAAGTACGCCAAGGATCTGACCGATCTCGCCCGCCGCGGCAAGCTCGACCCGGTCATCGGACGCGACGAGGAGATTCGCCGTGTCATCCAGGTGCTGAGCCGCCGCACCAAAAACAATCCTGTGCTCATCGGCGAGCCCGGCGTGGGCAAAACCGCCATCGTCGAGGGCCTCGCGCGCCGCATCGTCTCCGGCGACGTGCCCGAGAGCCTGCGCGACAAGCGCGTGATCGCGCTCGATCTGGGCGCCATGCTTGCCGGCGCGAAATATCGCGGCGAATTTGAAGACCGCCTCAAGGCGGTACTCAAGGAAATCGAGGAATCGAACGGCCAGATCGTCCTATTCATCGACGAGTTGCACACGCTGGTCGGCGCGGGAGCGGCCGAGGGCGCCATCGACGCCTCGAACATGCTCAAGCCGGCCCTGGCGCGCGGTGAACTACGTGCCATCGGCGCCACCACGCTCAACGAGTACCGCAAATACATTGAGAAGGACGCGGCCCTCGAGCGCCGCTTCCAGATCGTCTACGTAGGCGAGCCCAACGTCGAGGACACGATCGCCATCCTGCGCGGCCTTAAAGATCGCTACGAGCAGCACCATAACGTGCGCATCAAGGACTCGGCCATCGTGGCCGCGGCCACGCTCTCGCACCGCTACATCTCGGATCGTTTCTTGCCCGACAAGGCCATCGACCTGGTCGATGAGGCCGCCGCGTCCCTCGCCATTCAGATCGGCTCTGTGCCGACGGAGATCGATCAGTTGGAGCGCGAGGCCACTTCGCTCGAGATCGAGCGCGCCGCACTGAAGCGCGAGACCGACCGCAACAGCAAGGAGCGCCTGGCCGACGTGGAACGGACCTTGTCCGAAACCAAGGAAAAAATCACGGTCCTGCGCGCCCGCTGGACCAAGGAGCGCGATGCCATCAACCGCGTCGGCGATTTGAAGAAAAAAATTGAAGCCCTGCGCTTCGAGGCCGAGGAGCAGACCCGCAAGGGCCAGCTCGATCGCGCCGCGCAGATTCAATATGGCGAATTGCCCAAGCTCGAAGCCGAGCTGAAAAAGCTGAACGCCGCGCAGGACGGCAAGTCAGGTCCCGCGCGCATGTTGAAGGAAGAGGTCGACGAGGAAGACATCGCTAAAATCGTGAGCAAGTGGACGGGCATCCCCGTCGCGCGCATGCTGGAGGGCGAGGTCAAGAAGCTCGTCCAGATGGAAGACCGCCTGCGCGAGCGTGTTGTCGGCCAGGATGCCGCATTGAGCATCGTGGCCAATGCCATTCGCCGTTCCCGCGCCGGCTTGAGCGATCCCAAACGGCCCATCGGTTCATTCATCTTCCTCGGGCCCACGGGTGTGGGCAAAACAGAGACCGCGCGCGCTCTCGCCGAGTTCCTCTTCGACGACGAGCACGCCATGGTCCGCATCGACATGAGCGAGTACATGGAAAAACACGCCGTCTCCCGCCTCATCGGGGCGCCTCCGGGCTACGTGGGCTACGACGAAGGCGGCCAGTTGACCGAGTCTGTGCGCCGCCGTCCCTATGCGGTAATTTTGTTCGACGAGATCGAGAAGGCGCACCCGGATGTCTTCAACATCCTGCTGCAGGTGATGGACGACGGCCGGTTGACCGACGCCAAAGGCCGTACCGTGGACTTCAAGAACACAGTTCTCATCATGACGTCGAATCTGGGCGCGGCCATGCTCTCGGGCGAAGCCCTCAAGACCGAGCACGATTACGACATGGCGCGCGAAAGCGTGATGCGTATCCTGCGCGAGCACTTCCGGCCGGAGTTTCTGAATCGCGTGGACGATATCGTGATCTACAAACCGCTGGGCAATGCGCAGTTGAGCCAGATTCTCGATCTGCGCCTGAACGAGGTGCGCAAGCTGCTTGAAGACCGCGCCATCTCGTTCGAGCTCACCGAATCGGCGCGGCAGTTGATCCTGGCCTCGGGCTCCGACGCCGCCTACGGCGCGCGTCCGCTCAAGCGCGCCCTGCAGCGCATGGTGCAGGATCCACTGGCCATGAAGATACTCGACGGTGAAGTGTTGCACGGCGCGCACGTCCGCATCGACGTCGACCGCAAGTCGAACCAGTTGGTCTTCGAGCCCATGGGGCGGGAAGCGATGGCGTAACCGTTGCGGGTCATCATCACACGATGATCACCGGCGACCCGTTCCGCATCTCTTCTCTCAACCTTCTAACGAAGAAGCCGAGCTGCTCTTCGTGGCTTCTCCCACGGTCGCCCAGAACTGTGAGCCTGAATTCGTTCCCAATTTGAAGCTGGAACTTTTCACCTCCCTTTGTGTAAACCACGTAACCAGGATTTCCGGTGCCGGCTGGGGAATAATTATCCACGTTGCAATTCAGACCAAGTGCGCCGCAGGCCTCCTGCACAAGCGGAAAATGGCTGATTGCGCGTTCCAGTTGGGGCAAGATGCAGGTCATAGACCACCTCCTGCAGACAATAAAGCACATAGAAAGCGGCAAGTCTATTGACACTGTTCTGACGGGACCTGTGACCAAGAGCGCACCAAGTGGTCTGAGGAAAGTCACCCAAATAAAGAAAACCTAATCTTTAGCCCCGTCACATCTACGCAAGACGGCTCCCTTGTGTCGTCAATCTTCCAAGTTATCCGCGAGCCGTCAGGCTCCCAACCGTAAGCGAGCGCCCCTTTGCGCTCAACATCAATGTATATGAGCTCCGTCTTCCGCCCTGCCTTCAAGGCGTTCGCAATATCCGCGAGAAGTCCGCTATCAATAAAGACGAATGCTTCAAGCGAAGCGGGCTTTGTCTTCCACAAGTCCGCCGGCCCAGGCTCAACCGCTGGGAAGAATCCTAATTCGCCAATCTTTTCCTCACTCAGGCCGAGCCTAGCAATTCTTTCGGTGGATAAGCGGCCCCTATCCCTAACCCACAAACGTAGCTCACAGGGTGAACGATCCCTGTGACCCCCGAAGTGCTTCTCGTTCACGAAAACATGGTTCACACCGACTTCGAGTACACCCGATTCCTCCGATGCAACGCACTCGAAGAGTAGCTCGGTCGAGGATTTCTCCCCATCGACGGCATATGAAAGAATTGCACGGTTTGCTTCCACCGCGAGGAACATCTGCGCAGCCCTCCTCCGTGCTTATGTGGCCTAAATCCTATCATGTGATGGACGGATGCCCCAGATCCCGCTTCTGAGACATGCGACATAACTCACCCAACCCACACTCTGTCATCCTTGTATCCCTAAGTAATCGACATTTTGAAGGTTATTTGAGCGCCACGGGATCCTGCCAGCCGCCGGCAACGTCCGGCTTCTGTCCTTGCTGCGTTACCGGTTCGCGCTTCTTTGGGGAAGGGGCTTGCCGTTCTCATCCACCTCAATGGTGGTCACCGGACCCATGCCGACCAGTTCCAGCACCGCCGGCTCGCCGCCCGCCTTGGCGCCATCCCAGTGCACCGTGTTGGCAAGGTCGGTGGCAAAGGTGCCGGCCGGGAGGGGATAGGTCTGCGACGGATCGAAATGCGTGCTGGTGCTTACCCACCAGGTGCCCGACACGACATAGACCCAGCGATCCTGGGAATGGAAATGGGGATGGGAAAAGTTGCCCGGCATCCATTTAATTAGAATGCCGTAAGGCCCCGGCTTGCTCGGGTCGCCGAACAGCCTGGCCTGATATGAGCCGCTTAGGGGACCGCCTGTCCATTGGACGTCGGCGGGCAAGGTGAAGGGAATGTGGGTAGGATCCGGCGGCGGCCCCTGCGCACAGGCCACGCCAGACAGGCCCACCCCGAAGGCCGCAACCAAAAGCATCTTTGAAGCCGAACGCATCCTTGTCCTCCCGGTTGATCAGGAATGTCCGTTACGACTCTTCCAAAACGCGGCCAGTATATACCCGGCCGGATGCCCCAAGTCTCGCTTTTGAGCAAGCAACCGGCTCTGGCCGGTGGGGCTATCCAAGGAACAACAAAGCTGTTCCTCGGGAGACCCGGGAAAGCACCAGCCTGAACAAAATCGCCCGCCGGCCTACGCGGCTGCGTCTTTCTGCGTCGATTCCGCTTTGAGCAGCGCCTCGTGAATGATCATCTTCAGATAGGTCTGGTATCGCAGGCCGCGCGCGGCGGCCTGGACGCGAGCCTTGGCAATGTCGTCGGGATCGAGGCGAATCGTCGTAGTAGGCGTGGGCTTTGGCTCCTTAAACGGAATGCCCTTTTCGGCGAACAAGCGCCGGATACCGCCGCGGCCAAGTGTGCCCGCCTTTGCGGCCTTCTCAAACTCCTTGAAGATCAGGTCGTCATTTTCAAACCACCACCTGGCTTCCTCAGCCTCGGTCGCGAACTTGGGAATCTTCAAATCGCTTTTGAAAGTTTTTGCCTCACTCATTGCAATCCCGCCTTCTGTTTCATATAAAGCAGCCTCCAACGTTTTTCCGCTTCGAACGCTGTGACAATCCGAGCGCGCTTGCCGCGGATCGTAATCACAACGCGCAGAATTCGAGCTTCCTCCGTTTCGCCGATATACGTCCAACGTTCTTCCCCATCCACGATCTCGAATCCGCCATCAAGAGGATCACCCAGAATGACCTCCTCGGCCTCCTCCGGTGCCACGCCATGTTCCGCGATATGCAGAATATTTGCGTCGTCCCAGTCGAACAGTTCGTCGTTCATGCCCTATCTTTCCCGGTTATGAACAGAATTATTGTAGCTACACTGTAGCTATTTGTCAAGCCTACTGCCGCAGCTCCACCAGCGTGGCTCCCTGGCCGCCTTCGTTCTGCGGAGCCTCTTGACTCCCCGCCACATGTAGATGTCTTTTCAAACACACAGGCACTCAGCAGCGCGGCCAAATTCTGGAATCGCCGATGCGGCCTTGCCCTTCGATGATCGAGCGAGAGGGCCGCGATCGGGCTAATTTATTTCGCGTTGGCGACGGCATTCTCCTGGAACAGCCGCTGCGCAAAGGTATGCAGGTAATCGCGCCAATTGTTAAAGAAGTGGAAACCCTCACTCTCATACACCTCAGGCGCAATGCCGTACGAGCGCATCAACGCGACGCTTGCGTTGCTGTTTGCGAGAGCGAGGTCCAGCTTTCCGGCATCCACCCAGACCAGCTTGAACGGCTTTCCGTAAGCCTTATAAGTGTCCAGATCCTTCTGCGCCACACCATTGCGCATTTCCGGGAACCAGCCCGAGCTGAAAATGCCCACGTAATCGAATAGCTCCGGATGTTCAAAGGCAATCGTCATTGTCTGGATGCCCCCCATGGAGAAGCCCGCGATCGCACGGTGCTCGCGGTCGCCAAGCGTGGCGTAGTGCTGGTCGATGTACGGGATCACAACTTTAACCACGTCGTCGGCGAACGAATCATTAAGAAGTGCAGCCGGACCCCTGCTCATCTGGAAGTCCCTGCTGACGTGGCCCGCTGTCATTACGACGATCATGGGCACGGCTTTCTTTTCCGCAATCAGGTTATCGAGGATCGCCCCCGCCCTGCCCTTCGTTGCCCAGTCGTCGTCAGACCCTCCGGCTCCGTGAAACAGGTAAAGCACCGGGAGCTTTTGTTTGCCGGTGTAGCCCGGCGGTGTGTAGACATGCATTCGCCGCAGGCTGCCGGTCACGGAGGACGGATACCACACCGCCGCGATCGCGCCGTGAGGAACGTCCATCCTGTACTCCATGAAGGGCGCTCCGGGAACCTCATACAGGCTTTGGACCCGGGTGAGAGCCTCAGTTGCAAACGGGTTCCTGGGATCGGTCGTCGGAACCCCATCGACCAGGAAGTTATAGCCATACACACCAGGCTGAAATGGCCCGACCGTGGCTGACCAGACACCGTCGTCGCCCTTGACCATTGGCGTGCCCTTCATGGCCTTCGATACGTCCGCCTGCGTGGCGCCGGGATTTGCTTCGGTCCCTTCAGCCTGTATCAGAACCGTGGTCGCGTCCGGAGCGTAAATGCGAAACGTGACATGGCCGTCCGCCTGTACTTCGGGCGAGTGAACGCTGTTTGCAGGGCTGGGCGCCGGCATTGTTGGGGCGGGGGCTTGTGCCCAAACTGCACCGGCGATCAGCAGAGCTCCGATAAAGATAACGCCGAACATTGTAACGCGCAGCCTGCGCAACTGAATTCTTGTATTCATTGGCATTCGAGTTCACTCCTTTCGTGACAACGCCAGGGTTCGTCGATTCGTCTGCGGTCACAGACCAACCGAAATTCACAAACATGGTATGACATCGGTTTCAAAGGAGCCGGTGACTCCGAATCTCGTTTTTGAGGGCTGGAAATGCGCGACTCAACCATATACTCAATTACTGCCTTATCTCCACCAGCGTCGCTCCCTGCCCGCCTTCGTTCTGCGGAGCCTCTTCAATCCCCGCCACGTGCGGGTGATTCTTGAGATAGTCGCGCACCCCGCGCCGCAGAATTCCGGCGCCATGGCCGTGAATCACGCGCACGCGCTCTAAGCCAGCCAGAAACGCGCGGTCGAGATATTTTTCGAGCTCTTCCGTCGCCTCATCGACGGTCCGGCCGATCAGATTGATCTCCATCCGCAACTGGTCTGTGTTGGCGCTGGTGACCGAAATGTGCACTCCCTTTTGCTTCCTCGCGGCGGCCAGCGGATCGGCCTTTTCCTGGCCGGCATCCCCTCCAAAACCTGAAACTGCGGAGCAGTCGTCCCGTTTCACCCGCATCTTGATCGGCCCCAGCGCGACCTCGAACAGGTCCTTCTCGATCTCCCGCTGCACCACGGCGATCTTGTTCATCGACTTGATGCGCACCTGGTCGCCGGGCGCGATGTGCCGAAGGACATGCGGCTGTGCGTTCGCGTCGCCCTGATCCGCGCCGGTGCGGTGGGCGACAACGGTTTGATTAAAGCTCTCCTGGAACTCGCGCCGCAGCCGCTGAATGCGCCGCTCGGCTTCTTTTGTGAGCTTCTGCTGCGCCACGCGGTCCTCGACGGCGCGCACGTTCTCGCGCATTTGAAACTCGAATTCCTTCATCAGCGAGGCCAGCTTCGCCTCCAGCTCGCGCACGCGGTTGCGCACCTCCACATCGCCCTCGCGCTCCAGTTTCTTCCTTTCCTGGTTGAGCGCGTACTGCTGTTCACGCGCCGCCTTGCGCTCCACTTCGAGTTGCGCCAGCTCGTTGTGCAGCTTGTCCAGGAAGCGCGCAATGTCGGCCTGTTGCGAGCCCAGCCGCTCCCGCGCAGCGGCGATGATGGCGGCGTTCAGGCCCAGCCGCTCGGCTGTCTGAATGCCGGCTGAGGCGCCGGGCACGCCGAGATGAAATTGATAGTTGGGAATCAGCGTCCGTTCATCCACCCCGGCCGCGGCATTGCGCACGCCGGGCGTGTTGGCCGCATAGACTTTGAGCGAAGTGTGGTGGGTAGAGATCAGCGTCCACGCGCCACTTTGAAGAAAGTGGTGCGCAACTGCCACGGCCAGCGCCGCGCCCTCTTCGGGATCGGTCGCCGAGCCCAGCTCATCGAGCAGCACCAATGAACGCGCATCGGCCAGCCGCGAGAGCCGGTCGAGATTCGTGATGTGCGCGGAAAATGTTGAAAGCGCGGCCTCGATCGACTGCGCGTCGCCAATATCGGCCAGGAACGCCGTGAAGACGGGAAAGCTCGCCTGCGACGCGGGCACCGGAATTCCCGCCTGCGCCATCATCGCCAGCAGCGCCGTGGTCTTGAGCGCCACGGTTTTGCCGCCGGTATTGGGTCCGCTGATGATGAGCTGGCGCTCATCGGACGTCAATTCCAGAATCAAAGGAACAATTCGTCCGCCCGTCGCCCGCATCCATTTCTCCAGCAGCGGATGGCGCGCGCCTTCAACCAGCAACAAATCTCGTCCAAGAGCCGGCTCAATGCAATCGTATTCGCGCGCAAATCGCGCTCGAGCCAGGAGGCTGTCGACCAGCGCCAGCACGCGCGCGCCCTCAACCAGGCTGTGCGCGTAGCCGGCAACCTGGCGGGTGAGAGCAACAAAGATGCGATGGATCTCTTCCTGCTCGTCTTCGATGAGCCGCACCAGCTCGTTGTTCTGCTCGATGGTTTCAAGCGGCTCCACGTAGACCGTCTGCCCCGAAGAACTCGCTCCGTGGATCACGCCGGTAACGCGCCTCTTGAGCTCGGAGCGCACAGGGATCACGAATCGCTCACCGCGAATGGTGATGACGTCGTCCTGCGTCGAGCCTTCGCTGGAGAGTTTGCGCAGGGCCGCGCGCAGGCTCTCTTCGATGATCCTTTGCTGGCGCTCCTGCTCGCGGCGGATGCGGCTCAATTCGGGTGAAGCGTCGTCGGCCAGCGAGCCGTCGGGCTGAATGGTGCGTTCAATCGATGCGGCAAGCGGCCGCAAGCTCGTAGTCAGCGCGAATGAAAGCGCGGAGAGCCCCGGCAGCTTGCCCACCAGCCGCGCTGGCGGCTCTCCGAGCAGCGCCTGCCATGCGGCCACGTCGTTCGCCAGCCGCGCCACTGCCTGCAACTCCGGCGCTTCCAGCGCCGCGCCTGCAATCTGCGCTTTGGCGGCCAGTTGCGTGGGGTCGAACAAGCCGCCCAGCGGAATCGAGATCTGTTCCTCGAGGACGAGCCGCACCTCGGCGGTAAGCTGGTGCTGGCGGCCGATCCACTCCTCATCGGTGGAGGGATGAAGAGCAAGAATTGCATTCCGTCCTACTGGCGACGCGGAGAACCCCGCAACCAGCGCCAGCAGAGGCTCCCACTCCAGGGCGGCGAGATCGGCGTGCTGCACCGGCGACGGAATCGGCGGCAACAAGTTGAGATCGGGGGGCGGCATCTCTCAAGAACTATGGTATCGGTCCGGGGTCGGGCCGCGTTGCGGTCAGCAAGTTTTTTCAGGGGGCTGTTTCGCCCTGCGTAGCCCTGCGCAGCGCCGCGCGTGCCAGCAGTCGCGTGGAATCGAGCACCGGCAGTGGAGAATTCGCGTCGTTCATCAGAAGCGGAATCTCGGTGCAGCCGAGAACCACAGCGTCGCATCCCCCCGTCTTCATCCGGCCGATGATTTGCTGAAAGGTCGCGACGGCCTCCGGCTTGAAGATGCCGTAGGTCAACTCGTCCATGATGATGCGGTTGATCTCTTCGCACTCGGCGGCATTCGGGCGCATGAACTCGAGGCCGCGGGCGCGAAGTTTTTCAGGATAGATATCGCTCGCCACCAGCCAACGCGTTCCCGTCAACGCGAGGCGCCGGAAGCCGCGCTCGACGGCCGATGCGGCTACCACTTCAACGATGTGCAGCCAAGGCCGGGGAGACCGCGGCTCAACCAGAGGCAACGCCTGGTGGATGGTGTTGTCAGGGCAGATGAGGAAATCGGCTCCGGCCTGCGCCAACTTGTGCGCCGAGGCAAGCATCATCTCGCCCACACCCTGCCAGTCGCCGCGCCCGATCAACTCCATGTAGCAGGCGAACGAAGGCGTGTGAATCGTGATCTCGGGGTGAGCGTGGGAGCCGAGAATCTCTCCGCCTTCCGCGCAGATGGTCCGGTAGCACAGCGCCGCGCCTTCTGCAGAACAGGCAACGATACCAATGTGGCCAGGCATGGCTCGATTATAGAAAGACGCCGCGTACGGGCCGATTGTGGCCAAGTTCCTGGCAGCGGATGGGAAACCGCGCAGAGGTCCCGGAGCTCGAGTCTCTTTGGTCCTATGCAGGAGCGGCCGGCGGTCAGTTGGTTGTACTAGGTGTTGCGGCAGCGGGGCAGGCCGCGCAGTTTCCGGCGCAAGGGGCTTCCGCCCCGGATCCCGTCTCCGATTTCGTTGCGGCCGGCGCAGCTTCGGCAGTGGACGCGCTGCTCTTGCTCGCGTAGTCGTTTACATAAAAGCCGCCGCCCTTGAAGTGCAGGCCGGGTGCAGTCAGCGGGCGCTCCAGCGCGCCGCCGCACTCGGGGCAAGCCTTCTCCAGCTTGGCGCTGAAACGTTGAATTTTCTCAAATCGATGGCCGCACTGGGTGCAGCGATACGCATACAACGGCAAGGTTGTTATCCCTTCGGCAAAATACAATCCACACTATCCATTGTACCGTGAGGGCGACAAATTGTCTGCAATGCTGCCGCCCTCGCCGTTTGCCGGGGTCACGAAAGCCGTTTTAGTGCGCTTGGATGGGAACCGAAGCGCTCATATTCTCCCATGCCAGCGTCAGCATTCCCTTGCCGCCGCCATGGTCAGTGAGCGTGTACTTCAAATCCTCCACCAGCGCCGGGGGCTTGGCCATCGTCATCTTTGTACGGCCCAGGTCCTGCGCGGCGTCGTAGCCAAGGCCCCACTCCCCGGTTGCCTTGCTGACGATAAGAACCCATTGCACGGGATCCGAGATGTCGACGAACAACGTATAGGTTCCGGCGGGAACGTGCAGGTCGCCGATCATGAGGTCGGCGTCCGTTTTCAGCGTAGTGGCCATGTTGGCCCCTGCGCGCCACACAGGATAATGCGGGTCGTTGCTGATGAGGCCGTCCTTGGTGAAGATCTTGCCCTCGCGCCCGTTCACTCTGGGCGAGCTATAGGTGATGGTGATGGCCTTGCCGCCGATGCTTCCCGATTCCGTAGCCGGCGGGCTCTTCGGCGGTCCGGAAGGCGGTCCATGGTGCATGCCCGGGGGTGGTCCCGACTGGGCAAGCAGGGTGGTTGCGGCGAGCAAAAGACCCGTAACGATTGACAGGCGTTTCATGGCGATGCTTTTCCTCCAGGCAGGGCCGAATTCTTGTTGGGAAGGCCCCGACCGGATGATTGTCGCACCACTGGCCTCATTCCGGAAATTGGCTCGGGAAGACCGCGTGAACCCGCGTTTCCGTTTTGCATTGCGCTTGCCGCTCTTTGCCTGTTCGTCCGTATGAGTATCCATCGGGATTTGAGGGACGCGGAGACGTTTTGTCGATCTCGTTGAAAGTGAGATGCTTCACGGCCTTCGGTTGCCGGGCAACGGCCGGGAATGGTCATCCCTGGCTTCCCGGGCGCGCTTGGAACCAGGGACTTCAAGAAATCCTGCACCAGCGAGGAGGCCGGGGGGGTAAAATGATCCCGAACTTAGCGGCGAAAATAGAAACCCAGGATGATATGCTTCGATCGCATTGAGAGGGCGGATGCGAATGATTCCGTGCTACGCTTCACTTCGGCCAAAGCTTCAGGCGATTGAGCGGGATAACGCACTGGCGCTGCTCCCGCGCGTGAAAGCAGCCGCGGCAGCCGCGTAGCACCGTCATGCAGTCAGGGGCGAGATTTAGGAGACTCTGCAGATAAAGGAAGGAAATTCTCCATGGCAACAATAACGCTGAAGGTAAATGGAAAAACGCGGACGGTTCAGTCCGATCCTGATGTGCCTCTACTTTATGTACTGCGAAACGATCTGGAATTGCAGGGACCAAAGTTCGGTTGCGGCGAGGGCCAATGTGGGGCGTGTGCTGTGATCATGGATGGAGAGGCAGTTTTGTCCTGCTTGGTTACTGTTTCCGAAGCACGGAATCGCAGTATCACAACCCTGGAAGGGATAGGCAGTGTCGATCGTTACCATCCGCTTCAAGAAGCATTCCTGGCGGAGCAGGCGGCACAATGCGGGTATTGCAGTAACGGGATGATTATGACCGCCAAAGCGCTGCTCGACAAGAGTCCCCATCCGAGCGAAGCAGAGATTAAGACGGCGCTAGAAGGGGTCATGTGCCGTTGCGGAACGCATAACCGCATTGTTCGTGCTGTCCAACAAGCTGCTCGCGAAAGCGCGTAGGGTGAATCGAGTGTCACGGGGGAAACAGTATGTCGACCGAAAGGTTGTCTCGTAGAGACTTTCTCAGGGATACGGGCCTTCTTGTTGTCAGTGTCAGCCTGGCAGATCCGGTATCAAAAGCGATGGCTCAAGCTGGCGCCATGACCGGCGACGGGCTCGATCCGGCCTCGCTGGATACGTGGGTAGCGGTGGCCGAGGATGAATCGGTCACCGCCTTCACGAGCAAGGTCGAATATGGGCAGGGCATCCAGACCTCGCTGGGACAAATTGTCGCCGAGGAATTGGATGTCTCTTTTGCGCAGATCAAGATGGATTTAGGCGATACGGCAAAGACGGTCGATCAGTTCGTTACTGCCGGCAGTATGACGATTAGCCGCGCCGGACCCCAGTTGCGCCAGGCGGCGGCCGCCGCGCGGCAGGAACTCCTCAAGCTGGCATCGGCGCGTCTAGAAACGCCGGTAAGTCAGCTTGTGGTCAACGCCGGGGTCGTGAGTTCGGTGACAGATCCATCCAGGAAGATTTCCTATGGGAAGCTGCTGGGCGGCAAACGCTTCGATGTGAGGATAAAAACCAGCGGCGCCGGTATGGGGATGGTCCTGGCTCCCGCTGTTCGCGCCAAGGATCCGAAAGATTACAAGATCGTCGGCGCCTCCGTACATCGAGTCGATTTGCCTGACAAATTTACTGGCAAATTCACGTTTTGCCAGGACGTCCGCGTGCCGGGAATGTTGCATGGCCGCATGGTGCGCCCGCATGCGGTTCTTTCCCAGCCAACAGAAGTCGATGAAAGCTCGATCAAGCACATTTCTGGCGTCGTGAAGGTTGTCCGCCAGGATTCGTTTGTGGGAGTGGTCGCGGAAACCGAATGGGCTGCCATCCAGGCGGCTGCCGCATTGAAAGTGACCTGGTCCACGCCCTCCACCAAGATGCCGGCAGACCAGGACGAGCTCTATGCCTATCTGGAAAACACCAAGAAGATCGACTATGGCAACATGCCCATGTTTGGCGGAATTCCCGACACGGGCGATGTGGCCGCCGGCTTCACCCGGGCGGCCAAGACCTATGAAGCCACCTACCACTGGCCGTTCCAAGGGCACGGCATGTTAGCGCCTGCCTGTTCGGTCGCCGACGTTCAAGGAGACAAGGTTACCGTCTGGTCCGGTTCCCAGGGGCCGTTTGACACGCGGCGCCAAGTGGCCAAAACGCTTGGCATTCCTGAAACGAACGTGCATTTTATTTACCGCGGCGAATCGGGCTCTTATGGCCGGTTGGAAGTGGACGATTGCGCCATCGATGCCGTCCTCTTATCCCGCGCAGTCGGAAAGCCGGTACGAGTCCAGTGGATGCGTGACGAAGAACATCATTGGGAGGCTAAGGGTCCGGCCCAGTTGACCACCATCCGGGCCGGCATCGATGCCAGCGGCAAATTGATCGCCTGGGACTTTCTCGACCGAAGCTTCCCGTGGACGGAAACTTCGCCGAATCCCTGGCTCGGATCCAGGCAAATCGGTCTTAAGCCGGTCGGCCCCGGAATGGGAGGGTTCGGGGGTGAAGGCGGGGGAGCGATCTACGCATTCGAGAACCGGAGAATCAACAGCAATTCAGTTCCATGGATCTTTGCCGAGCCCACTCCATTACGAACACAAAATCTGCGCGCGCCGTATCAGATCGGAACCTGCTTTGCCAGCGAGTCGTTCATCGATGAAATCGCCACTGATTTAAAAGTCGACCCGGTCCAGTTCCGTTTGCCGTATCTCAGCAAGCGGCACTCCGAAGTCCTGTTGGCCGCGGCGGAAAAAGCGGGCTGGCAGAAACGCGTCAAGCCTCCATCTGCGGCTTCCGATGCGAAGGCTATGGGGTGGGGTGTTGCCCTTTCTGACCGCGGCAGCACCATCACTGCGGTCGTCGCCTGCGTCGAAGTAGACAAATCCAGCGGCAAAATCCGCGTGAAAGAGTTAACCGCAGCCCAAGACTGCGGCCGGATCGTGAATCCGGAAGGGGTAAAGAACCAGGTCGAGGGAAATCTCATCTTCGGCGTGAGCCGGACACTGTTTGAGGAGGTGGATTTTGACGCCGTCAAGGTCAAGAGCCTGGATTGGGCAAGTTATCCCGTGATCACCTTCGCCGACGTTCCCAAGGTCGAGATCGTGCTGCTCAATCGGCCGGAAATGGACTCCACTGGATCGGGCGAGCCCTCCATATGCCCCGTGCCGGCGGCCGTCGCCAACGCGGTTTTCGATGCCATCGGCGTACGCTTGAGACAGGCGCCGTTCAAACCCATTCGGGTGATGAACGCGATGAAGGCGAAATTGCAGGCATAACCTCAAGGCAGGGCCGTACTGCTCTCTTCTTCTTTACGAGGGCTTGGTTATGCAGGTTCGATTCTTGCCCTGGGCGGGCCCACGCGTATGGAGCGCGAGAAAGCCCGCTGCCATGCGGTGATGTATGTTTCTGGCGGCGCAAATTGGAGGTGAAAACCCTGCTATGATGCGCCAGAGGAAGACTCATGCCTGACGGCCGCATGAACGGGACGCCTGGAGCGCGCTTTCGTGCGGCGCTCGCGGCTGAGAAGCCGTTGCAGGTGGTGGGCGCCATCAATGCCTACGCAGCGCGCATGGCTGAGGCGACGGGTTTCCGCGCCATTTATCTCTCCGGCGGAGGCGTGGCCGCAAATTCGCTCGGCATTCCTGACCTGGGAATCACCACCATGGAAGACGTGCTGACCGATGTCCGGCGCATCACAGGCGCCTGCCCGCTGCCGCTGCTGGTCGATATCGACACCGGATGGGGCGGAGCCTTCAATATTGCGCGCACCATCCGCCAGATGATCCAGGCCGGCGCGGCAGCCGCGCACATCGAGGACCAGGTGAGCTCCAAGCGCTGCGGCCACCGGCCTGGCAAGGAGCTCGTGGCGCCCGAAGAGATGGCGGACCGCATCAAAGCCGCCGTGGATGCCCGTTCCGACCCGCAGTTCGTCGTCATGGCACGCACTGACGCGCTGGCCAGCGAGGGCCTGGCGCGAGCCATCGGGCGTGCACAGGCCTACGTGGCCGCAGGCGCCGACATGATCTTTGCCGAGGCCGTGACGGAGCTCCCGATGTACACCGCGTTTCGCAAGGCTGTGGGCGTGCCGATTCTGGCCAACATTACCGAGTTCGGCCAAACCCCGCTCTTCACGCGCGAAGAACTTGGCCTGGCGGGCGTCGACATCGTTCTCTATTGCTGCGCGGCATACCGCGCTATGAACGCCGCCGCCCTCAAGGTCTACGAGACCATTCGCGCCGAGGGCACGCAAAAGAGCGTGCTGCCTCTGATGCAAACCCGCGACGATCTTTACCGTTATCTCGACTACCACGCCTACGAGCAGAAGCTGAATGAGTTATTCGCCAAGAGCAAGAAGACGGAGTAGACATTCCCAACTTTGATCCAATCGCTTAAAGTATCCCAGGGAGATGAAAAATGAGCGTTCAAGAGACAAGCGGTGTGCCCGCTGCCTTCAAACCCAAGAAGTCTGTCGCGCTGTCTGGCACCGCGGCGGGCAATACTGCGATCTGCACCGTAGGTCAAAGCGGCAACGACCTGCATTATCGCGGCTACGACATCGCCGACCTGGCGGCAAACTGCGAATTCGCCGAAGTGGCGCATCTTCTGGTGCACGGCAAACTGCCGACCGTCGCGGAGCTGGCGGAGTACAAGAAGCGCCTTTGCGGCCTGCGCACTCTGCCCGAGCCTTTGAAATTTGCCCTCGAGCAACTTCCTGCGCACGCGCATCCCATGGACGTGCTGCGCACCGGCGTCTCGGTGCTGGGCTGCTTGCGGCCTGAAGCCGACGATCACAACGAAGCGGGCGCGCGCGCCATCGCCGACGGGCTTCTCTCTTCGCTGCCGTCAATGCTTCTTTATTGGCATCACTTCGCGCGCAACGGCAGGCGTATCGCGGTCGATGCCGACAGCGAAGCGCTCGCAGAGCACTTCCTGCATCTAATGCACGGCAAGCCGCCCAGCACAGAGTGGACCCACGCCATGCAGGTCTCCCTCATCCTCTATGCAGAACACGAGTTCAACGCCTCCACCTTCACCGCGCGCGTGATTGCCGGTACCGGCTCCGATCTTTACTCGTGCATCGTGGGCGCCATCGGCGCGCTCAAGGGGCCGAAGCACGGCGGCGCCAATGAAGCGGCCCTCGTCATTCAGCAGCGCTACAGAACCCCCGACGAGGCTGAGGCCGACATCCGCCGCCGCGTGGCCAACCATGAAGTCATCATCGGCTTCGGCCACCCGGTCTACACCATCAGCGACCCACGCAGCGACGTCGTCAAGGAGCTGGCGCGCAAGCTGGCGGTCGATGAGGATGGCCGGCGCCTCTTCTCCATCGCCGAGCGCATCGAGAGCACCATGCACGACGCCAAGCGCATGTTTCCTAACCTCGACTGGCATTCCGCCGTGGCCTATCACCTGATGGGCATTCCCGTCGATCTTTTTACCCCGATTTTCGTGATGGCGCGAACCGCCGGCTGGTGCGCACACGTGATCGAGCAGCGCCAGGACGGAAAGCTCATCCGGCCGTCGGCAAACTATACTGGGCCGGAGAATCTGAAGTTCGTACCGATTGACCAGCGGCAGTAGGAGAGCCTGTAGCCAGTAGCCACAAAGCTCGCAGCTACCGGCTACCGGCTGCAAGCTGCCGGCTGAGATGAAGGAGCCCGTTTGTCCTCGCACATCAGCAATGAACGCCCCGCGCCGGACAAAGTCCTCACCGACATCGCCGACTACGCGTTGAGTTACAACATCGAAAGCGATCTGGCCTACACCACCGCGCGCTACTGCCTTATCGATACGCTGGGCTGCGGGCTGGAGGCCCTCGAATATCCGGCCTGCACCAAATTGCTCGGCCCCATCGTGCCGGGCGCCGTCGTTCCCAACGGTGCGCGCGTGCCAGGAACCGGCTTTCAACTCGATCCCGTGCAGGCGGCGTTCAATATCGGCGCCATGATTCGCTGGCTCGACTTCAATGACACGTGGCTCGCAGCCGAGTGGGGTCATCCTTCAGACAATCTGGGCGGAATTCTGGCCACGGCCGACTGGCTCTCGCGCACTGAAGCCCCGCTCACCATGCGGTCCGTGCTGACGGCCATGATCAAGGCGCACGAAATCCAGGGCTGCATCGCACTTGAAAACTCGTTCAACAAGGTGGGCCTCGATCATGTCGTGCTGGTCAAGGTAGCTTCAACCGCCGTCGTCAGCCAGTTGCTCGGCCTCACGCGCCAGCAGACCATTGCCGCGCTCTCGCTCGCATGGGTCGATGGCCAAAGTTTGCGCACCTATCGCCACGCGCCCAACACAGGCTCGCGCAAAAGCTGGGCCGCGGGCGACGCGACCAGTCGCGCCGTGCGCCTGGCGCTGATGGCGCGAGCCGGCGAGATGGGCTACCCCTCAGCGCTCACCGCAAAGACGTGGGGCTTTTACGACGTCTCCTTCCGCGGCCAGGAGTTCAAATTCCAGCGGCCTTACGGTTCGTATGTGATGGAGAACGTGCTCTTCAAAATCAGCTACCCGGCCGAGTTCCATGCGCAAACCGCTGTGGAAGCGGCCATGAAGCTGCGCGTACGGTTGGATCCGGCTACACTTTCATCCAAAATCAGAAAAATAACCATTCGCACCCACGAGGCCTGCCTGCGCATCATCGATAAGAAAGGCCCACTCGCGAACCCGGCCGACCGCGACCATTGCGTGCAATATATGGTTGCGATTCCGCTGCTCTTCGGCCGGCTGACGGCTGCCGACTATGAAGACGATGTGGCTGCCGACCCGTGCATCGACGCCCTGCGCGCCAAAATCGAATGCGTCGAAGAGCCCCGCTTCACCGCCGATTATCACGATCCCGAAAAACGCTCCATCGCCAACAGCCTGCGCATGGAACTCAACGACGGAACGATTCTTGAAGAAACGGTCGAGTATCCCATCGGCCATCGCCGCCGCCGCGAAGAAGGTTTGCCTCTGCTCGTCGAAAAATTCAAAACCAACCTGCGCCGCCGCTTCCCCGAAGCGCAGCAGCAACGCATCCTCTCAGTCTCGCTCGACCCGGAACGGCTGGAAGCAATGCCGGTAAACGAGTACGTGGATTTGTACGTACAGTAGACACAATCGAGCCGCCATAGCCTATAGAGGAACGGAATTGTCCCATGCATCCTCAGGAGATGGTGCTTCCGCATCCTTGACAATACTTAACATTGTATTATACTGACAAGTATGCGCACCGCGAAGACCATCTCGATTACTCTTCCCCCCGATCTGCTCGTGAAGGCGCAGATGACTGCCGAGCGCGAAGATCGGACAATCAGTGAGCTCTTTCGTGAGGCACTGCGCCGCTACATCACCACCGATCCGGAGTGGGAGGCGCTTCTGCGCCGCACGCGCGCCACCGGCAAGGCTCTGGGCATCGCCACAGAGGCCGATGTGGAGCGGCTGTCGGATGAGTTCCGACAGGACGGGGCGCCGGACGAACAAGCGCGCTAGACTTGATAAGTAGGTGGAGGCGCAAAGGGCATGAAAGAGATCGCCCTTGATGTTGTCCAGGAGGCCGACGACGGTTACACCGCCGAAGCCATCGGCGAGAGCATCTTCACCGAGGCCGGCAGTTGGGACGAGCTGCGCGCCAACGTGAAAGAGGCCGTGCGGGCCTTCTATTTCGACTCCGCTCTGCCCGCGTCGATCCGCCTGCGCCTGGTAAGCGACGAAGTGCTGGCGATGGCATGAAGCTGACGCACGTTGGATACCATGAAGCAGATTGATTCATCAGATATTCTCAAGAGGATTGAAGAACGCCGAGCGCACGATCATCATGTTGATGAACGATTGATTTATGCAGTGAAGAGGGCAAGGAACCTGTTTCTCTTTACAGTCCACGACGAGGCGTCTTTCCTGTCACTTATCTGGCACGAGCGCTCCCAATCCCGGCTACTGACCCCACGTGGTCAACCAAGGACATTGGCGGATGTCGCCGGGCGTATGATCGAAAATCGTTGGACGTTTTCTTCCTTGTGCTGCCCGATGAGTTTACCAGCAGAAGATGAGCACGATCCTAGCTGGTTCAGATCGTGTAAAAGAATCGATGCGGAATTCAGTTTCGATGAGTTCGATTTTATCGGATTAATGCCGGCCAATGATTGTGAACGGCGACAGTCGCCAGGCGGGAAATTCTATATCTATGATGGGGCACACAAAACATTGGTTCTGGCGTATCGGCTCCTCGCCAAGCAAACGGCTTTCCGCACTGTCGAAGGTCTGCTGATCGCCCCGCGGCTCGATTAGGCATGTAAGACGCAGATCGCAGATGTCCTGCGCGCCCGCGCGCCATTATTCCGGCTCTTTGATATCAAACCCCAAAACCCTTACTTCGACCCTCGGCTCCATCCTTTTTACGTTGTAGTTGTAGAAGTTATCGCCCGTTGGAGGGGGCAGCATGGACCCATCGACAATGCGGATGTCATAGTACTGCGCTGCTCTCAGGGCTTCCTCAGATTTATCTACAGTGACTGTCTTCGTTAGCCCTGGAGGAATGGACTGATAATAAGTGAAGTCTTCGAAGTCCATAATTATGCCAGAGGCATCGCGGTATATCATTCGGAGTTTGATGTCTGAAATTGCGACGGGCAATTTGTTGTTGATCCGCAGTTCGAATCCGGCCTTGTCGCCGCCGTAACCGACCTTGGAGTATTTCAGCTCGAAATTGGTCGCCGTAACGCCCGACTCAATCCGTGTGCCGATTCTATCTACTACGGAAGGGCTCGACGCAATGCTTGGCTGCCGCGCAAGCGGGGCGACTGCCAGATGCGGAGAAGTCGACGCCCAGAGACTCGAAAGATAGGCAACCGGCACTGCAAGGTTCAGATTTTGGCCATCTTTGAAAGTGGCCTCGGCTATTCCGATCACATTGCCGACTGCATCCATAACCGGGCCCCCGCTGCTCCCTGGGGAGATCGGAGCAGTCATTTGGAGCATTGAATCAGCGTCAAGGTGTCTGATTGCGCTGATGATACCTTCGGAGAACGTTCCCTCAAGTCCCAACGGGTTTCCTACGACATAGACTTTGTCGCCAACATTAAGACTTGGGTTCTGGCTCAGGTTCAAGGCAGGGGCAGACTTGTCGACTTTCAAAAGTGCTAAATCTGCATGTCTATCGATAGCCACAGTGCCCAAAATCTGCATCGCGTGGCTATTCTCAACAAGCTTTGCAGTCCCGCCGGAGGCGCCCTCGATTACGTGGGCATTTGTCGCGATGACGTTATCCGATATAAAGAATCCGCTACCTAGGCTGAGGGGCTGACCGCTCGAATCAGTCATTTCTAAGAGCACAACTGAGTAGAAAGCCTTACGCGCAATGTCCTGAGCGGACTGTCCAAAGCAACTGCACTGCGTAAGAAGGATCGCAAGGAAAACTTGGAAGAATTTCAATGCTGCCTCCACTAGCCTTTGCGTAGTTTGAAGGTTCCGTCCTTTTCGAGCTCCTCAAATTTGTAAACTGAACCGCGAAAGGTCGCTTCGACCCCGGGAGAGAACTTGAGTTCAAGGATCTTCTCCAGCGTTGCGTCAACGAGTTTTCCAACAAAGGCATCGGGGTGCTCAAACTCCGAGTATTGCCCCAGATCAACGTCCACAGTTAAATATTTGACAAGTCCTCTGAACTTCTCTCGAGTCTCAATGAGACTCGTAATTGGCAGTGTGTATTTCACGAATTGGATTTTACTCCGAGTCGACTCGCGCTTCAAAGAAGAAAAAATGGCGGGCTGTTGACACGCCTTTTGCGCTGAAATTGCATTGCTGCTTACGCCTTCGCCAGCACCGCATTCCCCAGCCGCTCGGCCATCATCTCGTGCGCGTGGGCGAAGAACTCGTCCTTCGAGATCTTGCCTGCATCCACTTCGGCCAGCAGCGCTTTCTGTGCCTGGTATTCGCGGTTCACGATGCCAGCTTTCGATTGCAGCATGCGCCAGGCCTTGCGCCGCTCCACGCAGAACATGACCAGTTGCCGCGAGAGCGCATAGTGCGTGTTCTTGCCGCTCTCGTCCGAAACCTGGATAAAAACGCCGAAGTCGGGAATGTAGCTGAAATGCGCGGGCAAGAGATACCGCCGGTAGACCACATCCTGCTGCGTGATGCGCACCAGCATGTTGTCGAGCGGAATCATCTTCTCCGCCTGCTCGGGCTTGACCTTGCGCAGGTGGTTGCGGAAGCGCGCCTCCGTGGTGCACCAGTGGGCGACGGTGTAGCGGCGGGTTTCGCCGGTCGCCTTATCCCTGGTCTCGTACCAATCCAAATCGATCGAGGGATTGCCTTTGATGTCCAACGCTTCCTGATAGGTTTCTCCCTTGCGCGGATCGAAGACGAACTCCGGCGCGCCGCGCGAGTCGCGCACGCGCTGCGCCTGGAAGAGCGCCATGTCGTCGGGGACGCCGTGCTCCGGCTGGCAGGTGGTAAAGGCCTGCAGGAACATGGTGCCGCGATACTCCAGACCATCCAGAATGGCCCGGTAGAGCTTGGGCGCGTTGGCCATCGAGACTTGCGCGACGAACGGCGATCCGTGGCCGGCGAGGAAGGTTTCGGCCACCGTCTTCTTCTCGGTGTTCTTGCCCTGCGTGGCCGCGCCGAACACGTTCATGTCGCCGCCGCCCAGCATCGGCGTCGAGTCGGAGTTCTGGCCTCCGGTATTCGAGTAGACCTGCGTGTCCAGCATCAGCACCTTGACGTTGGGCCGGTTCTGCAAGACAACCTTCGACGTGTTCTGATAGCCGATGTCGCCGATGCCGCCGTCGCCGCCCACTACCCACACCTTCGGCAGTTCGACGATCTCCTGATCGGTCATGAGCGCGTCGGTAAAGTGCGTGAAGTGGTAGTAGTTTTCCTCGGTAAAGGGCTTGTCCAAAACCAGGAGAAAATCGGCCAGGCGCTCGGGAATTACGGAGCGCCGCGCGTGATCGACGATGAAGCTCTCACCCATCAGCCAGCCCACGGTGACGCCGTCCTGGAACAGCGAGTTCATCCACGGATACGGATGCGGATTGTTCGGCGGAGTCGATCCGTACACTGTGTTGCATCCCGTGTGCGCGGCCATGGCCATCACGCTCATGCCGTTCGCCAGACGTCCGTCGACGGGCTGCAGGTTTTTGTGGTTGAAGGCCTCGGTGAGCAGCACCGCGGCAATGGCTTCGACGAGCTGTGCGTCGGTGATGGCGCCGTGATCGGCCTCGTATGCAGCGATGCGCGCCTTGGTGTCGGCATCCTCTTCGCCGCCCAGCCCCATCACCAGATGCGCGATTGCCTGCCGCAGACGCGCGTATTCGGCCGGGTTGCTCTCATTGAGAACCGCTAGCTTTGCCACTCCGGTTTTTTCGAGCTCGCCGGCCTTGGCCGCCAAACGATCGCTCTTGGCGTGGAAGACCGGGCGCATGTAGGCTTCAGTGACCGCAGCAATGGAACGCAGCACGCTCTTTTCGCCGCAGCCCGCGCAGGCGCCGTCGCCGGCGACGAGCGCGTCGTAGTTGGTCCGCACCATCAGCATGTTGCGCAGTGTCGCGGTCTTCGAATCCGCGGGATTGGCGCCGTTATACAGTCCGAGGTATTTCTGTGACGTATCGGGCAACAGATCGAGGAAACGCGTGCCGGTTTCGTGCTCGGCATTCACTTCTTCGGTCTCCTGCACCATCTTCAGCGCCTGGTGGTCGCCGCAAGCCGTGACGCAGGCCGCGCAGCCCTTGCACAGATCGCTCACGAAGATGGAAAAGATTCCGCCCGAGCCGGGCTGTTTGCGCTCCGGCGAGGAGAAGATGGCGTTCGTCTTCTGGTAGGCCATGGGAACCTTGTCGACGATGGCGTAGAACTGCGCCTTGGCCTGCGCAGAGAACCCGTCGACAGACTCCGTGACCTCACGGACAATCATGGGCAGCGGAGTTCCCTGCTTGATTTCGGCCAGCATGCGCTGGCGCGTGAGCTTCTCGATCTCCGGCAGCTTCAAGAGCATTTTTCTGCGCTCGACGGGATCGGCCACGTAGCGCGTAACCGCCGTCGAGAGGATCGTGCCGAGATCCTGCGAGCAGTTGGGGAGGGCTGTATCGGGACACACGCCGATGCAGTCCATGCACTGCGTACAGTTTTCGGGAATGTAGAGCGGCGTCTCGCGGCGAGCGACATATTTCGATGCCGTGTCGCCAGTGGCCGCGGCGACGACGCCCATAGCTGAAAGCGGAGTGGCCGGCTGGTTGTATCCGTATTGCGAGCGGAACTCGGCATCGAAGGCGGCGATGCTGGCGATGGGCGCGCGCTTTGCCTGGCCGGCGGGCATGGGCGTGGAGCGGCAGCCTGAGCCGCAGGCGCTCACTTCGGCCAGCGCGGGGGTCTCTTCAAGGATGGGCAGCAACGCCTGGCCGCGCAGGCTGGAGTGGTCGGGCGCCGTGAGCTCGCCGATCTTGATCTCTTTGACGCGCTCGAATCCTTGCAGCATAACTTCCATGTTCGACTGCACCACGGCGTCACCCAGCTTGCCGAACTTCTTCACGTATTGCTTGTGGACGACTTCGCGGTACTGCTCCGGCGTGATGCCGAACTCCTCGAGCAGCGTGCTGACGGCGAAGAACGCGCCCAAAAACGCGTTGCCCTGCATGCGCAGTTGCAGATCGCCGCGATCGGTGGCCTTGCGCGCAATGTCGAAACCGGGCACTGTGAAGACGCGGATGTTTTTCTCGATGATCTGCTTGCGCGCCCACAAAGGCAGGTTCTGCCACGCATGCTCTCCGTCAACATCCGACTCCCACACCAGGCTGCCGCCCTCTTGCATCCCGTCGAGCGGATTCGTGTGTGTGAAGGCCTTGGGGTCGCAGCAGAGAACCACCGTGACGTGGCGCAGATCGCAGTTGACGCGAATGCGCTCCTTGGCCGCGACCATGAAGTAGCTGGTCGGCGCGCCCTTCTTTTCGGAACCGTACTTGGGATTGGCGCTGACGTGGATGACTTCCTTGGGATTGCCCAGCTCATCGATGAGATGATCGCGCTCGAAGAGCAGATCGTTGAGGTCGCCGAGAATCGCGCCCAGGTTCTTTCCCGTCGTAATCGCGCCCCAGCCGCCGATGGAGTGGAAGCGCACAGCGACCGCGCCCTCGGGCAGCAGCGAAGGCGTCTCGTCGGCGATGACGCTGTAGGGATGGTCGATGCCGAGGACAAAGAAGTTGACACCGTCGGCAGCGGTCTTGCCGTCTTTACGCGCGCGGCCGGCGGTGGCGAACTGGTAAGCGCCGATGATGTGCTCGGGGCGGAAGTCGCGTGAGCCCAGGCCGTAGCTGCCGCCGAAGAAGCGGGGCACGCCGGCGAGCGTGATTGCGGGCAGGCCGCTGACGCCCTGCACGGCCTTCGAAAATGCGGTGCGAATGTCGCGGCCCAGCGGATTGTCGCCCGAAAGCGCCTCATCGGTCCGCTCCAAAATGATGACGTTTTTCTTGCCCTTGAGCGCGTTCACGATGGCAGCCTCAGGGAATGGCCGGATCACGTTGACATGAATCGAGCCGACGCCAGAGCCGGGAATTGCCCCGCGCGTCTGTCGCAGATAATCGACCGTGGCTTCGATGTTTTCCGCAGCCGAACCGAGCGAGACGAAGACCGTGTCGGCATCGCCGGTTTTGTATTCGCTGATGAGGCCGTAGCGCCGGCCGGTGAGCTCGGCAAACTTTTCGTAGGCTTCTTCAAGGAATCCGAGGATCGGCTCGGCAAAGTTGTTGCGTCGCGCCACCACACCCTGCATGTAGTGTTCCTGGTTCTGCACGGGGCCCAGCAGCACGGGATTGGTCAGGTCCATCATCTTGGGCACGCGTCGGCGCGTGGGTCCGAACAAAACGCGCTGCGCCTCGGTGGGGCAATCGATGATGTCGTCTGGCGCGCCCAGGTATTCCCGGATTAATTCCGATTCGTGCTTGTAAAAAGTGCGCTCCAGGTGCGTCGTCAGGAACCCGTCCATGATGTTCATGCCGGGCGTGAGCGAGAGCTCGGTCACGCGGCGCAGAATCAGCGCCTGGTCGGCGGCCTGCTGCGCGTCTTTGCCGAAGAGCATGATCCAGCCCGTGTCGAGAGCGCCATAAATATCGTCGTGGCCGCAGTGCACGTTGAGGGCGTGCTTGGTGAGCGCGCGGGCGCCCACTTCCAGCACCATCGTCGATCCCTTGCCCGGCGCGTGGTAGTACTGCTCCACGCCGTAGACCACGCCCTGGCCGGAGGTGAAGTTGACCACGCGCTTGCCGCACACAGAATGCGCAATGGCTCCGCCCTGGGCCGCGTGCTCGCCTTCAGTCTCAATCGCAATCGTGTTGTTGCCGAAGACGTTGAGGCGGCCTTCGCCGTAGGCCTGCTGGAAAAGCTCGCCGCCCTCAGTGGAAGGCGTGATGGGATAAAAAACGCCGGCGTCGGCGATGCGCGTCTCGGTGTGGTAGCTGACCAGCTGGTTCCCGTTGGCGGTAACCCGGATGCCTGGATAGCGAGCCCTCATAAAGTCCCTCACAGTCGAACCATCTTGTCGTGTGTCTTCAAAATTAGATTGCGTAGCTGGCGCCGCGATGCGCGGGGCGCAACCCCGCCGAACCAATTGCTGCTCTCACGCCACGACCTGCGCGGCGCGTGGGGGTCTGCTCATGCGTCTGGCAGACTCATCGAATTCACTTGCGTTTTACATTTCGAACGGCCCGGGCGGGAACAAGAGGACCCAAGGGGAGGCTCCTCTTCGAGGAAACGGCCTGGAATAAGTATGCGCTTTGTCGAGAGACGGTGTCCCAACAGGTGAGAAAGACCGCGCTGCAAGCCCGGAACCTAATTGAATCCGCTCCAGGCGCCCGTTTTCGCTGCCGCACTCCACTGCGCTACCATAAACATAGGATTGGGGTTCGCATGTTCGTGGTGGTTTGGCAGTTCGAGATTGCCGAAGATAAAGTGGACGGCTTTGAGGCCGCGTATGGCCCTGAGGGCGCCTGGGCACAGCTCTTCCGCACCTCGCCCAACTATCTGGGAACAGAGCTGTTGCGCGACGCCTACGTGCCAGGCAGCTACCTCACCATCGACCGCTGGACCAGCGAAGAAGCTTTTCGCGCCTTCCGCAAGGACCACGACAGCGAATACGAAGTGCTGGACCGCCAGTGCGACGCGCTGACCGGCAAAGAGACGCGGGTGGGAGCGTATACGGTCTGAGCGTGAAGATTTTCGCCAGTCCGAGCGAGACAGTCGAATCCCTGCTACACCCAGCGCGCGATAGCGACGAACATCACCAGAAGAAACAGCACCATGTTTGGCTCGGCAAATTCGTGGCGGCGCAGGCGATAAAACATAGCTGTCCACGTTAAAATTGCGAGTCCAGCGATCGCCAGCTCCGTGAGCGCGAACTGCGGGAAGGGACGAAACGGCATCACCAAGGCAATCGCAGCCGCGATTTCAAACAGGCCAACCGCCACGAGGGATCCATACGGAAGCCCGAAGGGGAGGTTAGCCCGCTGCGCGCCGAGCGCCTTTGGCCTGCGCCTGTAACTCCATATCTTTAGTAGTCCCGCGCACAGGAACACGCCCGCCACAAAATACTCCATAAACCCATCAAAATTGTTCATCGCTCACCCGTCTTCCCTCTACTACCCGGATTCTCACGCAAGAGGCGTGAAAAGCGGCCTCGGGGATCGAAAAAGGCCCTGACATAAGCGAAGCATAAAGGTAATGTGAAGTCAATATAAAGATAAGAAAACGGTGAATTAGCTGACGTCCGGGAGCAAATCCGGCGGATTCTCCTCTGGCGGCGAAATGTGGGGGTGGGAACGCGGCCTGAACTGCCGCGGCAGCATTATTCAAGCACCAGCAGATTCCCGTGAAACTCAGCTCCGGCCATGTACTTGAGGCCGCGGTCGAAGGTGACCAGGACCCCGTTCTCCTTGATTGCCATCCCGAGCAAATATGCGTCCGTTACCTGTTGATGACCAGAAATGCGCGCCGCGAATGGTGCAGTGAGATTGACCCAACTCTCCCTCATTTCCCAATACAAGTACCCGGGCAGTCCCTTAAGCGATTGCAGAATCGCAATGGCTCTCTCGAAGGTGTGCGGGCTGGGGCGATAGATCGGATTTGTCGTCACACGCAGAAATCCGGCCTCGGTGAACGGGCAAATACCCCAGTTATCCTTGCCGCCGGAGGCGTACCAATGCGCCGCTGCCTGATGCTGGTTGTGCCGTTGATCCGCAAGCGCGATCAAAATGTTCAGATCAAGCAAATTTCTTTGGATCATATTCTTCCTCCTCCAGCTTCTTCACCATCTCGGATGTGATGGTGCCTTCGGCGGGAGGAAACATGGGGAACCCGTCGGGAGAAAACACGATGAGGGGCTCAGTGTCCGGAGGCTTCTCGGCTTTACGGACGAGTTCGTTCATCGCGGCGCTGAGGGTGATTCCTCTGGCATTGGCATAATACCTTGCGAACTCATGGACGTCGTCATCGAGTGTGATCGTGGTTCTCATAGCCTTATGATGCATCAATTCCAAAATTGATGCAATACTTAATAATTGATGCTGATTATTAAACTTGATGCATTGATGCTACTTAGATGCACGTCAATTCACTTGATGCGTCTTTGATTGGCTGATGCTTCTCAATGGGCATTTCCAGCCTTGCTGTTAATTTTCTCTCTTTCTTCGCCGTTTCTCCTGTCCTAAACTGTCTCATCCTGCTACAATCCCATCGAAATCCAATTCAAGCCCCTCGCCGTTTCCTGCTGGGAAAGCATGAGATGCGGGGGCGAGCATTTTTTGAGGAGCCCTCCCAATGGCCATCGTCGACGACCGCGCCAAAGCCGTAGAACTTGCCCTTGCACAGATCGAAAAGCAGTTCGGGAAGGGGTCGATTGTCCGGCTCGGTTCTCGCGAGGCGCTGCTGCCGATTGCCGTCATCTCCACCGGTTCCATCAGCTTTGACGCGGCGCTGGGCGTGGGTGGCATTCCCCGCGGCCGTGTCTCGGAGGTCTTCGGTCCCGAGTCCTCGGGCAAGACCACCATCTGCCTGCAAGTCATCGCCGAGGCCCAGAAGCACGGCGGGCTGGCGGCTTTTGTCGACGCCGAGCACGCCCTCGACCCCGCCTACGCCAAAAAGCTGGGCGTGGATGTGGACAATCTGCTCGTCTCGCAGCCCGATAGCGGCGAGCAGGCGTTAGAGATTACTGAGGCCCTCGTCCGCTCCGGCGCCATCGATGTTCTGGTCGTCGACTCCGTCGCCGCGCTCGTGCCCAAAGCCGAGTTGGACGGCGAAATGGGCGATTCCCACATGGGCCTACAGGCGCGGCTCATGTCGCAGGCGCTGCGCAAGCTCACCGGCACGGTTTCCAAGTCGCGCACCGCTCTCATTTTTATCAATCAGATCCGCGAAAAGATCGGCGTGATGTTCGGCAACCCCGAAACCACGACCGGCGGCCGAGCGCTCAAGTTTTACTCCTCGGTACGCATCGACATCCGCCGCATCGCCGCCATTAAAGAAGGCGACACCGTCACCGGCAACCGTACCAAGGTGAAGATCGTCAAGAACAAGGTGGCCGCGCCCTTCCGCGAGGCCGAGTTCGACATTCTCTACGGCGAAGGCATCAGCAAGGAGGGCGACGTGCTCGACCTGGCTGTCACGCACAACATCGTGGAGAAGTCAGGCGCGTGGTACAGTTACTCCGGCGAGCGCATCGGGCAGGGCCGCGAAAACACCCGGGCCTTCCTGAAAGAAAACAAGGACCTCTTCGCCAAGCTCGACGGCGAGCTGCGCAAACGCCTGAGCATCGGCGTTGCAAAGGCCGAGGTTCCCGCAGCTCCCGCAGGCGGCGCTGCCGAGGCCAAGGAGGCGGTCCGCGGGCGGCGGGGATAGAGCCAACGGCCTAATCCAATAAGGCGGCCGCTATGATAGGTCGCCTTTACTTGACGCGCAGGAGTAATGTATGTATGGTTATGTATGGAGGATATGAAAGATGAAACCAACCGACCTGACCAAGAAGCATGTGATCTCGACCTACGTACGACCGGCGCGGATGAAAGGCGAGAAGACGATTCAAGTCCGTGTCGGAACGGTGCAGAAGGAACTCGGCTGGACAAATCGCACTCCGTCGGTTTTCTCCACCTTGAAATCCAGAGAATTCCAGCAGGAGGCAGGCGTCGAATTGATCGAGAAGAGGGATGGCCCTCCTTCAGGTGGGCCAAGTACGACCGTGCAATTCGTATACCGGCTGCTCGACGATCAGTCTGTCGAAAGGTTGCCCGCTCACAGTTCGACTCCGATTCCCAATGGCTCAGGCCTGGAAAAGCTCTACGGAATTCTCGCTGATGCATATGCTGAGCTTGGCGGTGGAGAAGCGTATCTCAAAGCCGAGAGGAACTGGGGCCCTGATGTTTGGGAAAGATATGAGAAGGAGAAACCCGCGCGCAAGGAAACTCGCAAGTGACCCGAATTTACTGGGATTCCATGCTCTTTATCTACCTGCTGGAGGGGAATCCCACCTTCGGTCCAAAGGTCAGAAGGATTCTCAACCAAATTGTGAGCCGAGGAGACATTCTTAGCACGAGTGTGTTTTCAATCGGTGAAATATTGACTGGACCGCGGCGGCGGGGCTCTGTCTCCGGCGTCGATGCGGTGAAAAAGTACTTCTTGAGCGGAGCGGTCGAAATTTTGCCGTTCACTGTGGCAACTTCCGACCGATATAGCATCATTCGCGGAGCCAACCGGGTGAGCCAAGCAGACGGAATTCATCTTGCGTCCGCAGCGGAAATCGGAACCGATCTCTTCTTCACGAACGATGGCGACCTGCGCAAGCTGTCGATTCCCGGAATCAAGTTCTTTGCGGACCTCGATGGCAGGATGATCTAACAATTCAGCGCTGAACGTGAGAAGCGTGATGGCCCAGTGGCGCCGCTCGGCTGCTAGAATCCTCGTAGAGCCTCCCATGCCTGTAAAAGCCATCTATCCCGGCACCTTCGACCCGCCGACCAACGGCCATTTGGACCTGATCGAGCGCGGAGCGAAAATCTTCGACCATCTGGTGGTCGCCATTCTTAGAAACTCCGCCAAGGACCCTCTGTTTACAGTCGAGGAGCGCGCGGAGATGCTCAAAGAGGTTACGGCCGGGATCGACAATGTCTCCGTCGCCACTTTCAACGGCCTCATGGTTGAGTTTGCCCGCCGGCAGGGCGCCTCGGCCGTGCTGCGCGGCATCCGCGCCATCTCCGACTACGAGTTCGAGTTCCAGATGGCGCTCATGAACCGCCGTCTGGCGCCGGAGATCGAGACCGTCTTCCTGCAGCCGGCCGGGCGCTACTCGTTCGTCAGCTCGCGCCTGGTCAAGGAGGTAGTCAGCCTGGATGGCGACGTGACCGGGCTGCTGCCGCCAAACGTGCTCGAGCGGCTGCGCGCGCGCCTCAACAACCGCAACTGACCTCGATCTTGCTCGGCCTGCACTTTGCCGCTCTCTCGAAATCTGGCAAGATGGAAGTATGATGAGTGTTTCTGCCCCCGCAAAGGTGTTTGCCGATCGCATTGGCCGGATCGAAGTTTCCGCGACCATGGCCGTGGCCGCCGAGGCGGCTAAACTGCGCGCTCAGGGCGCGAACCTGGTGGATTTTGGCGCTGGCGAGCCCCACTTCGCCACTCCGCGCCACATCAAGGACGCCGCCATTGCCGCCATCGAGGCCAACTTCTCAAAGTACACCGTCGTGTCGGGAATTCCCGACGTGCGCAACGCCATCATCGAGCGCCACGCATGCGACTTCGGCTCAGAGTACACGGTCGACGAGGCCGTCTTCACCACCGGCGGCAAGCTGGCGCTGTTCAACGCCATTCAAATTCTCGTAGACCACGGCGACGAGGTCGTTCTGCCCGTTCCCTACTGGGTCAGCTTCAAAGACATCATCCAGTACGCCGGCGGCACCGTGGTTTTCCTCGAAACCAGCGAGGCAGAGAGCTTCCGCATCACCGCCGACGCCATCGAGCGCGCCATCACGCCGCGCACCAAAGCCATCATCCTCAACTCGCCGTCCAATCCGGCGGGCTCGGTGGTCTCCGCCGCGGACCTGGAGCGCATCGTCCACCTCGCCCACGAACGCGGGATTTATCTGCTCCTGGACGAGTGCTACGTCTACTTGAACTATGCCGGCAAACCCGTCTCCGGCGGCTCGTTCACATGGGCCAAGGAGCACATCGTCATCCTCGGGTCGCTGTCCAAAACCTACGCCATGACGGGCTGGCGGGCGGGTTTTGCGCTGGCTGCAAAGCCGGTGGCCGCCAACCTGAGCAAGCTGCAGTCGCAGTCCACCTCCAACGCCACCAGCTTCGTGCAGAAAGCAGCGGTCGCGGCTCTGGCCAGCTCGCAGGAGTGCGTGGCCGAATTCCGCGCCGAGTTCATTGACCTGCGCGACCACATGCTGGCCGCGCTCAAGAAGATTCCCGGCGTCACCTGCACCAAGCCCGAAGGCGCGTTTTATGTGTATCCGAACATCTCGGCGTACCTCGGCAAGGGCGGCATCAAAACGGCCACCGAACTGGCCACGCGCCTGCTGCACGAGGCGCATGTGGTCACAGTGCCCGGCGAGGCCTTCGGAACCGGAGAACACATCCGCATCTCCTATCCGGTGACCAAGCAGAACATCGACGAGGGCACACGCCGCATGGGAGAGTTCCTGACCGCGCTGAAGTAGCCCGGCGGATTCATCGATTCCAGGAATCTGAAATGCGCATAGCAACCCTGGAATTGCCACAATCTGGGATTGTGCGCCCTGCGCGATCCGTCCGGCGTGTATTTACCTCTGAAAATAGTGAGTCCCTCCCTGTGCAAACGTTATCTCTGTCGCGTACGATATTCCTTCAATGTTGAACTCCATCGATTTCCGTCCCGTGATTCTGGCCGGCGGCAGCGGCACCCGCTTCTGGCCCCGCTCCCGGCGCGCCCGCGCCAAGCAGGTTCTCGCCCTCGATGGCGAGCGCTCCATGATTCAACAGACTTTGGAGCGCCTCAAGCCTCTGGCTGCTCTCGAAAAAACCTGGATCATCACCAACGAGTATCTGGCCCAGGAGATCGCCGACCAGTTGCCCGGTCTGCCTGCCGCGCAGATCGTGCAGGAACCGGTGGCCCGCAATACCGCTCCCGCCTGCGGTCTGGCCGCTTTCCTCATCGAGCGCGAAAACCCCCAAGCGGTGCTGGGCGTCTTTCCCTCCGACCACGTAATCGCCGACGAGCCGCGATTCCTCAAGGCCCTGCAAAAAGGCATCGCCGTGGCTGCCGCCGGCGAAAATATCGTGGTGCTGGGCATTGAGCCCGCCCGCGCAGAGACCGGCTACGGGTACATCGAAACCGGCGACTTCGCCAAGGACGATTCCGCTCTCCACGTCCGCCGCTTTATCGAGAAGCCCAACCAGAACCGCGCCGAAGAGTTCGTGGCCGCGGGCAACTACTATTGGAACTCGGGAATGTTCCTATGGACGGCGCGTACCCTGGCCAACGCCGTGCGCGAGCACCTGCCTGAGACCGCTCCCCTGCTCGAAACCATCGCCGCCGCATACGGCACGCCGCCGTTCGACGAGGTCTTTCGCGCGGTGTATCCCAAGTGCGAAAACATCTCCGTGGACTATGCCGTCCTCGAGCCCCGCTCCGCCAAGGGCGAGCACCTCTCGAATCTCCTTTGCATTCCCGCCGAGTTCAGTTGGAACGATCTCGGCTCCTGGTCTTCGCTTTACGATTACCAGCACGACACGCGGCTGCGCGGCGACGCCGATGGCAACGTGGCCGATGCCAGCGGCCATATGGCCCTCGGGGCCAGCGACAACTACATCTTCAGCCCCAAGAAGTTTGTGGCACTGGTGGGCGTGGAGAACCTGGTCGTAGTGGACACTGAAGATGCGCTGCTCATCGCCCACCGCGACCATTCGCAGGATGTGGGCAAGATCGTCAAGGAGCTCAGCCTGAGTGGCCGCAACGATCTGATCTAGCTTGCAGCAGAGATCATTTGGTTTTACAATATTGCCAATTTCACGGGCACGCAGGAAGTGCATCCCAGCGCGAAAGGAACGTCTATGCGCTACTGCTTTCTACTGCTCTCTATCGCTCTATTCGTTGCCAATGTTACCGGATGCGGCGGATCATCGAGTGGGACCATCCCTGTCAGCTCTCCTGGAACATATCCGACGCTTACCGGGAATTGGTGGTTGGGCCCAAGTTCCTTCGTGACCGGTACAACCTACGATATGGGCGGCTACCTCACGAACACGAATGGCGCCGTAACAGGAACGCTGCATACGATCGAACAGGGCGCCAATTGCTATCAGATCGATCAGGCCATCCCCATCACCGGGACCATCACAACTGACGGCACTGTATCGCTCACGAGTGCGGCTGTGGCCAACCAGATCTTCTCAGTCCGCGGAGATGTGCTGGGCGGCGTCCTTGACGGAACCTACGCGATTTCTGGGGGATGCGCTGCCGGGGAGAGCGGTACGGTCATCGGTGAACTCATGCCTTCTCTTACAGGCACCTACACAGGGACATTCTACCCCGCCTCGGGAGCATTTACCGGTGCAACAATCACAGTCACACAGTCAGGTCCGAACGCTGACGGCGAGTTCAGCCTACCCGGGACTGCGTCATTCAGCGGCTCGCCATGTTTCACAACGGGGACTGTCACATCCAGCACCGTTTTCGGGGAGTACATACAAGTCACGATCGGTACGGATAAGGGCGGTGTTGTACAGTTTACCGGTCTGGCTGCGGCCGTTGGGAGTGATGATATCTTCATCGATGGCAGTTACGCGGTCACCGCTGGAACCTGCGCAGGCGATACAGGGAGCGGCGTCCTGAACTCGTCGTAGGATCCCGAGCCGTGGAATTCGTGGCACAAAGCGCTGGGCTGCCGCCACGGCGCAACAAGGATCGCGCGCTACCGCTGTACAATTCTTGCGTATCTCAACGCGCACTTTTCGCCTGAGTGGAGCAAGAAATGCCCGAAACCATCAATTGGCCGATGCACTCCAAGCCACGCCGCCCTCGTCTTCTCGTCTACCTTCTTCTTGCCGCGGTCATTCTGATCTTCATCGGCGGCCGCGCCGCGATCTCCTATTGGGTTGACCTTCTCTGGTTCCGCTCGCTCGGCTACGCCGGTGTCTTCTGGAAGACCTGGGGCCTGGAGTGGGGAACCTTCGCGGCCTTCGCGGCGCTCACGTTCCTCATCCTCTTCGGGGCATTCCTTGCGCTTCGCCATAGCCACGCCGCCGATCTGCCCGACACCCACACGATCTTTTTCGCCGGCCGGCCCATTGAGCTGCCGGTGGCAAAGGCGCTGCGCCTCATCGCCGTCATCGCCGCGCTGCTGATTGCCGTCGCCACCGGCTTCGCGATGGAGTCCGCGTGGCCCACTTTGGCCCTCTATTGGTACGCGCCGCACACCGCCACAACCGTTACCGACCCCATCTTCGGCCGGCCGCTCGCCTTCTATCTCTTTACCCTGCCCGCCTGGCAGCTTATCGCGGGATGGCTGCTCACGCTGGCCGTGATCGTGTGCGTGCTTGCCGTGCTGTTTCTGCTTGTCGCGGGCGGCGGGCGCGCGCTGGACGGACGCTTCGCCGCAGCTTCCCTGCCCTGGCGCGGCGTCTCCATTGCCGCCGGACTTCTGCTGTTCACGCTGTCTATCCATGAGTATGTCGGCCGCTTCCAATTGTTGTTTGAGCATCACACCATCTTCGACGGAGTGAACTACACCGATGCGCACATCACTCTGACCGGCATGTTGTTCGTCGCGGTGGCACTGGCATTGGGCGCGGTGATCGCCCTCGCCGGCGGCATCTTGCAGCCGCGCGTGCGCTGGCTGCTTGTGGCGATCGCTCCCGCAGCGCTATGCTTTGTCGTGGCCGCCCTGGCCGGCTGGTACGTAAGCACCTTCATCGTCAATCCCAATCGGCTCGACCGTGAACGGCCATATATCGCCGACAGCATCGCCTTCACCCGCCAAGCCTACGGCCTCGACCGCTTTGCGCAAAGCGAGTTTCCCGCCGACACCACCGTCGCCGCCGCCGATCCGGAGCACAATCAGGCCACGCTTCAAAACATTCGCCTCTGGGACGTGGGCGCGCTCCAGGACACACTGCGCCAGGAACAGGAGATTCGCACCTATTACGACTTTCCCGGCATCGACATCGATCGTTACCAGATCAATGGCTCCCTACGCCAGGTGATGCTGGCTGTCCGCGAGTTGAACGTAGACAAGCTGCCCGAGCCCAGCCGCAATTGGATCAACGACAAGCTCATCTACACCCACGGCTATGGCATCACCATGAATCCGGTCAACGGATTCACGCCCGAAGGCCTGCCCACGCTTTACCTCTCGAACATGCCCGTGCAAAGCACCGTGCCTGGCCTCAGCGTGACGCGGCCCGAGATCTACTTTGGCGAGATGACCAACACCGATGTCTATGTGAAGACGCACCAGCAGGAGTTCAACTATCCCCAGGGGCAGAGCAACAATCTCTCCTCCTACGAGGGCAGCGGCGGCATTGTGATGGGCGGCTTTATGCGCCGCCTGCTGCTTGCCTTCGACCGCGGCGATCTGACCAAGGTGCCCTTCAGCGACGACATCACGTCCGAGAGCCGGCTGCTGATGCGGCGCAACGTGATCGCGCGTGTGCAGGCCCTGGCGCCGTTCCTCACCTTCGATCAAGACCCGTACATTGTGGTTGGCGCCGATGGCCGGCTCTCCTGGATCATCGACGCCTATACCTCCTCCGACAGCTATCCTTACTCGGCGCAGGCCAGCCTCGAAGACCAGCCCATCAACTACATGCGCAACAGCGTGAAAGCCGTGGTGGACACTTACGACGGCGCCGTCACGTTCTACGTCTTCGACACCGCCGACCCCATTCTCGCCGCGTGGCGCCAGATCTTTCCGGGATTGTTCACAGACGCCGCGACGATGCCCGCCTGGCTGCGCGCGCACGTCCGCTATCCCGAGCTGCTGCTCACCCTGCAGGCCGATGTCTACGGCCTTTACCACATGACCGACCCCGAGGTCTTCTTTAACCGGGAAGACCAGTGGACCGTGGCCACGGAAACTGGCTCAAGCCAGGGCAATCAATCCGCGCAGGCGATGCACCCGAACTTCGTCCTCATGACCTTGCCCGGAGAGTCGAGAGCGGGCAATGCGGGCGGACTCGAGTTTGTTGAGATTCTGCCCTTCACGCCACTGAACCGTAACAACCTGATCGGCTGGATCGCCGCGCGCAGCGACGGCGCACACTACGGCGACGCGGTGGTCTTCGACTTTCCCAAGACGCGGCTGGTCGACGGACCGCAGCAGATCGAGGCGCGCATCGACCAGAATGCACAGCTCTCCGGACAGCTTACGCTCTGGAATCAGCAGGGCTCGCACGTCATCCGCGGCAGCCTTCTGGTGATTCCCTGCGGGCAGGCGCTTTTGTACGCGGAGCCGATCTATCTGCAAGCGCAAAGCAGCCCCATGCCGGAGTTGCGGCTGGTTGTGCTCGCGCTCCAGGACAAGCTGGCTTACGGGCCGACCTTTGAGGCGGCGCTCGGTTCGCTGTTCGGAACGGCGACGCCATCACTTTCGGTAACAGAGACGCCGCAAGCTGCGGCAACGGCCGCGCCGGCCAGCGCGCCGAAGCCGGCAACGGACATCAACGCGCTCATTGCGCAGGCCAACCGTGATTTTGCCGATTACCAGCAGCTCACCTCGCAAGGCAAGCTGGCCGAAGCGGGGCAGAAGCTCGACGACCTGAAACGCGTGCTCGATCAGTTGAGCACCCACGGGAAATGATTTCCGGGTTGTGTCGGCTTATAGCAAAACCAGAGACGCTGTAACCCGAAGCCGCTGCACTTAAGTCGCCGCGCCCCCAAGGAGCGGCGACCTTCAAATAAAGCTGAGTAGGGCACACCTTCTCTGGTTTTGCCGTAGGACCGGGCACCCCGATGCGTGGTAGGGTGGGCCGCTTGCCTCTCTGATGACCAACAGCTGAACTCATTCGAACCAGTAGGCAACCGATCTCGCCTCCACGCTGGCGCGCGGGATGGCCTCTTCAGGCACGCTGGAGTCCCAGAACGCCGTATGCGGAACGTAACAAGGCTGCGCGGAATCCGTGTCGTGGCGCTTAAACACGAGCGCTTCCTCCGGCTGCATGTTCGAGTAATACAACCAGCGATGCGACGGGTCATAGCGCACCAGCAGCGACTCGAAAGACCATTCCGGCTGGCCAGGTGTGTCGAACACACTGTCCGCCGGCACCAGCACATGCGCAGCAACCGTCCGTGCATCGCAGACTGCCAAGGGCACATCCTGAGGGGCGCCGGAGAACGTGCGCCAGATGTTGTGCTGTGACGAGCGCCGTACCGCGCGGCCCGGCGGCGCCATCTGTTGCGCAAATGACCGCGATGCAGAGTCGCTCACATCGATATGGATGAAGCGGGCTACCATGGAGTTGTCATGCTTGCCCGCCTCTGCCGAACGTTCAGAGAATCTCAGCACCGCTCGGCCCATAACCACAACGTCGTCAGCGCCCGTCACTGCGAGCATGAATGCCCGCACCTGTGGCAGATAACTCTGTGTCAGCTCCTCGGTATCGCGCCAGTTGGCTATGGATGCTGGAAACGGTAGGAGCTCGATACCCTCCTGGGCAAGCGTGGGCTGTGTCGGCAGTGTTCGCGCATCGCAGATATCCACCTGCCGGGGATCGAGCGGCAGGGCATCACGCGAGTGATCGTTGGCGTAAAACCGTGGCCGCTCGGTTGAAGCAGACACGTAGTTTACTTCGGCACGCACGGTTCGTGTCCCGGACACCGACTCGGAACGGTTCATGATTCCCCCTCGTTTGGCTATAGCATTTTCGGAATGACTGTAGACCGAAAGCACGCCCTTCAAGTGGCTTTTTCCTCAACCGGGGTCCCCAAGGACAGGTCTTTGCCCTTGGGGTGGAAGATAAAGCCACTTTATACGCTTCTTGAAAAGTCTACGTTGATTCCGAAAATGCCGTAATGACGACTCTCGAACTGCACCTGCGAGTCAGGCCTGACGAGCCCAGCGTTGCAGCGAAACCAGCCGCTGTCAAGCCCGAGCCACCGCAACCCCTTGACCAATTTTGAGACACGGGCTACCGCAATGCCTGAAACGGGAATCTGCCCGGCGCTACTTTACCACACTAAATGTGAAGGTTGTTGTCGAGTGCATGGTTTCGCCCGGCCGCAGAACTGTACTCGGAAAGTCCTTGTGGTTCGGCGAATCGGGAAAATGCTGCGTCTCCAGGCAGAATCCGGAGTGCTTCTCATACTTCACGCCGTACCTGCCGGTGTATGTTCCATCCAGAAAATTGCCCGAGTAGAACTGCACGCCGGGTTCGGTCGTTTCCACCGTCAGCTTGCGCCCGCTCACGGGATCGGTCACCACCGCTGCCGGATGCAGTGTGCCGATTTTGCCACCCAGCACCCAGTTATGGTCGTATCCGCCGGCAAGCTTCAATTGCTCGAAATCGGCGTCAATCCGCGCGCCAATCGCCTCGGGCTTGCGGAAGTCCATGGGCGTCCCGGCCACGGGCGCCAGTTCGCCGGTCGGAATCAGGCCCGCGTCTACCGGCGTGTACCGGTCGGCATTGATTTCAATCCGCTGGTCCAGAATGTTGCCCTTGTCGTCGCCGTGCAGGTTGTAGTAAGCGTGATTGGTCAGGTTCAACACCGTCGCTTTGTCGGTGGTGGCAGAGTAGTCGATGCGCAGCGTGCTTCCCTTGAGGGTGTACTTCACCTTTGCGGTCAGCGTTCCGGGGAATCCCATGTCGCCATCGGGGCTTACATGCGTGAACTCGACTCCGTCCGGGACCTCCTGCGCCTGCCAAACGTATTGATCGAATCCTTTTGGGCCTCCGTGCAGCGCGTTGGCGCCGTTGTTCACGGGAATCTGGTAAGTCGTTCCGTTGAGGGTAAACTTGCCCAGCGCGATGCGATTGCCGTAGCGCCCGACAATGGCTCCATCGTACGTCTTTCTGTCGTTGAGATAGCCCTGCAACGAATCGTAACCCAGCACAACATCCGCCATCTTGCCCGAGCGATCCGGCGTTCTGACGCTCACCAGATGCGCTCCATATGCCGTCACACGAACCTCAATCTGCGCACTTGTCAGCGTGTAGATCGGAACGGCAACTCCCTCCACGGTCTGCCCCCAAATCGACATCTTCACTTCTCCTTGTGCAATGGGCGAAAACGCCATTGTCATTAAGATCAAGCTTGCAAAAACCACACCCACTCGTTTCACGGTTTACTCCTTGACGTTCCAGCACCTGCGATGCTGCCAGATCGATTAAGTCCGTCATTCAGTCGCGCTCGCCGGGATAAAGCCACGACAGAAGCACGATGCGCTCCCTGGCAAATATAGCTGAATTGGCTGGCAATGCCATTTTATGCTCTCGGGGAGGCAGGCCTCATTCCCGTCTTGCGAGGTCTGCCTTTCGTTGCGTCGCCCGGATCGATCAGGCTGGCTATAATAGCCCGTGCTCGCTTCGTTCGATTGCCGGCAATCCAATCAGGGTGAAACGAACGGCACAGAAGCACGGAAGTGGCTGTTTCGCGCTGAAGTCGCCGGCCCCGATGGCAAGTTATGGCTCATCGGCAATCCTATCTATATCAACTGGGATGTGAAGAACGACTGTAACAAGGTCCCGTCGAATTCGCCGGCCAGATGAAGGTCAAACAGGTGATGAGCAAACTCGAAACAATCCGCCTACTGCTGCGCAGCCAAACCACCCTCGTGCTGGCTACCGCGGACGAAGACTCTTTGCCCCGCAGCACGCCCTTGTTTTTCATTGCGGATGACGGCCTGCGCCTCTACTGGTTTTCCTCTCGATCGAGCCTCCACAGCAGAAACTGCGCGCGAAACCCTGAGGTATCCATTGCAATTTCAAAGGATGCCAGCCGCTGGCAACAGATCGAGGGCGTGCAGATGCAAGGCTCGGTTTCCCTCATCACGGATCGAAGCTTGCGCAATGCAATCGCCTGCGCCTACTCCACGCGTTTTCAGTTGGGCAATCTCTTCGCGTTCACCATCCGGCGCAGTTCACTCTATTGCTTCACGCCCTCCTGGGTCCGCTATCTCGATAACTCCCGAAGATTCGGTTACAAATTCGAGTTGCATCTGACGGCGGATAACTCAGGATCTCTGATCATACCGTTCATTCCCGGCCTCAAATCACTCTCGTAGGCCCCGAATAAAGGTGCTATATCACAAGCGGCCTCTACCCGCCGAGGCGTACAATTCCCTCCGTACCGAACAAAAACACCTTGCAAAGGTATGGGGATGCCTGCCGAAGAAAAGTTGCCATTGTCCCAGAGCTACGCCCGCGGCCCGAGCCGGCAGCTCCTTGAACTCACCATCGGCGACCTGCTACATCGCACTGCAGACCGCTACCCTGACCGCCTCGCCGTCGCTTCGCGTCACCAGGACAAACGCCTCACCTGGGCCGAGCTGAGCGCCGCTGCCGACCGCATGGCCCGCGGCCTATGGGCGCTCGGTATCCGCCGCGGCGACCGCGTGGGCCTGTGGTCCACCAACTGCATCGAATGGGTCACGATGCACATGGGCTGCGCGCGCGCCGGCGCCGTCCTTGTAAATGTGAATCCCGCCTACCGGTCGCATGAGCTGCAGTTCACCCTCACCCGCTCGCGCATGAAGGCCCTGTTCCTGTGGCATAAGGATAGGCACGGCGACTACGAGGAGATCCTGGGCCGCGCCCGTCACGGCCTTTCCCTTGAATTGCAGCACACGATTTATTTCGACACGCCTGAGTGGCCGGCGCTGCTCGATGCCGAAGGCCGGCTGCCCGATCATGTCGCCAATGACGACATTGCCAACATCCAGTACACCAGCGGCACCACCGGCCTGCCCAAAGGCGTGATGCTCACGCACCACAACGTGGTCAATAATGGACTATTCCTGGCCCAGGGCTTCCACTACACCGAGCAGGACAAGATCGTCGTGCCGGTGCCGCTGTTTCATTGTTTCGGCTGCGTGATCGGCACCATGTCGGCCGTGAACTCCGGCGCGGCGGTCATTCTGCCCAACTGGACCTTCGACGCGCGGGCCACGCTTCAGGCCGTGCACCACGAGCGCGCCACCAGCGTTTATGGAGTGCCGGCCATGTACGTGGCGGAGTTCGCCCTTGAAGACTTTCCAAGCTACGACCTGACCAGCCTGCGCACCGGCATGATGAGCGGCGCGCCCTGCCCCATCGAGCTCATGAAGCGCGTACTCAACGAGATGCACTGCCGCGAGCTGGTGATTGCCTATGGCCAGACCGAGACCTCGCCTGTCGTGACGATGAGCGATGCCGGGGACACCATCGAAGTCCGCGTCAAGACGGTGGGCCGCGCCATGCCGCAGACCGAGATCATGATCGCGTCGCTTGAGGCGCAGCCCGAATCGAATTTTGCCGCGCGCCAGGCATTGCCTTACGGCCAGCAGGGCGAAGTGTGCGTGCGCGGCTACGCGCTGATGAAAGGCTACGACGGCGATCCGGAGGGCACGTCCGCGGTGATCCAGGCAGACGGCTGGCTGCGCACGGGAGATTTGGGTGTGATGCGCGAGGACGGCTGCATTCACATCACTGGCCGTTCCCGCGATGTAATCATCCGCGGCGGCGAAAACATCTACCCGCGCGAAGTGGAGGAGTTCCTCTACACGCATCCCAAGGTCGGCGAGGTGCAAGTGGTCGGGATTCCCAACGCACGGCTGGGCGAGATCGTGGTGGCCTGGGTGCGGCTCAAGCCCGGCGTCGAGGCCACGGAGGGCGAAATCCGGGATTTTTGCCGGGGCCAGATCGCCTATTACAAAATCCCAGAGCACGTCCGCTTCGTCACCGAATTCCCGGCCACGCTCTCGGGCAAGATTCAGAAATACAAAATGCGCGAATTCGAAATCGAAGCCCGCGGACTGCAGGATGTGGCGAAGACAGCCACGGCCTAAAGCATTTCTCCTTCTGCTATATACCAGAGCCAGTGCACTCAAGTTGCGATTCTCTCAAAGAATCGCAACCTGGCACGATGTCGCAAGGGCTATATCTGAAGGAGAAATGCCGTAGGCGCCTCAGCTGCAAATGTGTCCAGATTGATCAGCACGTGTCCAATCGTCTTTTTCATATTGTTCAGGAAATACAAAATGTGTATGGTTTATGCGCATAGCTTCAGGCTGGGCGGGAGCGGCTGGTTGGGGGCTCTCAAAAAGTGTCAAGGCAGAAAAGAATTTGAAAACTCAGCGGGCGTCTCATGTTTCAACTCAAGCCATCCTGAAAGGCATGCGGCCTTCATGCCGCTCACCGCCAAAAAAGCCAAAGACGCCAACTTGCATAGATACAAAGCGCCGCGGCGCATTCGATTGTCAGCGCCCAGCGTACACCTCTTCCCACGCTGCGAATATCCACGACTTTCTGTTCCGGCCACTCCGCCGTCGGGCTTATGGTTCCGGCCTCAAGGATGTGACCCTGCGTAAAGGGTGCTGCATAACTGCTCATCTGCAGCGGAGCCGAGAGCGGGAAAGGCGAGAGGGCGTTCAGGCTCGCGTCGTCGAATCGTTGGGATGGCATTTGCACATCCTCCTTCGACTCTTATCTGGAATTTCCGTTTTGACTTCCAGAAGTTCTACGCGATACTTGAGTTTCGGTATCTGGAGCCCCGTTGGATTATCAAACACCTCCTGGGCAGCGCATGACTGTTCAAAATTGCTCACTTTGGCAGGCAACTACTTCTGGCCCCGCATGTTCCGCTCGCGCAGCCCATACTTCTGAATCGACGGAAGTTCACGCGGGAGTTTAGAGCAGAACCAGAATTCACGTGCCCAAGTGAAGAGTCTTCAATGTGGCTTTTTCTTGAGGAAAAAGCCACTCAGACGGCGTGCGGTTGGGTACAGCTATTCTGGTTCTGCTGTAGGGGGGCTGCCGTAAGGCGGCTGGAGTTGGGGGCATCGACGGCCTGGGTCACCTCGGAGTTCGATTCGCGAACAAATTCGGCTATAAAGTGGCAGCGGTCGGCCGAGGCGAGGAAAACGCCGCCCTGGCAAAATAGCTGGGAGCGAGCGTGTTTATCGACGGTAAAGCAACGCATGCGGCAGGGGCCTTGCGTGTAACGCCGGTCAAACAATGCAACGAGTGAGTCTCGCTCTGCAAGCTCACGGGATTGTTGAAATGTCCACTTGGGCCGCGGCGGCTCGATCTGACAAAACGATGGCACGATCCGAGCGAACGTGACTGGCCGGAATCGAGAGATCTCCGGCCCAAAGACGCGCAAACATGGCTGCCTTTTCAGCGCCAGTCACCAGCCACAGCACCTTACGTGAGCGGCTGAGAATGGGATACGTCAACGTCATGCGCCGCCGTCCCTGGTAAGTTCCTGTAAGCGCAACATCGGCATCCATCACTTCGAGGACCGGATCGTCCGGAACCAGCGACGCCGTATGGCCATCGGGACCAAGCCCGAGGTGGACCAGATCGAGTACCGGCGGGGCGCCGGCCATTTCCTCCAACGCCTGCGTGTAGCGGGTACAGGCGGATTCCAGGTCGCCCGACTCCACCGGCATGGCATGAATCTGCTCAGGACCGAGCGGCGCATGTGTGAGCAGGCTCTCGCGCAAGTGCGTCAGGTTTCTATCGGGATCCCCGGGCGGCGCAATTCTCTCATCCACCTGGAAGACGTGAACGAAATTCCATGGGACATCCTCGTGCGCGAGATTGCGAAGCATCATCCATGGCGTCTTACCGCCGCTCACTGCCATGACAAATTTCCCGCGAGCCGCCACCGCTATACCTGCCTCTTCAGCGATGAGCTTTGCCGCTTCACGAGCCGCAGATTCGGCATCGGCGAGGACCTCGATTTTCATCACGCTGCCTCCCTTGCCACGGCGATCGCTTTCTCTTCGCCGGGATTGCTCCAGCCTCCTGGCGGAGTTTCCTTTGCTTTCCGCGTCTTCCATGGACACGCTAAATACCACATTCCAAAAGTGATATTTATGGTGGGCGCTGCAGGATTCGAACCTGCGACTTCCACCGTGTGAAGATGGCACTCTACCGCTGAGTTAAGCGCCCAGGAAGGGTTTCGGAAGGGTTTTGGTCATCGCCCTGACCGAGGGGTAGATCTCGAACCGAGGGCGGAACTGCCGGGTGAATCTTGCCAATGCGCACCCAGCCTACACGAAAGGTTCCGCGTACTCTGGAAAGGCGCAAAAAAAACGGCATCCCGTAGGGTAGAGTAACACCAGCAGGGCTTTACGGCCAACCCTGACCGTCCAGGCAGGACGGCGGCAGGATGGCTTCGGGCAGCGCGCCAAATCGGTCATGCTCAGGAGAGCGTGTTCAATCCGCCATGAAAGCGAGCTCCCTTTTGACGGGAACGCGGCGTTGTGCCCTGTTTCCGGCCTGGGCGGCGCCGGATCGCCCGCCAAGTCCATCGGCAAAGCGGGGTTGGCGGCTGCCCTGTCAAGAGCCAATGAGCCGGCCCCTGGAGAGGATGAGCCCGGGGATGCAAATTCCGGCGAGGAAACCGGTTACGGAACGCAACCTTCAGGACAGGATGGGGTTCCAGAAGATATGGCAACCATGGTCCTGAACAGACCGGCCTTGGGAGCGAGTTCGGCCTTTCCGCCCAATGCAACTGCGGACCCAGGCTTGGGACTACGGGCGGAATTGGATCCGGCAAGCGACGCCGCGGCAATGCTGCGCGTGGCTGCGGGCGACGAAGCCAGCTTCAATTACCTGGCGCAAAAGTACCAACGGCCGATCATTCATTTCCTTTTTCGGATGGTCGGTAACCAGGCAATTGCCGAGGAGTTGGCGCAGGAAGTGTTTTTGCGCGTCTATCGTGCCAGGAGCAGCTACCGGGCCGAGGCAAGGTTTACCACCTGGCTTTACCGCATCGCGACCAACCTGGCGGTGAACTATGCGCGCGACACCCGGAACGAGCGGGCGGCGCAAACACTTTATCTGGACTCGCCGGACGAGGAGACTGGTGCCACTCCGGATGTGGCCGACGATGAACCTACGGTAGAGCAGCGGCTGCTGCGCGAGGAGCGCATGGCTGCGATTCGCCGTCATGTGATGGCGCTGCCCGAAAGGCAGCGCATGGCTGTGCTGATGCACAAGTACGACGGGATGGATTACCGGCAGATCGGGCAGGTGCTCAAATTGAGCGAATCGGCGACCAAGTCCCTGCTCTTCCGCGCCTATCAGACGCTGCGGGAGAAATTGAAGGACTTTGTTTAAGTAGAAAGAAGCCGGAACCAACCGGCAGATTGCGGGGTGGAAATGATGAAACGGATGAAGACAAATTGCGCGGGGATGGATGACAAGCTGGCTGATCTGCTGCTCGATCCCCATGCTGTGCCTGCCAAGGTTCAAGCGCATGTTGCGGAGTGCAGCCGGTGCCAGAGTGAGCTCGAGGAGTTGAAGGCCACCATGCACCTGCTCGATGCCTGGGAGGCTCCTGAGCCGAACCCCTACTTTCTTACGCGGCTTGGCGCTAGGATGCGGGAGGAGCGCGAGGCGGTGCCGGCCGGCTGGCTGGCCGGCGCCATCGCGCGCCTGCGCGCCAACATTGCCTACGGACCCGGATTGCATGCGCGCCCGCTGGCGGCGATGGCGCTCACTGTCTTGCTGCTCGTGGGCGGCGGAACGTATCTGGGCGTGACGGACTGGATGCAGCCCTCTCAGCCATCTCCTCAGGCCGCCGTAGTGCACGATTTACAAACGCTGGATAACAATGCTCAGGTGCTGGATCAGATGGAAGCTCTCTCCAGCAACCAAGACGGAGATTAAGGTCTGCTGACATTTCGGCCGGCTGCCGGGGGAAGGACTTGTGAACTGGATCTCAAACGCGGAAAGAATGCGTCCGGTGGCGATAGCCGCTGTGGTCCTGTCTCTCTGTCTTCCCACGGCATGGGCGCTCGGCCAGCGCGGCGCCGAGGCTCGTTCGGCGCCACAGTCGCGGGCGGGCTATGCCCAGAACCAGCGCCAGGCGGCCCGGCAGCAAAACCAGCAACAGAAGCAAAATCAAAACCAGCAGCGCCAAAATCAGAATCAGCAAAGGCCGTACCAGAGCCAGCAACGGCCCTATCAGCAATACCAGCCATATAACGCTGATCAGCGCCCTGCGCCCGGCTACCCTGCTACGGGCCCACATTACGGTTCCTCGCCCTACGCCCGCCCGGCGAATCCCGGCGCTGCTCGCCCCGGCAACTCCTATCCCGGCCCTGCTCCTCCAGGGCATATAGCCGACTGGCTCTATCGGCACCGCAATCTTCCCGTTCAGGAGCAGGAGCGGCTGCTGCGCAATGACCCCAGCTTTAACCGTTTGCCCCCGCCCACCCAGCAACGCCTCATCCAGCAGTTGCGCCAGGTGAACCAGTTGCCCGAGGAGCAAAGGGAGCGCCGCCTGGCGCGCGCCGAAATGCTGGAGCGTATGTCGCCCCAGGAGCAGATGCAGGTCCGTCAGGCCGGGCGCCGTTTCATGGACCTGCCGCCCGATCGCCAGGCCATGGTCAAGAGCGCCTTCCAGGATCTGCGTTCGGTGCCTCTCGACCAACGCGCCACCGTGCTCAACTCCGCGCGCTTCCAGAACCAGTTCTCTCCCAACGAGCGCGACATCCTCTACAATCTCCTGCGCGCCGAGCCCTACGAGCCGCCCCGCTAGCGATTGCCCGCCACTGTCGCATCATGTGGGCCATATCTTGGGATGCAAACTCATTGCAAGTGAGGGGGCACCCTCCGTCCTGGTAATTTTGCATCCCGAGTCCCGGGCCACTCGCCGGTTCGAATGTTGGCAGGCTCGACGCCCTACGAGATCCGGGAGTAGAGCAGGAAGGTCTGTCACATTGTTGGCAAGGGCGGCGGATTTATCATGAGCACGGATATCGGCAAGATGGAAGTGTACAATCCGGAGCTGATCAAAGTCTGGATCGATGCCCCGGCGGAGTCCGGCTCATAGTAGAACAGCTTGCAACCGAAGTCCCGCGAACGGGTGCAAGCCGGTATTTTAGATGGTGCTTGCGGTGGATCGTAGTTTCTGGAAGTAGAGGAGAGATCGTATGAAGGTGATTGGAATTTCGGGCGGATTCAGAAACGGAAACAACGACGCTATGTGCAGAGAGGCCCTCATGGGGGCAAAGGAAATGGGGGCCGAGGTTGAGTTCATCCATTTACTCGATCTCAACCT
>Ga0326727_10001858_pt1 | contig 75581 bp, 65 predicted proteins | sample MB2enrmetagenome_FD_207643 | JGI IMG/M metagenome (GOLD analysis project Ga0326727, IMG submission 207643) | Lab enriched peat soil microbial communities from McLean, Ithaca, NY, United States - MB29MY | ecosystem: Environmental > Terrestrial > Soil > Wetlands > Peat | place: USA: New York... | reverse complement strand
CTGGCAGGCTAGCCCGCGGCTGTGGCAATGTGCACGAGGACGGGAGAAGGATGAAGACACTGTTTCCAATGTTGCTGCTGGCATCGGTCTGCGTCCTGGCGCAGAACAGTCCCGTGGCGGCCGCGCCAGGAGCGGCGGCGACGGCCAGTGCCGATCCCCTGGCCCGGAAGGCGCGCCAGTTGCTCGACCAGATGGTCGCGGCCCTGGGCGGCCAGGCCTGGCTCACCTACACGACCAGCGGACAGCAGGGCCGCAGCTACACCTTCTTTCACGGCAAGCCAACGTCGGCGGGCACGCTCTACTGGCGCTTCTATGAGTATCCCGACAAGGAGCGCCGCGAGGTGACCAAGCAGCGCGACGTGGTTTACATCTACAACGGCGACAAGGGGTACGAGAAAACCTTCAAGGGCACCGCGGCCGAGGATGACAAGAACATGCAGGAGATTCTGCGCCGCCGCCGCCACTCGCTTGAAGTTGTGATGCGCGAATGGCTGAAGGATCCCGAGACCGTGCTCTTCTACGACGGCCAGTCGGTGGCCGATCAGCAGATGGTGGATGTGGTGACGATTCTGAATAAGGACAACGATCATCTCAGCATCGGCATTGACATCAACACCCACTTGCCGATCAACAAGCGCTACACCTGGCGCGACCCCGATAAGTACAAGGTCGAGGACGAAACCATCTACGGAAACTACCGCAAGGTGCAGGGAATCGAAACCCCGTACACCATCACCAACCGGCGCGATGGCGAAATCATCGGGCAGAACTTCCTCACCCACGCCGAATACAATGCAACCTTTGCACCCGGTTTTTTCGACGCGGCCGTGACTTACAACCCGGAGACTTACAACCCGAAGAAGAAGTAGGAGCAAGCCGGGAGCCTTTGCCGGGCAGCCGGAGTTGGTTGCCGCAGGACTCCCCTGGAGGACCGCATGACGCTCCGCATCAACCGCGAGACCGAGCTCTGCATGTCGCTGGCGGCCCGGCCAGGCAACTTTGGCACCGGCTTCCACAACTTTCTGTATGAAGAACTTGGGCTGAACTTTATTTACAAGGCGTTTACGACCCGCGATCTGCGGGCGGCCATCGCGGGGATCCGGGCGCTGGGAATTCGGGGCTGCGCCATTTCCATGCCATTCAAGGAAGACTGCATCGAATTTGTCGACGAACTGGACGGCTCGGCCCAGGGGATTCAGTCAGTGAACACCATCGTCAACCGCGCCGGCAGGCTGTGCGCGTACAACACCGACTACACCGCCGTGGCCGCGCTGCTCGAGCGCAGCGGGATTTCCCCAGCCTCGTCCTTTGGGTTGCGGGGCAGCGGAGGAATGGCCAAAGCCGTTGCCTGCGCTTTGCGCGACGCGGGTTTTCGCCGGGGCACCATCGCCGCCAGAAACCAGGCCAGCGGACGCGCCCTGGCCGAACAGTTCGACTACCAGTGGACGCCGGAGGCGGATTCGCTCCAGGCCGATCTGCTGGTGAACGCAACGCCGATTGGAATGGCGGGTGGCGCGGAGGCCGGCGATCTTGCTTTTTCCGTGGGTGCCATCGGCCGGGCCGCAGCCGTCTTCGACGTGGTCGCGCTTCCCGCCGAGACGCCCCTGATCCGCCAGGCCAGAGCCCAAGGCAAGCAGGTGATCTCCGGGGCAGAGGTGATCGTTCTGCAGGCGGTGGAGCAATTTGTGCTTTACACCGGGGTGCGCCCCAGCCCGGATCAGATTCGCCGCGCCGCCGAGTTTGCCCGCGCTTTGTAGTGCGGGAATGCATCGGCCCGGCCATTCCACCCTGCCGGCCTTGGTCCCAAAAGCAGAGAGTTTGTCCTTGGGAAGACACGGACCGTGGTTTAAATACCACAACTTATTTCCTCTAAATGCCTGTAGCCTGAAGGGTACTCGTGGGTTATCGGACCATCCGTGAGATTTGAACAGACAATCCGTGCGGCGGTGGAATGTTCGGGCGTGGGGATTCACAGCGGCGCTGCCGTGCGCGTACGCATTGTCCCGGCGGCGCCGGGGTCGGGCATCGTTTTCCGGCGCACCGATCTGGATGACTTCCAGGTGGAAGCCATCGGGCGCAACGTCGCCAAGGTGAGCTATGCCACCAGCCTGATGAAAAAGGGCGTGCTGATTTCAACCACCGAGCACATCCTCTCGGCTTTTGTCGGCATGGGCCTGGACAACGCCATTGTGGAGCTGGACAACCTGGAGCTGCCAATTCTGGATGGCAGCGCGCAGCCGTTTGTGGAAATGGTGCAGAGGGTGGGATTGCGGCGGCAGAAGCGGTTGCGCCAGTACCTGCGCGTGCTCAAAGCGGTGGAGGTGCGCGAGGGCGAGAAGTTCGTGGGCCTGTATCCGGCGGAGAGCTTCTCGGTCTGCTACAGCATCAACTTTCCCCATCCCCTGATCGGCGCGGAATCGATCTGTGTCGATCTGTCGCGCGGCGATTATGCGCTGGACATTGCCCCGGCGCGCACCTTCGGATTCCTGCACGAGGCCGAAGCGTTGCGCAACATGGGGCTGATCCGCGGCGCCAGCGAGCAGAACACAATCGTGCTCACGCGCGACGGAGTCAAAAACGGGCCGCTGCGCTTTGCCGATGAATTTGTGCGGCACAAGGTGCTGGACCTGATTGGCGATCTCTCCCTGATTGGGCACCAGGTGCTGGGGCGGGTGGTGGCCGACCGCGCGGGACACGCCATGCACACGGCGCTGGTCAGCCGTTTGCTGCGTGACACTTCTTCATGGGAGCTGACGACACTGGGCGAGCCGGTGGTACTTCCCGAGATGGCGAGCGTATAGGCGACCGCGAATTCACATCTGCTGAATGCGGCAGATGTGGGGCACAGGGCATGGTAGCATCTCTGAACCGGCGGTGCAGCCCTCAGATAATCCATTGCCGCTGAGTTCAGAGGTATTCCGATGCCAGGTTCGGTGGCTTTCAAATGCACATACAACGATGGCGGCGAAGATGCTCAGGTTGGGTTTGCTGGTGTCTGTTCGCTCGACACGATAAAGAAGAATGTAGAGGCTAAGCACGTCCAGTGTGCATCCGATGCATGCGCTTGTTCTATTTTCTACCACAACGGTATGAACGGACAGAAACCCACACGCCCACCATGTATGGAAGCTCGTCTTTTTACGGATTGGCGCTTCGGCGCGGGGCGTTATCACCATGGCGAGAGGAAAGGCGAACCGCTTCACCTCAAAGAGGCGCGGCCTGGTGGGTTTGCAATCCTCACGACTCGACTTCCGGGAAAACCAGAAAGTGATAGGCAGATCATCGGGCTGTTCAGAATCTCGGAGATCAAAGATCAGAACCGGGTGGAAGCTGCCCCTATAGGTCGTGTTCGCCTGCCGAAAGAGGAATCGGAGGTGCTCTACTACTGGGCGTACGCCTCCAACGACACTGGCGGTCCCTTTTGGGGCTCTGGTCTCTTCCGCAATCTCCAAGACGGCCAAGTTCACCGGATACTGGCCGACATCAGCGAAACGGTCCGAGATGAAAAGACCAAGGCTGCAATTGGTCAATTGATAAAGGAAGCCTTCGGCAACAGCCCGGCTCCGCCGGCCGCCGGGTGCCTCTCCGAAAGAAGCGTAAACCGCCAGTCGGCAATAGTGTCAGCCCGCAAGTACGGCCCAGGCGGGGAAGGCAAAGACCATCGCGAATTGAAGGAGTGGGTTGCACGGCATCCCGAAGCTCTCGGACTCACCGACGTGGTGAGCTACGAGCTGGAACACGTATTCAAGTCTGGTGACGCGGTGGATCTTGTCTTCTGCCGGGAGCACGGCCGGCAGACGGTAGTCGAGATCGAGACCACAATTCCCGTGCCCGGCGCGCATCAGGTTATTAAGTACCGTGCGCTGCTCTGTGCCGAGAGGAATCTACCGCTTTCCTCGGAAAAGGTCAGCGGCGTCCTCGTCGCGTGGTCTATTCCAGACGTCGTCCAGAGTTTCTGCGGCAGGTACAGTATAGGCATCCGGGAATGCCGTACGCCTGTCGCAACACGAACTTCCTGAGCTTGATCTACCAGGAGCGCAGCATGAATGAGGCTGGTGGCCCACATCTCGATAAACTGTTTTGTTGACGGTGCACATCTGCCGCAGTCAGCAGATGTGGGACGTAGGCTGGTAGGGCAGTTCGCGTCTGGCCTCCATGTACAGAAAGATTTAGCGAAACCGCGGCCTGGCACTCTTCCTCGGTCTCTGAAAATGGCTATCTGATCCGTCTCCCGATCCGGTACGAATCCCTCGCTGGAACATTCTCCACTGTGCGCTCTGCATTTCTCGCTTCGCGGCGGCGTTTCCCGGCTGGCCTCTATAATCGAAGCTCTGGCTTCCGGCTCTGCCACCAATTGGCGCGGCGGGCATCCAATCAGTTGTGAGCAAACCTATGGAAAAGCGATTTTTCTTTGAGAAGTATGGACTCAGCGAGACTGACCTGGAGAAGTATCTGGCTGCGGCGCTGGGGGCGGGCGGCGATTATGCCGATCTTTATTTCGAGTATCTGACCTCGACGGCGCTCTCGCTGGATGAGTCGATGGTGAAGTCCGCCGCGCAGGGAATCAGCGCGGGATGCGGGGTGCGCGTGGTAACCGGCGAACGCACCGGTTACGCCTATACCGACGATCTTGCCCCGGAAAAGATTCTGCACGCGGCGCGCACCGCGGCCTTGATTGCAAGCGGCCCGGCGCGGACTCCGGTGGTGAGCCTGAAGGACCAGGCGCGTCCCAGTCTTTATCCGGTAACCAACGCGGCTGCCGACGCCGAACTGGCGGAAAAGGTGAAACTGGTCTTCCGCGCCGACAAGGCCGCGCGCGCCTATGATTCGCGCGTCAAGGAAGTTCGCGCCAGCTATGCCGACGAACTGCGCCGCATCCTGGTGATTGGCTCCGACGGCACGTTTGCCGAAGACGTGCAGCCGCTGTCGCGCCTGAGCGTGTTTGTGATCGCACGCGAAGGCCAGCTCAGCGCCAAGGGAAGTTCGGGCGGCGGCGGACGGCATAAGTTCGACATCTTTTTGACCGCAAAAACGCCGGAACATTTTGCCGCTGAAGCGGCGCGGCAGGCGATTTTGCAGTTGACCGCCGTACCCTGTCCGGCGGGCGAGATGGAAGTGGTGCTGGGACCGGGCTGGCCGGGCGTGCTGCTGCATGAAGCCATCGGGCACGGCCTGGAGGCGGACTTCAATCGCAAAAAGACCTCGGCTTTTTCCGGCTTGCTGGGCAAGCGCGTGGCCAGCGACAAGTGCACGGTGGTGGATAACGGCACCCTGAACGAGCGGCGCGGTTCGCTCAACGTGGACGACGAGGGCAACTCCACCCAGAACACCATGCTGATCGAAAAGGGCATTCTGAAGGGCTACATGGCCGACAAGCTTTCCGCGCGCCTGATGGGGTTGCCCAATACCGGCAACGGACGCAGGGAAAGTTACGAGCACATTCCCATGCCGCGCATGACCAATACCTACATGCTCTCGGGCGAAGATCTGCCGGAGGACATCATCAAGAGCGTGCAGCGCGGACTGTATGCGGTGAATTTTGCCGGCGGTCAGGTGGACATCACCAACGGCAAGTTTGTATTTGCCGCCAGCGAAGCCTACCTGATCGAGGACGGCAGGATCACCGCGCCGGTGAAGGATGCGACCCTGATCGGCAATGGGCCGGACGTGCTGACCCGGGTGAGCATGGTGGGCAACGATCTGCAACTGGACGAAGGCATTGGCACCTGCGGCAAAGACGGACAGAGCGTGCCGGTCGGTGTCGGCATTCCAACCTTGAAGATTGACCGCATGACGGTAGGCGGCACGGGGAGCGCACAGTAATGGCGACAACAGTGACAGCAGCGGAAGTGGATCTGCGCGAGCTAACCGCCGCAGTCGTGCAACGGGCGACCGAGTTGGGCGCCACGGCAGCCGAAGCAGTGCTGGGCGAAGGTTCGGAGTTTTCCACCGTGGTGCGCCTGGGCGAGGTGGAGACACTGAAGGAGGCAGGCTCGCGCGCCCTGGGGGTGCGGGTGTTCGTGGGCAAGCAGGCGGCCAACACCTCGACCAGCGACCTGTCGCCGGAAGGCGTGGAGCAGTTGGTGAAGGCGGCGATTGAGCTGGCGAAAATTACCTCGGAAGATCCGATGGCGGGAATTCCCGCCGAAGAGCAACTGGGGCAACTGGAAGGCGACCTGGGCCTGTACTTCGACGACGTGTACTCGCTCTCCAACGAAGAGCGCATTGACCAGGCGCGGCGGGCGGAAAAGGCAGCGCTGGAGGTGGACGCGCGGCTGACCAACAGCGAGGGTGGAACGTTTGATGCGAGCATTGGGCGCAAAGTGCTGGCGAACTCGCATGGCTTTGTAGGCGAGTATCGCTCGTCCTACTGTTCGATTTCCGCGGTGCCGATTGCCAGCGACGAAGAGGGCAACATGCAGCGCGATTACTGGTACTCGGTGGCGCGCACGCTGGCCAAACTGGAGTCTCCCGAAGAGGTGGGACGGATTGCCGCCGAGCGCACCCTGCGGCGGCTGGGCGCGCGCAAAATCAAGACGCAGAAGGTTCCGGTTGTCTTCGACCGGCAGACGGCGGGGGCGCTGCTGGACCATATCTTTGACGCGGTGAACGGCGACGCCATCTATCGCCAAGCGTCGTTTCTGGCGGGCAAGCTGGGCACAACGCCATTCGGCAGCAACCTGACGGTAGTGGACGATGGCACCATCGCGGGCGGCTTTGGCACGCGCCCCTTTGATGGCGAGGGCGTGCCGACGCGGCGCACCACGGTGATTGAAAACGGCGAGCTGAAGAGCTACCTGCTGAACACCTACACGGCCAAGAAGCTCGGCCTGGCGACCACCGGCAACGCGGCGCGCGGACTGGCCGGAACGCCGGGGATCGGCAACGGAAATTTCTACCTGCAGCCGGGAGAGAAGTCGCAGGAGGACATTATCAAGGGGGTGAAGCAGGGATTGCTGGTGACGGAGTTTCTGGGCTTCGGCGTAAACCTGGTGACCGGAGATTTCTCACGCGGGGCCAGCGGAATGTGGATCGAAAACGGCGAGCTGGCCTATCCGGTGGAGGAGATCACGGTGGCCGGAAACCTGGGCGAGATGTTCAGCAACCTGGCCGAGATCGGCAGTGACCTGATCTGGCGCGGTTCGGTGGCATGCCCTACGCTAAGGATCGAGGGCATGACGATTGCGGGCGAATAGGCGACTGCGGGAATGCAAGACGGGAGGCTGCGGCCTCCCGTTTTGCTTGGGCGATACGAGGGGGGACATCGACCGCCCGCCCACGCTGCTAGAATGAGGCTGCTATGACTGAGCAGAGCGAGCCATCGCCTAACGAATCGACGCAGAACGCCACGCCCGCCGAGCCGGTTTTGTTCGGCGCGCGCAATGCACAGAGGGAGCCGCGCAACTGGACTCCGGTGATCGTGGGATTCGTGCTGATGCTGGCCGTGGTGGTGGCCATCGTGGTTCTGGGGCGCAACAAGAAAGATGTGGTGAAGACGGCCGATCCGTATGCGCCCAACCTTGTGGTGGAGCAGGCCAGGCTCAGCCAGAAGGACAACTTTGTGGGCGCGACCATCACCTACATCGACCTGACGGTGAAAAACAACGGCGGACGCACGGTGGTGGGCGGACTGGTGCAGGCGGTTTTCCGCGACAGCCTGGGACAGGCCGTGCAAACCGAGAGCCTGCCGCTGCGCGCCCTGGTTCCGCATGGGTTGGGCGGCGAGGACGAGGCGGGCGACCTGGCGCAGGCGCCGCTGGGTCCGGCGCAGACGCGCATCCTGCGGCTGACCGTGGAGCATATTTCCAGCCAGTGGAACCAGGCCCAGCCGGATCTGGAATTTCGCGGGCTGCGCTTCAAGTAGCGGCGGCGGACGGATTTCAGACGCGCAGCAGGGTAGGCGGCAACGGACACCGCTCCGGCCGCAGGCGCCGGGCGGGTGGCGGGTGGAATAATAGGGCGTGACGTCCAGGCAAAATCATCTCTCCGCCATTGGCATCGATTTCGGAACCACCAACAGTTCATTGGCGCACGCCAACGGCGACGCGGTGGAACTGGTGCGCTTTGCCGCGGCGGGCGGCAGCACGGAATCGTTCCGCTCCGTTCTCTATCTTGAACAGCACAAAATAGCCGGCCGCCGCCACGTGCAGTCGTGGACGGGGCCATGGGCCATCGAGCAGTACCTGGAGGCCGAGCAAAAGGGACGGCTGATCCAGTCGCTGAAGAGCTACCTTTCCAGCCGGCTGCTGACCGGGACCGAGGTTCTGGGGCGGCACTATACGGTGGAGGATTTGATCTCACGCATGCTGGCCGATTTGCGCCTGCACGCCGAGCGGCAATTTGGCGTAGCGGTGCACCAGGCCACGGTGGGGCGTCCGGTGCGGTTTGCGGGCGCGGAAAACGCGGCCGACGAAGCCTACGCACTGGGCCGGCTGCGCCATGCTTTTGCCTTGGCGGGCTACGAGCGGGTGGACTTTGAGATGGAGCCGGTGGCGGCGGCTTATGCGTACGAATCGACGCTGGACCACGATGAACTGATCCTGATTGGCGACTTCGGCGGCGGCACCAGCGACTTCTCGCTGCTGCACGTGGGGCCGGGCGTGCGCAGCCGTGGACGCAGGGCCGGTGACCTGCTCGGCAACAGCGGGGTTGGGCTGGCGGGCGACGCATTCGATGCGCGCATCGTGCGCAAGCTGGTGTCGCCGGCACTGGGCGCCGACAGCATGGCGCGTTCGGGCAAAAAGATTCTGCCGGCGCTTCCGGCGTGGATTTACGCCAATTTGGAACGCTGGCACTACCTCTCATTTCTGCGCACCCGCCCGGTGATGGAGCTGCTGACGGGCGCGCGCAGGCGAGCCCTGGAGCCGGAGAAGATCGAAGCCCTGATCATGCTGGTGGACGAAGACCTGGGATATCAACTGCACCAGGCGGTGCAGCGGGTCAAGTTCGAGCTCTCGCGCGGTGAGCGCGCCGAGTTCCGCTTTCGCGAGGGTGCGCTCGACCTGCGCATGGACGTGACGCGGCTGGAGTTCGAGGGCTGGATCCGCGAGGAGCTGGGAAAAATTGAGCAGTGCGTGGATGGGCTGCTGGCGGCAAGCGGCGTGGATGCGCGGGTGGTGGACCGCGTCTTTCTGACCGGGGGAACGTCATTTGTGCCGGCGGTGCGGCGGATTTTCGAGACGCGCTTTGGCCGGGAGCGGGTGCGCGCCGGCAACGAGTTCACCTCGGTGGCAAGCGGGCTGGCCCTGCGGGCGCAGGAGACGACGGCGCTGCGCGAGTAGGCCGGGCTGCGCAGACCGGCGCTCGCGAGTTTGCCGCCAGGAAAGTTTACTGCCCGCCGCGCTCGAGGAACGCTCCCAGCTTGCGTTGGCTCAGGGTCAGGCTCTGGCAGCGTGCGTCCAACGCCCGGTAAGGCGCGCTGAACTTCTGCTGGAAGCTTGCGAAGTCCTCCGGGCGCGCCCAGCGGTCGATGGTGAGAAATCGAGTGGCGGCCGTGGCGGATTCGAGCAACTCGGTGCCGAGGTAACCCGGCGACTGGGAGAACAAGCGCGCCCACTCGCCCTGCGGTGAGTAGATGGACTGAAACTCGGCAGCCCGCTGCGGCACGATCTCGAACTCCCAGAGAATGATGTACATACACGGCTCGCAAATTTACAGGGTCAGTACGACCTTGCCGAAATTCTTGCGTTCAAAGAGCAGGCGTAGAGCGTCTCCGGCGGCCGTGATGGGGAACTTGGCTCCGACGGTGGGGCGCAGTTGGCCGCTCAGGATGTAGGGGGTCATGGAATCCAGGGCCTGGCGGGTGAGGGCGTGATTGGCCGAGAGCTTGCTGAGCCAGAGGCCGTGGGCACTGAGACCGCGCGCGGACATGGCCGAGGTGTTGAACCGGGCTGGCTGGCCGGTGGCGTTGCCGAAGAGGATGATGCGGCCGAACTCGCCCAGGCAGGCCAGGCTCTTGTAGGTATGCTCGCCAGCCAGGCTGTCAAAGGCGGCGTCGACGCCTTCGCCGGCGGTGAGCTTTTGAATGCGTACTTCGTAGTCGTCATTCTTATAGTCGATGCCGTGGGTGAGGCCGAGCCCGGTGAGTTTGGCGAGTTTCTCCGGGGTGGAGGCGGTGCCGAACAGTTCGAAGCCGAAGATGTGGCCCAGTTGCACGGCGGCGGTTCCCACTCCCCCGGCGGCGGCGTGGATGAGGACGCGGGGGCGCGGTTTATCGCGTGCCGGCGCGGGCTCGATGGATTCGGCAAGCAAACCGGCCTTCCAGTAGAGGAGCCAGGCGGTGAAATAGTTGACCGGGAAGGCGGCGCTCTGAGCGGAAGACCAGCCTTCGGGCTGCGGCCAGTAGAAGCCCTCGGGCACGGTAACGTATTCAGCACAGGCCGAGTGCTGGGCGTATCCCATGACGCGCTGCCCGTCCTCGGTAACACCGGCGAACTCGCGTCCCATGATGTAGGGCGGAGTGGGGCCGGCGGGATAGCGGCCGAAGGCGCCGAGAACGTCGGCAAAGTTGATGCCCACGGTTTCCACCTGCACCAGGATTTCATGAGCATTAGGCGTAGGTACGGGTACGTCGCGGAGTTCAAGTCCGGCGGGTCCCTTGAGCGAGGTCACGACAATGGCTTTCATGTGCAAGATTGTAGGAGCAGAAGGAGGGGATGTCACCCGGTTGGGCGGGAGGCACGGCAAGAACAAAGAAAAAACCGGCGCGTATTCTCCCCCGAGAATTTTTTGCGCCGGTCTTCAGCCTCCCGAAACCGCCGGAAGAGCTTAGCCGCTCATCTTCCCCTTGCGGGGCGGCTACAGTGGTACAAAATACGGGTGCCCCGATATCTGAATTGCGCGCCGGGGCTGCCTTCTCAAGGTGCGCTGAGCGGCGCTGTTTTACAATCAGAAACGTAGGCAAAGCGATTACCAGTGAGATACTGTTGCAGAGGTATGTTCCCCCGAGTTGCATGGCGGGACACGGGCTTGGCAAGTGTTACGCCCGGTTGCAGGCAAGGCGGGTTGCCGAGCAGAACTGGTTGTGTTGGTATATACTTCCACTACTTTTCCGTGCGGCGAAGGCGCGCCGGACCGGCGGGTTGAAGCATCCTAATAATAGTCGCCGGTGCTTTCCTAGTGATCTATGTATGCCGGCAGAGATCTTGCTGGCGATAACCGGGAGATTTCGGGGTCCACGCAAGTCTGTGGGGTTCGATCCCCCGTCGGTAATTGATACAGGGCCTGCAGGGAGGTCCGCTTGGATCTGGTCATTATTCGCAGTTTGTTCGTCTTTTTTGTGGGCTTGGCATGTTTTTTGCTGCAGCCTTTCGGTCAGCCAAAGCTGGTGGACACGGCAGTCGGCTTGGTGCTGGGTGCCGCGGTGATTCTGTTCGAGGTGCGGCTGCGCTCGATCAGCCTGAAGCGGTTGATCGGCGCGGCACTGGGCAGCGTTCTTGGCATCATCGGCGCCTATTTGTTCAGCGTCGTAATCCGCAACGCGATCCCAATCGGACATTTGCAGAGCTTTTTGCAGCTCATGGTGATGCTGGTGATGGCCTATGTGGGCCTGATCGTGGGCGCGGCCAAAGGCGACCTGCTGAATCTGTCGGCGCTGGGCGGAATCTTCGGCGGCGAAAAACAGACGCGCCGCAGCTACAAGATTCTGGATACCTCGGTGATCATCGACGGACGGATTGCCGATATCGCCGAAACCGGCTTTTTGGACGGCGTGCTCACGATCCCGTCTTTTGTGCTGCGCGAGCTGCAACTGGTAGCCGATTCCGCCGACTCGCTGAAGCGTAACCGTGGCCGCCGCGGGCTGGACATTCTGCAACGTATCCAGAAACTAACTCACATCCAGGTGATCATCGTCGAAGACGATTTCCCGGCGGTGCGCGAAGTGGACATGAAGCTGATCGAGCTTGCCAAACTCTACGAGGGCAAGATCGTGACCAACGACTTCAACCTGAACAAGGTGGCGCAGTTACACGGCGTGGACGTGTTGAACATCAACGAATTGGCCAATTCCCTGAAGCCCATCGTGCTGCCTGGCGAGGTCATGAAGGTCTTCATCCTGAAAGAAGGCAAGGAGTACAACCAGGGGGTAGCCTATCTCGACGATGGAACCATGGTTGTGGTGGACAACGCGCGCAAAATGATCGGCAAGACGGTAGATATCTCGGTGACCAGCGTGCTGCAGACTACGGCCGGCAAAATGATCTTCGGCAAGTTTGACGAGCGCGGGCAGACCGGCATGGCCAAGCCCGAATCGCGTCCGCCGGACCTGCGCAAGAGCAATCCACAGCCGGCTTCGCCGGACCAGCAGTCGGCTCCGGCAACCACGATCACGCAGGAAGAGGATTCGCACTAGGGTAATGGCGCCCGGCGGCGGGAAACAGCGAGCGCGGGCCGAGCCCCGCGCCATTGCGCGGAGGCCGCGGCGCCAGATGGATTTGATGTTGAACGCAGCGCTGGTTATACTGGCAGGCCGCCTATGAAAGTTTTTGTAATCATTCCCGCAGCTGGGTTGGGAACGCGCATGGAGGCTCCGCACGCCGGACGTGCTCCTCTGCGCTCCAAACAGTTCCTGGAACTCGACGGAGTTCCCATCCTCATTCACACCCTCCGCAAGTTCGCCGAAGCCCCGCTGGTGGACTCCATCTGGGTCGCCATGCGCAAGCCGGAGATCGACAGTTTTGCGGCCATCCTGAACCGCGCCGGACTGCACAAGCCGGTACACCTGCTGGAGGGCGGCGAGCGCCGCCAGGAGTCGGTGGGCAATGTCCTGGACGCGCTTCCGGCCGAGTCCGCCGACCTGGTGCTGATCCACGACGCGGTGCGTCCGTTCGTCTCGCAGGAGACCATCGCCGGGGTGATCGAGCAGGCCACGCGTTACGGCGCGGCCATTGCCGGGGTGCCCGCAATCGACACCATCAAGCGCGTGGAGCGCCACCCGGAGGGCGCGGTGGTGGAGGCGACCATTCCGCGCGAGGTCATCGTGCAGGCGCAAACCCCGCAGGGATTCCGCTACGGACTGCTGAGCCCGATCTTCAACGAAGCCCGCGCCGAAGGCTTCCACGGAACCGACGAGGCCAGCCTGCTGGAGCGGGCCGGACAACCGGTGCACGTGGTCATGGGATCGGCGCGCAATTTCAAGATCACGACCCCGGCGGACCTTGAGCTGGCCGAATTCTTCCTGCAACAGGAGCGCCGCCAGCTCCAAGGCATAAGCAAATGAGTATGCGCATCGGCTACGGCTATGACTCGCATGAATTCAAGGCGGGCGTGCCGCTGGTGATCGGCGGAGTGAAGCTGGAACATACCCACGGATTGGCGGGTCACTCCGACGGAGACGTGCTGCTGCACGCCATCACCGACGCCCTGCTGGGCGCGGTGGGGGCGGGCGATATCGGCACTTTTTTCCCACCTACGGATCCGCAGTGGAAGGGCGCCAACTCGGTTGCCTTTGTGGAAGAGGCCATGCGCCAGATCGAGCTGGCCGGCTTCCGCCTGGTGAACGTCGATACGACCATGATCCTGGCCGCGCCAAAGATCGTTCCGCACGCGGAGCTGCTGCGCGCCCGGGTGGGAGAACTGCTGAAGGTGGAACCGTCCTGTGTGGGCATCAAGGCCAAGACGCCCGAGGGCACTGGAACCGGGAATGCGGCGATTGCGCACGCGGTGGTTCTGCTGGAATCGATCCCGCTGGAGGCGCTGCTGGAAGAAGCCGAGGTCGCGGTCAGCGTGGAGGATGGCGAAGTTGCCGGCCGCATCGACGGCAACGGCAACGGAAGCGGCCACCACTAAGAGGATCGGCGGCTACGGATTCGGATTTGGAAATCTCATCCGTACTAGAATGATTTATGCTTCGTTCCTGCCTGTTGGCGTTTCTCGCGGTTTCCTGTTTTGCCCAGCAACTTCCCAATGCAAATCTGCTGGAGCAGCCTCCGCGCCCGGCGGCGGCCGCGAAGTGTCCGGCGCTGGATGGGTGGAGCACTGCGGCGGAAAAGAGTTGTTACCGCACTACTCCGCGCTACGCGGAAACCATGGAGTATGTGCGCCGCATTGCGCGCGCCGCGCCGCGCCAGGTGAAGATTGAAAACTTCGGCAAGACGGGCGAAGGGCGCGCGCTGGTGGCCGTGGTGGTTTCACGCGATGGCGTGTTTTCGCCCGCCGCGCTGCATCGCGCCCAGCGCCCGGTGGTCTTCATTCAAAATGCCATTCACGCCGGTGAGATGGACGGCAAGGACGCGTCCCTGGCGCTTCTGCGCGACATTTTGATTACCCGGAAGCAGGCGCCGCTGATTGAGCGCGCCGTGCTGGTGATTGTGCCCATCTACAACGCCGACGGCCACGAGCACTTTGGACCGTTCAATCGCATCAACCAGAATGGACCGGAGCAGATGGGCTGGAGGGCCAATGCCATCCAGCAGAACTTGAATCGCGACTACATGAAGGCCGATGCGCCGGAGACGCGCGGCTTTCTGCGCGAGTGGAATCGCTGGCTGCCCGACTTCTTTGTCGACAACCACGTGACCGACGGCGCCGACTACCAGTATGACGTGACGTTTGCGATTGAGACCGACGGACCGGCGGCGGACTGGGTGCGCAAAACCCTGGAGCCGGAGTTGTTCCGGCGGGTTACGGCCTCCGGCCACGTCATCGCGCCCTATTTGGAGTTTGTGGGGCGCACCCCGGACACCGGCATTGCGGCAGGAGCAGCCACGCCACGTTTCTCCACCGGATTTGCCATGCAGCAGAACCGGCCGGGAATGCTGGTGGAGATGCACATGCTGAAGGACTACCAGACCAGAGTAACCGGCAATTACGAGTTGCTGCGCGCCCTGCTGGAGGTGGTGAACCGCGACGCCTCCAGACTGGTGGAGGCAAACCGGCGCGCCGACCGCGAGACCATCGCGCGCGGGCAGGCGCACAGCGGAAAACTTGCCCTGAAGTACGAGGCGACGGGCGAGACCGAACCTTTTGCCTTCAAGGGGTACCGCTGGAAAACCGAGCATAGCGACGTCTCCGGCGCCGAGTGGGTGCAGTACACCCATGAGCCACTGACGATCACCGTGCCGCGGCAGACCACGATGAAGACGACGGTGGAGGCAACGATTCCGGCGGCTTACATCGTTCCCGCGCCGTGGAGCGAGGTGATTGCGCGGCTGGAACTCCACGGCCTGCGCCTGAAGCGGCTGAGAAAGGCGTGGACGGGCGAGGTGGAAAGCTACCGCTGCACCACGCCACAGTGGCAGGCGCAACCTTTCGAGGGACATCACCTGGCCACGTGGCGCGATGCCGAAAACGGCGCGCCCTGCGTTCCGGTGCGGGTAAAGATGAGCTTTCCCGCCGGCTCCGTGGTGGTGCCGATGGAGCAGCGCGCAGCACGCATCGCCATGCAGTGGCTGGAGCCGCTGGGACCGGATTCGGCGCTGCAATGGGGGCTGTTCGACAGCATCTTTGAGCAAAAAGAGTATGGAGAGGGCTACGTGCTGGAGCGGTTGGCGCGCATCCGGCTGGGGGCCGATGCAAAATTGAAAGCCGAGTTCGAGCGGAAGGTCGCCAGCGATCCCGGGTTTGCCGCCAGTCCCCACGAACGCCTGAACTGGTTTCTGGAGCGCTCACCCTGGTGGGACCCGCGCATCGGTTTGTATCCGGTGGGAAAGGTCGATTCCATGCGCGGATTGCCTCTGCCCAAAGCTCCGGCGCGGAAAGAGGCAGACCAGAACCCTGACTACGAACCGGATATTCCCGACCGTGCTTGAGCGCGACCGGGGACGAATCTCCAGGATTGCTCTTACATTTTCCCCTGTCTCCATTTACCCTATTTCTCAACGTTCTGCAAAAAAGTCATTGGGTGAGGTCTCAGCCTGGCCGTATCCCTTTTGAACTCCTGGACGATTTGAAGCGGAAAGCGAGCGCAGCAGCCGCATTCAGGGCAGCGAACTGAAGCAGGCCGGCCTGACAACCATGGGAACCAACTCTGGGAACCTGAATTCTGTAAGCTTGAAGTCCGGCACGCGTCCGGCGATCAAGGTGTTTGTTGCCACCACAGTGATGCTGAGCTTCATCAGCTTCTGGCGGGCGGCGGCGATCGTGCTCAGCGACTTGGCTTCGTCAGCCTACTACGTGGGCGGCGATGCGGAGAACGTGATTGGCAAGAGCGCTCCCTGGTTTGTGCTGGCGGTCATGCTGTTCAGCTACGCGGTGCGTTCCCTTTACATCGAGTCCAGCAGCATGTTCGTGCGTGGCGGCGTGTACCGCGTCGTCAAGGAAGCGATGGGCGGGTCGCTGGCCAAGCTTTCGGTTTCCGCGCTGCTGTTTGACTACGTGCTGACGGGACCGATCAGCGCGGTTTCCGCCGGGCAGTACCTGGCGGGATTCGTGGTGGATGTATCCAGTCGCGTCGGTCACCCCTTGAACCTGACAGGCTGGCGTGGCGACTATTTCGCCGCCGGATTCGGCATTCTCGTAACCGTCTATTTCTGGTGGAAGAACATCCAGGGCATCCACGAATCCAGCGAAAAGGCCATGCGCATCATGCAGATCACCACGGTGATGGTGGTGATGTTGATCCTCTGGTGCTCGATCACGCTGATCGTGCATCCGGAGACGCGGCACCTGCCGCCGCTGCCCACGCACCAGTCGATCATGGCGGCCAACGAACATTCCCATGGCGATACTCTCGGCTGGCTTGCCCACATGCCGCTGCTCACCATGCTGCCCTGGGTGCTGATGCTGGTTGGCTTCGGCCACTCGGTGCTGGCCATGAGCGGCGAGGAGTCGCTGGCGCAGGTCAATCGCGAGATCGAGCATCCCAAGCTGAAGAACCTGGAGAAAGCCGGAGCGGTCATCTTTCTCTACAGCCTGTTCTTCACCTCGCTGGTTTCCTTTTTCGCGGTGATGATCATTCCGGACCACAAGCGTCCGGAATACTTTGCCAACCTGATCGGCGGCCTGGCCATGTACATGGCTGGGCCTTATAACCTGAGGCTGATCTTCCAGGGCTTTGTGGTGCTGGTGGGAGCGCTGATTCTGTCGGGCGCCGTGAACACGGCGATCGTAGGCGCCAACGGGGTGCTCAACCGCATCAGTGAAGACGGCGTGCTGACGCCCTGGTTCCGCAAGCCGCACGGCAAGTACGGAACCTCGCACCGGCTGATCAACCTGATTGCATTCCTGCAGTGTTTCACCATCGTTGCCAGCCACGGCAACGTGTATCTGCTGGCGGCGCTGTACGCCTTCGGCGTGATCTGGAGTTTCGCCTTCAAGTCGCTGGCGGTGCTGGTGCTGCGCTTCACCGAGCCGGGACATCGCGACTTCCGCGTGCCGGGCAACATCCAGATCGGGTCGCTGGAGCTTCCCATCGGGCTGGCCCTGATCACCCTGCTGCTATTCGGCACCGCGCTGGTCAACCTGATGACCAAGCCGCTGGCGACCATGGCCGGGGTCAGCTTCTCGGTTGTCCTGTATGGCGTGTTCTCGGTCTCCGAGAAGATCAGCCATCGCCAGCGTGGCGCGCACCAGGAAATGCGCGAGGAGTTCCGCATCGCCGAGCAGCCGCTGGTGGATCGCGAAGAGATGAAGGTGCGTCCGGGCAACATTCTGGTGGCCATCCGCGACCCGCGCAATCTTTACTATCTCAACGACCAGTTGCAGAGCACCGACGTTGCCAAGCAGGACATTGTGGTGATGACTGCCCGCATCTACCACCGCGAGTACGCCTTCGGCGGCAGCTCGAGCTATGACAGCGCGGAGCTGTTCGACGAGTACGAGCAGCAGTTGTTCACCAAGGTCGTGGAGCTGGCCGAGAAACAGGGCAAGCACGTTTCGCTGATGGTGGTGCCCTCGGCCGATGTGTTTGACGCGATTGTGCAAACCGCGGCGCGGTTGGAGTCTTCGCGCATTGTCTGTGGTCTCTCCAACAAGCTTGCCAGCGATGCGCAGGGCAAGCTGACGGGCGACGCCTGGGAGCGTCTGCCGGAGCCGCGCCCCAACCTCGTACTGGAAATCCATACCCCCGACCACGGCATGGAGGAGTATTACCTTGGCCCGCACGAACCGCGGCTGCGCCAGCAGGATCTCGAATTGCTGCACACCATCTGGCTGGAGTTAACCGCCGATCCGGAGTTTGCGTCGCTGCACCACTACCACATCGTGGGCCTGGCCCTGGATCGTCTCTACGAACGGCTGCACGGTCCGCAGCGTGAAGAAACGCTCGCATTGCTCAGGAAGGAACTGGAAAAACCTTTCCTGGGCGGCCGGGCAGAGTAGGCAGAGACTACTCGGTGGTAGGGAAGGTTTGCGAGACGCGGTCATGCCAGCAGAGCGCATCTTCATCCACCAGTGCCCAGAGAAAGCCAAGGGCCGCCGCGGCGAAGGATACGAAGATGAAACGGGCGCGGCGTCCGCGCTCCTGCCATTGCGGCACACGGCCGTCAAAAGTGCGCAGATGGATGCTGCGCAGGCTCATGCCGGGAGTGCGCCCGGCATAGAGCAGGAAAAGATGCTGATAGACCGTCCAAAGCAGCATGGTCGCGGCGCCCAGCATCATCCAGAAGGGCTTGGTGTGAGGTACCTCCGGCAGAGCGCGGCAGGCCATGGCTGCCAACAGCACGCCGGCGGCCATCACCACGCCCAGATCCGCCAGCGCAGCCATCAGCCGCTCGGAGACTGGCGCGACGCGCAACGGAACTTCGATCTCAGGCTCGCGAGGTTTTGAACTTTCGGGCTCATCGGCGTCGAGCTGAATTTCAGGGAACAGGGAACCCTGCACGGCGGGTATGATGTCCTCGGGCACTTCGAGAATGCGCGGCCGGCGATTCATGGGCTCGGCCAGTTCGTCGCCGGAAGGCTGCGGCAGCAGCGGCGGCTCCAGGGGCGAGCGCCGGAAAACAATCAGATTTCCCTGCGCCGGAGCAGGCGGCCGGACGGCAGGGGGCGCGGGCGGCGCGACCGGCTCGGGCTCCGCTGGCGAGATGCAATAGCGATCCAGGACAGAATCCCCGGCCACGGTGGGGCGGAGTTCCAGGTCAATCGCCGGCTCGTCACCCGTGTTGTCACCCGTACCGTCGTCGGGCAGCTTCTCGCCCAGGTTGGGGCAAACTTCCGCCTCGCACCCGGCCTCGCACTCGGCCTCCGCTTCCGTTACGGGCGCGATGGCCGCAGCGGTTGCCGCCATCATCGGGCGGGCGATTTGCGCGATGGTTTCGGCGTTGAGGCGGCGATAATAATTCGTGTCAAAGAGGTTGCGTGGCGGCCGCACCGGATTGCGCGGCTCCTCGCCCGGACCAGCGCCGCGGCCGGGCTCGGCGTGGTTCTCTGCGTCAGCATGGAAGGTTGCGGGGCCCTGGCTGACAGAATCCGTTGAATCGGCGGCCGCACCGAAGTCGAAACAGGGAGAGGTTTCCCCGGCGCTGTTCTGATTGCGGCGGGCGCGGTAGGTGTTGACGCGTAAGGCGACTTCGGCGCGCCAGCTCTCGTCTCCAAGGGTCGGATGGCTGGAGTTGTCTTGTACACCGGGATCAAACGGCTCGGCAGAATGCATTGCAGCCCTTGCGTTCACGAACGAGTTGGGAATACCACGGACTTCCATGGCTTTTGCCGTGGTGAGGGTGCCGCGCGACGGGAAACTTCGCGCGGCCACGGAGGGCACGGAGCAGGTGCACGGTGTACCGCAAAGCGGACAGTCCATGAGCGAATTGTAGGAAATGCCAGAGCGCTAGGGGTTTTTCTGAAACGTTAAACTTTGTGGCAGACGGCTGCGCGTGCTAACGTGCAACCGAGCGCTGTTTGCGCACCACGTGAACCGGCGAAACGCATCCGATGACCCTTTGCACTCTGAGAATTATCACAGTCACGTTCTTAAGTCACTTGCTACTGGCGATGCCGGCATTTACTAGTCAGTTGCCCGAGCTCCCGCCGAGCCCGGCAGCGGCCACGGCACTGCCCTCCCAGGAAGTGACCATCAAGGCCCGGCAACAGGAAAAGCAGGGGGACCTCTACACGGCAGACGGCGACGTGGAGATCCTGTTCCAGAACTACGTCCTGCGTGCCGAGCATGGCACCTACAACGAATCCACCGGCGAGGTGGAAGCTACCGGCAGGGTTGTCTTCGACGGCGGACCCCACGATGCCCATCTGATCGCCGCCCATGCCACCTATAACGTGAAGAGCGAGACCGGAATTTTCTACGACGTTTCCGGAACCTTCGGCGCGGTGGTGCACGGGCACAGCGTGATTCTGACCACCAGCAATCCCTTTTTTATCGTCGGACGCGAGGTCCACAAGGTGGATCGCAACCGTTACGTCGTCTTCCACGGCAGCATCACATCCTGTGCCGAGCAACCCCCGGCCTGGACGTTCCGTGCGGAGAAGATCAACGTAGTGGCGGGGGAAGACGCCAAGCTTTACCACTCCAACTTCCGCCTGCTCCGTTTGCCGATTTTCTACTTTCCTTACACCAAGGCGCCGGCCAGCGCGATTTCCCGCACCAGCGGATTCCTGCTGCCGTCCATCGGGGAATCGTCCACCAAGGGATTTATTCTGGGGGACTCGGTCTACTGGGCGATCAACCGTTGGAGCGACCTGTCCGTGGGAGCCGAGTACTTCTCCTCGCGCGGCTGGAGCCAGACGGCGGAGTTCCGCATGCGGCCTTCGGAAAGCAGCTCGCTGGAACTGCACTACTTCGGCGTGCTGGACCGCGGCGCCCCGGGGACCCACCAGGACCAGGGCGGCGAAGAGGTGCGCATGTCCGGCGAAACCAGTAGCGACCACTGGCGCGCCGCGACCAGCGTCGACTACCTCAGCTCGTTTCTCTTCCGCCAGGCTTTTTCCGAGACCTACACCCAAGCGGTGAACTCCGAGGCAAAGTCGCTCGGCTTCCTGTCGCACAATCTGGCGGGGTTTTCGCTCAATGCAAGCGCCGACCGTTACCAGAATTTTTACCAGGATCCGCAGACCAACTCATTCTCCAACCAGATTAAAATTCTTCACCTGCCGATGGTGGAGGTAAACGGCCTGGAGCACGGGCTGGATTCATCCGGGTTGCGCTGGGGCGTGGACGCCAGTGCAGGCGGCCTGCAGCGCAGTGAGCCCGGCTTTGTGACGGCCAACCAGGTCGGCCGTCTCGACGTTCGCCCGCGGATTGCCCTTCCGCTACAGTGGAAGGGCTGGGATCTGCGTCCCGAGCTGGCCGTGCACGACACGCTCTACAGCCAACAGTCCAATCCTTCGGCCAGCGATCCGCTAGGCGTGGCCAACGGCAATTCGCTCAACCGGCGCGACCTGGAAGCCGCCATCGAACTGCGGCCTCCGGTGCTGGAGAAGTTGTTCGACCGTGAATTTTTTGGCCGCCGCCTCAAGCACGTCATCGAGCCCATCTTTACCTATCGCTACACCGCGGGAGTGAGCAACTTCCAAAACGTCATCCGCTTCGATGAGACCGACATCATCAGCAACACCAGCGAATTCGAATATGATTTTATCCAGCGCATCTATGGCCGCCGCCGCGCCGCCCGTCACGAACCCGGCTGCGAGGCCCCTCCGGCGCCTGCCGTGCGCCCGGACAAGCCGACGGCCTACATTCCGGGAGTGAGCGTGGTGCGCGCCCACTGCGAGGATGAGAGCAATGCCACCCGGCAGCTTCTGGTTTGGGAAGTGAAGCAGAAGTACTACATCAATGAAAATTTCGGGGGCGCGCTGGTCACCGGCCGCCGCAACGTCTTCACCACGACCGACGATCTTACCGGCATCGCGTTCCTGGACGGAGCGCGCACTTGGAGTCCGGTGGTCAGCAAGCTGCGCCTGCAGACCTCGGCCAATACCGACGTGCAATGGCAACTGGACTACGACCCGGTGCGCGGCCGCATCAACTCCAGCGCGGCCTTTGTCGAATACCGCCTGGGCGAGTACTTTGTCGGCTTGAGCGACGCTTTTTTCCACGTTCCCTCCAACTCGGTCACCCAGATCTCCAGCAACGCGCCATTGGTATTCAACCAGTACCGCTATCTGCTGGGTTACGGCCATCCGAATAAGCGGGGCTTCGCCGGAGGGTTCAGCATGGGCTACGATCAAAACGTCGGGCTCCTGCAATACGCAGCCGCGCAGAGCAGCTACAACTGGGACTGCTGCGGCTTGAGCTTCGAGTACCGGCACATTGACGTGCCGGACGTAAATGTTGAGAACCAGTACCGCTTCTCCTTCAGCCTGGCCAATATTGGAACCTTTGGAAACCTGCGCCGGCAGGAGAGCCTCTACTAGATCGATTTGCCCGGGAGGGCCGCAAGTGAAAAACATCACCGTTCCGCTGCCGGCAAGAAAGAGGATTGCCCTGGTTGCCCATGACAACATGAAGACGGGCCTCTACGATTGGGTGCGCTACAACATTGGCACTCTGCGTGAACACATCTTATTCGCCACCGGAACCACCGGTGGCATCCTGGAGCGCGAACTCGGACTCGGCATTACGCGCCTGGAAAGCGGTCCCCTGGGAGGCGATCAGCAGATCGGCTCCATGATCTCGCGCCAGGAACTCGATTTTCTTATCTTCTTCTGGGATCCGCTGGAGCAACTGCCACACGATCCCGATGTGCGAGCCTTGTTGCGACTGGTCAACGTCTGGAATATTCCGGTGGCGTGCAACCGTTCTTCCGCAGATTTTCTGATCTCCTCGCCCCTGATGGGCGAGGCTTATCCGCGCCAGGTGCCGGATTACTCGGCCTATCGTTCGCGCCACATCACTGAATCCGGCGTGCCGTAGTGGCCGGCCACCCGGTGCGCGCGCGAGAAACGAGCCGTCCCGGCCTGCCGGGTATCTGCGGGATCTTATGGCGCATCCGGCGGGGTGAAATAAAAGGGCAGCATGTGCGGCCATGCTGCCGGAAAGAGCGTTCCAAATCGCTGCGGACTTCAGCCTTTGTACTGGGGGATCATGCCGATCTTGCGCATGGTGTCCACGGCGTCGATGATCTGAGGCGCGGCACGGGTGCCGATCAATTCGGCGCCGGCCAACAGGAATGCGTACGCATTCTGGGGCCTGGGAAACTTAACCCCCGAGACCTTGACCTTGGTCTTGGTCCCCTTCAAGGTGTCAACCATGATGAGAACCTGTTCCAGGGTGGGGCCTTCCCACTGACCGGTGGAAGACTTGGCCCAGTCGATGCCGGCTTCGGCGATCATCTTGCACGCGGTGGCGATTTCTTCGTCGGTGAGAAACGCGACGTCGATAATCATCTTGGTCATGACCGGACCGGCAGCCTTCTTATACTCCTTGAACTCCTGCGCGATTTCCTTGTAGCGCTTATCCTTGAGTGCGCCAACGTTCATGGTGTTGTCGAGAACGGTGGCTCCCATGCGGACGGCCTCTTCCGCCTCAAAGGCCTTGACGGCGCTGCTCTGCTGACCATAAGGAAAGCCAATGCCGGCGCCAACCAGCAGGTCTGTGCCCTTCAGTTCTTCGGCAACGATGCGGGTCCAATAAGAGGAAGAGAAGCAGAACGCCTTGCAGTTGTACTTGATGGCGATCTTGCAGTTATCCCTGATGATGGATTCGGTCGTCTCCTTCGGTAATATTGCGTAATCAAAGAGTTTTCCAATGTCTTTCTTCGTCATCTTGGAAAAATCAACCATTTTGTCATCCTCCTGATCGTATCTGTCCTATCTACCGACGGCTGCTCTATGCGGTCGTTTGCCGCCTTGTGAAACGTCTCAAGGATAACGCCGCACGGTCAGCAAAAATTATCATTGGAGGCGGAATTTTCCATTTGGCGCCCCCCAGACGGTTGCGGACTTCATACCCAGCCAGGGAATCGCAGGCACCATTTTTTTTGCTGGGCTCGGGGCGCAGCAAAACGGCGTTCTGATGAAAAGGGTTTCCCTGGCGAGAGAATAACCCCGCATGATCCAACGGAAAGCGGCAGGGCCGCGGCGAGAAAAAGCTCGGCCCGTTCATGAGAATTCGTATCCGCGCGATCCCGGCTGCAAAGAGGGGCCGGTTTCTGATACGCTGAACCGTTCCGATGATGAAGAACACGATCCTGCCCGCCGTCTGCGTTTGTGCACTCGCCTTGGCCGCCGGTTGTGCCTCGCCCGGCGTTCCTCAGCCGCCGTCGCTGCGCTTGCCAGTAGCGGTGGATAACCTTGCAGCCGTGCGCAAAGGCGACCGCGTGATCCTCTCCTGGACGCCCCCGGCGGTCACCACCGATCACCAGGCGATCCGTTGGCCCACGACTACCCTTGTCTGCCGGGCGCTCAACCAGTTTCCCATCAATGTTTGCGGCGAGGTGGTGAAGCAGATCAAGAGCAGCGAACTGGCCTCGGCGCTGCCTGGAGCGCGGCGCCCCATGGTTTCTTTTGAGGACGTGCTGCCGCCGCAGTTGATCGGCTCCCAGAATCAGGCCACCTACGCGATCGAGGTCGTCAACCAGCGCGGCCAGGCTGCCGGACTGTCCAACCAGGTGCGTACCTGGCTGGCGCCAACCGCGCCGCCTCCCACCCAGTTCCGGGCCACGCTCGACGCCCAGGGACCGCTGCTCCAGTGGAACGCCGCGGCCAGCCTGGCGCCTGCTCCGGGCATCTCCTACCGGCTGCGGATTTACCGGCGAGCCAGCGCCAGGAACGAGTTTGCGCTGGTCGGCGAGCTGCCGTACCGCCCTGGCGAAAACGAGGCGCGCGACAGCGGGTTTGAATGGGAACAGGAATATGACTACAAGATTGCCGCCGCGACCGTGCTGGGGGTGCCGGGAAAGCCCGTCGCCGAAGTGGAAGGAAACGACAGCGGCGTGGTCCACCTCAGGGTGCACGACACGTTTCCGCCCGCCGTTCCCAGCGGCTTGCAGGCGGTGTTCAGCAGCGTGGGCCAGAAGCCCTTCATCGATCTCTCCTGGGCTCCCAACACGGAGAGCGATCTTGCCGGATACATCGTCTACCGCCGCAGCGAAGGCTCCAGCTTTGTCGCCATATCCTCTGCCCCGATCAAGGCTCCGGCCTGGCGCGACAATGACGTTCATCCCGGACAAAAGTATTACTACACGGTCGCCGCCGTCGATGTGCGCGATAATCGCAGCGCGCAATCGGCTCCGGCCGAAGAGTCGGTGCCCGCGGAGGCGCGATGAAATTCTGCCGCTTTATTGGCATGGAAGGCTCCCGCTTTGGCCTGGTGGAAACCCGTGACGGCCAGGACTTTATCATCAGCGAGCTGGGCAGTCCGCAGATGCAGGTCAGTGCCGCGGGCGTGCCCGAGCGGATTGTGTTGCCGGAGCCTGGCTCCGGAAAAAAGATCGACGAACCATTTCCCCTGGAGCGCGCCAAGCTGCTGATCCCGTTTCCCTTGATCAGCAAAATCATGTGCGTGGGCCGCAACTATGCCGCCCACGTCCGCGAACTGGCGCATGAGATGCCGGTCGAGCCTCTCATTTTCAGCAAACCGCCCTCCGCGCTGTTGGCTCCCGGAGGCGAGATTGTCCGCCCCAAGATCAGCCAGCGGGTGGATTACGAGGGCGAGCTTGGAATCCTCATCGGCCGCCGCTGCCACCAGATGAAGGACGGCGAAAGCGCCAGCGACTACATCCTCGGCTATACGGTCGTCAACGACGTGACCGCGCGCGACCTGCAGAACATCGACGGCCAATGGACGCGCTGCAAAGGCTTCGACACCTTCTGCCCCTTTGGCCCCATCGTCGCCACCGAGCTGGATCCCGGAAGCGGCGTCCAGGTGCAGACCCGCGTCAATGGCGAGCTGCGCCAGGATGGCAACACGCGCGACATGATGTTCAATCTCGACCGCATCGTGCATCACATCTCGCAGTTCTGCACCCTGCTGCCAGGAGACCTGATTGCCACCGGCACGCCGGAGGGCGTCGGCCCGCTGCAGGACGGAGATGTGGTCGAGGTATCGGTGGAAGGCATTGGGACCCTGCGCAACCCGGTGGTGAACGAGTAGGGCGGGCGGCCCACATCTGCGGACTGACTGCGGCAGATATGGGGTAGCGTCAAGAGGAGAGTGGTGATGTGGGCCACCAGCGTCGTAATTTCTCGTGACGCGCCCGATTCCCTCGCGCTGCCAACTCGCGCCGGTTCGTAGTAAAGTCAAAGGTGAGCAGGTCACCGACATTTGTGGCCCGCATTCTTTTCCATGACACTGTTGCGCATCTACATTCTCACCGGCGCCATCGCGATTGCCGCCACCAGCTCGCTGTTCTGGCTCAGCGGCCGCAAGAAAACTCCCGAGCAACGCGAGATTCTGCGCCGCCAGCGCATCAACGCGCAGGGCCGCATCACCGATGGAACTGTGCTCGACGTGCAGGAATTCGATTCCGATACCGACCACTCCGTGCAGATGATCATCTACACCTACGATGTGGCCGGGGTGCAATACGAGTGCTCGCAGGACGTGACCCACCTGCGCCAGTTCCTCGATCTGCACTCCTGCCGCATCGGCGTTGCCACCAGCGTCAAGTACGATCCGCGCCATCCCGGCAACTCCATCGTGATTGCCGAACGCTGGTGCGGACTCTACCTTTAGGCGATTTTCCCGCCGCCTGGATGCGAATCCTTATCAGCAGTTCATGCCGACGACTGCCAATCTTTACGCCGCCGCGCCTTCTGTCTTGCCATGGCTCGCAAAGTCGTATTAAGTACATGACACGCGGAGTTTGATTCCGCGCGAGCGGGGTGCGCTTGGGATGAACGCATCCTTGCCTGGGAGGATGGTAGCCATGGCACAGATCAGCGACCGGCATCCTTTGCGTCAGCTTCTGGCAGAAAAGATTGCGCAACAGTTTGGCCGTCAAGTGGGCCTGCGTGACGAGGAAATCTGGGCCTACCTGGCGGACCTGCTCACTGACTTCTGCGACGCCCGCAATCTCTATGCGCTGAAGAACGCGCAGGGCCGCTCACTGGACGACGTTGGCGAGATGCTGTTGGAAAGCGATCCTGTGTTCGGCGAGGCGGCGTCGTTTGACCGCGAGCGCGAAGTGCGCAAACACGTTGGAGATTTCACCCTGTTCTTCAGCGGAATGTTTCCCGAGGCGGTCAACCGCTTCCGCCTGCGCCGGCAACGACTGGATAGCCTGATCGACTTTGTCCATGCCGGCAAGGAGAGCTACTTCATCGTCAGCCAGTTCGACCAGATGGAGTATCGCAAGGTTGCGCCCCTGTTCGGGCGGCTCTCGCAGCAGTTTGAAAGCTGCGTCTTCGGCCTGAACCTGGTGCGCAAGGAACTGACCGAGATGCAGTACGCGCTGGTTCGTCCCAGCGACCTGGTGATGTGAACGCCTCGCGCCGCTTTCCGCTAGCTTTCGCCCGCATTGCCGGTTTGCGCGCTTCGCCGGTAAAAACTCAGGGCGCTCTCGCCCTGTTTCAGCAGGCGATAGCGTTTCAGATCGCCCTCGCCGTCGCCGGGGTCGAAGCGCTTCTCGTGCTCGGCGACTACGATGCCTCCCGTCCGCAGCAGCCTGGTGCGCGCGAGGGTGCGCAGAATCTCGCCGTAGGCCCCGTGCAGGCGGTAGGGAGGATCGAGAAAGCAGACGTCGAACTGCACCCCGTCCTTGTCCCACTGGCGCAGGGCATCGGCTGCGTTACGCTCGGCCACGTCGCCGGCTTCCAGTCCCAGCGAAGCCAGATTCTGCCGTAGTACCTGGGCCGCACGGCTGCCGGATTCGGCGAAGTACACGGCTGCCGCGCCACGGCTCAATGCCTCGATGCCCACCGAGCCGGTACCCGCAAACAGATCCGCCCACAGGCATTCGGCGATCATGCCGGAGGAGGCCAGCACGTTGAACAGAGTCTCTTTCAGCCGGTCGTAGGTGGGCCGGGTCTCTGATCCTTCCAGACTTCTCAGCGTCCGGCTGCGAAACTTTCCCGCGATCACTCTCATCGGACTCTTCTACTCCCTGCCCTCCGCCGTGTAGTCTATTAGTAGCGGCTTTTTCCGCCGCAAGGCAAATGGCATGAGACGCTGGTCCATTCCGGTTTTAGACATCTTCGGGATTCACTTCCGGGTGCACTTCAGCTTTCCGCTGATGTTCGCCCTGGTGTGGATGCTTGAAGCCGGGCACGGCCCGCAGGTAGGATTGCGCAGCTTCCTGCTCATGCTGGTGGTGTTGTTCGCGGTGCTGATGCGTGAGCTTGGCCACGCCGTGACTGCCGCGCGCAACGGCGTACGCGTGCGCAGCGTGGTACTGCTGCCCATCGCCGGCATTTCCCTGCTGGATGAGCAGGCGCAGCGCGGTTTGGATGCGCGGCGCGAGATTCGCATTTCGCTTGCCGGCCCCTGCGTCAACCTGGTGCTGGCGCTCATCATGGCGAGTACGATTCTCCTCTTCCGTCCCCAAGTGCAGTTGTTCAGCTTTCCCTGGCTCACTCCGTTCAATCTTTTGCGCAGCTTGGTCTGGGCGCAGGTCTTTGTGGCCGGGCTCAACCTGCTTCCCGCCTATCCCCTGGATGGCGGACGCATTCTGCGCGCGGTGCTGGCGCGTAGCGGAGACCAGGTCACGGCGACCCGGCGCGCGGTTTCGATCGGACAGTTCTTTTCCCTGGCCCTGTTTGTCTCCGGTGGAGCGGTCTTCCTCGGTTCCAACTCAAACAATCTCTGGATCATGATGGCGGGAGTGTTTCTCTTCCTGGCGGCTCAACTGGAAGACCGCAGCATGATTTTGCAGGCAGTGCTGGAGCGGGTGAGGGTGATGGACGTGATGATCACCGACTTCATCACGCTGTCCCCGGCCGATACTCTGGCCGATGCCCTGCAACGTCCGGTCGAGACCCCGCAGGAGGAGTTTCCCGTGGTGCGTGGCACCGATATGGTGGGCGTCATCAGCCGCCAGCAGATGGCCGCGTGCATGGAAGAAGAGGGCAACGGGTACGTGCAATCGGCCATGCGCCGCGAGTACCTGGTCGCGGCTCCACAGGAGTCGCTGGCCGCCGTGCTGCGCCGCATCGGACGCAGCGGCCTGGCCATGATTCCCGTGGTGGAAGGCGACTACCTGGTCGGCATCATCACCTTCCAGAACCTGATGCGCAAACTGACCGCGCTTTCGCTGCGCCGCGCCGCTGCGAACCCCCCGGCATCCAACGCGCCCGCGCACTTGCAGTAGACGTGGCGCGGCATTCAGCCGGCGCAGCTTACCGGCGTGCGAATGCGGCGTTTTCGTCGAACAGTACGATGCTGACCCAGAAGAGACCGGAAGGATACCGCGGGGTGCGGGCGAACTGGACCCCGACGGCGCAGGTGCTCACGCCGCGAATCGATGCCAGACGGGCGACATTGGCGGGGATTTCGTCAGGACTGGTGGTGGCGTATGCAGCAGCAAAACGGACTCCGGGCAAAGCCAGCGCGGCGTGGCTATCGGGCATTTCGCGGCTCGCCATCTTCTCGACCACCGCGTGCAGGCGGGGATCGCCGACCAACTGTAATGGCGGCAGCCCGAGTTGCTGTCTGAGACCTGCGAAACGCTCTCCGATGCGCTCTGCGGTTGCGTCGTCGCTCGAGTCGGAGATGCGATGGGCAAAGTCCTCGACCACGTAAAGAATCCCTTGCACATTGACCACCGCGATGCCAACCCCGTCATAGGAGGCGCTGAGCATATTCAGCCGGTGCGGGGCCGACCGGACAAACGCTTCATGCGCGCCTTCCGCGCTCACGTCGTAGACGACGTTTTCGCTGGCGGCATCCAACCGCACGGCGCGCCGGGTGAGACGCTGCAATAAGTCGGGTTCGCCCTCGAACTGGTGCGAAAGGCGGCCTTGCTGCGACATGATCTCCGCGTGGTCCAGCGCTGCCTCGGCAAGTTTCACGTCCCAAGTGAGGGGCTTCTCGCCTGCTTTGCTGCGCTCGGCGTTGATGAGATCGAGAAGAACCGCCTGCGGGTTCTGACTGCTAGGGGGAGGGATGGCTGGGACCATCAGCATGTCGGCTCCAGGCGTGTCGGCGGCAAGCCCTGGTTGAGGCTCGACGCCGAGAAGCCCGAACAAAAGACACGCCGCGAGTAACACGATCAACCTCCTGCCTTAGGAAGATCATCGGTTGCTGCGAAATGCCCTACAACTTACGAAGGTAACTTTTACCCCGTTCTTGCAAACGAAAGTACCCAATCGAAGCAAATTTTGCTTGCAGTCATCGGCTGGCACAGCCGGCTTTGCAGATGTAAGCGGCGCCTGTGGATCCGCATTCATGGATGCTGGCTTGTGGCGAGCGCGGACGCGCTCCGCAGGGTGGGTGAAACGGGATACTTCAACGCGGCCGTGACGGCCTCAGGCGAAGACGACGAACCGGGGGGCGCACACGGCGCCCTCCGGTCAACTCCAACTCTAACTCAGCGGTACCGTACCCGGATTATCGTCGCAGGCGGCGTTTCAGCATCGTGCCGACTGCCAGCAGCCCGGAGCCGATGAGTGCAATGCTGGTCGGTTCAGGCGCGGCGATGATTTCTCCGCTGGAAACCGAGCCACTGGTGCTGCCCGCCCCGCCGCTCACCACCGTGCCCACAAAGGGACTTCCCTGCGGCAAGGAAATGGTCATGTCCAGAGGCACGACATTGCCGACTCTCCAGAGCGCCGCAAAAATGCCCGTGGAGGTCGAAACCGTCAGCGTGCCGAGAATCTGAGGCGCATCGGTTCCGTCCTTGAGCGTGGTGAGCTGAATCGTTCCGGCGAAGGAACTGGAGCCGACGGAGAAGCTGAAGTTAAGAGTGCCGCCGTTCATATTGACGGCAAAGACGTCGGGAGATGCGGTCGCCGTCAGGAGCGGATTGTTGCCGGTAATCCACATGTCATAGGTGCCGGCGCTGGACCCGATATAAGCGTATCCACTGACGCAATTTGCAGTGGCACCGCACGAGCCGAGAAAAGACATCGCAGCTGTACCAACTCCCTCGTTGGTGAACTCGACGGAGCCGCCGGTGCTTGGTCCGATGGTGATCTGAGTCTGCGCAGCAGCAGCAACCGGCACAAGTAACAGCAACGAAGCCATTGCTAGAACGACTCTGACGAAGTGACGCATAGGAATCGAACCCCCTGATGACCAGACAAATAAGTACGGTGGTTGTACGACTTTAGTCATAGTGCATTTAAAGCGCCAAAGCAAGCAAACTTTTGCAGGATCCGATCTCATTTGTTTTCAGTGCCGTAAATATTTGGGATCAGCACCAGAAAGAAATGGGCGGTACATTTACTAAGATTTCCGTACCTAAAAGTACCGAATTCTTGCACAGGCCTCGCGCACGCGGTCAATGTAACTTGTCGAGTGCCTGGCGGGCGTCACGGGCGTTGTCCCAAGAAAGCTTCAAGCGAAGCGCACTCTCCAGCTCCGCCCGGCCGTGGGATTGATCGCCGCTGGCCAGCAATGCCATGCCCAAGTGATAGTGGTAGCTGGCCTGCTGCGGGGCGTAGTGCACGCACTCCTGGAGCTGAGACTTTGCCGCCGAATAGTTGCCTTTTTTGTACTGGACCCAGCCAAGGGTATCGGTAATCGAGTCCAGCGCCGGCATCTGCTGTTTGGCTTTTTGTGCCAGTCCGAGGGCAACGTCGAGGTTTTCATTGCGCTCGGCATAAATCCAGGCCAGGTTGGCCTCGGCGATGGCGAAGTTTGGATCGCTCGCCAGCGCCTGCTCAAAACAGCGGCGGGCGGAGTCCAGATCGTTCTTTGCCAGGTACAGGTTGCCGATCAAGGACTGCAGCGGCGCAAAATTCGGCTCGATGGCAAGGGCCCGGTTGTAGGTGGCCAAGGCGGCGTCCGGCTGGTTGAGCTTCTGTTGAATGGAGCCCAAAGTCAGATAGGCGGAGAGCATGTGCGGATCCAGCGCAACGGCGCGCTCGGCGGCGTTGGCAGCCTCTGGATAGAGTTGGCGGCGCATGAGCACGGTTGCCAGCAGGCGCTGTGCTTCGGCATTGTTCTGATGAGCGGCGGCGAACTGGCGCGCGCGATCTACCGCCTGCGCCGGCTGTGAGCCGTTCAAAAGGAAGTCGGCATACTCGCCAAAGAGCAGACAATTGTCTGGCTGGAGGGCGAGGGCGAGTTGAAATTCGCGTTCGGCGTCGGAGTTATGTTTCTCCGCGGCCCAGGCCTTGGCCATGCGGGCATGCGGCCAGGGATCGCGCGGCGACAGATGCCCGGCGACGACAAATTCCTCCCGCGCACGGGCGTACTCATGGGCCTGGTAGTGGGCCGCTCCGAGCAGAAGGTGTCCCGCGGCTGCGCCCGGCTCAAGCTGAATGCAACGTTGCGCATAGAGGCGCGCGGCAGCGGTTTCGCCGCGTGAGAGCAGAAGCTCGGTGAGCGATTTCCAGGCTTCCACCATCCCGGGCGAGAGGCGAACGGCGGTCTGATAGGCATCGCGGGCCTGGTCAACGGCTCCCCGGCGCCACTGCGCCGTGCCGAGAACATAGTGTGCCAGCGCCAGATCCGGGGTGTCCGCCACCTGCCGCTGCAGAATCTGCACCGCTTCATCCAGGTGGTTCTGCGCCATCAGAATCTGGGCGCGCTGTACGTTGGCCGTCGGGTTGGAGGGACTTTCGTGCGTGACCTTCTCATTCAGCGCCTGGGCCTCGGCAATGCGGTTGCTGCTCAGGTAGACGGCGATGATGCGGTTCTCGAGCTCGCTGTTTTTTGGGGTGGCGGCAAGTCCGTGCTGGTAGGCCTGAAGGGCGCGCTCGTCCTGACCCAGGCCGACATAGAAATCGCCCACGGCGGCGGCCACTTCGGGAACGTTGCCGTGACCGCTGAGCAACTTCTGCAACTCCGCCTCGGCGTCGGACGGGCGTGATTCATCGACGAAAATTTCCGCCAGAAGGACGCTCAAAGGAAATGCCTCGGGATTGCGCGATATGCCCTGTTGCAGGATGCGCACGGCGTCAGGCAGGCGCCGCTGGATGCGATAAAAGTTGGCTAGATCGGCATAGGCAATTGGCATCTGCGGATCGACCTGCACAGCCTTCAGCAGGTTGCTCTCGACCGCGGAATAGTTGTGCAGACTCAGCTCCATCAGGCCGAGATTGATGTATCCCGATGCGTCGTTGGGTGCCAGCTTGATGCTCCGGGCGAACGCATCCCTGGCCTCGTCCTCCCGCCCGCTGCTCAGATACACGGCGCCAAGAAGCTGGTAGGCCTCGACGTTGGAAGGATCCCTCTGCAGGATGGCCTGCGCCTGCTCCTCCGCCTGGTCAAACTGGTGCGCGGAAAGATAGAGCCGGCCGATCGTAAGGCGAGCTTCGGTGAGGCCGGGATCCAGTTGCACGGCGCGCTGCAGGTTGCCGAATGCGTCCTGCCAGCGCGCGGTCGCAATGGCCGCCTTTGAGAGTTGCAGGTAGGCGTCGGCAAAGCGAGGGTCGATTTTGAGTGCGTTGCGGAACTGAATCTCAGCCTGCTGATACTTGCCCTGCTGCAGAAACTTCTGTCCGCTTTCCAGATACTGGCGTTTGGCAACCTCCGGATCCTTCTTGCATCCCGAGGCCAGCAACAGCGAAACCACGAAGCAAACAAAAATGAAACGAATACGCAAGACTCCTCCCACTCTAACGCGGTATAACTTCGTCGAGTCTGGGCGCGATCAGAATCGCAAACGCGATGGCGGACTGACGCGCGCGCGCCTCGTCGTCCGTGGCTGGGACCATGATGCGCACCAGTGCCGCATCGGTGCGGTGGAGCAGCATGGCATCACGAATGGTGTAGTACTTGGCAAGGTACTCACTGGCGATCATGCGTCCGTGTGATTGATACCAGTAGAGAACCACAAAGCGCTCGTGTTCATTTTCCACGGTGTAAAGATTGACTTCGGCGGGCGGACCCGGTTGCAGCGGAAGCATGATGCGCGAGGAATGGATCGGCTGCCAGCCAGCACCGGGGAGACAATTCTTGGGCGAGTGCACGGATTCTCCGGCGCGCTGGCTCTTGTAGTAGCCGATGTACACGCCCACCTCGCTTGACGGCGCTTGACGATAGACGCGGTTCAAGTAGCTGTCAACGCGGGAAGCGACGACCAGGTGCGCATCGAGGGGAATGTCTTGTGCCGTCCAGCCGGCAATCGTCATGGGAAGACTTTGCAGCAGCGGATGCGGAACGGCGAGCTCTGTACGCGGCAGAGCGTACTCGGTTACGGCCGCTGCCAGCAGAATGACCAGCGCCGCCCACCAGCGCCTCATGATCGCCTCCGCAGCGAAGCCACCCGGAGCGAGGCCTCGGTGACCAGCGCGTGGCAAAGGAGCAGAAGGAGCGTCGAGAAGAAGAAAAGAAAAAGGCCGGAAAGAAAGTGCGACCATCCCTCGGCTGTCGAGGCACCCGCGAGTTCGGCCGAAACCGCCGCGAAAACCACCCGTCCTGCATTGCCGACCACGGCAATGGGAACCACCAGCAGACATAGGACCCAGCGGATGAGGTTGTTCTTCTCCGCCAGGTAGGCGTACATCGCGGCAATGGTCAGCAGGGAGAGTAAGGACCGCAGTCCGCTACAGGCTTCCGCTACTTCCAGGCGGGTCGAGGGGAGCACAAGTACGTTGCCTTCCCGCAAGACAGGAAACAAGTTCATCGCATGCAGAACCCAGGTCGCAAGCCGCGAGGCCAGGAGTTGCAGCGGGAAGACCATTTGGTAGTAGATCACTCTGGGCAGAGGAATCATCAACAGGAGCAGGGCCAGCGGAAAGGCGGCGGCACGCACCATGCCCCATCCCCAGAACCACACGATGAGACCGGCAATGACGCCGAGCAGCGAAATGCGCTGCAAGAAAAGCTCGGCGCCAAGCGATCCGGCGAACAGCACGCCGAGCGACGCGCACAGAATCGCCATCCCCGTCCAGGAGGGTTTGGGCTCGACCCTGCGCAGCAAATCGCCACGCCGCCACAGTACATAGGCGCTGAACAGAGGCACGAGAAAGCCGTGCGAGTAGTCGGGTTCGTCCCACCACTGGCCGACCAGATGGCTGAGCACCGGGGCGTAGAGCAGGAGTATGCAGGCCACAAGGACGCCCACCCGCCAGAAGGCGCTGCGAGGCAACGCCGAAAACATCAACGGCGAGGAGACCGGCGCGGTCTGTGCGTCCGTCCTATCCATGGGTGATGAGAGAATGCCCATACAGTTTGACAGAAGTCTCCCGCACAGGTAAGCGCAAAATACCACGGAGGACCGATTTGGCATGCTCAGGAGGGTGCCAATGCACGGATACGGCAGAAGAGAGGCCGCATTCAAGAGTCTAAGGCGGCTCCAGTAAGCCGCCGGGGGACATGGCCGTGGCAGTAAGCAACCTGGTCAGCGCGGCGGCATTTGTGCCCTTCCTTCGCATTCATACCCACCGATGGCGCTCTCCGGCCTTGCCCGCTCTTGCCGCGCCGGCATGCTCATCTGCAAGTGCAAAAATGGCGTTGAAGAAACTTTCAGGGGCAAAAGCCCTGGCGGTCTGCTTCGCGTTTCGTTCCAAGCGCATACAAAGTTCAGTGTCGTCCAGCACCCGGGCGATGGCATGATGCAGGGCGCCGGCTTGGCCGGCGGGCACGAGCAGGCCGTCGTGTTCATTGGTGATGTAATCGCCTGCATCATCGTCAGCAACGATGACCGCCTTGCCCATGCTCATGGCATCGCCATACACGGTTCGTCCGCCGGTTTCCAACGCGCCCGGGCGGAGGGAAACCACCACGGCGGCAGCTCCGGCCATCATGCGGCAGAATTCATCCGCCGGCAAGCCGGCAATCACTTCTACGTTAGGCGGCAGCGCGGCGGCCGGCAGATCGTCCAGTTGACGAGTCACGATGATGAAGTGACAGTTGAGACCTCGCGCCGCAGCGGCCAGCGTTGCGTAATCACGGTTGGAGTCACCCCCGGAAAAAACATAGTTACCCCGGCTTACGGGGTACTCCGCAGCATGCGGCGTGGTATGCGAATAGAAGAATACGAGCTTCTCGCGCGGCAGCCCTAGTAGCGTTGGATAGAGTTCCAATTGCCGGCGGGAATACACCAACACGCAACTGGCCGAGCTCACAACAGTGCGCAGCAAAACGCGCTTGAACAGCCTTCTTGCGCCCGACTTAGGGAGGTCCCACATGGACTGCATAAAAATGTGGGGAACCTTGTGCCGGCGGAATTTCTGCAGGATGGCGAAGACGAACGCCAGCCGCTCACTGCCGGTAATCACAACTTGAAATCTCCGGCTCAGGCAAAATAATTTCCAGCCCCAGGCTAAATGTCTTGTGATCGGAAGCTCGCCCCTGAATCGCTCCAACTCCTCAATGTAACCAGGCAGCAATACAGTGCGGCTGCGCCAGAGCGGGTCGTATCTCTTATGATGGGTCGTAATGATATTGTTTTGCCGAGGTGCATCACTCCCATCCGTGTCCATCCGAGCACCTCGCAATCCCTCTCACCAGCTCAACTTTCCAGGAAATCATGTCCAGCCTGGATTTCCATTTTCAGTGTGAAAATGTCCACCGATTGGATCCGCTTGCAGGCTGCCGCGCGTTGCTTGGAGCCGTTGGTTGATCGCTGTCCTATCAGGACCGCTCCCAAAGGTCTGCGAGCCGCACCGCTGCGCCGGGAGAACCCAGGACGCCAGCCCATTTTAACAACCCATTTGCTTCTCCCCGTATAATAACGCTGCGAGGGATCGCCTTCATGAGTAACCGTCCCACTTCGAAGACCGTCAGGCTGACGTTGACCGTGCTGTTGTCGGCCGCGATGCTGCTTCTGATGTGCGCCGGCACGCGCTGGCTGCCGGCTTCGGCGCGAAGCTTACTCGGCCTCAGAATTGTCAGCGGCACCTCGCTTCCCCAGGTGTCGCCGCACACCGACTATCGCTTCGAACTACGCGCCGAAGGCGGAGAGCCGCCTTATCACTGGACGATAGATCGCGGGCATCTTCCGCCGGGATTGGTGCTTCAGGAGGATGGGACGATTCACGGCCAGGCGGAGGTTCCCGGCGATTATTCGTTCGATGCCTCGGTGGCTGACAGCGGACAGACGCCGCGCACCCTGCGCCAGCCGTTCCTGCTGCGGGTGGCGTGGAACGGGCTGGCGGTGGTCACGTCAAACCCGGAACTGCCATGGACGCGCGCGGGAAGCGAGTACCTGGTGCGACTGACGGCTGCCGGCGGTATGCCGCCATATTTCTGGAAGTCCGAGGGCGCCCTGCCGGAAGGAATCACGCTCAGCGCCAAGGGTGTTCTCGCGGGCATTCCCGAACAGGGTGGCGATTTTCATTTTGCGGTACAGGTGCATGACCTGCGCGGCAACCAGGCACAGCGCAGCTTCTCGCTCCACGTCAGCTCAACCCGGGTGGACCGCTTCGGCGGCGTTGTTGCGCCGGGCGCAAGAGCCAGGGCCACCGGCCGCTGGCGCACGGCCAAGCTCGGTGACCGCTGGGTCCTGCTGACGCCGGAGGGAAATCCGTTCTGGATGATCGGAATCTGGGATGTGGGGGGCGATGTACACAGGGACGAGCGCGGCTTCACCTACGACCAGCGGTTGATGACCAAGTACGGCAGCGAGCAGGTCAAGTGGCTGCAGGCCAACCGCAGACTGCGCTCCTGGGGTTTCAACACAATTGCGCCTTACAGCTATCGCATGTTGCTGGCGACGGACTCCGAGACGGAGTGGACCGGTACCGAGCAACCGGTGAAGATGCCGTTTGTGGCTTTGGCGAACAGCCCGGCGTACGTAGGTCTCAAGCAAGGCGTCTTCAAGAACCTGTACGCCGGAAAAGATCCGAATGTGAGCGTGCTCGGCGACCCGGGCTCAGGCATCTTTCCCGATGTCTTCGATCCCGCGTGGGTGCGCAATGCTTACGAAATTTTCGCCGCTGACCACGGGTTGGCGGAGGTGGTGCGATCGCCGTACCTGATTGGCGTCTTCAGCGATGATAGCGACAATCTTTCAGGATTCGGCCCGGGACCGGAGTTCGCAACCCAGCCTGCGGGCCAGACGCACCCACACCTCGGCTATCTCGCGCTGGTCACCGCTCCCACGCAGGAGAAAGTTCAATGGTCCGGCGCGAAGTACGCCGATATACAGGTGTACACCAAGGCGCGGTTGGGTGATTTTCTACGTGAAAAGTATGGCTCGGTGGAGGCTCTCAACCACGCCTGGAGCGCAAGCTATACCACCTTCGGCAGCGATGGTGGATGGCCCAACGGCAAAGGGTTGCTCGACGAGAATGGGCGCGCTTCGCACCGCTGGCTGGGCTCGGGCGACCCGGCGCTGCTGCCATCGGCGGGGGCGAATCCGAACATGGTTCACGATCTCGACGATTTTCTGTATCTCATCGCGCGCCAGTATCTCTCCACCGTGCGCGAGGCGTTGCGTGCGATTGCGCCGGGCACATTATTTTTCGGGCCGACGACAATTGGTGGCTGGTCGGCTCCTGCGCGTGCTCCGATTTACCGGGCGGCCCGCGAATCGCTGGACGTGATCAGTCTCAACGTCGATATCAGCCAGGAGGAACTGGACTTCATAACCCGGGCGGCAGGGGATATTCCTCTGACGATTTGGGAGGGAGTGGTTGCCAATGCGGACTCCGGCCAGTGGCGCCACACCAAGCAACCCGAGGGCCGCTCGCCCCGGTTCCTGGACACGCAGGCGGCGCGCGCGGAACGTTACCGGCAGGATGAGGAGTGGCTTTTTCACTCGCGCGCATCCACCGGCGCGCATCCTTTTATCGGCCTCCTGTGGTGGGCGTGGACCGATAATCTGGTGGAGCAACGCAACTGGGGCATAGTTTCTCTCATGGATAATGCATATGACGGCTACGAGGCGGGCAAGACTCTGGGCACGGACGCCTGGGGCTTCCAAACCGGCGGAGAGGAACACAATTACGGAGACTTCCTGGGGCCGGCGCGGGAGGTGAACTTCTCGGTCATCGAACAATTGGCCAATGAGCAGCACTGAGTCCAGTCCGCAAGTGCCGCCGGTTGCCCAGGAATCCGCGGCACGGCTCTCTCTCGCCGTCCTGATCCCAACCCGCAACCGGCCCCGCGATCTGACCATCGCCGTGCGAACCCTGCTGGAACAAACTGTTCTTCCGCAGGAACTGATTATCGTGGACCAGAGCCCGAACGATGAATCCGAGCGGCAGGTACGCGCCCTGTTCGCGGAGCGGGCGGCGGCGGCGCAGGTCTGCTTGCGCTACACGCTCGATCCCGGCATCACCGGCGCGGCAATGGCGCGTAACGTCGCTCTGGACCAAAACCGTTGCGCCATCTTTCTCTTTCTCGACGACGACGTGGAGTTGGAGCCGGACTTCATCGAGCGACTGCTGGAGGGCTACGCCGAAGAGCCCGAAGTGACTGGAATCTCGGGAATCATCACCAACTACGCGCCTGGAGGGTTCACTGCTCGCGCCTGGCGGTGGCTGTTTGAGAACGGCACCTTCTGTGATGACCGCTATAGCATCTACTACCGGGCCAATGAGCTACGCGGCGCGGGAAGAATTCCTGTAAGCTGCTTCGGCGGCGGCCTCATGAGTTTTCGCGCTTCGCGCACCAGCGGTCTGCGCTTTGATTCCAATCTGCGCGGAGCCTCAGAAGGCGAAGATGTGGATTTCTGCCTGCATCTGCCCGCCGGCGCCTTGCTGGAAATCGATCCCCGGGCAAGGCTGGTGCACAACAGAAGCGCAACCGCGCGCCCGGACGAACACTGGAATGCTTCGGCAGTGCGCGGCATCAGCTATCTGTACTACCGGAACTGGCGGCACGGATGGAGCAACCGCATCGCCTTCGCTTGGTTGATGACTGGCTTCGCCATTTTGGTTCTGCTGGCTTCAGTGAAAAGTGGCTCGCTGGCGCCCTGGAGAGCATTCACCGCGGCGTTGCGTCATGGCAAGGAAGTTGGATCGGGAAAGAAGTGAGCGCTGCAATGCCCCGGATTTTTGAGTAAAGCCGCCGACGCAGAAGCGCGAATCTGGCACACCGCATCGATTCATCCCAGGGATTTTCAGACGTCGTGCAACGCTATGCCGAGCCCTGCGCCACGTTCCACTGCGCCCCCCGCAACAGGACGGCGATCAATACAGGGATGAAAGCATTGAACTGGCGCGGTTCATGAAATTGTCCGAAAAGAAAGGTCACTCCAAACAGCATCGGGAACAACAGCAGGAGGCGCCGCAGCCGCTTGTCACAGGCCGGCAGGCTCATCAATCCCAGGACGTACCAACCGCCCAGTGCCAGCAGGGAGAGCGCCATTTCTCTGTGATCCAGGAAGGGCCTGGTCATGTTCGACCAGATTCTCCAATCGACATGTCCAGGGAGTGGGATCAGCCATTGCATTGCGGCGCGCGCGAGCAAGTGCCCCGCCAGCGAAACCGCAACTACCGCCAACCAGACCCGCCGCGGTTCGGCGTCGTACAGCAGAAAAGCCGCAATTGGAACCAGGAGTAACGCGTTTTCGTGGTTCAGGGTTCCCACCGTGACCACGACCACGAACCACAGGTATTTCCGGCGGTACAGTGCCAACAATCCGCACGAGAAGAAGAAAACGATACCAACGTCGTAGAAATTCCGGTAGTCGAGGCAGGTTGAAATCAGGATCACCGCAAGCACCTGCCCCAGCGGGCTCAGGGCCTCACCCACGTGAACAGCTGACCACCGCCCTATGGCGTAAATTGCCAACAGCGCTGCGACCACCTGCGAGACATAGTAGCCGCGCGCAGCAGAAAGCGCGGGTATCACGGCCTGGAAAGCTTTCGCCAGCCAGACGAATAACAGACGGTGGCCAAAAATCGGCAACGTGCCGGGGTTCGACATGAGCACATCGACCGGCGCCCAGGGCGCATCATAAGTAATTTTGAAGATGTAGAGACAGAGCGCACACGCACAGGCCAGCGCACAGGTGGCACGCCACACTCCCGCCTGCGTCAACCCGTTCAGACGGCTCCATGCCAACGCCAGGAGCGTTGTGAGACCAGCCAAACCGAAGCCCACCGCTAAGGTTTGTCTGTAAAATTTTCGCAGCAGCGCTGGCTGGGACGCCAGGCGCACACCCTCGGCCCAACCCATTTGGGCAACTCTATCGTTTTGGGCCCGATTCATTTGGGCCGATCTCCGGACCAACCCTTCGCAGGGCATCGGCCCATGCCAGAGCACGAGAAAAAAGGCGACCAGAAGACAACCGGCGCCAGCGGCAAGGTACACCCGCCTCGATGTGAGGCGAAGCCGGAGGCGTTCCGTTGTGGGTGAGAACATTGCGAAGAATCTCCTCGCGCCATTCTACGCTGCAAGCCTCCGGGTGAACGCGCCTGGTTCTGCTGGCTTGCGTGAAGCGTGGCTCGCCTGCGCCCTGGAACGTATTCGCCGCGGCAGCACGCCATGAAGAAAGTTGGATCGGGCAAGCAGTGAGGCGCTGGATCACAAGGAGGGCGGCTGCGCCAGACCCAGCACGTTGCGCGCGCGGCTCGCAAACCGCTCACGTTCACCTGCGGTCAGCGCCAACCTCCAGGCGAGGCCAAGGAAAAGAAACGCCTGCCATGCGACCGAGAGCAGCATCCAACGCGCACTATAGGGGTGCTTCCATGGGCGCAGCACTCCGCAAACCCCCAGGACAATCGATGCCACCAGAGCCGGCCTCAGCAGGGCTTCCCGGAAGTATCGCGCCGCCGGCAGCGTGATGGTGCGCAGCGCATACCAGGGCTGGATGAAGAGCTGCACGAAGATCATGGGCACCGCCGTGCCCAGCGCGATGCCGACTAACCCGTAGCGTAGTCCCCAGTAGATGCTGAGCCCGAGGTTGGCGGCACCTTCGCCCAAGTTCCACCAGCCGCGCAGCCGGTGGCGACCCTGGGCAAGAAACAGATCCACCGAGGGCTGTTGCGCCAGCATCAGGAAATATCCGGAAAGCAGCACCAACATGAGCGGATAGGAACTCGCGTAGCCAGGCCCGACCCAGAGACGAATCAGCGAAGCGCCGTTCACCAGCAGCAGCAGGCTGACGAACAGACTGAGCAACAGGCAGAACCGGGTAGCGCGCAGAAAGCTGGCGCGCAGTGCATCCTCGTCCCTGCGGCCCGCATCTTCGTTCATCACCCCCGCCAGCGGGCTGGCCAGGGAGTAACCCATCTCGCGAAACAGAACCATCAGGCGTCCCGGAATGACGAATGGAGTGATGGAGGCGATGCCCAGTACGCGTCCGATTACAACCGAGTCGATGAAGAAGCGGAGTTGATCGCCGAGCGTGCCCAGGAAGGCATTGCCGCTGAAGCCCAGCAGCTCGCCTATGCGGCGGCGGGAGATATTTCGCAAGCAGAAGGCGATCGCCGGATCGGCAATGCGCACCAGGAACGAAGAGCTTACGAGCGAAAGCAGCGAGCAGCCTAGGGTGATCGTGGCCACGGCAAGCACGCGGCCGCCTAGATGCAAGGCAATCACGATGAGCGCGGTGCGCAGGATTCCGGTACACGCCGAATTCAGGTTGTAGAAGTCGAAGCGGCGGAAAGCGCAAAGATAAGTTCCGAGGATCTGCGCGAGGAAGGCTGCCGCGAGCGATCCTCCCAAGAGCAATATCAACTCCCGGAAAACCGGCCGATCCGCGGCCGAAACGGCAAAGAAGCGCGGCAGCAGAAATACCGCAGACAGAGCGGCCAGCAGGATAAGCACGGCGGAACAGCAGGTGATCACCATGCTGGAAGCGAAGGTGCGGTCCAGTTCCTCGCGCTCGCCACTGCCGTAGTGGCGGGCGAGAAATCGAAATGATGCGGTGCGCATGCCGAAGTCGAGGAGACCACAGGAGTCCAGCACCGAGGCGACCAGCATGTACATTCCGAAGTAGAGATTGCCCAGGCCGTGCAGCAGAATCGGGGTCATGACCAGCGAGAGCAGCGCATTCACTCCCAGACCAGCCCAGTTGGCGATCACGTTGCGCACGGTGGAAACTCCTGCCGCAACGGGCGCAGACGCCGGTGGTGGCGATGGGACCTGCGCACTCATCGCGCGCCGCCGCAGCAGAAGGTACGCTTGGTCCACGCGGGATGGAAACGTTTGTGATGCGCGGTAAGCATGGAACGTAACATGGGCGAGAGGGCGGCCTCGTCTTGCCATTCGCGCTTTATGCCGGTAGTCTGCAAGGCTTGTCCTGGATTCCCTTCCCGTTCAGTGGCGCGTGAGCCAGTTCCCGACCCGGATGGGGGCGGGTTCCGCGGCAGCCGGTACTTCCGCCGCCGGTGCTTCCGCCGCCGCCACTGTGGCTGTTTCCTGGGTTTCGCCTTCCTCTTCTTTCTCTTTTGCGGCGCGCAGCGACTGGGCCAGCAGCGGCCCGATGCAGGCAGACAGGAAGACGGCAAACCAGAACACCTTGGCGTGCAGGGCCGAGAGAAACATCGCCGCCACTCCAAAACCAACCAACCCGTCGCTGAGCGAACTGCTGAGCACTGAGAAATAGGAGTCCTGGGCGGCAACGGCAGCGCGGCGCATACGCTCCAGGTCCCACAAGCTCAAAGCCAGCACACCGGCAAAGATCAGCAGCCCGACACCGCCCAGTTCGACCGCAACCTCCACGTATGTGTTGTGCGGGACAACAGCCTCGAAATCGGCTCCGCGAGGCAGATAACGATGCAGGTATTTGTGGAAGTTCCAAAGACCGACGCCGAATACCGGATGGTCGGCAAACATCTTGCCCGAGGCCGCCCACAACTGCAGGCGGATGTTGGTGGAGTCAACGTCGCTCGCGCTGGGCTTCAAGAGCCGTTCCAGCGGCGAATACGGCAACGCCAGGCAGAGAAGAAGAAGCAGGGTGGAAATCGCAAAAGCCATGAAGCGGCGGCGCGCGTCGCGAAGCCGCCATAGCAACATGCAAACCAGGCCGATGAAACCTCCACGCGAGGCCGCGATAAGTAACGCAAACAGCGTGACTCCCAGGCAGCCGACGATGCCCACCCGCTGCCATTTGCGCACCGCATGGGTTGCGGGAGCAAGCATCAGCGGCAGAACGACCAGTGCCGACGCGCTGAACAGGTTCGGATCTCCAGCCACCCATCCCGGGCGGTAGCCGAGTCCGTACACCGGCACGTTGCCAATCCATTCCCGAATCAGGTAGAGCGAGGTTAGCCCAATGGACCCGATGAGAAACAGAATCGTGTTCTGCAGCCGCTCGCGCGAGTCCACCAGGATCATGGCCGTGATGAAGAACAGGAATTGCGAGAGAAAGATGCTGAAACATTCGCGAAACAGAACGTCCTCGGCGGTCAGGACGTAGGAGGTGATCGCCAGCACAACATACAGGGTGAAGACTTTGGCTTGCGCGGAAACAAACAGCTCCGGCAGCACCCGGCGGCGCGGCAGGTAGGCAAGCGCGTAAAGGAAGCAGGCCGCGCCGACGATCTTCTCCAGCGTCATCCCGAGGATCTCGCGGCCAAACAACCCGTGATCCACGAAGGGCAGCGATAACACGAGAAAGTAAAAGAGAATCATGGCAGCGGACTCCCGGTCGCCGCCACGGCAGTGGAGTGCAGCGCTGCGAGAAGATGGCGAAGCTGCCGGCGCAAAGCAGCGATGCTGTACTGCTGTTCGACCACAAGCCGCGCCGCGCTTCCCATGGCGGCAGCGCGCACCGGATCCGTCAGCAGCAGGGCAACGGCCTCGGCAAAGGCGCGTGGGCGGTCCTCCAGCAGGATTTCGCGGCCGTGACGCAGTTCCAGGCCTTCGGCGCCCAGCGTGGTGGAGACGATCGGCCGGGCCATGGCCGCGGCTTCCAGAATCTTCAGGCGGGTGCCGCTGCCGATGCGCAGCGGGACCACGCAGACCGCGGCACGGGCGATGATGGGGCGCAGGTCGGCGACCATGCCGGTGAAGCTCACGCCCGGAATTCCGGCGTAGCGGCGCAACATCGCCTCGGGAGGATTGCGCCCGGCGAGGATGACCTGCGCGTTGGGCGCCAGCTGGCGCAAGTGCGGAAGAATCTCGCCTAGAAGGAACTCAGCGCCATCCTGGTTCGGCAGCCAGTCCATGGCGCCGACGAAAAGCACCGAACCGTTGTTGCCGCCTGCGGCAGGCATGTACTTGCCGGTGTCAACCACGTTGGCGGCGACGAACAGGCGGGCGGGCGGTGAAAGCTCGCGCAGCAGTTCTTCATCGCGCGCGGAGCAGACGGCGACCGCCTGCGCCGCGGCACACGCAGCAGCCTCAAGGCGCTCAATCTTGCGGGCCTCCAGGAGGGCATACCACTTCTTGAACGGATTGCGCTCGCCGGCGGCGAACTGGCGCACGATGCGGCAAGTGATGTCGTGCTTGTTGAGCACAACGGGCACGCGATTGCCGTCGGGAATATTGCCTGCCATGTACAAATCGTCACAGAGGATGGCCTCGAACTTCCCTTCCGCCAAATGCTCGCGCACCAGTTTCCGCATCGCTGGCGCAGTCAGGCGAAGCGCTCCGTAGGGCTTCGTTCCAAAGGCCGCGCAGAGGCGGCCGGCGGCGCTGCTCGGCGGCGATGGCAGCAGATGAAACTCACGGCACAGCCCGGCGAACTCAGGTGCCGGAGATGCGATCTCCTCCCGGCTGGCGAAGGCGATCACGGTCACCTCGTGGCCCTCCAGGGCCAGCGCTTCGAGCAGGCTGCGGTTGCGCACACGGTGTCCCGCGGTGGCCGGGACCGGCGGCGAAAGCAGGATGGCGAGGATCTTCATCGCACTCCTCGCAGCCACGGATTGCAGGCGGACATCCTCAACTATCCCCCCTCCACCAGGCCGGTCTTGCGCAGCACCTGCACCAGGGCGCGGACCGGGTAGAAGACGAAATTCTTTTCCAGCATATATTTCACAAACCAGTGGTAGCGGCTCATGTAGTCCATGGCAGCAATCGCCTTGTCGAGGATGGCGGGTTCAAACCGGGTGGCGTGGCGGTTCCAGTCGCCATCGACCGGGATGGACTCCTGTTCCCAGTGGCCGAGCCCTTTCCCGGCGGTCAGCAGCAGGTGGCGGCATTGGCGCGGATCGAGCCCAACCAGCCGCATGGCGGTCGCATCCAGTGCCACGCTGTCGCGGCTCGCCAACAGCAAGTCCAGCCGCCGTGGCTTGCCGTTCGCCGGACCCCGGCCCTCCATCGCAATCACGCCATCCATAATGGCAATCTGAGGCTTGAAGACGGCGTGCAACTGGGCCAGCATCGGATTGAGGTACTGGTGAAGCAGGATGCGATCGTATTGCGGCACGCATCCCCACTGGTTCTTGATGGCGCCGGTGAAGCAGGTCAGGGCGTGCGTCTTGAGCACCGGCAGGGTGATGAAGACGTCGCTGGTCAGCATCAGGCGCGGCAGGAGCACGCGTCCCGCGGGCGGCACTTCCACTCCCACCAGTTCGGCTTCGCTCAGGTTCACCAGGATCGCGCCCAGCGCTTCCAGGCGGCGATAGCCAGAAACCTCGAAGGCCTCCCATGCGGTCTGGCGCAGGCCATCGGACTCCACCACGTACACCTTGGCGGCCCGGGTCAGCAGCAGTTCGCAAACCGCTGCCGCAATCCGCGGATCGGTGTTTGACATCTCCCACTTATCCGCTACCGCCGTGCACAGGTTTGGCTTGACGACCACCGTCGCCCCGGGAGCGACAAGGCTCTCCCAGTCGCAGAATTCCATGCACTCGCGCACCACCGAAGCCAGCGTCTGGTCGGTGACGCCGCGAAGGATCACCGCGCTGCCTGGTTGTGGACTCGGGCTCATCATTCGATTACACCATCTTTCCCGCCTGTGCTGGCGACCACAAAAAGGTTCATGCCAAAAATCTCCTCCCCGCACTCGACGCGGCGAAACACATCCCCGCCCAGCCGCATCAGCATCATGATTGCTGCCCAGTAAAAATGGATGGGCACCTTGATTGCTTCCAGACTGCTGCCATGGTGAAACGCCCAGGTTCCGTCATAGTCCTCAAGGCGTTGCGCCGGTTTTTGCCGCATCTGCCGAAGGGCGCGGAACCATTGCAGGGGAACCTCGTGCAGCCAGTGAAACAGGAACTGCGACCAGGGCGATAGACGAAGACGATAGATTTTCCATTGGGTGAATCCGGCGGCGCGCAACTGCGCCTCCAGCCCCTCGCGGGTGCGATAGAACGTAGGCCAACGGGGGTTCTCGTAATTCGGGAATTGCATGAAAAGACTTCCTTGCGGCCGTAGCATTCCGGCCATGTTGGCGAGCGCGGCCGTGGGATCGGGAAGCAACTCGAAGACCTCGATCGCGATGATCGCGTCCGCAGCGTGGGCGTGCTTGCCGCCCGGTCCTTCGCCGCACACGTCGCCGACCACAACCTCCACATTGGGGGTGTGCGCGAATCTGCCGCTGAGGATGGCGGCGTTGCCGGCGGCAACTTCCATCAGCGTCAATGCGCCCACCTCGCGCGCCATGCGGAACGCTGGAAAGCCGCTGCCCGGACCTATTTCCAAAATCTTCATCCGTGGCGAGCGCGGGACATATTGACGAATGAGTTCGTCGCGTACGGGAAGATCGGTGAGCGGCGCCCGCCACAGGTCGGAAAGCCGCCAGCGGACCGATGGCGACCCAACCTCCAGGGCGCTTCGGGCATCCCCGCCGTTAGGAATGTTCACTTGGTTCATGCGCGTGTCTCCATGACGAACTCCTGGTAGTTCCAAACTAATTGCCGCGCAACTTCGGCGGCAGTGGCGGCCGGCACCGTGCCATCCACCGGAAGAAGATCGCAGACGGCCTCCATGGGCTGACTCTCACCGTTGCAGTTTTCCTGGTGCTGCGCCTGCCGCCAACGGTAGGCCGCCAGATAAACCGCGTGGCGCGGCGTCAGTTTCCGGTTGAGCAGCGAAAGCCACTTCATCCAGTACGGCGCCGAGTGCAACCATCCGGCGCGGCGGACGGCGAAGAGCCATCCGCGCAGCAGCCGCTCCCCGCCCAGGCTGCGCCCGAAGATGCGAAGCATTTCCTCGGCGCCGACGCCCGTGGCGCTGCCGGTCATGCGTTCCAGTTCCCAAAGCCAGGCTTGCCACGCCCAGCGGGTGATCTGCTCCGCGAGGACGGCGCCGGGATCGGCCACAACTTCGGGCTGGAGTTTGGCCGTGGTACACAGCCGCAGCAGCGCCAGAAACTCGGCCATCGGAAGCGGCATTTGCTCTGCTCCGGGGGTGAGGGCAAACTCCTCCATGCGGCTGAGCCGGGCGCGGTAGCCAGCCTCAAACCGTCCGCAAAACACCAGCAGCGAAGATGCCAGATCCAGGCACAGCTTGATGCTGCGGTAGCACAGCGCGTCGCCGGCCTTGGTTTCCACATCGGCCTCCATCTGCTCAACCAGACGGTTGCCGAGCGTGCGCCAGGCATCTTCCCTGGATAGGCCGGATGCGGGGTAGGTGGGGATCTGTTCGAGGATTCCGGGCTCCCCGTACAGCACCACCCCGCAGGCGCGCAATTCGTAGCTATAGATGTAGGGTGGCAGACGCCGCAGATACGACCCGTGAACCACGCTCAGGCTCACGTGAATGCGCACCCCACGCGCCTCCATGCGCTGCTCCGCGAGGCCGCAGAGCGATTGCGTCGCCTGCCTCGAGGGAAGCGGCGCGCCATCGTGCAGCACCACCACGGCCTCAGCGTCGCTGAGCAGGATCGCGCGTCCCTGCTTGAGCAGGTAGCTCGCCTCGTTCCTCGCCAGGCTGCCGGTCAGCACCACGGCGCCGAGCGCAGCCCCGAAGGTTTCGCGGCAAAGCCGTACCAGATCCTCCGTCACGGGAAAGATCAGCGTGGCCGGAGGGCCTGCGATATGTGCGGTCTCGAACATATGCTTTTTCAGCAGTGCAGCAGCGGTTGCGGCGCACTCTCCTCGCGCCGTGGCGGGAGAGGGTTGCCGGTCTTGGCGCACCACAATCGTTCGTAAAGCGCTTCGGTCTCCTGAATCTGCCGCTTGAGGGTGAAGCACTGCCTCACCCAATCGGCCCCCGCGGCGCCCAGTTGCGCCGCCATTTGCGGATCGCGAAGCAGGCGTGCGATGGCCTGCGCCAGCGCCACAGGATCGCCGGGCGCAACCGTCAGCCCGGTCTTGCCGTCGACCACGATCTCCGGCGTACCATCAACGGCGGAAGCAACCATCGGGCGGCCCGCGGCCAGGCACTCGATGGCGAACAGAGGCAGCCCTTCGGCGAACGAAGGCAGCACGCAAACGTCGGCAGCCGTCATCCAGCCGCGGACGTCGGGACACTGTCCCGGCATGAGGACGGAATTCTCCAGGCCAAGTTCGCGCACCAGGCCCTCCAACTCGGCGCGGAGACCCCCTTCACCCAGTGCCACCAGGCGCAGGTTGGGAAACTCAGATTTCAGCCAGGCCATGGCGCGCAGCAAGACCCAGTGACCTTTCTGCGGCTCCAGCCGCGCCACCACCAGCAACACGGGGTCGCTCTCCGCAAAACCGGCAAGGCGCCTGGAATCCGACGCCACGGGATGCGCGCGATCAAACCGTTCCACATCGCAGCCGTTGCGGATCAACGCAATCTTGCTCTCCGGCAGCCCTTTTTCCTCCACCAGGTATTTGCGGTTTGCGGCGGACACGGCGATGTAGTGGTCGACAAACCGGCCCGCCAGCCGGTCAATGACGAAGCTCGACTTCCATCCCTTGCGCCAATATTCGCGCACGTGCGGCGTCTCCACAATCACCGGCACCCCGGCGCAGCGTCCCACCGGTGAGGCCAGGACGCTGGGACGAAAGCCGTGCGAGTGCAACACCTGCACCCGCTCCCGTTGGAGAAACTTGTGTAAGACCCGCATCTGGCCTAGTTGCCGGTGCGATTGCGGAGCCAGTGGCACCGCCTCCACGTCGTCCGGCAAGTCCGGCCGCAACCGCGCCAGTAGTTCGCCGGAGCAAACCAGCAGCGGCCGGAAGCGGCGGCGGTCGAGCCCCCGCAGCAGGCAGAGCATATGCTCTTCGGCGCCGCCGCGCACCGGCTCGTTGTCGAACATGCAAACCGTGATGGGCGTGGCGCTCATCCCAGCGCCTCCGTCATGCAGCCGAAGACATCGCGCACGGAAATCAGCGCGGCCGCAGGAGCCTCGCTCGCAAGAAAAACGGCGTCGGAGTTCGGATCCTCGGGATGATAGCCGTGCATGCCCGCCGGCTTCCATCCTTTGCCGTTGAATCCGCCCTCGGCGATGATGCAGCCGGGATTGAGCAGCAGCACAACTTCTCCGTAACGGTGGTCGGGAAAATATACGCCAAACTCGCGCAGCTCGTCATCCGTCAGCAGGCGCGCATAGTCCAGTTGGCCCAGGCGCGCGCAAATCTCTGCGCGCGCCGCGGCGGAAAAGAACCAGAACCGCGCCATGGTGGAGTCGTACACGGCAAGGTAGTCACGCGGTGCCTGGAAGCCGCACCCGGCGACCACCCCCGCCACGTCGCAGTGGCGCTCCACGGGCGTCATGCCGTGATCGGAAAAAACTCGCAGCCGGGCGCTGGGATCGCGCTCCCTGGCGGCATGGAAAACACGCCCAAGCGCTTCTTCATACCACGCCAGTTTCGCCTCAATCCGCCCGGGCTGCGCGCGATTGAGATGGAGAAACAGGTCCAGCTCGGAGAGATACAGGAAGTAGAATTCTGCCGGCTCATTCGTGATATCGCTCGCGGCACGCTCCAGAATCTCGCGGTCGCCAAGGGAGTCCTGGTAGCTGTAGATCCTGTGGTCGATGCCCTGTTCATGGAGCCGGTCGAAGATGGAGCGCTGGCCGGCAACGCCGCCGCGCGCATAGATGTTGCGGCTCTCCGCCCAGTTGAACCAGGGCAGGGTTTCCGGAGGCACGCAGACGTCGAAGTTGCTTCCCATGCCGAGAACTCTGCGTCCAATTTCGGTGAGCGCGCGGCGTCCAATGCGATGGTCGAGCAAACGGCCGGCCAAAGGTCCCAGGGATCGCATGCGGCGGAACGGAGAGTTTTGCGGATCGTAGTACACGAGGTTCCACATGCCGTTTTCCGCCGGGGTGCGGCCTGTCAGAATCGAAGGAATGATTCCCGAACTGAAGCCCAGCAGCGTGCGCAAGCCCTGCTGGTGGCTCAGGAACCCGGCCAGAAACGGACGCTCGCGGATCAGTTCCCATCCCAGCGCATCGATCAGCACGAAGACGTGGAGACGGTTCATTCGATCTCCTGACCCACCCGCACCCCAAGAAGCTCCGGCGCGGCGCGGCGCAAGAGTTGTTTCGGGATATGGAGAAGTGCGTTGCGGGTGCGGCGGGCCAGCAAGGGAAGGGCGCATCCACGGGCAAGTGCGGAAAAGCGCTGCACATCGGTGTCCTGATAGACAGCCAGACGCGAAACCACGGTCGTGCCGGCGGCGGCCAGCCAGGGAATCGAGGAGCAGATCCAATGGAATCCTGCCTGGCGCGCGCTTCCGATCAGGGCACGGTTCAGAAAACCATAGGGCGCGGAAAAAGTGACTGCCGGCTTGCCGAGCCCGTCTTCAAGGCATGCCCGGGAACGATGAAGCTCCCGCCGCGCGGCCCCGGATTCCAGGCCGGAGTAATCGATGTGTTGGTGTCCGTGCGAACCGATGGTCATTCCCGCCGCGCTCATCTCCCGTAACTGGCTCCAACCGAGATACCCGGGTGTGCCCAGCAGGGCGGTAGTCACGAAGAATGTTGCCGTCAGTCCCTGCTCGAGCAAAGCCGGAAAAGCACGCTCGTAATGACTTGCCAGACCATCGTCAAAGGTGAGCACCACGCGGTGGCCGCTGGAGTTTCCCGCCAGCCCGTCCAGTTCCTCCACGGCAAATCCCTGCTCGCGCAGAAATGCCAACTGCTCGCGGAACATCGCAATAGGTAGCCGGTAACGCCCGCCCGCCGCGGCGCTGGCGCAGATGTCATGGTACATAAACACTGGCACGCCGGGGATCGCGAATCGCCCGGAGTTCAGTTGGTGCGCTGCCATGCGGTCTCCTTCCTTCCTGAAAGACTGCGCAGCAATCCGACCAGGAACGCCATGTGTATGGCAACCACAAAGTAGCCAACCAGGGTGAAGCGCACCTTGCTGAGAGAATCGTGAAAGACAAAACCTGTCAGCGCCCAGAGCAGGATGGCAATCTGCACCGCCATGGTCGCGACGTAGAACGGATACCGCAGCAGAAACAGGTTGCTCAAGAAAACCACGATGTGCAGCAGCGGAAGAATCCAGCGCAGTAGCTTGTGCGAGAAGAAAGCGAACGCCGTGAAGCCCGGCTTCGGAATGCGCAACAGCGCGGGCAGAGCGCGGAAGCTGCCGGTGCTGATGCGGACCCGGCGGCGGAACTCACCGGCCACGCTGGAGGCGGGAAAATCAACGGCCCGCGCTTCCGGATCATAGCGAACCTCAAATCCGGCCTGGCGCACGTTCATCAGCGTGAGGATGTCATCCACCAGGACGTCGGAGGTGGGCGGAACGTAAACGTCGCCACGCACCGCGTAGATCGCTCCACTGGGAGTCAGGGTTGCACCCAGGCGCGCTTCCATCAGACGCAGGGCGGTTTCGTACTTCCAATAGAGGCCTTCGGTCTGGCCGGACTCGGCGTTGCCGGCAAAGCTCAGCGCCCCGCAAACCGCGCCGATGGCAGGGTCCTGAAAGTGCCTCACCAGCTTGCGCAGCGCGTCCGGCGCAAACATGGTGCTGCTGTCGCAGAGGACGAAGATGTGGTTGCGGGCGTGTTCAACGGCCACGGCCAGCGCCCCGCATTTGCCGCTGCGTCCGGACCGGATCACGATCTCAAACCGCGGATCCGCTATCGCACCTAGAATTTCGTTGGTTCCGTCCGAAGAGCCGTCGGAGACAATCACCACCTGGAGTTTTTCGGCTGGGTAGTCGAGTTGCTTGGTGTTCTCCAGCTTCTCCGCCAGGTGTTCCTCTTCGTTGTAGGCGGCGAACAGCATGGTGACCGACGGAAGCGCCGCCTCGGTCAGTTCCGGGCAGCGGCGGTCGTACCGGTTGTGCAGGTATTGCCAGTCGCGCTTCACCTGCACCAATCCGTAGCAGACGAACAGGACCAATGGATAGCCAACGCCGGTATAAATCACCAGGGAAACAGCAATCCAAAAGACGGCGAGCGCAGCGCCGGTGATCATCGCGCGCCTCGCCCCAGCAGAAGAATCTTTGCCGTCTTGAACAGCACCAGCAGGTCGAGTCCGAGGGAAAAATGCTTGATGTAGAAAAGATCGAAGGCAAGCTTGTCGACGTTGTCTTCCAGGGTTTCGCAATAGCCGCGGCTCACCTGCGCCCAGCCGGTCGCGCCCGGGCGCACGCTCCAGCGCAGCTTGTAGAACGGAATGCGGGCGCGCAGATACTCTTCCTGCTCGGGGACAAACGGACGGGGGCCGACCAGGTGCATGTCGCCGCGCAGAATGTTCCACAGTTGTGGCAGTTCATCCAGACGCCAGGCGCGCAGCCAGCCTCCGAGGCGGGTGAAACGCTCGTCCTGTTGCACCGCCGGATGGAAGCCATTGGCGCCGTCACACATCGAACGGAATTTGTAGAGGGTGAAAAGCCGGCCACGCAGGCCTACGCGCTGCTGGCGGAAGATGACCGGGCCGGGCGAGTCCAGCTTGATGGCCACGGCGATCACCAGCATGACCGGCGCCGTCACCAGCACGGCGGCGAAGCTGACCACCAGCGACAACAGCCGCTGGCAGAATCGCGCGAATGCGGAGACCTCGAAGGCCGGCGAAAACAGCAGCGTGCTCGGGCGCAGGGAGTCCAGGTACACCTTGCCCATGATCGCCTCAAAAAGCTCGCTGCCTTCCTGCACCACCACACCTTGCTCCTTCAGGTCCAGGAGAACCTCCGCCGGCAGCCGGCCGCGGCGCTCGCCCAGGGTCACCACCACGCGGCGGATCTTGTAGGTTTCGACGAGGCGTTCCAGTTCCACGGCGGCCGCGGCATCAGGCTGCTCTTCAACCTGGCACATCACCCGGTGGCCCAGCTCCGGACGCTGGTTCAGCAGGCTTCCAAGTTCGGCCGCCAGCGCTCCTTCGCCAAAGATGAGAACGCGCTCCTGGAACGCCGCCCAGTGGCTCGCATAGCAGAACAGATGCCGCCAGCAGAGCGAGCCAATGGCCGCCGTGCCGGTTCCGGCCAGCACCACTCCCTGCTCCAGGCGCACGGCAGGAAACATCGTGTAGATGCAGGCGAGCAGCAGAAAGAAAGACCCGAAACACTGGATGAGATTGGTGACAACCTCGCGCGAATTGCGCAACACGCTCAAGTCATAGAGGTCGAAGTAGTACATGCAGAGCACGAACAGGAACACCACCAGGGCAACCCGCGCATCCGCCCTCTCATAGCCCAGCGCCAGCTTGGCGTTCAGCGGCCCCAGGTAGGCAATCATCGCCACCAGCAGCGCCAGCGTTGCCAGCACAGCCTCGGAAAGACCGAGGATCACCGACCGGACTGGAACGTACGCATGCGGACGCCGATTCATTTCTTAGCTTCCTCTCCCGGTGCAGCGCCCAGGTGGCGCTCTGTGTAGTACTGGTCGTAGTAGTTCACCCGGTCGTAATCGGAGGCGTCATTGAGCACGATGCCCACCAGTTTGGGGTTGTCGAGGCTCTCGACGGCCTTTTTCAATGCCGCGCGTGAGACCGCGCCCTTGCGCACTACCAGCAGCGTGCCATCGCTCAGGCGCGACCACAGGTTGGAATCCGCCATCGGCAGCAGTGGAGGCGTGTCGATGATCACCCAGTCGAACTGTTTCGCCAAGTCGGCAAACAGCTCGGCAACCCGGGCCGATTGCAACACCGACGCCGGATAGGGTACGTTGCCCGCAGGCAGCAGACACATGCCGGTGTCGCCGATGCGTAATAAGAAGTCGCTGACAGGCGTCCCGGGAGCATCCCACCACTCGCCGATCCCGGCATGGTTCTCCAGCCCTAGAAGGGAGCAGACCGCGGGTTTGCGCAGGTCGCCCTCGGCCAGCAGCACCTTCTGCGCGAAGCGGGTGGCCAGCGTCATGGCCAAATTGACCGAGGTGAGCGTCTTGCCCTCGCCGACCACGCTGCTGGTCACCTGTAGCACTCCCAGGGTCTGGCCCATGCGGATGTTGGAGAGGCGGGCGCCGAGAACGCGAAACTTTTCCGCGCCCAGCCCGTGTTCGCTGTTCAGCGCAACCAGCAGCGATTGTGGCAGCGACGATACCGGAACCACCTTGAGCTTTGACAGATCGATTTCCGCGCCACGAAGCCCGGTGACCGGCAGGTTCGGCGGCAGGCCGGAAAAGCCCGAGCGCGCATCGGTCTCAAGATTCGGCCACGCCGGCTGCGATGAGGCGTCCACGAAACGGCCCGCGGAAGCAGCGGCGTCTGGCGGCGTCTGCAGGGGCGGGGCTATGCCGTTCGCGACCTGGTGGATTGCCACGGGCGAAGCGATGGCCAGCTGCGGAAACGCGGACAGGTCCAGCGAATTCTCGTCTGGTGGCAGCGTTGGCAGTTCCGTTTCCGGCGCGTCCTCCAGGTCTGTAGTCAGCACGGGATCACTCGGCAGCGCCTTGGTAACCAGACGCCAGCGTTCGTCGCCAGGCTGGTTGTCTTGTTCGGACTGGCGTAGCGCATCGAAAATTCGGCTCATCCTGCGACTCCCTGGGACTTCTCGTCCTCCGCGGCCTGGCCGCGTTCCAGCAGCCGGGCCAGCCGCAGCAGCGTGGCTATCAGCGTTTTCCGGCTTGTGTCTTCTTCGGGCGGCATGGGCGTGCCACTCGTCTTGGGCGTGGAGTTCTTGAGATTCAGGCGCAGGTCGGTGACTACTTCCTCGATCATTGCCGGAGTGATTGACTTGGCCTGCCGGCCGTAGCCGTTGAGCAGTGCGCTGTCGCAGATGGTGTTGACCAGGCGCGGGATTCCATGCGCATAGTGCAGAATTCGCGCCAGCGTCGGCGGCGGAAAAATTTGCAGCAAGCGACCGGGCGCGCCGGCAACTTCCAGGCGGCGATTGATGTAGCCGCGCACCTCCATGTCCGCCAGGGGTTCCAGCGAGTAGCGCAGTGCCACGCGCTGCTTGACCTGGCGCAGCTCGGGCGAGTCCAGGCTCAGGTCGAGTTCGGGCTGGCCGACCAGAACAATCTGCAACAGCTTGTGCTTCGAGGTCTCGACGTTGGTCATCAGCCGGATCTCTTCCAGCAGGGCCGGCGCCAGCAGGTGCGCCTCGTCGATGACCAGCGCGGTGATCCCGCCGCGGCGGTACGCGTCGATCAGGTGCTCATTGAACTGCTGCAGCATTTCGGCGCGCGTCTGCTTCACCTCGCGAATCCCGAAATCGGTAAGAATCGTGCGCAGCAGGTCATCGGCGGAGAGTACCGGATTGAAGATATAGGCGTGCGTCACCCGCGAGCGGCTCAGCGTCTCAAGCAGGCAACGAACCAGCAGCGTCTTGCCGGTGCCAACCTCCCCGGTGAGGACGATGAGTCCCTTTTGCATGAGCACGCCATAGGTAAGATTGGCGAGCGCCTCGTTGTGGCGCTCCGTCGCGTAGTAAAACGCGGGATCGGGACTCATACGAAACGGATCCTGGTTGAAACCGTAAAACTTTTCGTACATTGCGCTATCTCCGGAACGACGTGAATGTATTGGCGGCCACCATCACCGCCAGCATCATGCAGGCGCAACTCCACTCCAGAATTTTCCGGCGGCGCCGCTTTTTCACTTCCTTCGGCGTCGACAGGTGCGGAATCCCCGCCAGAATACGTACCTTGACAATGCGCATGATCTCGTCCTCGTTGCGCACCGGGTCATCGATCGCCTCGGCGGCCACCCCCAGCCCGATGCCCAGCAAGAGTCCAGCGGCTAAACCGATCATGCTGATCCTCAACCGGTCCGGCGACACCGGCTTGTTGGGCAGGCTGGGCGGATCGATAATGCGGAACTGTTCTCCCTGCTGGCGCTTTTCCAGGTTCGTGGCAAGCTGCGATTGCTCCTGCTTCTTCAGCAGCGAGTCGTAGTTTGATTTCGACTGGTCGTAGTCGCGCGTCAAGTCGGCCAGTTGCTGTTCCCGGATCGGCGCCCCGTTCAGCCGTGCCTGGTATGCCGCAATCTGTTCATCCACCCGCGCCGCCTCGCGCCGCGTGTCCGCGATCTCCTGCTGATTGGCCTTCAGTTGCCCTTCCAGCTGAAGAATCGGAGTCATCGTCTGCAAGTCGTGTGGCGAGGTCTTGGAGGAAGCGGGCTTGTTGCCGCTCGCGGTCAGGTTCGCCTTGATCTCTTCTTCCTGTTTCTCCGTGCGTGCGATCAGCCGCTTCAGGCGCAACACGTCGGGATGGTTCGGGGTGTACTTGGTCTGGTCGTCCGCCAGCTCCTGCTTGAGTTTGGCAAGCTGCTCATCGATTCCCGGCAGCGAGTTGGCGCCGTTCTCGACCTCGGCCTTGACCGACCGGTACTGGGTCAGCAGCGATTCCAGGTACAACTTCTGCTCCTGCGCCCGGTTCAGCGACTGGCTCAGGTTCTGCTGGCGCTCCTGCAGTCCGGATAGAATCCGCACATTGCTTTCCGTCTGGCTGGGAAGCTGCCCAAGGTATTGGCCTTTGAACTGCTTAATCTTCGCTTCCTGCTCGGTCAGCCGCTCCCGCGCTGTTTCCAGCTCGGTGGAGAGAAACTCCGTCGTACTCTCCGAGCGCTCCGACTGTTCCTGGATGTTCTGGTCGATGAACAGCGAAGTGAGCTGCGCATTCACCTGCTGCGCCAGCCGGGCCGACGGTGCGCTGTAACTGATCTTGAAGGCCGAGAGTTGTCCGCGGTGGTCTGGCGACTCCACCAGTTCCGTCTTGACGTCCCCCCGCATCTGCTCAATGACCTCCTCGGGATTCCCGCTGTGCCGCCCGTCGCGATAGAGCTGGAACTGGTCGATGATGCGTTGCAGACGGGTGCGGCTCAGAATCTGTTGCCGCATGCCTTCCAGCCGCTGCTGCAGGTCCACCGACACGTTGGCCACCACGTATTCCTCCGGCACCTTCTGCTGCTCGACCAGGATGACGGTGTCCGAGCGATAGACCGAAGGCAGCAGCCAACTGGCCGACCAGACGATCAGCCAGCAGGCGAACATTCCCCCGCCCACCAGCCATCGCCGCTGGAATAGAATCTCCCGCGCATCGCGGAATGTCATCGGGGTTCGTGCGCTTGCTTCTTGCTGCGGCATACCTATTCTCCAAGGCTCTTGTGGAAGTGATAGTCGAGCGATCCCTGTATCAGCAGGTGATTTCCGGCAATCAGGGCTAGCCCGCTTTCCGACTGGTGCACGTAGGCAACGTCCAGATGCAGCGACAGCGAACGTTTCAGCTCGTAGATCGGGCCTCCGCCCAGCCACAGACTGCGGAAATAACTTCCCGTGGTGAAGTAGCCGATGCCTCTCTCGTCCGACCAGTTGCCGCGCACCTCGCCCAGCAGTCTCTGGGTGAAGCGGGCACGATAGGCAGCCCCGGCATCAATGGCCTTTACGGCGTCCAACACGCCGCCGCCGTTGGAAACGCGCTGCATTGCGTCCACGTTGAACGCTCGCCGGCCTTTGGCCCACGCCAGGGTGCCACCGTAGGTAGGATACCAGTGGTGCAGATAGACCGCGACGCTGAACGGGCCGATGGTCACCACCTGGCGCGTGCGCGCATACTGCGGTCCCGCGAAAAAGGTCAGCATGGTGTGCTGGCCGAGGTTCAACTTGACAAAGCCCATCGGCGCCGGTGCTTGCGTGCGCGCCACTTCGGCGCCGCTGCTGTAGATGTCCGTATACGCGAATTGCACCCCAGCGCTGAGCGACGGCGTAACCTGCTGCGAGAAGAATGCCGAGCCGTTGATCACCTTCGAGTCCACGAACGGGTTGTACGACGCGCCCGTGCTTGTCTTCAGCGAATCATAGCTGTACTTCTGGAAGCCGCCCGTCAAACCCACAGCGCTGTGCTCTGTCAGCCGGTAGGTGAGGTCGACGGAGGAGACCAGCGAGGTTCGCCGGGTCTCCGGCAAAACGCCGTCATAATTCGGACCGAACGGCCCGCCCAGTCCAGGCAGAAGATCCACCCGGCCAACGCTCTCAAATGGATTGTTGGTCAGGCTGTAGTCCTGGCGGGCGTGCAGCATGAAATTGTTATTGGGTTTCCAGCTCACGTCGCCAGCGAGATTGTTTGAGTACTGGTCATCGCTCGTGTCATGCTGGCTGATGCTGACGCCCGGCGTGTAGCTCACCGTGCACGTACCGGTCGAAAACGTACGCTGAAAGCCGATGTCGGGCTCTATAAAATAACGCGTGTCGCTGGAGTAATAGGGCGACACGCCGCTGTGATAGAGGCCTTTATTGTCGTAGACCCCGCCCACGCTGAACCCGGCCACCAGCAGGTTGCGCACTTCCACGTCGGTATCAATCGCTAGCGCCGGCGCTTCCGCGCCCAGATGCGCCGGGCCAGCCGACTCTCCAAGCACCGGTCCTTGTGCTTCTTGCGTGTCCTGGGTGTCCTGCGCATAGACCAACGTCGCCATGCCGAGACACAAAATAACTGCGGACATCGAATATAATTTCATGCGTGCCAGGCCTCCAATCGTGCCACCTCGGCCGATCGTGAATTTCTCTCGCCGCTACGGCACAATGATCATGTCGTGCGGTTCAAGATCAAAATTTTGGTGCACGTCTCCACTGACCGCGCGCTTGTAGTCGAATGGAATCTGCTCAACGCGGCCGTCCCGATGGGTGCGGACCACGTGAATCTTTCCCACCTTGGCAAAATCCTTGAAACCACCGCCCAGCGCCAGCCCGTCGATCACCGTCAGCCGCTGTCCCAGCGGATATGACCCGGGCTTCTGCACCTTGCCAAGGATCGTGAAGAACTGGCTGCGCGGCTCCTGCACCATGACCGCAACCTCGGGAGCTTCGAGAAAGTGCGCCAGTTTCGAGGCAATCGTGTCGCGTAACTGTTCCACCGTCTTCCCGCTCGCCTGCAACTCGCCGATCAGCGGCATGGTGATCTTTCCGTCAGTGCGCACCGGAACCACCCGCGTCAGCTCCGGCTCGTGCCATACGTTGATCGCAAGCAGGTCGCTTTCGCCGATCACGTAGGCGTTGGCGCTGTGGACGTCCGCCGGCGGAGCCGGCTTGGCCTCCTGGGCCTGCTGCGCGGTGGCCGCCACGGCGAGCGCCAGAATCAAGAGGATCACCGCGGTGAATGTCTTCCCACACTTCATGATAGCTTCTCCAATTTGCTTTTCTCGGCTTGCACCGGTTGCAGGTCGCGGCGGTTCTGAATTCCCGCCTTTTTCAGTTTGTAGAGCAGCGAGCGGTAGCTGATCTTGAGCGCACGCGCCGTGCGCTTGCGGTTCCATTGATTGGCGTGCAGCGCGTCGAGGATGATCCGGCTCTCCAACTCACCCACAGCCGTGCGCATCATCTGCCCCAGCGAGACCGTAGGATCCGGCTCGATCCCCGAGTAACCGGGAACCAGGCAGCGCTGCCCAATTTCGCTTAGGATGGCGTCCTCGGTGCCCACGACCACGTAACGTTTCGTCAGGTTTTCCAGCTCGCGTATATTGCCGGTCCAGGGATGGGTGCGCATCAACAGGAGGCTCGACTCGGAAATTGGCGGCGCGTCGCAGTTGAACTGCTCATTGTGCAGGGCCACAAAGTACTCCACCAGCGAGGCCAGATCTTCCAAGCGCTGGCGCAGCGGTGGCAGTCGAAGCACCAGCCCAGTGATGCGGTAATAAAGATCCTGGCGGAAGCGCTCCCCGGCGACCTCCCTCTGCAACTGGCGATTGGTCGCACAGATCACCCGGACATTGACCTTCTTTTCAACCGTCGAGCCAATCGCCTGAAACTGCCCGTCCTGCAGCACCTGCAACAGCTTCGATTGCAGCGACGGATCCAGTTCGGAGATTTCATCAAGAAACAGCGTCCCACTTTCGGCCATTTCGACGCGTCCAGCCTTGGCCCCAAACGCCCCGGTGAAGGCGCCACGCTCGTAGCCGAACAGCTCACTCTCCAGGAGCGTCCCCGGAATGGCCGGGCAATTCACCTTGACGAACGGGCCGCGGCCCCACACCGAATGCTGGTGAAGGTATTTGCAAATGACTTCTTTGCCGGTGCCGCTCTCGCCTTCGATCAGGATCGGAATGTTCGTGTCCGCGACCTTGAGCAGGCTGCGCCGAACCGCGGCCATTGCCTCCGTCTTCCCGAAAATAATCGATTCAGGCGGAATCTTCTCGCTTCGCAAGTAGAGTTTCGTCGTACCGTGTGTCATGATTACCAACAATGCTGCACTTTTATGACCACGTTCGTTCCCGCAACAAAATGAAATTTCCATGTATCTATCGGGTTACATAACAACCACTTAGTGATACTCTTTGCATCGAAACAACCAAACCTTGCAGTTTAGTTCCGAGGAAATGTCATTCCTTTGGAAAGTACTTTCCACGAATTTTGAGGTTACTAAAGTATGGGCCACTTGGAGCTTTGCCGTGCTGGCTGATTTTGCTGCGTAGTAACATCACTCTATCTGGAACGATTCCGCTTCATGGTTTGATGGACTTTTCCTGGACGTTTAAGAGTCACTTCGGAAACGGCCGTATCTCGGTCGAGAGTTTTTTGGCAGTCACTGAATCTTAACGAGAATCATTTCATTGGTTGTTAAGCGGTTTGTGGGTCTGTCATGTCAGCTCTAGTCAGTCAGTTCGAAGGAGTTCGCGATGTGAAGTCTACCCGTCTTGCCATGGCTATGCACGACCTGAGGGGATCTCTGGCGGTCATTTCCGGCCAGGCAAAGCTTCTGCGGGCAGGCAAGCTGGGTATGGTCAACCCTCCACAGGTGGCGGCGCTAGCCGACATCGTCTCCGGCTGTCAGCTCATCGAACAGCAGCTTTCCGGGATGCTGGCGGCCGATGCCCGCGGATCTTCTCCCTGGGAGCCAGTGCTGGTCCCCTCCGACCTGCGCCAATGTTTGCTTCGTGTTTACGATTCGTTGCAGGCGGAGTTCTCCGGTCACCAGTTGCAATTCGAGATCGAGCTCGGCAAGCTCGCAATGGTTTTCCCTTTTGACGCTCATCTGGTGACGCGCGTGCTCATGAACTTGTTGCAGAATGCGCGCCGCTTCACCCCGCCGGGAGGTTGGGTGAGAATCTCCCTGGCCCCGCACTTCTGGGAGAGACGCAGCGCCCAGCTACCCGCGGACCTGGAACGTCGTGGCCGCTACCCGCGAAAGCTGCCGAATGCGGCGAAGGTCGTGGTCGCCGACTCGGGTTGCGGGATCGCACCTGAGTACCACCAGGAGATCTTTGAGGAGTATTTCAGCACGCCAGCTCCCGGATGTTCCGCCAGTTCCGGGTTGGGGCTTGCCATCGCCCATCACATCATCCAGGCGCATGGCGGAAAAATCTGGGTCGAGAGCGCCCCTCGCAAAGGCAGCCGATTCTGTTTCCTCCTGCCCTACGTTGCGCCCTCCGCCACCAGCAGATCGCAAGCGGAATCCGTCGCGGATTGCGGAGACTGACCATGGCCGGCATCCTGATTATTGACGATGATCCCATGATGCTGCGCTACACCCGCAACCTGCTCGAGTGCGAGGGTTACAACGTCTGCGCCGTCAATAGCGGGGCAGAGGCCTTGGACAAGCTGCAGTCCGCCGCCCTGCCCGATGTCATCCTGCTGGACATGATGATGCCCGAGATGGACGGGATTGAGACTTTGAGCCGGATCCTGGAGCTGGCTCCGTCCGCCAAGGTCATTATGCTATCCGGCCAGCACGACGCGGCCGGAGTGGTGCAGGCTATCAAGATCGGCGCGGCCGATTATCTGACCAAGCCGGTCGACGAACAGCGCCTGCTGGCGGCCCTGCGACTCTACATGACCGCAGCTTCCCAGGGAGAAGACCCTGAGCTGCATTTCGAAGAACTGGGCGCGGAGAGCTTCTTCCTGGCGGCGGCGCCGGCCATGAAGAAGGTCTACGCCCAGGTCCAGCGCATTGCCCGGGTCGAGGTCCCGGTGCTCATCACCGGTGAGAGTGGCACCGGCAAGGAAATCATTGCTTTGCTGCTCCATAAGTATTCGCCGCGGGCAAACAAGCGCTTCCTAAAGGTCAATTGCGCCGCCATTCCCGAGGAACTGCTGGAAAGCGAACTGTTTGGCTACGAGGCCGGGGCATTCACCGGCGCTTCCAGAAGTAAGCCGGGACACTTCGAGCAGTGCGACCACGGCACCATCCTGCTGGACGAGATTGGCGAAATGCCTCTGCGCCTGCAGGCCAAGTTGTTGCAGGTCCTACAGGAACAGCGGTTTTTCCGGCTTGGTGGCAAGTCACCGGTCGAGGTCGATGTTCGCATCCTGGCGGCGACGAATATCAATATTAAGTTGGCCATCGAACAGGAAAAGTTGCGCCTCGACCTTTATTACCGTCTCAACGCATTCAGTATCCACCTGCCGCCCCTGCGCGAGCGCCGCGAGGAAATCGCCCCCCTGTTCCGCCATTTCATGGTTCGACTTGCCGCCCTGTACCGTCATCCACCACGGCCGCTGACCGAATCAATGTTGAATTCTCTGATGCAGCACTCGTGGCCTGGAAACTTGCGCGAGCTGCACAATGTGGTGAAGCGTTATCTGGTGCTCGGCGAGGAGGCGTTGAGCGCCCCGCCGGCCATGGCCGCGCTCCGCAAGGTGGCCGGAGCCCGGCGGGAACGCATCAGCTCCGCTGGCGATCTGAAGCAGATCGTGCGTGAACTGAAGGGAGAGGCGGAGGCTGAAGCCATCCGCAACGCCCTCGAACAAACGCAATGGCGGCGCAAGGAAGCCGCCGAATTGTTAGGCATTTGTTATAAGGCTCTAATTTACAAATCACGACAATACGGTATACTCAGCCCCAGGGAAAAAATGCTTCCTAAGTCCACAGGGCCTGAGGCTGTTCGTGGAATGAGTATTGCAGGGACCTCAGCCACCGCGAAGGGCAACGGCGGCAGACTCTCTGCTTTAAGAGCAGTCGGAATGAAAGACGGCGACGATCTGCGCTGATTTACAGTCGGCGTACGCTCTGCGACGGACGGGTTGCTATATGAAAAAGACCATAGCAGTTCTCGCATGTCTGTGCATTGCAGTGCTCTCAATTCTTGGATTCGAAATTGCACGGCGCCTGAAGGTGGAAGTCCTGGATATCAAGCCGCCGAAGATGACCTTCCGCGCCGCCAGGCAGATGTTTCCATTCTCGATTATTCCGGGCGGTCTGCAGGATACGCGCGAACTGGCCGAGTCCATCTCCAAGGATCCCGTGGTGCGCGACCATTACCACGACCTCAAGCCTGACCGCATGTGGTTCACGCGCGTGAAAAAGCCGATGCTGGCTTACGTTTCCTACCGCAAGGGATGCGACGTCCACTGGACAAACCACCCGGTGCTCATCCCGGCCAATGAGCTGGTGGTCACGGACGGCAATAGCATGGTCCGTGCCCGCTGTGGAAACCGCATTGAAGTCAAGAAGCCGCAACCTCTTCCGACGGCGGTCATACCACCGGATGTGCCTCCTCCGGATATCGCCATGGAAACCGGACTACCCGCGCTGGTTCCGCCGACGATCGTTCCGCCTGCGCCGCCAGCCAGCCAGACCGCGCAGGGACGCCCGCCGGTTGAGCGGAGTTCCACCCCGCCAACCACTTGGTGCTGCGGCATCGTCAACACCCGTGCGATCGTTCCCGAGCCGGCTTCGTTCTTCCTGGTTTTCTCCGGAGCTCTGGGCCTGATCGCCATGTTCGGACGGAAACTGCTCTAACCTGCGCCAAAGCGTAGCGCGCGTTCGTTCCTGATCTCTGCGTGTGCCTGTCGCGCTCTGTCTTCGCCGCCCCAATCCGCGCTGAGGCAATGGGAGGTGCGCCGCGCTTTCACCGCCTGCTGCAATGGTATTCCGCTTGGCCGCCCAAGATCGTGCGGAAACCCGCCTTGTTCTTCCGCGCTGTGATTCCTGGTCCCGAATCGAGCTCGCAGATGTTACAAAGTTAGTTAGACCATCATGTCTTCCCAGAGCACCCTCAAACCCGTCCGTTCCTCCCACTTGATTGCCCTGGTTTTACTAGGCGCCTTTTTTGCACAATGCGCCTGGTTCGTCGCTTCGGTGCCGCTTACCCAGCTGGAGGTGGATCAGATTGTTCGCGGGGTCGCGCTTTTCCGCCACATCACACTCACCACCGAGCCGGTCTCCTCGCCCCTGATTCCACTGCTCTCCGTCGCGGGCATCCTCTTTCACCTGCCCCGAAATCCGGTTCTGCTCGATCAGTTCTGGCTCGACCAGCATCGCTGGTTCATTCGCGCTCCCTTCCTGCTCGCCGGATTTTGTCTCGCCCTCTCGCTCCGGTATGTCGCCCGCCGCCTCTACGGCAACGCCGCCGGTCATATCGTTCTCGCACTCTTCGCCTTCAGCCCCGGAATGGTTGCGTGCTCGTCGCTGGCCGGCCCCCAGATCATTGCCGCCTGGGGAGCCTTCGGCCTCATCTTCACGGCGATTGCTACCTCGCACACTCTCTATGCGCCGCGCGCGGTCATTCTCTGGAACTGGAAGCGAATCACCCTGCTCGGCATCGCCATCACATTCGCCGTCGGAGCCCAGTGGCCCCTTGTCTGGCTGCTCGTTCCCGCCGCCGCCTTCATGTTGTGGGCCGTTCCGCATCGCCGTTTCGCGTCTTTGTTCATCCTGTTTACTGCCATCATCCTTGCGCTTGTTCTGCTGGATCTCTGCTATCTTGCCGGAGTTCGCGCCCTGGTGCACGGTCTGGCCCACGCCGGGTGGCTCGGCTTCGCGCCAGCGGCCCTCTCACCGCGGCTGCTCGCGCGCATCCTGCTGAGGTTTTTCTTGGACGCCGCTCCCGCGGCGCTGCTCACGTTTTTCCTTGCTCTCGGCGCCTGGTCCACCTCGTCCCGCATCCGGTTCTTCGGCAATACCGCCCCGCTCATTGTTTTTCTGATGCTCCTCGCAATGGGAATTTTCCTTCCGGAAAATGGCGCTGGTGCAATCCTGTTTGCCTCTCTCCCGTTCCTTCTGCTTTTTATTGCGGGAGTCTTCGCCGACCTCATCGAGAGCAAGCTCCAGGCGCCCGCGCTGGCCGTCATTTTTGCCGTGATTGCAGCCCAGGCTGCTTACAGCGTGGCCAGTCTGGTGCGCATGTATTCACGCCTTCCTGGCTCCTAGGCCGCTGGCTCTGCGGCTTCCCGCTCCCGCCGCCACCCTCCGCCAAAGTGCGATAATCGGAGCGGCATGACTTCCTACGAATCCGCGGTCGAACGTCTCTACGCGCTCGGCCACGAACTGCAGCACGGCCCCGCACGCAAGTTCGATCTCGCGCACATGCGCATTCTCTGCCGCGCCCTGGGCAACCCGCAGTGCAGCTTCCCCTCCGTGCTCATCGCCGGGACCAACGGCAAGGGATCCACCGCGGCGAGCCTTGCCTCCATCCTCCATGCCTCATCACATCGCGTCGGACTCTACACCTCGCCTCACCTGCGGCGCATTAACGAACGCATCTGCTGTTCCCTTCAGCCGATTTCAGATGACGCATTCGCCGCCGCCTACGAGCGGGTCAACGCCGCCGCCGCCCAGCTGGTCGCCGCCGCCTTACTTCCCCATCCGCCGAGCTTTTTTGAAACCATGACCGCCATGGCCTTCGATTACTTTGCCTCGTGCAACGTAGAAATTGCCGTCCTCGAAGTCGGCATGGGCGGCCGTCTCGACGCTACCAATATCGTCGAACCCGTGCTCTCCGTCATTACAGACATCGATCTTGACCACCAGAAGTTCCTGGGCAACACCATTGCTCAAATCGCCCGCGAGAAGGCCGGCATCCTCCGTCCCGGCGTCGCCGCCATCACTCTGCCGCAACATCCCGAGGCCAATCAGGTGCTCGGTGAACGCGTCAGCCAGCTAGGCGCGCGACTCGTCAGCGCCGCCCGCAACGTGCCGTCTCTGTCACCTCAATCCGACGCCCTCGTACAAAGCTGGGAACTCGGAACCAGGTTTCAGCTCAGTGTGCTGGGCAAGCAGGTGGAGATCGTCTCGCCTCTCGTCGGGCGGCATCAACTGCGCAATCTCGCGCTCGCCATTACGGCGGCCGAGGAACTCGCCGGGCAAGGCTTCCACATCACCCCGGAGAGCATCGCTTGCGGTACGCGCCAAACCTGTTGGCCGGGCCGCTTCCAGCGCTTTGCCGCTACCCTTCAGCGGCCGGAGGTCATACTCGACGTCGCCCACAATCCCGCCGGCGCATGGGCCCTGCGCGCAGCCCTCGCCGATCAACTGGGCGAGCGCCCGCTGGTCCTGCTGTTCGGAGCCATGGCTGACAAGGCCTTGGACCAGATCGCACAGATTCTCTGGCCGCGCATGGCCCACGTCGTCCTGACCCGCATTGCCGGCAATCCCCGTGCCGCCACCGTCGCCGGTCTCGCCGCCCTCGCCGAGTCGCTAGGGGTGCCGCACTCGCCCTCGGCAACCGTTCCGGAAGGCGTGGATCTGGGGTTCGCTCAAGCCGCCAGGATAGGCCCTGAGTCAGTTCTTGTCATCGCTGGTTCCATTTATGTTGCTGGGGAGGCCATGCCAATTCTGCACTCATCTTGACCGTGACAGCAGGATTCCTGCTCTAATTGCTTGGCTTAGGGCCGGTTTGCGGTATTCTTGATGGTCTATTGAGTGAAGTCTCCGATGGAGGTAGAGGTGAGGTCGTTCGTGCTTCGGTTCATCATTCACGCCGGATTTGCCGCGGGCGCAGTTGCCGCTTTCATTGCCTTTCGTCATGCTGGCATCGGCGTGCTGGCCATCGTGATTCTCGCCTATCTTAGCGTTCTCATTGTGGTCATGGCCGTCATGCTCAACTACCCGCGTCTGCCGCGCCAGGCAGTAGTCAACGACTTCGCGGATGAACTCGAGGCCCAAAAACTTCTCGTTTCCACCAGCTTTCGCGTCGATCGCGCTTTTCGCGTGGGCGAGTTGGGCGAGGCGGGACCCCATTACTTCCTCGAACTCGAAGACGGCGGCATCCTGCATCTATCCGGCAACTACCTTTATGATTATGAGCCCATCGACGGCGCTCCACGGCACTTTCCCTGCACCGAATTTACCGTTCGGCGCCACGCCGAAATCGGCTACGTCGTGGACCTGATCTGCGGCGGCCTGGTCATCGAACCAGAGGTGGAAGCACCTCCCTATACCGTGCGCGATATCGAGGAGCACGGTGTACCCGCGGATGGTGAAATCCTGCACGGCATCAGCTTCGATCAGCTCCAGCGCGAGCGCGCCGGACCACAACCGCCTTTGTTCTGATCTCTTCCCGGCCCATCCTGGCGCTTTCGCAGACCGCGGCCGCTTTGTTCAATGGCCGCCATGGTAGGGGTGATGGTTCAGGATGGCAAACGCACGATAGATTTGCTCGGCCAGCACCAACCGCGCCAGTTCGTGCGGAAGTGTCATCTTGCCCAGCGATAGCGTAAGTTGGGCCCGGGTCAGGGCCGCCGCGTTCCAGCCGTCCGCCGGGCCGACGGCAAACAGAAGCTCCTGCGTTCCACGCTCCAGGTGCTGCTGCACAAAGCCCGCCAGCTCTTCACTGCTGAACTGCTTGCCCCCCGAATCCAGCGCCACCAGCACGGGAGAAGTCCGCCCCGGCCGCTCCAGACTCTTCAACATCGCCGCCTCGCTGGAGTACTCGCCCGCATCCACCTGGGCATAGCGTGATGCCCGCTTCACATACTCGGCCGTCAGCTCTTCCAGCGAGCCCTGGTTGCCCGCACCCTTCCGTTTCGTAATCGAGATGAGCCGCACCTTCATCGGAATTGTCCGGACAAACCAAGGCGCGGGCCTTTTTGCCCGCGCCCGTTGGTGCTGAACCGTTACTTGCGCTTCGCTCCGGCTTTTTTCGCCGCACCCTTTTTCGCCGCCACCAGCCTGGGTGCAGCCTTGCTCGCCGGCGTCTTCTTCACCGCCGATTTCTTTGCCCCTGTTTTCTTCGCGGCGACTTTCCGGGCCGGCTTCTTCCCCTCAGCGCCGCCAGCAGCCTGCTTCGCAGAGGCTCGCACTCCGGGCACCTTCTTGGCGGCGGCTTTTTTCGCCCGCTTCTTCGCCACCGGTGCTGCCGCCTCGGCAACCACCCGCGGGGCTGCCGCTTGCGGCTGCATCAACTCCTCCGCCGTCAGCCGGTGCGCCGACTTCCACAGCCTTTCCAGGTCGTAGTACGCACGCCGCTGGGTGTTGAAGATGTGCACCACAAAGTCCACATAGTCCAGCAGAATCCACTCCGCCGTCTGGTAGCCCTCGCGCGCGTTCGGCTCCACGCCCATGTCTTTGGAAAGCCGCTCGTCCACCTCGTCGGCGATCGCCTGCACCTGTCGCGGATTGCTGCCGCTGCAGATCAGAAAATAATCGGTGAAGGTGCTCGACTCCCCGGGAAGCTGGAGCAAGGTAATGTCTTCGGCCTTCTTGTTGTTTACCGCCTCAAGGGCCAGTGCGACTTGTTTACGGATATCCTGCGTGGGCATCGTTCCTCTTCTCTGCTCAACCATTGTGCTGGCCTTCGGCGCCGGATGCAAGCCTGGGACGATCAAGACCCGCTTCCCATCGCGGAATTCCTCACCACCCGGCTGCCACCGTCCGTCCCATCCGCGCCAGTTCACAGCCGCGGTAACTGCGGCGTACCCGGTTCTTCGTCCTCGTCGTAAATCTTCAGCTTTGTGATGTACTCGGCTACCCCGCGCGGCACTAGTTTTTCAAGGCCAATGCCTTGCCGCGCCGCTTCGCGAATCGCCGTCGCGCTCACTTCCTGGTGCACACCCGGCAGCAGATGGATGGTCGCGCCGTTGGTTTCAAGCGACCCGGTCTCCAACAATCTCCGGCTTCCCGCCTCGCTCGGCCGCAACTCATCCGGCAGCGCCCGGGCCACATCCTGGAACGAGAATCCAGGACGGCTGGCAACGATGAATTCCGCCGAGCGCAGCAGTTCCGCCGCCAAACGCCATCGGCCAATCTGCTGGAAGGCATCCACGCCGATCAGGAAATACAAGCGCGTTCCGGGCTTCAGGCGGGCTCGCATCCGCGCCACCGTATCCACCGTGTAGCTTGCCACCTGGCCCGCCGCGCGCACAATCTCCGGCGCCTCCAGCAGCGATGGCAGAAACCGCGGTTCGCCTTCCAGCGCCAGTGCCAGCATGGCGTGGCGATGATAAAAGTGCGTCACCGGCCGCTGAGTCTTCAGCGGCTGCACATCGGCCGGAACAAAGTAGACGCGCTCCAGCTTGAATTTCGCCGCCGCCGCCCGGGCCACCTCCAGGTGACCCAGATGTACCGGGTCAAAGGAGCCGCCGTACAGCGCAACGTTTTGGATGGGATCTTTCATCGGCTGGAAAAAATTCCGGCGCGGACCGCGATGGCCCGCGCCGCAATGTTGAGTAAACCTACTTCGCAGCCTTCTTCGCAGCCTTCTTGGTGGCCTTCTTCGCGGCCTTCTTGGCGACCTTTTTCACGACGGTCTTCACGGCGGTTTTCTTGGCAGCCGGCTTCTTGGCGGCGGCCTTTTTCGTTGCAGCTTTCTTTGTAGCAGCCATTGGTGTTCTCCCTTGTTTGTGTTGTTTAATTTCGGACTCTGGCTCCGCAGCATCCACAAACTGCACGGCTCCAGAAGCCGGTTCCTCGCCGGCACTCCGCCGGCGAACTTCCTCGACATAACGCGCCATCGCCCATGTCAGCTCGGTGATCCCGGCCCCGGTCACGGAGGAAATCTCGTAGAACTCCCGACCCAGCTTGCGCGCGTGCCGCCGCAGCTTTTCCACCTTTGCCGGATTTGCGGCGTCCGCCTTGCTCGCCACCACGATCATGGGTTTGCGTTCCAGTCCCGCGCCAAACCTCCGCAACTCGCGCAGGATTACGTCGAAATCTTTAACCGGGTCCCCTCTTCCGCTTGCGTCCGAGCAATCCACCAGGTGCGCCAGGCAACGGGTGCGCTCAATGTGACGCAGAAACTGGGTGCCCAGTCCCGCTCCATCGCTCGCGCCTTCAATCAATCCCGGAATATCAGCCACCACGTAGCTGACCACATTCGGCATCTCGCCCAGCGCCACAACTCCCAGATTCGGTTGCAGCGTCGTGAACGGATAATCGGCAATCTTCGGACGCGCCGCCGAAATGCGGGAGATCAGCGTCGACTTGCCCGCGTTCGGATATCCCACGAGTCCCACGTCGGCCAGCAGTTTCAGTTCCAGCCGCAGCCGCAGTTCAACTCCCGGTTTTCCGTCCTCGTGTTCCCTGGGAGCCTGGTGCGTCGGCGTGGCAAAGTTCTGGTTGCCTCGTCCTCCACGCCCTCCCTTGGCGATCACGATGCGCTCATTCGGCCGCGCAAAATCATGCAGCAGTTCCCCGGTGTCATCGTTATAAACGATCGTGCCCACGGGAACCTTCAGGGTGATGCTCCTGCCTTCCGGCCCGGTGCGGTTGGAGCCTTCGCCATGGCGGCCGCGTTGTGCCTTGTACTCGGGATTAAAACGAAAATGCACCAGCGTGTTGTGCCGCTCGCTGGCCTCCATGATCACGTCCCCGCCACGTCCGCCATCGCCGCCGCTGGGTCCTCCGCGCGGTACAAACTTCTCCCGCCGAAACGCCATGCAGCCATTGCCGCCCGCTCCGGAGGCAACGCGAATTCTTGCTTCATCCACGAACATAAATGCTCATATCCCCGTAACTGTGCTATTTCACCACAACTCATGCAAGAAACATAGATGCGAATTGATCAAATCCAATAGATTTATATATGTAAATATATAATTTGCACTCTTTTTTCCTGCCCGCAGCCACCCTCCAACCCGCCGCCTCATCCGCCCGCATCGCGCTTCCGTGCTCCCGGCGGCAAACCCGGCAGAGGGCGCGCAGCCAATGTTCATGCGCCTTCCGTGCAACATCGTTCGATCGCCTTCGTTGCCGTCCATCCTGCAGACTCGTCCTCGTTCGCCGCCGCTCAAGGCACACTGCGATCGACTGCGGCCATCGCCGTCCGCGCCGGGAATCTCTTTCGTGAACATTCCGCGGATCGTAAACCAGGCGGCACAATCGCAGATCATGCGACTCCGATCCGCGCGGGCCGCTGTTCTCCGCACGCACAAAAGCCTCGCCGTCCGGCGAGGCTCTGGGTGCAACGCAATGTTGTCTTACGCGTCTGCCGTCAGCGGGTCGATGGCAACGAACTTGCCCAGTTGTCCGCGATCGATAAACTTCACCTTGCCGTCGGTCTTGGCAAACAGTGTGTCGTCCTTGCCGCGCCCAACGTTCAGGCCAGCCTTGATGCGGGTGCCGCGCTGGCGAACGATGATGGTGCCGCCGGTGACTGTTTCGCCGCCGAAAGCCTTCACGCCCAGACGCTGTGCGTTCGAGTCGCGCCCGTTGCGGGATGTTCCTTGACCTTTTTTGTGTGCCATAACTCTATTCCTGTTCCTTCAGTCATTCGCCGCTTGCGAGGCGAACCGGAGATGATTTCTAGGATTTGCTGGCAGCCGTCTTTTACTCGGCGGCCTTGTTTGCCGGAGCCTGCCCGGCAACCGCTGCTGCGTCGGCGGCAACCGTCTCGGCGGCCTTCGGCGCCTTCACGGCAGTCTCGGGAGCCTTGAACGTCTCTCCGCCCGCGCTGATTTCCTTAATCCGTACCTGCGTGAACGGTTGCCGATGCCCGTTCAGCTTCTTGTACTGCTTCTTGCGTTTAAAGTGAAAGACCAGAATCTTGTCGGCGCGGCCCTCCCCGAGGATTTCGCCCACTACCTTGGCGTCCTCGGTTTTGGCGATCTTGCCTTCTTCGCCGCTGACTGCCAGGACTTCGAATTCAATGTTCTGGTCGCTGTTGGACGTCTTTTCAATCTTAATGACGTCACCGGGAGCGACGCGATACTGCTTACCGCCAGCGCGGATCACCGCGTACATATGCAAGGCCTCCATAAATCTTCCCTCCATCCCAGATGTCCGCCGTCGGCGGCTTCCGATGGAGTTTCTGCAACCCAATTCTGTGCGCTTGCACTTCCTCGTAGATCGAACGATCAAAGGCAGGCCCGGCCCTTTAACGCGCCCAGATACAGGTGCGATGCCAAACCTGATGCGAGGTGCCCCTGACGAGACAAAACAGTACAGGCAAACCATAGGATTTTAACGTTTTCCGAACATCAAGGTCAACCGGGAGGAGATTCGCGGTCGGTTTGATTTTGAAGGGGCACTGAACTATGATGCCACTCCGTGAACATACCTGCCATCCAACCACCGCTGATTCACCAGCCACGTCCACCAGCGTTCATATCGTTTGCTGCCGAGATCGTCCCGCAAACGACCGAAGTTTTGATGCGGGCAATGGCAGATTATGTTAACCAGGGTTTTAGGGAAGTTCACTTGCTGCTGTCAACTCCTGGTGGCTCAGTCATGCACGGTATAAATATTTACAACGTGCTACGTGGTCTGCCAATCACGCTCACGACTCATAATGTTGGCAATGTGGATTCAATCGGGGCCGTTGTGTATCTGGCTGGGGAGCGGAGGTATACCTGCCCGCAAGCGACCTTCATGTTGCACGGAGTAGCATTCGGCACAGCTGCGCCCACGCAGTTTTTTGAACGCAACTTGCGGGAGAGATTACTCTCGGTTCAAAGGGACCAAGAGCGCATCAAGGCTATCTATAATGAGCGTGCTGGGATTGACCCAGAAGTCGCAGAGAAGTTTTTCCTTGGGGAGAGCAATATAAATTCCGCCGAGGCTATCACACGCGGCCTTGCTCACGAAGTTCGAGCTGTCCAGATTCCCGCAGGCAGTCCCATACTTCAACTCGTATTCAATCGGCAAGGAGGTATGCAAGTTGTCTGACATGGTTGGCCTCGTCATGACGAGCATATATTGGAACGCTCACGCCGCAATGCCCTAAAGTCGTAGAACGTCTACAGCAATCGAACCAATTCGGAAAGTTCCCAAATGCGGTCTGAGATTCCCGCTTTCACCGCGGGCGTGACCCGCAACGTCAGATGCACACGGCAGAGGTTATAGTACATGAAATACGAAGTCGCGGCCGCAATATGGTTCTGAGGAGGCTTCTTGGGGCCGGGCGCCCCAGGTTCGCGCCCCGCCTTTGGGCGATAACCTGGGAGGCAACGCCTTCACACCCCGCAACGCCGTTGCCCTTGTTCTTGCCGTTTCCCCGCTCCCGCACAGCGCAGCCTCAGAAAAGCAATCCCCTCCCGCAGCGCCACGCCCTAACCTTGAAATCTTGAAACTCTGAAACCTTGCCGCTACCCTACCTTCATCACCACCACCGTCATATCGTCGTACTGCTTCGCCCCGGCCGTGAACTCATCCGCGGCGGCGATCACGCATGCCACGGTCTCCGCCGCGTTCTTGCCGTCGCACTGCTTCAGCGTCGCCAGCAGACTCTCTTCGCCCCACTCCTCGTCGGCCAGGTTCATCGCTTCGCTGATGCCGTCGGTAAACGCCACCAGCACGTCGCCCGCGTGCAATTGCACCGAGTCCTGGCTGTACGCACACTGCGGCAGCAATCCCACCACCGTCCCGCCCACCTCCAGCCGCTGCACCATCCACTCCGCGCCGCGCCGGCTCAGCACCATCGGAGGATTATGTCCGGCGTTCACGTAGGTCAGGGCGTGGCTCTCGGGCTGGTACTGGGCAAAGAAGAAAGTCGCGTAGCGTTCCGGCGACGACACTTCGTACACCAGCCGGTTTACCCGTTCCACCAGCGCCGCCAATTTTTCCGGCCCCTGCATGGTCTGCCCGCGCAGGGAAGCCTGCAGACTCGCCATCATCAGCGCCGCCGAAATCCCCTTGCCGGAGACATCGGCCACCGCAACGCCCAGCTCTCCGCCCGGCAGCAGCAGAAAATCGTAGTAGTCCCCGCCCACCCCGCGCGCTGGCCGGCACACGCCGCAGTAATCCAATCCCGGCACCACTGGCGGATGCTGCGGAAACAGCCTCTCCTGCACCTGGCGCGCAATTTCAACCTCGCGCTTCATGGCCTCCCGCTGGGCCGCCTCTTCGGCCACCGCCGAGGTCAGCCGTGCGTTCTCCAGCGCCAGTCCGGTCTGCGCCGCAACCGATCCCAACAGTTGCAGATCGGTGTGCGAGTACGGCTCTTCCGACCGTTTCTGGCTCAAACTGATGAAGCCCAGCAATCGTCCCACCGCCAGCAGCGGAACCAGCAACTCGGATTGCAGTTTCGCCAAGGCTCCACGCTCCTGGCTGCCTACCTCCGCCTCGCGGTTTACCCAGTTGTTGGCGTCGTCCAGATACACCCGCGTGGGCTGTTTCGCCTCCCTCAGTTGCCGCACCGTGGCGGAGCTCTCGGCGAACTCAATCCCCGTCGCGCCCTCATATCCCAGCGCGTAGGCTAGCCGGTATGAGGTCGCTTCCTGCAGCAGCACCGCAACCCTGGGCACGTGCAGCGACTCCGAGACGCGCCGCGCAACCGTCTCCAGCAGCGAACGGGTTTCCACGATCGTGCGCACCTGCTCGCTCAACTCCATCATCAATTGCTCTGTGTTGTAGGAGTCGCGGAAGAACCGCCGGTCGATCCACTTTGCCAGCCGCGCCGCCCCGCGCCGCATCAGCAGAATCGCCAGGATGCCCAACACCACCATCAAACCTTCCGTCATGTTCGCGTGGTACGGCTGGGTCAGCTGGGCCGCAATCGTCAGCACCAGCGACGCCGTCAGCAGCCCTTGCAGCACGGCTACGCCCTTGCGTGCCAGGGTGTACTGCAAGCCCTGCC
>Ga0326727_10001857_pt1 | contig 75589 bp, 60 predicted proteins | sample MB2enrmetagenome_FD_207643 | JGI IMG/M metagenome (GOLD analysis project Ga0326727, IMG submission 207643) | Lab enriched peat soil microbial communities from McLean, Ithaca, NY, United States - MB29MY | ecosystem: Environmental > Terrestrial > Soil > Wetlands > Peat | place: USA: New York... | reverse complement strand
TCCGTTACTGTAGTCATGGATAGGGTCTCCTTCTTCGCGTCTGTGGTCCTCGTAACCCACATTCTACCGGAAAAGGTCGACCCTATTCGCTTTTTAAATCCTTGAGTCAGCATTATGAAAGAGCCTCAACTAGTATATAAATAAGAGTTGACAACTCGTCGTGTGTGATTAAATATGAATATATGCCAGCGTTGCTGGACTGCAAGGAAAGCGATCAGGTTCTGACTCCTTTCGGCAGGCTCGACTTTAAAAACAACTGCCGCCTCAAGCATGGCACGTCGTAGTCCTTGCGATTATCTATTAACGAGGAGAAAGCGATGGCGCACTTCCAAGAGTTAGTGGATCAGATCAAGAAGGAAACCGGTGTTGAGATCATCGGGCTCATGAGGCAGATTGGTAGAATCAGGAATTCTGTTGGCAAAACAGCGAAGGATGTTGTTGGCTTTGACTATGTGGTAAAGGATGCAGAGGGTGGATGTCTCGAATACTACGCCGCGAACCCTCCATTAATTGGCTTCTCTCACCCAATGTCGGTGTTTTGTCCTTTGGGTGTTGTCGCGTTCAACTCTTACAAGATCAATTATTCAACTGCGATCGAAATATACCAGAAGCTCAGCAACCATCAGCCTTTCGTAGCGATATCGCTTTCTTGGCCTCTCACACATCCTGAGACGAAGGAGCCCTTCTGGCACATCCGCAGCGAAGACGGAACCGACTATGCAATTGGGGCCATATCCGGGCAGGAGGATGGCGGGCATACTCCAGTAGCGCTCTATATGGGACCTACTGTAGTGAAGTATATGGGACCGAACCTTAAATATATGGGACCTCAAGAGTGATCGATGCATAGACGCCCCAGCCGGGGACTGTGGTTTCCGGCTGGATCTCGTAGTAAGAGGAAAAACATGACGAAATACGCTCCAATCAACTGCGTCTGGGAGATGACACTTCAATGTAACATGCGATGTATGCATTGCGGATCGAGCGCGGGCCACAAGCGCGAGAACGAGCTCTCACTCGACGAGAGTAAGACTCTCGCCTCTGATTTGATTGCCCTCGGTTGCAAGAGGATATCCCTAATCGGTGGGGAAGTGTTCTTTTACCGCGGGTGGGAAGAAATAGCAAGAATATTTTCCGGCAACGGAGTGCTCACGAATATTATAACGAACGGTTATGTATTAGGCGACGAGGAGATCGAGAAGATCCGCTATGCGGGTCTTACTAACGTCTGCTTTTCTGTAGACGGCCTTGAGGTTAACCATGATAGAATCCGGAATAAGGCAGGCTCGTTCAAGAGAGTGCTCGACAGCTTTGATCTACTGCGAAAAGTGAAAATCCCGTTTGCAGTGGTGACGACCTTACTGGACTTCAACTTCGGGGACCTGGAGGGGATGTATCGTCTATTCGTCGATAATGAAGTCGGGGCATGGCAGATACAACTCGCAAACTCGATGGGTAATCTCTCCCAGAATAAGGGTCTGACGATCGCGAAGGACAAAATTCCTCTCCTCACAGATTTTATTAAGTGTAAGAAGGACGAGGGCGTCATGAATATCTACGCTGCCGACGATATCGGTTATTACGACGCCAACGAGAAATTCATTCGGGGGAGATTGGGCGAGGTTACATTTTGGCCAGGCTGCCAGGCGGGGCTCACGGTGATAGGAATAGACAGTATTGGGAACGTCAAGGGCTGCGAGTCGCTATATTCAGACGAGTTTATCGAGGGTAATATACGGGAGGAATCTCTCACCGCGATCTGGCAAAAAGAAGGGAATTTCGCCTACAACCGTGATTTCAAACGCGAGTCGCTCACCGGGAACTGTGCTTCCTGCGATATGGGCGACTTCTGCCGAGGCGGCTGCAAGGGAATAAGCTACTTCAACAGAGGATACTTGTTTGAGCATCCATACTGTCACTATAGAAATTGAGTCGGATTTTCGTACTCACAACTGACGGTTTTGTATGAAAGTGTTGAAAGTATTTTAAAGAAAAATAGAATAAGAATGGCTGTACTAAATATGGGCGCGGCGCAAATAAAAGAAGTGTCTTCGGCGAATCTAACACTTACTGCACGGAAAGTAGAGTAGAAATCGAGAATGCCTATAAATCTGCGATGATTGAGAAAATGCTTCTTTGGATCGATGAAAAAGGGACTACCATTGAAGGTTTCTAGAATCTGAGGTTCCCTTCTGTGGACATGCAACCATTGCCTTGGGAGCGGTGCTTGCGCTAGATAATGGGGACGACGTTTTCGAACTCAGACTCAATGCCGCGAAAGTCACCATAGAAGACCGTTATGAAGGGACAACCATTATGGCGGCACTTCAGTCTCCACCAACAAGCAGCGCCCCGGCAGATCCCCAATTGCTCTCGGATGCCCTGGCACTCTTCGGTCTCGTTACTGACGATCTTGACCTCGCGATTCCTCCAGCCATAGTCCATGGCGGTGCGGATCATCTCGTACTCGCTCTTGGTTCGAGGGAAGCCCTTCGAGCTATGAGCTGAGTGCCGGGCGCGCCTTCATGAGGGAGGCGCACTTAACAACAATAGCGCTGTTCTATGCCCAAACGCAGCGTCTCTTCCATACGCGCAACCCATTTGCTTCCGGGGGGATCTACGAAGACCCTGCGACAGGGGCTGCGTTCTCTCCTACATGCAGAGATCTCTCCGTTGCTCGGTGGCTCTATCCGCGTATCCGGCACCGCACGCATTATAGCGCCTGGCGAAAAAGCTTCTACGGAGGACGCCTGAGTCCTTTCTGTTTTTCTCGATTGGGCACACTGTCCTTGACGGTTAGCGTCGATCGATTTGTCGCGACGGTTGTAGGTTGTGTCATTTCAATGGTGCTTGTAGACAGCGTTCGAAACGTGGATGAGGACCCCGGCCTTGAGGGCTTTGGCTCTCGAGTAGCCGTAGACGAGGTCTCTTGAAAAATTGTCCTTGTTGTCACTCCCCTTCGTTAACCTCCAAGGGCGAATCATGCGCCGTCTTTGGAGTTCGCGGGCCGGGCCTTGCTGGTATTATTCGAACGTGGGTGACCCAGTGATCGGGTAGTACTTTTGAAATATTCCCCAACACTGAAAGGCGTTTTTACCTATCCTCATTCACGCCAGCAATAAACTCGTGTATAATAAAACAGTGGGCAGACTCTTCAAGCTATCGCGAATGCGGGAGCCGAGGGGGCTTCCAGAGCGATTCACGCGCAGGGCTCGAACCTACTCATCCATGATTGCGGCTCCGAGCGAAGTCCATGTCACGTTGAGAATCGACGGGGCGAAGGCAATGAAGGCGGAAGACTGGTTTGGAGGTGAGGAGCTCGAGAAGGAGAACGCTGGGAGTCTCCGCATCCGCCTCCGCGTGCCTGCGGGAGATTGGCTCCTAAACACACTGCTGAGCTTCGGACCAGGCATCGAGATACTCGAGCCCCGATCGCTCAGGGACGCGCTGGCCGGCATGGCCGGCGAGATCGCCGATGTCAATTGTACGAGAAATAACCGTCAATCAGGCCTCCGAAAGATCGATCGCCGAGGGAAATCCTGACATACTGTCGTCACAGGCGCAGTGTATAATCGCTTTTATTGCAGAGCAAAGGGGGATGAGGATGGATGACGTAGAATCAACGATAAAGGGCTTCGCAGAGCGAACTGACGACCAGGATACAGTGGCCCTGGCCGAGAGACTGACTACCGGCGATCATGTCTCGCAAGCGGCGGCATTCATCAAGGCGGCTACCACAGGCCTCAACGATAGCGATAAAAAGGTTCAGAGCGGCTGCATCAAGCTGCTCTACGAGATCGGGTACCGTTCCCCCGACCTGATAGCGGACAAGGCCGGGCTCTTCCTCGGCCTCTTGAAGAGTAGGAACAACAGACTGGCATGGGGTAGCATGATAGCCCTCTCGACTATCGCATCGCTGTGCCCCGAGGAGCTCTTTGAGCATAGGGAGGAGATACTCCGCGCAGTAGAGAAGGGCTCGACGATAACGCAGGACAGGGGGATCATGACGCTTGGTATCGTGGCTGGAAGCGGAGAGAAATTCCGGAAGGGGCTCTTTGGTCGCCTCCTTGAGTTCCTGGCCGCCTGCGACAAGAAGGACTTCCCGAAATTCTGCGAGCACATATTCGCGGCTGTCGATTCCAGTAATGCGCCGAAATACGCGAATATCTTGGAATCGCGTAAGAGTGAGCTCCCGCGCTCGGGCTGCGCTCGGGTTGAGAGACTGCTGAAGAAAGTCTCAAGGCTCGAGTGAGTGCGGATGTGGTCCATACTGACTTCCGTGGATACCTTCGCGGTCCTCATTACTGAAACCTTCGGCAATATAGGTCAATACGCGTCCGAAATCGCGCTGCCGACGCCAGAAGGCACGTCCAACGGCCTCATCTCGCTAGCAGGGCAAATCTCCGTTGTCCTTGTCTATGCCATGGAGCCGCTTAAGACCCTGACAGGATCCTACACTCTGCCTATTTTCTGTTTTGCCGTGCTGCTCTTTGTCTGCATCGTGCTGGCTCTGGGGCTCATCGAGCCCGACAAGAACGAGCCATACAGGGTGAACGTAGGCGGAACGCGGGCTACCCTCCAGGCAGCAATGGATATGGGCATCACGAAGGTCGTCTATACCAGCATGAACAACGCGATGGGGGCGCACGGCCCTGGAGCGTGGAACGAGGAGACCTCCGAATTCAACCACTGGAAGACGAAGGACCACTACTCCATTTCCAAGTATCTTGCCGAAATCGAGGCCTTCAAGTTCGGAGCCAAAGGACTTCCCGTCGTGATCGTCAGTCCCACCACGGTATTCGGAACGAACGACCGCAGGCCGACTTCCTCCGGGCGCTTGATTATCGACGTGGCCACGCGTAAAGTTCCAGCCTACTTCGAAGGGATGACGAATATCATCGATGTCGATGACGTTGCCTACGCGCAAGTCGCGGCCATGACCAAGGGCCGGATAGGCGAGCGTTATCTGCTCGGCAATCGAAATGTCACGCTCACGGAGTTTTTCACGATGATCGCTGACATCGCGGGAGTGAAGCCACCGCGCTTGAAGTTCGCCCTTCCCGTAGCTTTGGTCCTGGGCTGGATCTGGGAACGTAAGGCCGCGATCGACAAGAAGATGCCAACGGCAACGATTTCCGAAATGAAAATAGGGGCGATGGGCGAGTGCTACGACTGTTCGAAAGCCGTGCGCGAGCTTGGACTCCCGCAGACGCCGGCAGAAACGACGATCAGGAATGCTCTCAAATGGTTCAGGGCCAATGGCTATGTGTCAGCTTCAAATAGAAACTGAAACGGCGAATGACTTTGATGGAGGACTATATGGTAAATCAGATTCACAAGTCAAAGTATGGATCTCTGGGGTGGCCTCTTGTTTTCCCAAGAAGGAATCGAATGAGACGAATGATTTTCCTGGCCATCGTGATTTGTGCTATCGGCTCTGCCGCAGCGGCCGAGAGCATCGCGGAACTAAAGGCCACTGCCGAAGCTGCGTCAAAGGCGGCGCTCGCGGCGCCGAACGACTACGCGGCGAACTGGATGGCCTCCAAGGCCCTCCAGGACTACGGCGACCGAATGAAGACCGATGACTTTCCATCCTGGAAAGACCTTGGTAAGGTTGCATCCAAGGACGGCATGAAGTTCGGTGACATCGCCATCAACCTGAACAGAAGAGGCGTCGAAGGCTGGTACTATTACGGTTTGAATGTCGGCACCTATTCGGACAGTGTCAGCATTTTCTCGGCGCTTGCGGAGGGACTCAAGGACAAGACTCAGAAGGCCTTCGAGACAGCGTACTCCCTCGACAAGACATACGACACCTATGGCCCTATTCTCACGCTCGGCAGGTTCTGGCAGGTCCTTCCCGGAATCGCAGGCAGGGATCTCAACAAAGCGGAGAAGCTCTTCGACGAATATATCTCGAGCGCGGGCTCGAGTCCGAAGGTCAACAAGGACGCGTACTATTTTCGTGGCGCTCTCTACAAGGATCGGGGCAGGAACACAGAGGCTAAGGCTGATCTACAGAAAGCCGCTGACATGGGCCAGAAGGATGCCATCAAGCTTCTCGCCTCGATGAAGTAGTCCTCGGCATAGGCCTGATCCCCATTCGGCCATCCGAGGACGTCCACAATGTGACGAAGTCAAGAATTGAATGTCTTTGGACTGGTAGTCGGATTGCGAGCTTATTGTTGTATTTACAACTTTCTAGAAAATCGACGATATCATGCTATCTGAAACCGAGTCTTCTTTGAGTGGTACGAGCGGTAAGCGTTTACCCTCGACTAAGACTTTTGGGGCATCGATGAGCTTCCCCTCTAGCCGGCTTGCCCTCGGTATAGGATCGGGTTTGAACCTGCGGATACTCCTTCGCGCCGCTATCGCTTCCTCAATAGTCATCATGTTGTCTCCTTGGTACTAGAACGTCTTGGTAGATATACTGGTTTCTCCCCGCGGTCGGGAAGAGCGCACTTTATTGATACGGAGTTACCGCGAGGATACTATCGGAGCGGCGGAGGGCTTATGGAGGAAACGGGGAGGGCTTATGAGACATGCCCAATGGGCGTGGCGATGGGCGTTCTCGGAGGGAAGTGGAAGCTCGCCATTGTCTGGCGACTTTTCGAAGGCAAACTCCGCTTCAGCGGCTTCAAGGTCATGATTAACTTCCATTTCGATCGCGTATCGGGCCTGCGGTCGACAGCCAGACCAGCCCGAGGTGAACATTATTAACTCCGAGCAAAACCCGCATACTCGCAAGAGACCCATCATGGTCCTGGGATGCACGAGCGACGCTGGCAAGTCATTCTTGGCCGCCGCACTCTGTCGCTGGTTCACTAGACGAGGAGAGAGCGTTGCCCCTTTCAAAGCACAGAATATGTCAAATAACGCGGCTGTCTGCCCGGACGGAGGCGAGATAGGTCGCGCCCAATGGCTTCAGGCCAAAGCCTCCCGTATCCAACCCGATATTCGAATGAATCCGATCCTTCTCAAGCCGGAGGCCGATACCCGCAGCCAGGTTGTAGTTCTGGGTCGCTACGATCCTGAGATCACTCGAACCCCTTGGCTTGAGCGGAGGACGATTCTCTGGCCGACAGTGACCTTATCGATCGATTCCTTAAGTCGGGACTTCGATCGAATTATCGCGGAAGGCGCTGGGAGTCCCGCAGAGCCGAACCTAATGCGCTACGACTTGGTCAATATCGCCGTAGCTCGGTACCTTGGCGCCGCCTGTTACCTTGTGGCCGACATCGATCGGGGCGGGGCATTTGCGCACCTGCTCGGAACCTATGAGACACTCGATCCTGAGGATCGTGGATTGATCCGCGGCTTCGTTCTCAACAAATTCCGTGGCGATCCTGCCCTACTCCTTAACGCTAGGCAGTGGCTCGAAGATCGAACCGGCGTACCTACTGTCGCCCTCGTGCCATTCCGTAGATCGATCCTTCCCGAGGAGGATTCATTCTTCCACCGCGCAAAGGGCGGGGAAGGCCAGATCCGGATAGCGCTCGTCCTCTACCCCCATGCCTCGAATCTAGACGAATTCGATCCCCTCGCGTACGAGGACGGCATTGACCTCGTACCTGTTTACAAGACTGAAGATATAGAGGGGGCAGCAGCAATCATCTTGCCTGGAAGCAAAAGCACAACAGCTAGCTTGGCTTACCTAAGGAATAGCGGCTTGGCCGGTCGTATCGCCAGGGCCGCGAGAGAAGGGATTCCGATTTATGGCGTCTGCGGAGGCCTTCAGATGCTGGGGAAGGATATCCTCGACCCGAACGCTATCGAGGGCGCCAACGCCGAGGGGCTCGGCCTTCTCGACATTACGACCGAGTTTTTCGCGGAGAAGACGGTCGGCCTTCGTAGCGTCGAGTGCGAAGACGGAAGCCGCGTTTGCGGCTACGAGATTCATCATGGCTTAAGCCATGCTCGAGCCGGTGCCTTCCCGCACCTCGCTGAAGGACTAGGCTGGAGATCAGGCAATGTCACAGGCGTTTACCTGCACGGCATGTTCGAGAACACAGACTATCGCCAGCGCTTTTTAAGCTCGCTCGGGTGGCGCGGTCAGACAATGGATTGGAACGCCCGTATCGACTCGAATTTGGACACTATCGCCGATATGGTGGACGAATCCGGATGGAGATACGACCTCGAAGGGCTATAGTTTTCGCTGATTATCGTCAGTCGATGCGCGCGTTCGCTGGTAGGTGAGTCATCGAACAATATAAATGATCTACCGGTGAGTTTTACAAGAGCCTCCCAAGACTGTTAGGCCGTGCTTTCCCCTAATGCGCCAATACTCCTTTCGTCGGCGAATCGGAAGTGCCCATTAGGCGGGGGTGTCGGCGGAAAGGGGGGCGAGCGATTCCGCGGCCGAGCTATCGAACGGTTGCTCGGCGAGGACCAGCGTGAGATGGAGTTCGAATAGGCGATGTGAGCGGACCGTTCACCCCACGAGGCAGTTTCTAATGACGACCCAGGTCGTCCAATACGGGAAGGCCTCGAGGATATAAATGACGATCCGGCGTACGCTGATCGAGAGCTGAGCGGCGACCTTGAGGAACTTAAGGCGAAGCGTCGATGTCTGCGTCGTACAAAGCGTTGCGTCGCCGATGTCCTGGTTCCGAATGAGGACAGTATGCCCTGTTTGTGGGATGTGCTTATATGCTTGCCCCTAGGGAAAGACCGGTACTCGAAAAGAGTAAGGGCAATACTTCTAAAAGGATTGCTATCCGCTCTTTTTGAAGAGGAGCCCCCATGTTATCGATTTTACGAAGCCTAAGTTCGGCATCGAAAAAATCTGCTATGGATACTTCCTCCCCTAGCGAATATTATCTCATGTTTCTAGACTTCTTCTCGGAGTTTTGGGGGCCCTGCCTGTGAATGGGGAGCTGGGTTAATGAAGTGGCTGACCGATCGGAAACATCGTTTAGATTCCCAATCCTCAACTATTGACAATCTCCCATCGGCCGCTACAATTCATCCAAAATAGGCGTTCTGAATCCGTGAGGATTTCGGGCCCGAAAACCCCAGACAAGGATGTCAGGCATGGCCAAGAGTGCGACGAGGTCGCCGATAAAAAGAGTGCACCTCCGCTACGGCTATGTCGTAGCGGGCCTCTTGACCATTTTGCTCGTCACCCAGCTCATTCAGTCGGGCCGGGCAACCATCGCCCATCGTGGCGAGCTGGACCTAAGCGATGCGGTCACAGGACAGGCTGTACGGCTCAAAGGGGACTGGGATTTCTACTGGGACAGACTTCTTCGCCCAGCTGATTTCGGAAAGGATCGCAAGCCGGATGCTTACATTCGAGTCCCCTCGACATGGTCGAGTTCTCGCATTCGCGGCGAGCGTATCCCGGCGGTAGGTGACGCAACCTACAGGCTGACGATCCGGCACCCCTGGAAAGGCCGCGAGATCGGAATCAAGCTCTCACGGATCGGCTACGCTTTCGAGCTCTACGCCGACTCGACCATGATAGCCAGCGGAGGATCGCTGTCGGAAGCATCAGGTGGCTTCGAAGGCCGCTTCGCGCCACAGAGCGTCTACTTCACCCCGAACTCCGACCGAACCATCCTCACCGTACTCGTTTCGAGCCGTATCCCCTACGGCTGGTCCGGCCTCACCGACGATATCGTAATAGGCGAGAGGAAGACCATCGAGGCAGAGACCAATGGCTCGATCATTGCGAATGCCTTCAATGTGAGTGGGCGCATACTTCTCTTCGTCCTATTCCTTGCAATCTTCACGATGACCCGGAGCAGACTGGCCATCGCTTTCTCAATCACCGCCTTCGTCATGACGATGCGAAATTCCCTGTCCAGAGACATGATTTTCCTCCGGATCTTTCCGTCCGTCCCTATAAACACCTTCATTCGGCTCACAATCATCTTCTCGTTCCTGACCGTGCCCTTCCTTCTGTTATCCTTCGAAGCCTATCTCAGGGAAAATAAGATGGGTGAAGGAGGGCGCACGAAAGGCTCCCGCCAATTGCCGATGCAGGGAGCACGAGACTGGGTCGTCGCGGCGGTGACTGCTCTCAGCCTCATTTTCGTGGCCTACATCAGCCTCGCTGACGATTCTAGCTATCTCCGCTACTTCCTGCTCTTCGTACCTGTAGTCTGCTTTTGCTTCGTCTATTACAGCACCCTCGTCTTCCACGACGCGGCCAAGCGTCGCATCGGTCCAGCCCCCGTGGGCGTCTTCGTTCTACTATCCTACTATACGGCTTTCGAGATCCTGTGCCAGCTCAAGATAATCGACCAGGAGTATATATTCCCGATGTACTTCCTGCGGAGACTGCAGCCTCTCTCCTTCCTCGCGACCGTCAAGGTCCAGCAGGGGATTATCTCCTACCTCAACATCGCCCTGCTCGCCGTCTACTTCGCCTATGACATTCTACGCAGGCGCTTTGCCAAGCCTTTAGTGAACGGATCGACGGATTCCGTCCTGCCTGCCCCGGTCGATTCCATCTCCAAGGTTAGTCATCAGGAGCGCGAGCGGCCATTCTCGATGACTGACAGCGAGGCTTCTCTGATCGAAGAGCGGGTCGAGCGCGTCATCTCCAATCCTGTTATCCTCGGCCGGCCCGACCTCGATCTACGAGGCCTCGCCGAACTTGTCAAGACGCAGTCCTACATGCTTTCCTACTGGCTCAACGCCTGCAAAGGCACAACCTTCCCGGCCTGGCTCAATGCTCGCCGGATCGATCTCGTCAAACGCCTCATGCTCGAGAACCCCGACCGTAGCATCCTCGACATATCCATCGAAGCGGGTTATGCCTCAAAATCAGTGTTCAATGCACAGTTCCGCAAAATTGTCGGCCAGAGTCCCAGCGAGTGGAGGGAGACGGCCGGGAAGGGGAAAGGCTAGTCCGGATCCGCTGCGAGAAACGGGTGCTAGCGAGGAAGTGCATCACAGGATCGGGCTTGCCTCTCCCTTCCAACGACAAGCCCCTTATCGTGACCCGGGACACGCTATCGCGGGATCGGCCTGGACGCAGCCCATACATACGAATATCTTCGATGGCAAGGCGACATGCTCCGCATGACAGGACCCGCCAACGGCGGTGCTCATAATTGTTCCTACGCCGCTTAGGCCATCTTGCATGGGGGCTGCTTGCAGCATGCGATGCGCTTCTACTCTAGCGGATTTTGCGGATCTCCTCCTGCACCATCTGGTCGCAGAGTTCGTTGTCTTCCACGCCCGCGTGGCCCTTGACCCAGAGGAATTTCGGCTTCACGCGCGAAACCACGGCGTCGAGCTCTTCCCAGAGCTCGCGATTCTTCACGCTCTTCTTGTCCGCTGTCTTCCAGCCGTTGCGCTTCCAACCCGCGATCCATGATCCGATGCCGTTCTTCACGTACTGCGAGTCCGTGTTGAGTATTACCGGCTCTCCGGGCGCTTGGCGCTCGGCCTCCTCGAGGGCGCGGATAACCGCGCGCAGTTCCATGCGGTTGTTGGTGGTAGCCTTCTCCCCGCCCGATCCGCGTATCTCGGTACCGTTCTCGGTCCGGCGGATCACGAAGGCCCAGCCTCCGGGGCCGGGATTGCCCGAGCATCCGCCGTCCGTATAGATGATGACGCCTTTATTCTCGTTCGTATCGCTCATAGCGGCTTTTAGTATGCCCGATCACTTGAAGATCGTCGAGAGGCCGGGCACGTAGGTCACGAGCAGGAGCACCGCTACCTGGACGAGAAGGAAGGGCGAGACGTCGCGCACGATGCGCGCCACAGGCTTCTTGAACGTGTAGCTCGCGAGGAAGATGTTCATGCCGACGGTCGGCGTGAGGAAGCCGAGGAGGAGGTTCGTGATGAAGATGACGCCGAACTGGACCGCCCCGACTCCGAATGATTGGGCCAGCGGGATGAGGAAGGGCGAGATGACGAGTATGGCCGAGAAGATGTCCATGAGGCAGCCCACTACGATGAGGAAGAGGTTCACGAGGAGAAGGAACAGGAAACGGGAGTCAACGCGCGCGGTGATCCAGTCCGCGAAGGCCGCGGGCATGTTGGCGTCGATGAGGTAGAAAGACAGCGCCCGCGCCGCCGTGATCACGATGAGGGTGCCGCCCACGATGGGAAGGGCCTTGCCCAAGGCTTTGAAGAGGCCTCGGGGCCCGAGCTCTCGCTTGACGACCGACTCGACGATCGCTATGTAGAGCACAGTGAGCGCCCCGATCTCGCGAAGGTCGGCGAAGCCGGTGAAGTAGAGGACTATCGCGGCCACGGGCACGAGGAGCTCGAGGGCCGACGGCTTTACCGCCTTGAGAGCGGCGCTGCCGTCGAACGCTCTCTTAGCCTGCGGCGCGGAACCGCGGCGGCTGGGCGAGAGGATGACGCCTGCGGCGCACATCGCGGCGACGAGGATGATGCCCGGCACGAGGGCGCCCTTGAAGAGAGAGATGATCGTGAAGCCTTCGCCGGGGCCGTAGAGGAACTGCGCGTTCACGCCGTACACGATGACCGCGGCGCTCGGGGGAAGGAGCAGGCCTATATCGCCCGAGGCGGTCACCAGGCCGCGGCCGCGGGACTCGGAGAGGCCGCCCGACTCGGAGAGGACGGCCGCGAGTATGCCGCCTAACGCGACGATTGTGACGCCGTTGATGCCCGTGAAGGTGCTGAAGACCGCGCAGGCGAGGACGGCGGCTATCGCCTCGCCGCCGCGGAACCACCCGAAAAGTTCGCGAAAGACCGCGACGAAGCGCTTCCCCGCGCCCGATTCGGCGAGGAGTATGCCCGCTATGCCGAAGAGGGGGAGGGCCGATATCGAGCCGCCCTTCAAGAGATCGTAGGCCTCGCTGGAAGCGAGTTCGACGAAGGAGCCCGAACCGACGAAGAGCAGACAGGCAAAGCCTCCCAATACAGTGAAGATGGGAGCGCCGAAGGGGACTGCGCAGGCCATGGCTATGCCGACGAAGAGGCCGTAGCGCGCGACGAAGACCTGCGTAGACGAGACGAGGGTCTCGATCCAGCCGGGCGCGGCGCCGAAGAGCGCAAGCGCGAGGTTGCGTATCGATGAAGCCGCGAGGAGGCTCCCGACTAGGATACCCAGGACCGCGACCGCCCTGTGTGAGGCGCGAGGCCCGGCCCCCCTGACCGTGAAGGCGGTCATGAGAGCGAGGCTGAGCGGCATGATCGCGACTATCGCGCGCGTCGGGATGATCCAGACGCGCGCGGACGCGTCGAAGCCCGTGAACGTGAACGAGAGCGCCGCCCAGAAGAGGCAGGCTTGTGTGCATTCGGCCACGAGGTCGCCGAAGGACGAGAGCGTCGAAGCGAGCCCTCCCTTCTCGCGCGAGGAGCCGAGCGCTATGTGCCGCTTATCGAGCGAGGCGACGGCTGCGGCCGCGAAGGCGAGGACTACGGTCGCATGGTCGGCTAGCGGCCCGGCCGCGGCGATGCCCTTCCAAAAGATGCGGGACATGAGTAGGTCCAGGACCGGCAGAACGATGACGGCCAGGGCCGCGATGGCCGCTATCGCGACGAGGATGTCCCGAAGGATTCGCATAACGCTTCCTTCGGGCCCGCGCGCGCCGGATGGCGCCTCGATTTCCATCGCGCCCACTATTCGCGGGCCTTGGCCAGGGCGGCGTCCATCGTCTCGAGGATCTCGGGCGAGAACATCTGCGCGATGACTGTCTTGCGCTTCTGCGCGATGAAATCGGCCCAGAGCTTGGCCTGGGCCGCGCTCTGAGGCGGCGACTTGATACCGTCGAGGGAGGCTATCGCGTCGGCCTCGAGCTTCGCGCTGTCGGCGCCGATCTGCGCGGCCATGCTATGCGCGATCTCCTCGAGCTTTGGCCTGAGATCGGCGGGAACCTTGTCCCAGCTCGATTTGTTGACGATGATCCCCCCGATGAAAGGCGCCACTTTATAGCTCGACATATAGGCGACCTTTCCCCGAAGCTGGGACCAGAGGCTCGCGATATATATCGGGCTCGTGCAGCAGGCGTCGACCGCGTTTGAGTTGATCTGGAGCATGAAATCCGAAGTCGTGCCCTTCACCGTGCGCGCTCCCGCGCTCTGCATGAGCGTCTGGAATTTCACGTCGCTCGGGCTGATCGACATGCGGACGTTCTCGACATCGGCGGGAACGACGATGGGCTCGCTCGAGAAGTAACGTACCCATCCGCCCTTCGACAGCGCGAGGACTACGTAGCGGTCGCCGAGCTTCGATTTGATGAGCGGCTCCATGGCGGCGAGGGCCGCGTCGAACTCGGCGTCGTTCCGGATATAGTTCGGCAGCGATAGGATGAGGCTGTCGGGGTACAGCTCCCCGATGCCGAAGGTGGTGAAGAGCGCCCCGTCCATGCCGAGCCTCATCTTCTGGATGATGTCCGACTCGTCGGCTACGCGGGCGCTCTGCGGAAAGACTATCTTGACTTTCCCGCCCGAGGCCTTATCGAACTCGGCGGCGAGCCGCTTGAGGCCCAGGTCCCAGGGGCTGTTGGCCGGCACGTTAGCCGCCATCTTTATAGTGACCACCTGCGCGGAGGCGATCAGAGGGAAGACCCCCGAGCAGAGGCCCAGGGCGATGAGGAGGGCGATGCCGGCGCGAGTATGCTTGTTCATTGCGTTTCTCCCTGCGTTTTGTCGAAGTACCTATCGGCCTCCGCGAGGAGGCGTCGTGCTTGTCTCTGTGCTAGTACCGTCTCGAGCCGCCCTTCGCGGATTGATTCGGGATCGATGTCCATGGCTTTGCCGAGGGAAGCCTTGAAGCCCTCGTAGTCTCCCTTGGGCACGCAGATCGAGCTCGCGTAGGCGACGAAGAGGGCTGCGCTCCCTCCTTTCGAGTAGGCGAGGGCCTTCGCGTAGGCGTCTTCGGCCTTGGCCATGTCGCCGCCCAGGTAATCGGGCATGCCCGCGTAGTAGGAGAGATAAATTCCGTATATTGCGCCTTTGTTCCAGCCGGGATCGAGCGCCGCCGCGCGCGCGAGAAAACGAGGGGCGGCGCCGAGGTAATGCGCGCTCTTGAAGTCCAATGGATTGAGTCCGAAGCCCGCGAGGATCGAGGCCGCGCTCCAATAGAGGAGCGGTACGTCCGCCTTGCCAAGGCGCGCGAGGGCCGCTTCTCCCTTGGGCGAACCATCCACTGCCGCCTCGACGAGGCCGGCCGCCCGCGCGTCGAGGGCGCCCGAGAGAATGCGGAAGGCACGTCGGTATAGCGCGCCGGCCCGTTCGAAGGCTGCCTGCCTCTCCTCGAACTGTTCGTCGGGGAGGGACGAGGCCGGGCCTTGGACGAAAGCGTTGGCGTACATCACGTAGAGCGAGGCGATCCTGATGGCGTTGCCTTGGTCCTTGGGGTCGGCCTCGTAGAGAGCTTCCGAGTCAATGATGAAGCCAGGCAGGGCACTGGCCACGAGCTCGGGGTCTTCCTCGTTCGAGAGCACGGTTTCGAGCTTGGAAGCGGCGCCAAGAACGGCGCAGGAGGAGAGCGCAAGGGAAGCAAAGGCGACGAAAAGGAAGCGGCCGAGGCTCTTCATGGCTAGTAGTATTAACCGAAAAAGCCGCAGCTGCAACCCGGCGGAGGACTACAGCCCGCCTAGGAATCCCTGTCTGTCAAGCTCCTCGGTCGAGACCTTGGCCGACTCTCCCGCGCTTATCTTCGCGTAGACGGCCATATCCATGTAACGGAGGGTAAGCGGCCGCTCGATGGCCATGCGGGTAGCCTTGTCCTCCCAGCGCGCTTCTTTTGGATTGAGGAGGCCCGGCTCGCCGTATTTTGCGACGAGGCTCGTATAGACCGAGTAGTGGTCGACCTTGTCCGTGTTCAGCTCGAGGATCATGGTCCAGAGCTTGCCCTCGTAGAATTGGAAGAAGCCGCGCTTCACGAAGGACAGACCCGTGACTTCGATGAGGCTCTGGTTGGGGGAGGGCAGGAGTGAGAGATCCTCGGGGCCCCGGTACGAGAAGACCGGGTCCTTCTTGAGCGCGGCTATCGTCGTGTCCCTGTCCATCCCGAGCTCGACGCCTCGGAATGCTCTGGCCGGAGCCTCGGCTTTCGTGGGCGCCGATGCGCTCGCCTGAGCCGAGACCGCTATTGTCGCGGCTATGCCGAGGGCGAGAAGGCATGCCGCGTTCTTATGCTTCCATATAATTGTGTTCACGCATCTCTCTCTTCGTGGTACTAGTATCGGCTGCCTAGGCTTCCCCCTGTAGGCGAGGTATAACAAGGCATGGCCAGTTCGCTCGATGAAAGCTCAATGCCGCGGATCGTCTACGAGGACGAACGCCTCGTGGCGCTCCACAAGCCCGCCCGCATGCACAGCGCCCCCGGCCTGGGCTCGGGCGATCTCTGTGCTTGGGCGTTCGAGCGCTATCCCGAGCTTGCCAAGGTCGGCGGCGGAAGCTCTGGACGGAAGCAGTCAGAGGGAGGGCTCCTCCACAGGCTCGACTTCGAGACCTCCGGCCTCGTCCTCTTCGCCCGTGATGCCGAAGCCTTCGCTTCCCTCCTCGAGCAACAGGCGCGAGGCGCTTTTTATAAGGAATATATCGCCCTTTCCTCGCCTTCGCTCATTGCCGAGCCCCAGGGCTCTTCTCCGATTCGTGGCACGCCCGCCGGGGTTGAGTCCAGTGTCTGGACTGCCGCTCGAGTGGCCTGCGCGCAGCGCGAAGCCGGGCCTTCGATCCTGTCCGAGGCGCTGAAGGCCCCCGCCTTCCGGGGCGGAAAATGCGGCATCGAGTGCGCCTTCAGGCCCTTCGGCCCCAAGGGGGCCCGAGTAGCCTGCTTGGCCGAGCTCGGCAAAGGCGCCGCGGCGATCTACCGAAGCGATATTCTCGGCTGCGACCCAATCGAGGCGCCGGGGGAGGGCGAGGGACCCCAGCTCGAGCTGCGCCTCGCTCTCGCTCGGGGCTTCAGACACCAGATCAGGGCCCAGCTCGCCTGGATCGGCCTGCCCATATTCGGCGACCCGCTCTACGGCGGCGCCCCAGATGAGCGGCTTAGGCTCTATGCGATCCGTCTTTCCTTCTTTCATCCAGCCTCGGGGGAGCATTTTTCCGTGTCCGAGACCGCATAGTAGGAAACTTCGTTGCTTTTGGCCCGGGACTTCGATAGGCTTAACGCGATGGCTTCAACTTATCCGTTCGACCATCTCGTCGCCGAGCTCTCCGGCGAGGAACGCGCACTTCTCCTCGAGCGCATTAAGGCGTCGATGCCCGTCTCCTCGGAGCCCCTCTATCCAGCGCAGGCGGTGCCGGGCGGGGCCGCCGTCGAGCTCAAGGTCGAGGACCTCGGGATCTTCGCGCGTTTTCTCCTTTTCCTTCGCACTCTCTTCAGCGGCAAGAGCAGGGACGAGCTTTTGCGGGAGGACGAGCTCAAGGCCATCGCCCATCGCATCGAGATGCGCTATTTCGGCGTCATCGACTATCGCCACAGTCTCCTCCTCGGCTTTGTCGCCGAAGAGCTGCGCGGTCTGCGAGACTCGGCCCGCTTCTTCTACGACGCGCTCGACCGCAGCATCGAGCGGGACAAAGGGGCTTTTTACGCCTTCCTCGCCTCGATCGAGCTGCCCGATACCCACGAGCGACTGCTCTCCGAAGCCGACCCCTCCAAGCTTGCGGCCTCAATGGCCGAGCTCCGCGGCCAGGTCGAGGACTCCGATCTTCGCGCCGCCGCCCTCGCCGCCTACGAAAACGTCTTCTCCGACCTCTCGGATCGGGGCAGGAAGGCGATGTACCAGGACCTCCGGTCGGTCCTCTTTCTGAAGCGCCTCTCCGGCTTCCTCTTCGACCGTCTCCTTGGCACGTTCAAGGAGGGGGAGGGACCGGAGGCTCCGTCAGCCGCCTCCTTCTTCGACGCGCGTGAGCTCATTCTCGACCTTGGTGACATCCTCTTCTCGATGTCCGAGCCCCCCTCGACCTCCCTTATGGAGGCGATCTTCGTGTTCGCGGAGCGCGAGTCGCTGGGCTCTGGAGCCGAGGCGGCGGTCTCGGTCGTAGGCTCCGATATGCAGAAGGCGAACGCGGCCCTCGCCAGCATCCGCAGCTTCAATGCGCGCGTGCCCCTCTGCGATGTCTTAAAGCTCGTCTCCGGCGACCCCGCGTACCTGCCGAGAGAGTTGCCAGGCGGAGAGGATTGGCTCGTGATCTACAAGGGCTTCTGGCGCGAACGCATAGATGCGGCCCTCGATGACTGGCGCACCGAGCATCGGACAAAGGCCCTCGTCGAGGAGATATCCGCCTTCGTCGGCGAGCCGGGCCCCGCGGGCTTCGCCCATATAACCCGCGAGGAAACCGAAGGGACGCCCGCGCTCAGGCAGAACATGGCGCTCGTGTTCCTCGATGCGTTCTACCGCGGCCCTTTCCTGCGCGAGCTCAATCGGCCGCTCAAGCTGGTCCTCGTCGACGGTGAGTTCTACCGCAAGGACAACAGGGTCGAGTTCACCGACGCCTACGACGCCCTCCTGCGCTGCTCCGAGCTTCTCGCCGGCCTCGACTCGAAGCTCGGCCCCGAGGGCGAGTTCGGTCGCGCATGGCTAACAACCAGGAGCGAAATGGGGAGCGCGCCAATGAAGCGGCATAAGCTGCAGTCCATCGAGCGGAGTGTCGAGGAGGAGGCCGAGCGCATAATCAGACGCGAGGGCTCGGCGCTCAAGACCATGGCCTTAGTGCTTCAGGGCTTCCTCAAGGGCGAGGCGGGCGGCCGCTACGATTCGCTCGCCAATATCTCCTACATCGACGGCAAGGCGAACAGGGATTTCCTCCGGAGCCTGGAAAAGGCCAGGGGCCGCTGCGAGCGTGCCCTTTCCCTGCTCACCGAGCTCTCCGGCCTCGATCTCTCCAAGGACGAGTGATATCCATGGAGCTTCGCCGTGCCTCGATCCCCCCCTCGCGGGCCGATCGCCTCGTAGTCGTTTTCCCCGGGAATGCCGAAGGCGCAGCCGAGCCGAGAGCGGCCCTCTCTTTCGCCTCGCAGGGCGACATGAAATTCGGCGATCCTTCTCTTGTCGCGAACCGGGAGCGTTTCCTTTCGGGCCTCGGCATCGATCCCGGATCGTCGCGCGGCCTTCGGCTCGCTCATTCGCGCAACGTACTGTTCCCGGAGGCGGCCGACGACGTCGCTTCTCTCGCGTCCTCGGCGGGCGGGGCCGACGGCCTCATTGTCAGGGACCGGGGCCTCGCGCCGACCGTCACGATCGCGGACTGCATGCCCATCTGGCTCCTCGACCGAGACTCGGGCGCCTTCGGGCTATTGCACTCGGGCTGGAAGGGCACGGGCATCCTGCGCGTCGCGGTGCTCGAGCTTGTCCGCCGCTTCGGCTCCCGGCCCCAGTCCATGTCCGCCGTGCTCGGCCCCGCGATCGGAAGCTGCTGCTACGCCGTGCCCGAAGAGCGGGCCGTTTCCTTCGCCTCGGAGTTCGGCGAGGAGGCAGTCGGGCGCCGAAACGGCGATGCCTATCTTGACCTACGGGCCGCCAATATTGCCCTCGCCGAAGGCTTGGGGATCGGCCATCTTCTCTCGATCGACGCCTGCACTTCCTGCGACGAGAGGCTCGGCTCCTATCGCCGGCAGGGTAGCGATTCCTTCACTCGCATGCTCGCGGTATGCGGCTTCTTCGAGGCCGAGCCCGACCTCGATGTCGATTGGACTAGGCGCCGTCCGACGGATGACGCCTGCCCGCTTTCTTGAGCGCTTCCTTGAGGATGAACTCTATCTGCGAGTTGACGCTCCGCAGCTCGTCCGCCGACCATTTCTCGAGCGCCTCGTAGTCGGCCTGATCGAGCCTGAGGAGAAAGCGCTTCTTCTCCTCCATGGCTACCCTCTAGGCGTACAGGGTTCCCGTGTTGATGACCGGCTGGGCCTCCGACTCCGAGACGAGTGCGACGAGGAGGTTGTTCACCATCGCCGCACGCCTCTCGTTGTCGAGCCTGACAACGCCTTGAGCCTCGAGGTCCTCGAGCGCCATCTTCACCATACCGACCGCTCCGTCGACGATGAGCCTGCGCGCGGCTATGACCGCCCCCGCCTGCTGTCGTCTGAGCATCGCCTGGGCTATCTCCGGGGCATAGGCGAGGTGCGAGAGCCTTGCGTCGTCGATCTCTACTCCAGCTGGGGCTAGCCTCTCCTGGAGCTGCACGCGCAGCGCCTTCGATACCTCGTCCTGGCTCCCGCGCAGCGACTCGACGCTGTGGTCGTCCGAATCGTAGGGGAAATGGCCGGCGAGCACGCGGAGGGCGGTCTCGCTCTGCACAGTCACGAAGTCGGCGTAGTTCTGCACGCTGAAAAGGGCCTTCGACGTATCGACGACGCGCCAGACGACGATCGCGCCGATCTCTATCGGATTGCCGAGGAAGTCGTTGACCTTCAGCGTATCGGTCGCGAAGTTGCGCACGCGCAGGCTCAAAGTCTGCTTCTTCGTGAGGGGGGTGGTCCAGCCGAAGCCGGCCTCGCGGACCGATCCAACATAGCGGCCGAAGAAAGTGAAGACCTTGGCCTCATTGGGTTGCACGATGAAGAACCCGCCCATCGCTACGCAGGGGAGGCAAAAAAGGACGATGGCGGCCCAGAACTCGCCGTTCGGCCCATAAATACTGACCTGTGGAATGATCAGCACGAACCAGTAGACGGCTACCGCCATGGCGGCGAGTACGACGAGCAGGGCGGAGAAGCCGTTCGTCTTCCACATCTTGCTCTCTTTGAAATCTTCCATAATTTACCCCTCCTTCACAATCTTATGCATGAATAAATCCGTTGATGATTTCAATATGATATCATATTGAATCAAAGTCAAGGGAGTAGACTTGCTATGTTTCCAAGGAACGCCTCTTGTTTGTTGCTCCGGCAACAGTGAAAGACCTTGCGAAACTATATGAAAAAAAACTCGTGCCCAAGTTGGACACGAGATGTGCCTAAGTTGGGCACGAGGCCTGCCTGAGTTAGGCAGAAAGTTTGCCTAAGTTGGGCAGCGTGACATTTTCGCTTGTATTGTTCTCCTTTTGTTAAAGAAGTTTATGAAAAAGCTTCGAAATAGTCTTCAACGTCCATTACATGGGCCGAGGCTCTGTCCCCTGTGGCTGGAATTGGAACAAGCCGAACTCGCTGAATCGACGGGACTCACACGCGAAACGTTATTGCTATTGAGTAGACAGCGAGAAGCCGCCGATCCAGACGCCTGTATTCGCGCCGGCGGGGGTTAAGGTCGTCGGAGTCGTGGCTCCATCTTTCCAATAAACGCTGGTGGGCGTAGAGCTGATATAACCATTGCTGAGACTAGTGCCGAGCATGCCGACAGTGTACAGATCCGTACCGCTGAGGCCGATTCCCAGCAACTGCGCAACAGTATTGCTGCCCTGCAGCGACAGCTTGGCGGCCGTCACGCTGCTTCCGTTGATGGTTCAAAGGAGGGAGCGGCGTACCTGCATTTTGGAGGTTGTACCAGCCAGTGCCGACTGTGCTGCCGACCACGTAGACGGTGCTCCCGGAAACCGCAATATTATAAGCGGCAGCGCTGCCCGTCACGCCAGATGGGAGAGTGAGCACGGTTGGCACGCCATTACTCCACAGAACGGGTATCGAAGAGCTATAGCTGCTGGTGGTGGTCGCGCCGACGACATAGGTTGTACTGCCGGATACCGCGACATCGATCGCAGTGGATGCCGGGTATCCGTAGGGATTATACAATAATAAGCCCGATATGACGCCATCCTTGCGCCTTGCTTTCCATGGAGCGGACATCACCTCGGACGCAGGACTCCTCGCCTATCGCGAACTCGACGATGCCTCGGCCTTACCGACATCGCAGAGCAGTGCATTCAGGATAGCAGAAACGGAAAGAACACGCGCCACTCGCTCGGCGCACAGCTCAGGCAGTCGGTCTTCTCCCGCCTCGCCGGATACGAGGATACCAACGACGCCGATCGGCTCGCTGTTGATCCGGCGATGCGCCAGATCGTAGGAGGATGGGCAATCGAGCACACGGCTTCGTCCACGAGCCAGGTGAGCAGGTTCGAGACGGAAGTTGTCACCCCGAAGGAGAATCAGGTCGCCCTCGCTCATCTCTCCGGGAAATGGATCGATCGAGTACGGAGGGCCCGGAAGTTCACGCGGATCGTGCTGGACATGGACAGCTCGGTGGGCAAAACCTATGGGAGGCAAGAAGGCTCGGCGTACAACGGCCATTTCAGCTGCACCTGCTACCATCCCCTCTTCTGCTTCAACCATTATGGAGACCTCGAAGGAGCTTTGCTCCGGGAAGGGAATATCCACAGCGCGAATGACTGGAAAGCGGTGCTAGAACCTATTGTCGCGCGGTATCGCGATCGGGAACTCCGCAGGTACTTCTGCGGCGACGCGGCTTTCGCCAATCCCGACATTTATGAATATCTCGAGTCCGAGAGCTATGGGTACGCTATCCGCCTTCCCGCGAATGATATCCTGTGGCGGGAGATTGAACCTCTCATGACCCGCCCTGTGGGTCGGCCTCCAAAGGCGCCGATAGTCCACTACCACGAGTTCATGTATCAGGCCGCAGCATGGAACCATGCGCGACGAGTGATCGCGAAGATCGAGTGGTACTGTGGTGAGCTCTTTCCCCGTGTCGGATTCATCGTCACAAACCTCGGCATGCGCGCAAAGAATGTCGTCCATTTCTACAACCAGCGCGGGACGGCGGAGCAGTGGATCAAGGAAGGCAAGAACGCCGTGAAGTGGACGCGGCTTTCCTGCCACGACTTCGCCGATAATATGGCACTGGTCAATTCGGACTTTCGGCTTCGAATCGCCAGAATGGCCGCGTTTTGATAGATTCCAGGGTTTTGCGGCCAGTTCCGGCTCGGGCTCATGTCCTTGACGGGCAGAATGGAGGAGCCACAAAAATCTCGGATACAATGTGATAAAATGATGATAAAAAGCTATTGACCCTCCAACGAAATACCATAGACTAAAGATTGTTTGAGAATTTAGATCGGGACGTAATGTGTCTTTGAAGGCCTTCTCAGAACGGTCTGTATTCTCGCAAGGAGTTGATTATGAAACGAATCAGCGCAGGTATTCTCGTATTCGTCGGTATCCTATTTGCCTTATTGGCCTGCTCTCAGCCAACTAATAACAGCAACTCTGGAGTCTCGATAAAAGGGAATGTAGCTGTTATCTCCACTTCTGCGAAAAATGGAGTCTCCACAACACTATCCAGGATTAAGACCCGATCAATCCTCGCAAAGAAAAATGCAGCATACCGAGCCGCGACGACTACGACCTCGTCTTACGATGTTCAGATAAATGCATACCACAATCCACCTCTTGGTTTGACATTGGGCCAAGCTATCCTAGCTGGAGCTCCCGATACAATTGCAGTCACCTTGACTGCAATCGGGGTTCAAGGCTCATTTACTGGGAATTATACGCTTATTCCTTCGTCGAGTGACGTTCAAGTTTGGTCGGGCGCTGAATCGCTCGTCCTCGACGGAAAAACTCCTATAAATACAAGCAACCTTTCCTTGAATCTCCCTGTCGGGACAATTACCCAGGTTGATCTCTACTTTAGTTCCGCTGCGACTATTACTGGCACAATAGACCCAGCGAGTACCGCTGTCGGCGCCTCCGATACTCCGCTCGGAGGCCAACTTCCTACGGGTAGTACTACAACCTATGTCAGTTATCCAAGTGTCGTGGTTTCAACACAAACAGCATATCCCTTCGACAGCATTACACAGACAGGTGGTGCAAGCATTTCAAATAGCAGCACAACAGCCTATGAAAGTCCATTCAACAACACAACTGCCACTCCCGTGGCCGTCACCCTGTACAGCGCTTATTATGGTGAAGTTTGCACTTCAGACTCCGTGCACCCAACAGTAACCATATCGACGCCAGCAAACCTGACAATCACATCGACAAGCAGTTCACCAACACTTACCATACTGGTTGACCTAAATCGAATGCTGCGATTCTATAGTGGCCTGGGAAATCCTCCCGACAACGCCCCTGACAGTGGCCCACCTCCCAACAATACCCAAGACGCCTGGAACAATGCCTATTTTTACACGCACTTCAACAATCAAAACGTCGCTGCGTTTTTCGGTACTCCTGGCATGATCCAGGGCTACCAGGGAATCTTTAATACTTATCAGATTGCAAATGGGACAGCCTTCAACTTGAACCAAAATGAAAACCAGCCTTGTGGAGCGATAAAAAATTGGATGACCATTGTCTTCGATTCTCAAGGGAATGTCCTCTCCGCCATGTTGCTGACGGATAACGACACTGCCCTAGTCGTAGCCAAGGGCAATATAACGCTTCCGGTCTCCTTTAGTTCGACAACCCCAACTTCGTTTACTTATACCTGTGGAGGCAGCTATACACTCTATCAGTTTTTACTTGGAACGAGTGTGGGAAACCTTGGCTACTATAATTGGGCAGACGGGCAAAACCAGTATTACGGGGACTGCAGCTTTACGCTCGATTTCACGACAGGGTCGTAAGTCGGCGATGCAGGCAAAAATAAATATAGAGGCCGTGATCAGCTTCGCAGAATTTCGGGTAGATAACTCTCTGTGGAGTAGTGTGAATACGCAGGGACTTCAGCCCCGAAACGCCCTACAAAGGCGCGGCAATACTGCTGGTTATGACTGGAGGGAAATCTCAGTTCAGGCCTTACTTGGAGCTATGAGCTCAACTTTAGTTGAGATTAAAGGGTGGGCAGTCCCAGCACAAGCTCGACTCGGGATCGGAAGCCGGTCTTCTCGTAGATGTTATGGCTGTGACGCTTGACTCGTCGACGCCGAGCTCGGAGGCTATTCCCTTGTTGCTCTTGCCCGCGTAGATCCCGTCCAGGACCTCGAGTTCGCGGGCGGTGAACTGCCAGGAGGCGTCGGGCTCGATGCGCGGCATTCCGCCCGCTTCCAAATGTTCTGTCGCGACGCTGACGAGCCGTACCGAAGCGAAAGGGATACCCTCTTGCCTGAGCTGGGAGTCGGCGCTCCGCGCGAGGGAGAAGAGGAAGGCATAGCGACGATTCCTAAAAGAGAGGGTCGCGCGGTCCATGCCGACGTCGAAGGGTCTCGCGAGGAAGCGACGGTAGCGTCCGAGGAAGGCGAGCCTGCACTCGGCTTTCTCCCCGGAGACCGTAAGCGACGCGTTGCGGCCGAATAGCTCGTCGAACGTCTCTTGTATCTTCGCGCCCGCACTGACGATGTGTCCCCAATAGTCGAGGTGCGCGATGTCCTCATCGCGAGGAGAGGGGAGGAACATGCGCTGAAACGCGTCATCCATGAAAGCGACGCAAAAGCGCATGAGAGCGAGCTCGTCATCGCTGAAGCTCTCGCAGTCGATTCCCGCCCGGCAGAAGGCCAGTAGCCACACAGTGCTCCCCCCGACTTGAGCGGGAAATCGGCGGTTTCCCCGACAGGCCTGAAGGGCTGCAGGGGGGCCGTGAAGCGGTTTTGCTGCTCGGAGCCGATGCTGGGCTGCTTCTGCTTCGAATTCGGGAAGGAGACGAAGGCATAATACTGTGCATCCACGAGGCGGCTTAAGGCTGAGCAGGCGTCGAGGGCGAGGTCCTCGTCGAAGGGACGGCGGTAGAGCCCTGCAATGAGCTCGTGGAGAGTTTGTATTTTCCCCTCGGGAACGCGTAGGCCACCCATGATCGGAATATAGCATATGTATAGTAGCATTTCACGCGGTTTTCGTAGTGCGTAAGGGTATGGTCTATCCGATATCATTTGCTCAAAGTATTCGATGAGAAAGCCCGGAGATTGAGACTCGAAAAGGATAGTATTGAGACTGAGAATAAAAAATTTCAGGCTGAAAATAAAAAAATTTGAATTGAATATGGATTGTCTCCAGCTTGCAAACATCTCCCGCGCCGGAATGACTGAATAATCGAGAGGCAAGGTTAGGATTCAAGAGTAAGTGAAGCGTACTCTTGTCTTATTGCTACACAAAAATGTAGTAAAACCCCCTTGCATGCCCAATGGGCCGGGCAGTATCTTAGCTCCAATTATGGATAAGCTGATAATCAAGGGCGCGCGCGAACATAACCTAAAGAACATCGATCTGGAGCTTCCCAGGGACAAGCTCATCGTCATCTCCGGGCTTTCGGGCTCGGGCAAGAGCTCCCTGGCCTTCGACACGCTCTTCGCCGAGGGGCAGCGGCGTTATGTGGAGTCCCTGTCCTCCTACGCGCGCATGTTCCTCGGGCGCATGGACAAACCGGACGTCGACTACATCGAGGGCTTGTCCCCCGCCATATCCATCGAGCAGAAGACGACGCACCGCAATCCGCGCTCGACCGTGGGCACGGTCACCGAGATATACGACTACTACCGCCTCCTTTTCGCGCGAATCGGCGTGCCGCATTGCCCAAAGTGCGGTCGCGAGATTCGCGAACAGAGCGTCGACCAGATACTCGACACGATTCTGTCCTGGCCATCGGGCACGAAGCTTCAGGTCCTCGCGCCGGTCATCCGCGCGCAGAAGGGCGAGCACAAGAAGGTCATCGAGGACGCGGCCAAGCAGGGCTTCGTGCGCGCGCGCATCGACGGCGAGATGCGGGAGATAGCCGCGGAGAGCGCGGGCGAGTTCAAGCTCGAGAAGCAGAAGAAGCATTCGGTCGAGGTGGTCGTCGACCGGCTCAAGCTGGCCCCCGACTCGCGCAAGCGCCTCTCCGAGTCGGTGGAGACCGCCCTCGAGATCGCGGACGGCACGGTTATCGCGCTCCGCGAGGCTGGGGACGACACCGTTACCGAAGAGTTCTTCTCGCAGCACGGCGCCTGCCCGGAGTGCGGCATCTCCCTGCCGGAGATGGAGCCGCGCCTGTTCTCGTTCAACGCGCCTCAAGGCGCCTGCCCCGAATGCACGGGCCTCGGTAACATGCTCGAGTTCGACCCCGCCCTCGTGATCCCCGACCGCTCCCTCTCCTTCGAGGAAGGCGGCTGCATTCCCTACAACCCGGACGCGGCCTGGAACCGCAGCCGTTTCGAGGCCCTCGCCAAGCATTATAAATTCAGCCTGGACACGCCCTTCAAGGACTTGCCCAAAAAGGTGATGGACGCCATCTTCTACGGCACGGACGAGCCGATCAATATTAAATACGAGAACCGGGAGGGCACGGGGCGCTTCGAGTACGAGTCGAAATTCCCCGGCATCCTCGCGGAGCTCAAGCGGCGCTACATGGAGACACAGAGCGAGGGAATCAAGACCTGGCTCGAGCGTTTTATGAGCGAGAAGCATTGCGACGCCTGCGACGGGAAACGCCTGCGGCCCGAGGCTCTCGCGGTGACGGTGGGCGGCATCAACATCTACGAGCTCTCGGCGAAGTCGGTCGAGGAGACCCTCGCCTTCCTGTCCGGCCTGAAGTTGAGCGACACCGAGAACAAGATCGCCAAGCAGATCATGAAGGAAATCACCGCGCGCCTCACTTTCATGCGCAACGTCGGGCTCGAGTACCTCACTCTCGAGCGCAAGGCGGCGACGCTATCGGGCGGCGAGGCCCAGCGCATCAGGCTCGCGACGCAGATAGGCTCGGCTCTCGTCGGCGTGCTCTACATTCTCGATGAGCCCTCGATAGGCCTGCACCAGCGCGACAACCAGAAGCTCATCGACACGCTCGTCTATATGCGCGACATAGGCAACACCCTAATCGTCGTCGAACACGACGAGCAGACCCTCCGCACCGCCGACTACATTGTCGATCTCGGCCCAGGCGCGGGCGTGCACGGCGGCTATGTCGTCGCCCAGGGCACGCCCGAGGAGGTCATGAAGAGCAAGAAGAGCGTCACCGGCCAGTACCTCGCCGGAACGCTCACGATCTCCGTGCCCGAGGAGCGGCGGACCGGGAACGGCGCAAGCATCGAGATCAAGGGCTGCCGCGAGCACAATCTCAAGAATATCGACGTCGAGCTGCCTTTGGGCGTCTTCACCTGCATCACGGGCGTCTCCGGATCGGGCAAGTCGACCCTCCTCACCGATCTCCTGTACCCGATCATCTCGAACGAGGTGATGAATACTTCCTGGGCGGAAGGCGAGTACGACGAGATCCTCGGTCTCGAGAACATCGACAAGATCATCAACATAGATCAAAGCCCCATCGGCCGGACGCCGCGTTCGAACCCCGCGACCTACGTGGGCGTCTTCACGGACATACGCAATCTCTTCGCCTCCCTGCCCGACTCGAAGGCGAGGGGCTGGAAACCCGGCCGCTTCTCCTTCAACGTGAAGGGCGGGAGGTGCGAGAACTGCCAGGGCGACGGCACCATCAAGATCGAGATGAATTTCCTCTCCGACGTTTACATCACCTGCGACGTCTGCCACGGTCATCGCTTCAACTCGGACACCCTCGACGTCCGTTATAAAGGCAAGAACATCGCCGAGGTCCTCGACATGACGATCGAGGAGGCCGCCGATTTCTTCGAGCATATTCCGCACATCGCACACAAGATGAACACCTTGCTGTCCGTGGGCCTGGGCTATATCAGGCTCGGACAGTCCGCCCTCTCGCTTTCCGGCGGCGAGGCCCAGCGCGTGAAGCTCGCCTTCGAACTCGCCAGGCCGAGCACGGGCAAGACCCTGTACTTCATGGACGAGCCGACTACGGGCCTGCATTTCGCCGACGTGAAGCAGCTCCTCGAAGTCATTCAGCGCCTCGTGGACAAGGGCAACAGCGTCGTGATGATCGAGCACAACCTCGACGTCATCAAGCAGGCCGACTGGGTTATCGACTTGGGACCCGAGGGCGGCGGCCGGGGAGGCGAAATCGTAGCGACCGGCACTCCCGAGAAGATCGCCAAGGCAAAAGGCTCCTACACGGGCAAATACCTCAAGGGCATGCTCCTCTAGCCTTTACTCTGGGCGTCGCGGGCGTATAGTATTCCTGCCGATGCAGCGCCGACTTTACCTCGCGCTTGGAGATCGAGCTTCCGCGCTCGTCCTTGCGTTTTTCTTCGCCTGCTCCCTTCCCCTCGCTGCGGAAGATCCGGCGTCGGGCGGGGCGGGCGCTGTTTCCTCGGAGGGTTCTGCCGCTCCGTCTTCCAAAGCCGCCACGCCTGCCGCCGGAAGCGCGTCCGCCGCTACGAGCGCGCCCGTTCAGACCCTCGAGCCCGGCATCGGGCGCGATGCCATGATCACTGAGCTTTCGACCGCGGGGTACTACGAACTTGTGGCACGCGCCCGCGAGCTCGGCATAGATGATTCGGGCAGCGTCGAGGAGATCAGGGCGCGGCTATACGCCTATTACGGCCTCGAAGCCCCCGCTTCGGTCGACTCGGGGAAAGGCAAAATCGTCACGATCGAGCGCGCCAGCGAGGCGAGCTTCGCCAAGGTCGAGGAAGAGGAAGGCGGCATAGTTAAGGCTTCTGGCGGCGTCCTCCTGAGCCTCGTCGAGGAGAACGGCGACACTCATCGCATCCGGGCTGACAGCATCGTGTACAACCGCGCGCGCTCCACGCTGACCGCCCGCGGCTCCGTCTACTACGAGCGCAAATCGGGGAGCACTACTGAGATTTTCACGGGCGAGGCATTGAGCGCGGACCTCAACGATTGGTCGGGAGTTTTCCTCGACGGCAGGGTCCGCAAGATCGGCTCCGGGGCTAGCGCCACGGCGGCCAGCTCGGTTTCGAGTTCAAGCTCAAGTTCGACCTCGACCTCGAGCTCTGGATCGACCTCGGATTCTGAGCGGGGCTTCGCCGTCCAGGCAGACACGATCCTGCGCCGGACCTCCGACGTCATGGTGCTCGAAGACGGCACCATCAGTCCCTGGGACGAACCGGACCCACACTACTCCATCCGCGCCAAGCACCTCTGGCTCCTTGGCGACACGGAGTTCGCTGTCACCGACGCGGTCTTGTCCGTCGGCAACGTGCCCATGCTCTGGCTGCCTTTCTTTTTTTATCCGGGCGACGAGCTCGTCTTCCATCCCGTCGTCGGCTATGACTCGCGCAAGGGGCGCTTCGTGCAGACGACCGTCTACCTCATCGGGCAAAAGCCGGCCTCGACTACGACGAGCTCAGTGATGGGCTTCCAAGGCTCGTCGGACGGGCCGACAGAGCTCAAGGGGCTCTTTCTGCGCCATGTCGCCGGCGAAAAGCCCAAGGACACGGGCACGCTCAAGACGATCTTCGACCTCTACTCGGGCTTAGGCGGCGTGGCTGGCATCTCGGGTTCCTTCGACAAGCTCGGGCCCTTGGGCAAGACCGATCTCTACGCGACCGGGGCCATGAGTCGCTCCCTATTCCTCACCTCGGAGAACACCTATTCTCCCTATGTCTCGGACGGCAATTGGGCGAGCGTCTGGAACTCATCGAATTTTCTTGGCCTCTCCCTACCTTTTCGATATGGCTTCAACTTTTCGACTACATTCACGGGTGGAGGCCTCACGACCAACCTCGCCCTCCCGATCTATTCCGATCCTTACTACGCACAGGATTTCACCGACCGCAGCGAAGACATGGACTGGTTCAGCCTATTCCAATCGAGCACCTCGAGCACTTCGACGGTATCGGTGCTCTCCCAGCTCATGCCTACGCTCTCGACCACCTTCACCGCGAAGCCCGATTCCCTCCCACCCTGGATCTCCTCGTTCAGTATCACCAAGCTCTCCACTTACGCGACCCTCCTCACTAAGTCCTCCACGGCGGCCGAGCTCGGCGAGGATTCGACACTGTTCACCTACGATCCGCGGCAAACCTTCTTCTACCCCTCCATCTTTCGCCCTTTCGACGCGGCTCTGTCGCTCAAGGGCACGCTCTTTTCGACCGGCGCTTCGGGCAGCCAGAAAAAGGACAATGCCAAGGACAAGGCCGGGGCGGCGGAAAGCAAGCTCGAACTTAAAAGCCCTTGGGATGATTCGGGAACCGGCTCTGCGCCGTTGTCGGATAATCCCGATGCTGCGGCGAAAGACGATACGACTGCTACCGAGCAGAATGACATAGCGGACGCCACAAATGATGGTCTGGCGGCGAGCCTCAAGCAACCCGTCCGGGCGGAAAGCCCCAGCGCCACGAAGCCCCAGGACTGGACAGCCTCGCTGGGCTGGACGCTGACTCCCGCGGCATATTACGAGGACGCCTTCCTGAGCGAGAACTGGGGAAGCGCTTCAGATATCGACTACTCGCTTCTTTACAACCTCTTCTCGTACAAGGCGACGGGCAGCCTCGACGCGGCCCTCGGCTACGGCGATTACCTGAGCTCGACTTTGAGTCTTGCCTATACCGATCAGAATCAGTACCGCCCTTATCTCTACTCTGGCACCAATTCGACGTCCTCGACTTGGGCTTCGGATCAGTCGACTGCTGCTACCTACCAACTCGCCGATAAGCTGTACCAGAACCGCCTCTTCGCCGAGAGCACCGGCGTCACGGTGAAGCCCCTCGCGGACTCGTGGCTCTGGTCGGGCAGCTCGGTAGCATGGAACCTCAACTCGACCATCTACGACTACGACTATAACTCGACGAGTTCCTCGTTTTCCGAGACCTGGCTCGGCTGGAATACGGACTCTATCACTGCGCACAACCTCTCCATGACCCTCGCCGCGAGGCCGGGTGGACTGACACAGAGTCTCTCGCTCATCGCGGCCCTCCCTCCTACTCTCGATTCCTATACGGGCAAACTCTCCTTCGACGCCGGCATAGGCTCGTTCAGCCTTCAGTCGCGGATGTACCGGGCTTCCGAGGGGGCGGATTTCTCCTACGACCCCCTCACCGCCGCCCTTTCCGTCGGCGTCGCTCCCTGGCCCGTGCTCGCCGATACATTTATCTACGACGTCTTCACGTCGGTCCAGGAGCCGGAATCGAACGTCGTCTCATTGACCTGGGGGCCCTTGTCGAGCTCCCTCACTTCGAAGCAGACCTATTCCTACACACCTGAGGCAAGCGCAGGCTGGCAACAAACAAGCACCGCCGAGTCCTTCGATTTCACCGACTTCGGCCTCACCCTTGCTCCCGAGATCAAGGGCGACCTATCGGCCTCGGGAGGGCCCCTGTGGTCCTTGAAACCGAGCCTCGCCCTCGCCCAGAGCCTCGTATACTTCACCACGTCGAGCCTGGAATTCGATCTGAACGCCTCATTCAAGCTCGACGATAAGCTCACTTTCTCCTTCTCGAGCTCCTCAGTCAATTCTGAAGCATGGCGCTACTACGCGGGGCTCTTCAGCAGCGAGCTCTCTGCAGTCCCCGGTTACAACTATACCGCCGCCCAGTTCCAGGTTAATCCACTCGAGGACATCTGGGACTCGCTGCAGATTTGGGACACGAATTCGCTTACGCAGAGCTTATTCAAACTCAAGAGCCTCTCGTTCAAGGTAGAGCAGGACCTCGTCGACTGGACCCTCTCCGCCGAGGTCGCGACCGCCCCCCTTTACAATTCTACGACCAGTACTTATTCGCTCGACACCACCTTCACCATTCTCATTAAGTGGAAGGATATGTCGAGCATCAAGACGAAGATCGTGAAGACCTCGAGCGCATCGAGCGGCACCGACAATACCCTATCGTACTGACTTAGTTGCTTTTTTCCCTTCGCGCGGGTAGAGTAAGTCTCGTGGACGGCACCGTCGGCATCGTATTGGAAAAAACGAGCACGCTCGCGGACCTCTGCGGGGCGAACGATTACAATCTCCGCATCATGGAGAAGCTCGTGGGCAGCCGCATATTCTGCCGCGGCAACGAGCTCTTCCTGGACAGCGAGGACGAGGCCGCGCGAGAGCTGTTTCGCCGCCTCATCGAAGGCCTCGTCGAGTCGATGTCCGAGGGTCTATCGCCTACGCCCGACCTCATACTGGCGATCCACGCCGACTTGACGCCCGAAGGCGTTAATGAGGGCCCGGCGCGCGGCGCCTGCTCGGATGCGGGCGACTTCCTCGAATCATGCATGCAGATTCCCGGAGGCTTCGGCAAGGTCTTCCCCCGCTCGAAGTCCCAGTCGCTCTACCTGAAGGGCCTCGCCAGCCATGATCTCACCTTCGCCGTCGGGCCCGCGGGCACGGGCAAGACGTACCTAGCCGTGGCCTGGGCGCTCCGCGAGCTCCTCACGAAGTCCAAGCGCAAGCTTGTCCTCACGCGGCCGGTCGTCGAGGCGGGCGAGAGCCTCGGCTTCCTTCCCGGCGACCTCGCGCAGAAGATCAGCCCCTACCTCCGGCCCTTGTACGACTCCATGGAGTCCCTCGTGCCTTTCGAGGCGGTCCATAGGCTCGAGGAGAGCCGGGCCATCGAGATCGCCCCGCTGGCGTACATGCGCGGCCGCAACCTCTCCAACTGCGTTGTCATTCTCGACGAGGCGCAGAACACGACGAAGGAGCAAATGAAGATGTTCCTCACCAGGCTCGGCGAGAACACCAAAGCCATTGTCACGGGCGACGTCACGCAGATCGATCTGCCGCGCAAAGGCGAGTCCGGCCTCGTCCACGCGCTGCAGCTGCTCTCCCGCGTCGACGAGGTCTTCGTCTGCCGCCTCGACGCCAGGGATGTCGTACGCTCCGGCCTCGTGCGGCGTATCATCGAAGCTTATGAATCCGAATAGCCTCTCGCCCGAGGGTAGTTCCCTCTCTATGCGCCTCCTCTCGCGGCTGCGCGGTTTTTTCCGCGTCCGCCTGGGCGGCGGTCAAGGGAAGCGGGCGATTGACAGCCGCATCGTTCTCCTCGTCGGTTCCCTCTCCGCACTATCCCTCGTTCTCCTCTTGGCCTTCGGCCCCGGCTCGGTAGACTCGCGCGGCAGTCCGTCCGTCCTCGCCGAGGGCAGGGTGGCCGAGAAGGACATCACCGCCGACCGCGAGATCAGTTTCGTCGACGAAAACGCGACGCGTCTCCGCGTCGAGGCCGAGGCCCGCCTCGTGCTGCCTGTCTTCGTCGTGGACGACAAGCCCGCCTCGCGGGCGATGGAGCGCTTCCGCAGCTTCCAGGACCTCATGGGCGACCTTACGGGCAGGAAGGTCGCGGGCGAAACGCTGTACCTCCAAGTGCAGAGCGCCTTCCCGGGCCTTCTCTCCAAGGACGAGGTTCTCGCCCTCTCGCGTTCGCCCCTCAGGTCGCAAGCCTTCGCCTTCGCCGACGACATTCTCAAAGGGCTGCTCGACCAGGGTATCGTCTCGATGCCCGAGTCCGGCTTGGATTCCTACAACCCCGATTACGTCGAGCTGCACGCGATCGAGGAAGGCAAGCTCAGCACGTCCGAGATACCCATCAACCGATTAGTCACGCTGAAGTCCCTGCGCGACGCGGTGGACGCCGAGGTAGCCGATCGCCGTCTTGCCAGGCCGCTTGCCGCGCTCGCGACGGGCATGGTTATGAGCTTCGCCGTGGAAGACGCCTTCTTCGACCAGGCGCAGAGCGAGCGCAAGCTCGCCTCGGCAAAGGCCGAGGTAGAGCCGGTCATCCGGACCATCGCCAAGGGCGAGCGGATCGTGCGCAAGGGCGCCGTCGTGAGCGCCCTCGACGCGGCCAAGCTCACCGCCGCCAAGCTCGCCGTCTCTCGAGTCGACTGGGGCGCCGCGATGGGCTCCTTCAGCCTCCTCGTCGCGTCCCTGCTTCTCGCCAAGTTCCTTCTGGGCAGGACCGTCTCGGGCTCGAGCCTGCGGCGTCCTTCCGCGTATCTCATGATCGTTTCCGCTTTCGTCTATTTCGCCATAGCCCTGTTCGTCGGGCGCTTCGCGCGTCCCGATCCTCTCGAGCTCGGCTTCTGCCTGCCCACTGCCCTTTTCGCGATAATAGCGGCCATCCTCGAGGGGCCCCGCTTCGCCGTCCTCTTCGGTCTCGTCCTCGCCAGTCTAGCCCAAGCGGCGGTAGGCCTCGACGCGAGGCTTTTTGCCTTCTGCCTCCTCTCGAGCACGGCCGGCGCCTTCTCGGTGCGCGGCGCCTTCTCGCGCATAGACCTTGTGAAGGCCGGTGCGGTCCTCGCCTTCTTCGAGGCCTTCATCGGGGCCGCCCTCGCTTCTCCCGGCGCGAGCGGGGCGGAGGAGCCGTTCATCGCGGCCGTCTACGGCGCGGGCAACGGCTTCATCTGCGCGCTGCTCGCCCTCGCCATACTCCCCGTCCTAGAGCAGGCACTGAACGCGCCGACGCGCTTCAGACTCATGGAGCTCTCGGACCTCAACGCGCCCATACTCAAGCGCCTCCTCACGGTGGCGCCGGGAACTTATAGTCATTCTGTGACCGTCGCCCACCTCGCCGAGTCCGCCTGTCGCGAGATAGGGGCCGATCCTCTCCTCGCTCGGGTCGGCGCCTACTACCACGATATAGGAAAGATCGAGCAGCCCGAGTATTTCGTCGAGAACCAGTCGGGCTACAACAAGCACGACGAACTGAATCCGAGGCTCTCCGCCACGGTCATCCGCAGCCACGTGAAGCTTGGCGCCGAGAAGGCGAGGGCTCTCGGACTGCCCGACGCGGTTGTCGACATCATCGCCCAGCACCACGGCAACAGTCTCATCGCCTGGTTCTTCGATCAGGCGAAGAAGGCGGGGGTCGATGTCGATCGCGACGACTTCGCCTATCCCGGCCAGCCGCCCGCCTCGAAGGAGGCCGCCGTCGTCATGCTTGCCGACTCTGTCGAGGCGGCCACGCGCACGCTCAAGAAGCCCACCGCCTCGAGGCTCGAGGATTTCATCCGCGACATCGTCATGGACAAGGTCCAGTCCGGCCAGCTCGATCGCTGCGACCTCACCTTCAAGGACCTCGAGACCATACGCAATAGCTTCACGCGCATATTGGCCGGGCATTTCCACTCGCGTATAGAGTACCCCAAGCTCAAGGAGAGCGCGCGATGAGCGCGGCCGGGACGAACGAAGTAGAGATATCGGTCGAGGGGATCGATACTCCTCCCTGGCTCGAGAAGGCTCGCGAGTTCGCCCTTGCGGCGCTCGCGCACCAGGGCAAGGCGGGCTGGGACCTCTCTATCCTCATCTGTGACGACGCCTTCATCAAGGGCCTTAACAAACAGTATCGCGATAAGGACGAGGCTACCGACGTCCTCTCCTTCGAGCAGGGGGACAGCTACACGAATCCCTCGGGCGAAAAGCGCTTCCTCGCCGGTGATATCGTCATATCGCTCGACGCTTTGGCGCGGAACGCCCAGGACTTCGGCATAAGCCGCGACGAGGAGCTCAGGCGCCTTATCGCGCACGGAATACTCCACCTGTCGGGAATGGATCACGAAGACAACGATCCCATCCGGCCCATGCTCCTCCTTCAAGAGCAGATGCTCCGCGACCTCGCGGTCTCGGGCGGGCCGACGATCCTATGAGGATACCTCTCCTCGCCCGGCTCCTCAGCTCGGGCAGAGGCGCGGTCGAAGGGGCTGAGACGGAGAGCGCGCTCGAGGCCGACAGCCTCGCCACGGCTGGAACGCCCGACGCGCAGCGCGCCGCCGAGGAGCGCGCCGCCGCCGAGCGGGAGATGATCCAGGGTGTGCGCGAGCTCGGGCAGACGACCGTCAAGGAAGTCATGGTACCGCGCATAGACACGGTCTTCCTGCCCTTGGATGCGGCACGCGACGAGGCGGTGGCGAAGGTCGTCGCTTCCGGCCACTCGCGCATCCCCGTATACTCGGACAGCATCGACTCCATTGTCGGTGTCCTCTATGCGAAGGACCTCCTCAGCGCCCTCGTGAAGGGTCCGGACTTCGCGATCGCCGACCTCCTGCGCAGGCCCTATTTCGTTCCCGAGTCCAAGCGCATCGACTCGCTTCTCAAGGAATTCCGCCGCAGGCGTGTGCACATCGCCGTGGTCGTCGACGAGTACGGCGGCGTCTCGGGCATCGTTTGCATGGAGGATATCATCGAGGAGATCGTGGGCGAGATCCAGGACGAGTTCGACGAGGAGCGCGAGGACGTCGTGCGCCTCGGCGAGGATGCCTGGCTCTGCGACGCGCGCGCCGACCTCGACGACGTGAACCGCGAGACCGGCCTCAGCCTGCCTGATGACGATTTCGACACCTTGGGCGGCTATGTGTTCGCCCTGTTCGGCAAGATCCCTTCGCGCTACGAGAAGGTGAGCGAGGGCGGCCTCGACTTCACCGTCCAGGACATGGACGGGCATCGCATAACGTCCGTGAAAATTGCCCGCCGCAGGAGCGCGGCGGGGGAGGAATAGGGCTGTGCGTCTCTGTTTCGCAACGCGCGCGTTATGCGCCGCGGTCATCGCGCTCGTCGCGGCGGGAGAGTTCGCTCAAGACGCGCTTCCCGCCGCATCGGCCGGTGGCGACGCCGGCGTGGACGCGCGCGCGCCTGGGAGCTCAGACGCGCGAAGCCTCGTCGCCGCCGGCGAGAAGCTCCGCTTCGCCGAGGACTGGTACTCCGCCATAGACGACTACCTCGCCGCCTCGGCCAAGAATCCCTCCTACGGGGAGGCATACGTAGGACTCGCGGAGTGCTACTATGAGCTCGGCGAGTATGACCAGGCCCTCTCCTACGTTCGCAAGGCCGCGCCCTTTCGCAGGGGCGATACGGATCTCGCGAACCTCGAGGGCTTCGTGCGCGTCGGCCTGGGGGACCTCAAGGGCGCGCGCGCGGCCTTCGACTCGGTATCCTCCGCCCTCCCAAACGACCTCGACGCCCGCTTCGGCCTCTCCCTCCTCGACCTCTCCGCGGGCAAGAAGAGCGCTGCGCGCGAGAAGCTCGAGGAGAGTCTGCGCATCTCGCCGCAGAACGGTCGCGCCCTCCTTTCGCTCGCCCTCATAGCCCAGGACCAAGGCCGGGCGGTCGAGGCCCAGGAGCTCATCGAGAAGGCCCTCCGCTATCACGGGAGCGAGGCCAAGACGCAGTACGTCGCCGCGAGCCTCGCCGCAGCCAGGGGCGATGTCGAAAAAGCCGCCTTCTACGCGCGGAACGCCCTCGACATAAAACCCGGCTACTCCGAGGCGAGGCTGCTGCTCGGCTCGCTCATGTATTCCGCTCGCTCCTACGATCAGGCCATCGCCCTCATGCGCGAGGCGGTCTCCCGCGACCGCAAGAACGGCATGGCCTGGTACACGCTCGGCATGGCGCAGTTCGGCGCGGGGAAGAGCGCGGACGCGATTTACAGCCTCAAGACTGCCACGGGCGAGAGGCCGGACGACGAGGTTGCGCGTCTCGCTCTCGAGTATGTCGTCTCGGTCTCCACGAGCGCCGAGGACGCCTCGCGCGCCGCCTACGCGGACTATCACGTATCGCGGGGCAAGGAATTCGAGGACCGCTCTTCCTACGATCAGGCGATCTTCGAGTACCGCAGGGCGCTCAAGGTCTATCCCTATTCCAAGGAGGCCAGGCTCTCGTACGCGCGGATGCTCAAGTCGCGCGGCTTTCCGGGGAAGTACCTCTCCGAGCTTCAGTTCATCCAGAAGAACGGCTCGGGCGACCAGTCCGTCGACGATGCCGTCGAGACCTACGCTTCCCTCCTTCAGGACTCCGTGGGCAAGGACTGGAAGGTCGACGAGGAGTCCCTGCCAAAGCGGCCGTATAAGCTCGCCCTCATGTATGTCGACGCGCCCGCCGGGACTCCAGGGGCGAGCATCCACGCTGCAGGCCAGGAGCTCGTGCTGCGCTACATCCAGGGGATACTCGCTTCCTCCTCGCGGCTCTCGGTCCTTGACCTTCCGCCTAAGGCCGTCTCCTTTGCCGACGCCTTCAAGACCGCGCGCGAGGCGGAGGCCGATTACTTCGCTCTCGTGTCGATCAAGGAGACCGAGCGCGATGTCGAGATAGGCGTCGACCTGCGCGTAGCCAGGACAGGCAGCCCGGCCGCCTCGTTCAAGAGCTACAGGACCGGAAACGACAGGCTCAAGAACTCGGCCGCGCGGGCGACCGAGCTCATCGCCCAGTCCATGCCGCCTCTTGGCAGCCTCCTCAAACGGCGCCAGGACAGCGTCCTCGTCGACCTGGGGAAATCCGACTCGCTCAAGGTCGGGGACAAGCTGGTCGTCGTGAAAAAGGGCTCGGTCGAGCCCAAGCCGGAGGGCTTGGGTATCTCCTATCCTCAGTCCGCCGCCCTCGCCGAGATCGACGTGACCATCGTCGGCGAAGAGGCGAGCGCGGGCACGATGAAGCGCGTTCAGTTCTTCGATACGGTGAACCTCGGCGACCAAGTCGTCTTCGCCCCCGTCGAGACGGCCGCAAAGGCCGCCCCGGGCAAGGTCACGGCCGCGCCGGCCAAGGGCTCGACAGGCATGCCCGCCTCCTCAGGCGTCGCGGCCACTGCGACCGCGGACGTTCAGAAGGAATGGCCCGGCCTCTTCACTGCGATCAAAGCTCTCCGCTAGTCAGATGCCTGAAACCTGGCGTAATGGCTCGTCCTGCGCTATGCTCTTTTGTGAGTGAAGGAGTAGCGATGATTCATTGTCGATCAGGCGCGCCTCGGCGTGCAGGGGAAGTGCTTATTACCCTAGCGCTCGTCGTCGCGGCTGCCGCGATTTCCTGCGCCACCGCGCCTTATACTCCGAGCGAGCGCTCCATCACTAGGCTCGCGGCCCTGATAGACTCAGGCCGCGTCGGGAGCGTCAAAGGCCTGGCGGCCGCGCCCTTCCTGCTCGACGGCGAGATCCTCCTCCGCCAATCCGACGTGGACGCAGCCTGGGCCAACTTCGCGGCGGCCAAGCTCAGTCTCCGCTCGCCCAAGGTCGCCTCGATAGCGAGGATCGGGCCGGATTCCTACGCCAGCTTCGGCTCGAGCATGGACGTCAGGGTTTTTTTCAAGAAGTACCTCGACAAGAACAGCAGCCTCGTCGCCCTCGATACGGCCGACGGCAGGTACTACCTCCTCCTGAACCGGGAAGTCTCGGGCTATCCGCGGATCCAGGGCATAGCGGGGCCGCTCAAATGAGGGCCGGCATGTCTTCGCGCGCAACGCGGCGCCTCGCCTGCGCGGCGGCCCTTCTTTTCACGGCCGCCTTCGCCGTGGCCCAGCAGCAGGCCGAGACCGTCTTCACCGAGGGCGAGGTCTGCCGCCGCGACGGCTCAGGCAATCTCCGCTCGCTCGAGATCGGCGACACGCTCGTCGTCGGGGACTCCGTCGTCACCAAGGCCCACTCCTCCGCCGAGCTCAAGCTCCTTGCGGGAGACAGCTCGATCAAGATACGGCAGAACACCGTCTTCACCTTGGGCGAGCTGAACTCAGGCGGCGAGAAGCGCTCCGTGCTCAGAACGATCGTCGGCTCCGCCTCCATGAAGTTCGGCAAGCTCACGGGAAAAGAGCCCCTCCTCGGCACCGCCACCTGCGTCTGCGGCGTCCGAGGCACCGAGGTCGAGCTCTTCGGCGCCATGGACGGCTCCTCGGTAGTCGCGGTGCGCTCCGGGGCCATCAGCCTCGAATCGGCCGGGAACAGTGTCGAACTCGCCGCGAACGAGGCGGTCGAGGTTTCTCCGGGCATGGCGCCGGGACCGAAGTTCTCCTGGATCGGCAAAGAGCTCGACTTCTCGGCCTGGGACCAGGGCAAGCTCGAGAGCTTCCTTTCCGACCCGGCCAGCTCAGCCCAGAAGGTGGCCCAGCAGCTCGCCTCCTTCAGCGCGAGCATAGCCGAGCTCCTGCCCCAGCTCGCCGAGCAGAAGGCGGCCTACGACGCGGCCTACTCCGAGCTCAAGAAGCTCGTCGACGCGAAGGAGGATGCGGAGGCCGAGTCGCTCAGGCAGGGCACGGTCTTCCCACTCATGGAGGCCCAGGCGACGCTGATCCTCAACATCCGCTACTACGCGCTCTCCTCCCTGTCCCTGCGCCGCTACGTCCTCGGTGGCATGTACATGCAACTCAAGACGCGGCATCCCCTCGATCCCTCGGAAGCCGGCTTCGCGGCCTTCCTCGGCATCTATAATCGAGCGCTCGCGGACTTCGAGGCGGGCGTCGTCCCTCAGCTCGTAGAGGCTGATATCTGATCTCGCGGAGGAAAGACATGAAGAAACTTTGGATACTCCCCATCGGCCTTGTCGTCGCGATAATCGCGGCGGCCCTGTTCGCGGGCTGCAGCCTGCCCCAGACCAAGACGAGCGTCGACGACTGTATCAACAATTTCATGAGCGACTTGAACAGCAGCGATCGGAGCAACGTATATACTAACCTCGATAGCACGTCGCTCATGTACAGCCAAGTCAAGACTGCTACGTATTGGAACAGTATCTTCCCCACTGGCTATACCTACACCCTCTCCAACAAGTCTACGAGCGGATCGACGGTCACTGCGACGCTCAGCTCCTCCTATACTCTTTACTCGAGCGGCGTACCTATTACTTTCATAATGTCCACCGATCTGAATGGGAACGCAGTTATTCACTCGATTACTATTAGTACGTCAACATCGTTGACTGTCTATCAATAGGTTTTATGCGAAGGCGGCGAAGTCCTCGCCGCCTTCGCATATTCATGCACGCATTTGTATACGCTCTCAATCTTGCCGGTTCTTGGGCTCGGGCGTACACTCCTTTAAGGAAGGAGAGCTCATGAACCCTTACATCACGCAAGTCCTCGGCGAGCTTAGGGCCCGCTATCCCTGGGAGACCGAATTCCTCCAGGCGGTCGAGGAGGTACTCGAATCGATATCTCCTCTCATCGACGCCGAGCCGAAATACAAGGCCGAAGCCATACTCGAGCGCATCACGGAGCCCGAGCGCTCGGTGCTCTTCCGCGTGCCATGGATGGACGATCGCGGAACCTACCGCGTCAATCGCGGCTATCGCATTCAGTTCAATTCCGCTATAGGCCCCTATAAGGGCGGTCTTCGCTTCCACCCCAAGGTCAGCCTCTCGACTCTCAAGTTCCTCGGCTTCGAGCAGACATTCAAGAATTCCCTCACCGGGCTGCCTATGGGCGGCGGCAAGGGCGGCTCGGACTTCGACCCCAACGGCAAGAGCGAGAACGAGATCATGCGCTTCTGCCAGAGTTTCATGACCGAGCTCTTCCGCCACATCGGAGCGGATACCGACGTGCCTGCGGGCGACATCGGCGTCGGCGGCCGCGAGGTCGGCTATATGTTCGGCCAGTACAAGCGTCTCGCGAACCAGTTCACCGGCGTCCTCACGGGCAAGGGCCTTGACTTCGGCGGCTCTCTCGTCCGGCCCGAGGCCACGGGTTTCGGCGCGACCTACTTCGCCCAGGAGATGTTGAAAGAGAAGGGCGAGTCCCTCGCGGGGAAAAACGTCGCGGTCTCCGGCTTCGGCAACGTGGCCTGGGGCGTCTGCATCAAGGCGAGCCAGCTCGGCGCTAAGGTGCTCACGATTTCGGGACCCGACGGCTATGTCTTCGACCCCGATGGCGTGGGGACGCAGGAGAAGTGGGATTATCTCACAGAGATGCTCGTGATCAACCGCGAGAAGGTCGAGACCTACGTCCGCAAGTTCCCCAAGGCGCAGTTCTTCCCGGGACGCAGCCCTTGGGAGCAGAAGGTAGACATCGCCATGCCCTGCGCCATCCAGAACGAGCTCACGGGCGAGGACGCGGCGAAGCTTATCGCGAACGGCGTCGGCACGGTCATCGAGGTGTCCAACATGGGCTGCAAACCAGAAGCCTGGAAACTCTTCCTCGAGAAGGAAATACCCTTTGTTCCGGGCAAGGCGGCGAACGCTGGTGGAGTCGCCACGAGCGGCCTTGAGATGAGTCAGAACTCCATGCGCCTATCCTGGAGCGCCGAGGAAGTTGACCGCCGCCTCCTCGAGATCATGACGAACATTCACGCTTCTTGCGTGGAGACGGCCCAAAAATACGGCTATCCTGGCAACTACGTAGTAGGCGCCAATATCGCGGGCTTCAAGAAGGTAGCGGACGCGATGATCGACCAAGGTCTCGTATAAAGGAAAAGCACGCGAAGCTATCGCATTTAACTTTCGCATATTTTTGTAATCTTTCATTCTCCCATGGGTTGGTCGCGCGCATAACCACTATATGTCGGAGCTTTGCTTCGGGATGTAGTGGTTTTTTCATAGTCAGCAAAGAAAGCTAAAACCAATAGGAATTAATGTCTTTCTTTTGTTTTCTAAAAATTTCGAAAACTTTGACATTTTTTGTAATCCTTGCTATAATCCTTTTGGTTATCAAAGTGAAAGCGGATTGGGAGGGGCAGATTGAAGTCCTGCGATGACTTATCCCGAATATCCATAGATATTCGAAAGCGTTTAATCCAGATGATCTTTGCGGCTAAGGGCGGCCATATCGGCGGCTCCCTCTCCTCCGTCGATATTCTTGTATCTCTGTATTTTCATGCGATGCGGTACGATGTCGCAAATTTCGCCGATTTTGCGAAGCGCGATAGTTTTATCCTGAGTAAAGGCCACAGCGTCGAGGGCTATTACTGCGTCCTGGCTAAGGCCGGTTTCTTCCCCGAGGCTAAACTGGCGGAGTACGGCAGTTTCGGCACAATGCTCTACGGACACCCTACGCAAAAGGTCCCCGGCATCGAATTGCCTTCGGGCTCCCTCGGCCATGGCCTTGCCGTCGCGGTCGGAATGGCCCTCGCCGCCAAGCGAGACGGCCTAGAGCGCCGGGTTTTCGTTCTCATGGGCGACGGCGAGCAGGCCGAGGGGAGCGTGTGGGAGGCGGCGATGGCGGCCTCCAACTTCGAGCTCGACAACCTCGTCGCCATCATCGACAACAACAACTTGCAGATATCCGGGCCGGTCGATTCAGTCATGCGTTCTTCGCCGCTGGGCGAGAAGTACGCGAGCTTCGGCTGGGCGGTGCGCGAGGCGGACGGTCACGACCTTTCCGCCCTCAATGCCGCCTTCGACGAGGCTCCCTGGAAGCCGGGCAAGCCGAATATGCTGATCGCTAAGACCATCAAGGGCTACGGCGCCTCTTTCATGGAGAACAAGGCCGTCTGGCACCACAAGACGCCGACGAAAGAGGAGCTCGACCAGGCAATGCTCGAGCTTGATCGCGCGACGGAGGAGATCTAGACTATGAGCGAGCCAGGTTTCAGCAGTCGCCACGCTTTTTCGTCGGCCCTCCTTGCCGCGGCCAAGGTAAATGGCTCGATTTTCGCCATCAGCTCCGATTCTAAGGGCTCGGTGACTCTCGACAATTTCGAAAAGGCCGTTCCAAAACAGTTCGTCGAGGCGGGCATAGCCGAGCAGGATGCGGTTGGCATCGCCGCGGGCCTCTCGAAGTCGGGTAAGCGCGTCTTCGTCTGCGGCCCGGCCTCCTTCTACTCGGCACGAAGCCTCGAGCAGGTCAAGGTCGACGTGGCTTACGCGGACTCGGACGTGAAGATCATCGGTATCTCGGGAGGCCTCAGCTACGGCGCCCTCGGTAGTACTCATCACTCCCTCCACGACCTCGCCGTGATGAGGACCTTTCCCGGGCTCTCTGTATTCCTCCCCTGCGACAACTACCAGACCGCGGCGGTGACGCGCTACCTCACGGTCAGCGCAGGACCCGTTTACATGCGCCTGGGGCGCTCGCCCGTCGAGGATGTTTACGCGGAGGGCTGCGGCCAGTCCTTCGCACCCGGCAAGGCGGTCGCGCTCCGCGAAGGAACGGACTGCACCATCATCGCCGCAGGCGAGGCCGTGCAGGGGGCCCTCGGCGCGTCCCTCCTCCTCGAGAAAGAGGGAATAAAGGCACGCGTGCTCGACTTTTGGTCCATAAAGCCCATCGATCGAGAAGCTGTCGCGAAAGCGGCCCGCGAAACGGCCATGATCTTCACCGTAGAGGAGCACTCGATCTATGGCGGGCTCGGATCGGCAGTGGCGGAAATCGTAGTCCAGGACTGCCCGGCTCCGATGAAGATTATCGGAGTGGGCGATGAGTGGGCGCCTGCGGGTTCCCCTAAGGAACTTTTCAACTATTACGGCTTCACTTCCGACAAGCTGGCCGCTACTATTAAGGCCGGTCTCAAGGCGAAAGGAAAGCGCTAGGCCGCAGTATGGAAAAGAGAGCCTCGTATCTCGTCGCGATCGACCAGAGCACTCAGGCGACTAAAGCCCTCCTCATAGACTCGTCCGGTCGGCCGATACGCCGCGTGTCTTTGGCCCACGAGCAGATCTACCCGGGAGCCGGCCTGGTCGAGCATGATCCCCTGGAGGTGCTCGCGAACGTCAGGAAGGCAATCGTTCAGCTCGTCGGAGAGAGCGGTGTGCCGGTCTCTTCGCTAACCGCCCTGTGCATCACGAACCAGCGAGAGACGATAGTCGCCTGGGACCGAGCGAGCGGGCAGCCCGTGCACAACGCCCTAGTGTGGCAGGACTGCAGGGGCGCCGAGCTCTGCTCCCGCCTCGCCGCCGAAGGACACGAGAAGGCGATCAGGCAGAAGACGGGTCTCAAGCTCGATCCCTATTTCTCCGCGAGCAAGCTCGCGTGGATCGCCAGGGAGTCGCCCGAGGCTCGGGATGCCCTGGCCTCCGGGAATCTCATGGCGGGTACGATGGACTCTTGGCTCGTGTGGAACCTCACGGCTCGGAAGGTCTTCGCGACCGACTACTCCAACGCGAGCCGCACGATGCTCTTCGATATTCATGCCCTACGCTGGGACGAGGAGCTCCTCGCTCTTTTCGGACTTAACGGCATACTCATGCCCGAGGCTCGCTCTTCTGACGCGACCTTCGGCGAGGCCGCCTTCCCCGAGTTCGCTCTCGCGCTCCCGATCGCCTCGGTGATGGGCGACAGCCACGCGGCCCTCTTCGGCCACTGTGGCTGGAAGTTAGGCGACGCCAAGGCGACCTACGGCACGGGCTCTTCGATCATGTCGAATATAGGTCTCGCTCCCGCCTCGCCGGGGGAGGGCCTCGTGCTCTCCCTCGCCTGGGGCTTCCAGGGGAAGGCCTCTTACGTGCTCGAGGGCAACATCCACGCGACCGGCTACACGATGCGCTGGCTTCGCGACAACCTCGCTCTCTTCTCGAGCTACGAGGAGGCCGAGCGCCTCGCCGTGGAGGCCGGAGGCAACGGCGGAGTCTATCTTGTGCCAGCATTCTCGGGGCTCGGCGCGCCCTACTGGAAACAGGGCGTCCGCGCCCTCGTGACCGGGCTCTCGCACGGCAGTGACAGGCGCCATATAATCCGCGCCGGCCTCGAGTCGATCGCCTTCCAGGTCCGCGACCTCGTCGCCGAGATGGACGAGCGTGCGGCGAGTCCCCTCGCCGCGCTTCACGTCGATGGTGGGCCCACGCGCAACGCCTTCCTCATGCAGTTCCAGGCTGACCTTCTGGGCAAACCTGTGATCGTCCCCGCCGTCGAGGAGCTGTCGGCCATCGGCGTCGCGTACATGGGCGGCATCGCTCAAGGCGTCTGGGTCGACCAGGCGGAGGTGGGCAGCCTTCCTCGCGAGGAGAGGCGCTACGAGCCGCGCATGGGTTCGAGGGAACGAACGACGCTCGTTGGGGAATGGAGATCGGCGCTTGTTCAAGCTATTTCGCGCGCAATCGATTGACGTAGAGGAGGACTTCGATGATGGGAAAGACTGGGCGAGCCGTGGACAAGGCTATGACCTTCGGCGTGATCGTGAGCTCTCGGCTTTTCTTCAACCCCGCGCATGCGGTCGGCGCCCGCAAGGAAGTCCTGGAGGCTTTGGCGAATAAAGGCTACAAGGCCGTCATCGGAGAGTCAGGCCTCACCTCGGACGGGGCGGTAGCCTGTCTCGCCGATGCGAAGAAATACGCCGAGCTCTTCCGGCGGAATCGCGATGAGATAGACGGTATCATCGTCGTTCTCGCCAACTTCGGCGACGAGATCGGCGTCGTGGAGACCATACGTCTCGCCGGCCTGGGCGTGCCCGTCCTCGTCCAGGCCTGTCCCGACGAGTTGGGCCATCTCGACGTCAAGGGCAGGCGCGACTCCTACTGCGGCAAGATTTCGGTCTGCAACAATTTCCATCAGTACGGCATCGCATGGACCGACACGACGAACCACGTCGAAGACCTGAGCGGCGCGGAGTTCGCCCAGGACCTCGATTTTTTCGCAAAGGTTTGCCGCACGGCGCGCGGCCTCAAGAGCGCGCGGATCGGCTCGATAGGCGCGCGGCCCGCGGCCTTCCAGACCGTCCGCTATAGCGAGAAGCTCCTGCAGCGCTCGGGCGTCACGATCGTAACCGCGGACCTCTCGGAGATCTTCGGCGAAGTCGAGCGGCTAGCGGACTCCGATCCTGCCGTCGCCGCCAGGCTCGGGGCTATAGCCGCCTACGGGGCAGTCCCTTCATCGATAGACCGCGCGAGGGTGCTGAAGCAGGCCAAGTTCTCGGTCGTCGTCGAGCGCTGGCTCGAGGAGAACGACTGCGACGCGAGCGCGATCCAGTGCTGGAACTCGATCGAGCATAACTACGGCTGCGCGAGCTGCCTCACGATGTCTATGCTCGGCGAGGCCATGCGGCCCTCGGCCTGCGAGGTGGACGTCACGGGCGCCCTCTCGATGTACGCCCTCGATCTGGCTTCGGGGAATCCCGCGGCTCTCCTCGATTGGAACAACAACTATGAAGGCCGCGACGATCTCGTGGTCGGCACGCATTGCTCGAATTATCCCAAGGGCTTCATGGGCTCTCCCATCGAGATATCGAACCTCGACCTCCTCGGCGAGACCTTCGGCGCCGAGAACTGCTTCGGGGCGATCAAGGGCCATGTGGCCCCCGGCCCCTTCACCTTTTTCCGCGCCTCGACCGACGACGGGGCGGCTCAGATGAAGTGCTATGCGGGCTCGGGCGACTTCACTTCCGATCCATTCCCGATGAACGGCGGCATCGCGGTCTGCAGGATAAGCGACATCCGCGGCCTCATGCGCTACGTCACGCGCGAGGGCTTCGAACACCATGTGGCCATGGTCAGGGGCGACTCAGTCAAGGTCCTCGGGGAGGCGGTCGGCCGCTACCTCGGCTGGTCCTTTCATCTCCACGGCGAGTAAGGGCTCCGTAGGCCGAGGCGGCGTTTGACAAGCGCCCGGCGACCGCTTCATAGTACCTCCTCTACATCATGAAGCTGAAACGCCCCCCGAGCGGAGCCCTCTCGCCGCTTCTGCTCTTCTTCGCTGTCGCCCTCGTCGCGTTCTTCTTCCTCTCCTCGCGTTTCAGTGGATTCGCGGTCACGGAGTTCGAACGCTTCAACAGGGGCATGGCCGACTCGGGGGCCGAGAACGCCGATCAGATGGTGGAGCGGCTCAAGGGTTTCGCCCAGAACAGGCTCGAGGATCCTGATCTCCTCGCGTGGCTGACGGCCCCCAATCCCGACGCGATGGCCGACTATAAAGCGGAGTGGGGCCTTTTGCGCTCCTTCGCTTCCGAGCCCTTCGTGTCCGGGGCCCTCCTCCTCGCGCCCGACCGCGGCTATCTCCTCGACACGAGGACGAGGCGCTGGGCTTGGTCCGAGTATCCCGATAAAGGCCTTCTCTCCTCGGTATCGAGGCCCGCCTCCTACCTCCGTATGGCCGCGGGACGCGATGCGGGCGGCGAATGGCTCGCGCTCCTTTTGCCTCTGGCCTACGGTCCCCAGGAGGCCGAGGAGAGGACGGGCCGGACCGTCGTGCTTATCCTGAACCGTCCCCTCGTAGAGCGCTTCATCCTTCAGTCGGACCAGGTCTCCTCGCCATTCAGAGCCTTCGTCCTCGACGCGAGCGGTCGCGTTCTCCTCGGGCAGGCGCCGGGCGAGGCGGCGGCGTCCGGCTCCTGGGCCTTCCTCGTCTCAGGCGGGCCGATCGACTTGCAGAAGAGGATTGGCTCGCAGTCCTGGTTATTCAGCGCGCGAGAGCTCGAGCGGGAGGACTGGACCCTCGTGCGCGCGGCTCGTCTCGAGGAGCTCGGGGAGAAAGCCGTCCGCTTCGAGCTCCTTCTCGTCGCCGCTCTAGTGGTCCTCGTGCTCCTCTATTGGGCCGGCCTCAAGTGGAACGAGGCGAGGCTGACGCGGCCCTTCCGCCGCATGGAGGCGGAGCATCGCGAGCTCGCGAGGCAGGAGGCGATCAGGACATTCCTCGCCTCGGGCTCCCTCGAGCCCCAAGAGGAGGCCCTCATTCGTCAGGATCTCGGCTTCGAGCCGCGTTCGTTCTTCGCGCTCTGCGCGGCGAGGATCGAGCCTTATAGCGCTTGGCGTTCCCATGCCAGTCCTGACGAGCAACATCGACTCCGACGCGAGATCCTCGCGGCATGGGAGGCCAGGGGGCGCTCTCGAGGCCTCTCCTGCGTCGGTATCGACCTGGGCGGGGATACTCTCTTCCTCATCGTCCAGTCGAGGGAAGCCGCGCCCGCGCCCGCCCTCGTCGACGAAATCCTTTCTTCGGGCGAGCCTGCCTTGCCCGAAGGCGCGCCCTCCCTCGCCCTCGCCTCGAGCGAAATCTCGCCCGAGCGAGACCAGCTCCGCTTCGCGGTCGAGTCCCTGCGCGAGCTCACCTACCTCAAGTACATATCGGGGGAGGCCAGGGTCTACCGCGAGGCGGATATGGCCAGCACTCTCGATAGGCAGCCAGTCCAGGCGGTGCAGGAGGAGGCCGATAACCTGAGCCAGGCCGTCCGCTCGGGGAACCGCGAAGAACTGGGTGCCGCGGTGTCGGGCATGGCCGCTCGGATGCACGATCTGCCCTACGCTGAGTGTCGCATCCGGCTCGTCATGATATCCTTCCTCCTTTTCCGCGAGTTCAGTCTCCAGATCGGGGGCGTGGAGGGTTTTCAGGGGCTCGAGCTCAGCCTCGGCGCTTTCGGCAGCCTCGGCGAAGCCGCCTCGTGGATAGGACAGAGTCTTGCCCAGGTCCAGGACAAGCTTGCCTCTCCTGCCAAAGGAACGAAGCGACTCGAGCTCGTCGCCGATGTGAAGGCCTTCGTCAACGAGCAGCTCTCGGATTTCACGCTCAACCTCGACAGGGTCGCGGCCCAGGTTGGGCTCTCTCCCGGCTACCTCAGGCAGATTTTCAAGAACGCCAGCGGCCAAACCCTGTCCGACTACATCCACGAGCGGCGGATAGAGCGCATCAAAGAGCAGCTCGAACATTCGGATCTGCCCGTCTCGCGGCTTGTGGAGCGCTCGGGCTTCCAAACCAAGAGTCACTTCTTCACCGCGTTTAAGGAAGCGACAGGCATGACACCGGAACAGTACAGACGTTCGAAGCTGTCCTAATTTTAATCTCGGAAACCTAGGAATCGTCTCAAAAGACACTGATGAATTGCTAGGGAATTTGTGGCGTTTCTATCACTAAGTATAGTAAAAATGCGGAATAGACACCTGATCTGCGTATTGGAAACCTTTACGAATTACCGATAACAATCCACCATTACGCCATGACAGAGTGTCAAGTGAAACGATTGCGTCTTTTTTGGAACAACCGCTACCTCTACCTCTTAGGGCTACCAGGGCTGGCGCTGCTCCTCGTGTTTGGTTATGTCCCGCTTTTTGGGCACATTCTCGCTTTCGAAGACTATCGCCTCGACAAAGGCATTTTCGGCAGCCAATTCGTGGGCTTCAAAAATTTCGAGTTCTTCTTCGCAAGCGGCGATTGGCTCAAGATCACCTTCAACACTATCTTTCTTAACTTCCTTTTCCTCGTTTTTGGTCTAGGAAGCGCTCTGGCCGTCGCGCTCTTCCTCAATGAGATAACGACGAAGTGGCTCAAGAAGCTCAGCCAGTCCTTTATCTTCCTTCCATATTTTGTGTCCTGGCTCGTCGTGAGCATGATGGCCTTGCAGATGCTGAAGTCCAACGGCATCCTCAATCAACTCCTCGGCCTATTCGGCGTCGAACCATGCATGTGGTACATGAAGCCCCATGCTTGGCCGACCATACTCACCGTCATCTACGTCTGGAAGTTCGCGGGCTATTTTTCAGTGATCTTCCTCGCGGCGATCACGGGCATATCGCCCGAGTTCTACGAGAGCGCCCAGATCGACGGGGCGAGCAAGATGCAGCAGATTCGGCTGATCACTCTGCCGCTCATCAGGCCGGTCTTTATCGTCCTCGCCCTCATGGCCATGGGCCGTATCTTCTTCGGCGACTTCGGGATGATCTACGGCATCGTGGGAGATCAGGGCATGCTCTTCGATACGACCGACGTCATCGATACTTACACCTTCAGGGCGCTCAGGCAGCTGGGGAACTTCAGCATGTCGGCGGCCGTGGTCTTCTACCAATCTGTCCTCGGCGTCGTCACGATCCTGGCCTCGAACGCTGTCGTGCGCAAGATCGACGCCGACTCGGCCATGTTTTAAGGAGAGCGCAGCATGAACTACTCGCGCCACGTTCGAGCTACCGCCGGGGACCGCGTCGAGATCCTGGCGATGCAGATATTCGTCGTCCTTTTCGCTTTCCTCTGCTTTATGCCTTTCTGGATGGTTGTGGTCAACTCCTTCGCCTCGGAACGCGTCCTGAGCCAGGACGGCTACCGCCTCTGGCCCTCGGAGTTCTCGCTTGAGGCTTACAAGTACATGCTCTCCGGCCTGCAGATCTATCGGAGCTACGGCGTGACGATTTTCGTAACCGTCGTCGGCACGACCATCGCCCTCATGAGCACCGCTATGTACGCCTATTTCATAAGCAGCCCCAAGATCAAGCACCGTCAGCTCCTGTCCTTCCTCACTTTTTTCATCATGGTCTTCGGTCCAGGACTCGTCGGCTCCTATATCCTCATCGCCAACTGGCTCCATCTCAAGGACAGTCTCTGGGCACTCATCCTGCCCTACGCCTTCAACCCTTTCTTCGCCCTCATTATGATCACCTTCTTCCGGGGCATTCCGAAAGAATATTCCGAGGCTGCCACCATAGACGGGGCCAATGACTTTTCCGCCTTCTTTCGCGTCATCCTGCCCATCGCCAAGCCGGCCGCGGCCTCGGTGGGCCTTCTATACGCGCTCTACTACTGGAACGACTGGTGGCTCGCGCTCCTGTATATAGACAACGACAAGCTCTATCCCCTGCAGATGCTGCTCAGACAGGTGATGAGCCAGGTGAATCTCGGGGCCTATATCCAGGGCAGCCAGACCAACTACGCCCAGGCCGTGCCGGGCCTCGGGCTCCAGCTCGTCGTGGTCTGCCTCACTATCGGGCCCATCATCCTCGCCTATCCGCGCGTTCAGAGATATTTCGTAAAAGGAATCGCCGTCGGAGGAATCAAGGGATAATGTCCCGACGTCGTCGGGAATCTATTTTCGTAGAGGAGGAACTATGAAACGTTCCCTTATCGCGTGTTTTGCCTTGGCGCTGACAACCTACGTGGCGGTTTCGGCCCAGGCGACTCTCAAGATCATGCTGCCCGGCACGAGGCCGGCCGCCATGGACCAAGTCATGGCCGAGGCCGAAAAGCGGATGGCCGCCGATGGCCTTTCCGTCAAGCTCGACGTCAACTTCGTCCCCTTCTCTGACATCGGACAGAAGACCCAGATCGTCCTCGCCTCCGGTGAGAGCATAGACCTCATCTTCGACGCCCCATGGCTCCATCTCCCGCAGATGGCCGCCAAAGGCTACTACGAGGACTGGGGACCCCTGCTCGACAAGAACGGCAAGGACATCCTCAAAGCAATACCTAAAGAGTTGCTCAACGCGAACCGCATAGGCGGCAAAATCGTGGCCCTGCCCCTCACCAACGCGTACCTCTCCGGCCGCGAGTTCATGGTGCGCCAGGACATTCGCGAGAAACTCGGCGTCGCGCCGATCACGAGCTGGGACGGGCTCATCAAGTTCGCCTATCTCGTCAAACAGAAGGTTCCCGGGACTATTCCCTTCCAGAGTATCGGCGGGAATCAGGGCTACGATTGGACCATACCCTACTTTAAAATGGACACGAAGAACAGGATCAACTCCATCCAGGGCTTCACCGCTTTCACCCTCTATACCAAGGGGAACGACGGCAAGATCTACAATCTCTTCGAGACTAAGGAGCCTTTCATCTACGATGCCTTCAAGCAGGCGAGGAAGTACTATCAGGACAAGATCTTCGATCCGGACATCCTTTCGATCACCAATGGCACCGCGGCCTACGAGAGCGGCAAGTACGCGATCGTCGCCATGACCGATTTCGGTATTCCCGCGCAGACCGCGGCCAACCTCGCGAAGAACTCGCCCGGTGCCAAGTACGAGATGGTGACCTTCTGGTCGACCAAGCCCGGCGACTATATCTCCGACTTCAAAGCCTGGAATTTCATTGCCATCCCCAAGGTGAGCAAGAACAAGGAGCTCGCCGTCAAGTTCCTGGATTGGGCTATGTCGAGCCAGGGCAACTATGACCTCCTCGCCTATGGCCTTAAAGGCGTGAATTGGGAGCCCGTAGGCGAGAGCTACAAGACCCTTGGCAACGATTACTCCTACTTCCCCTACGCCTGGATCTGGAACACGACTTACGACCGGGTGACCGCCGTCACGCCCGAGGAGCTGAAGCTCAACAAAAGCCTTCGCGTGGCCTCGAACTTCACGGTCGATATCATGACCGGCTTTACGTGGGACCCGAGCCCCGTGTCGAACGAGGTCTCGAGTTTCTCGGCCCTCCAGTCCAAGTATTGGCCCCTTCTCGTCCAGGGCGTGACCGATCCCGACCAGACCTTTGCCGCTTTTAAGAAAGAGGCCGGTGACGTAGCGAAGAAGATCCAGGTCGAGTACCAGAGGCAGGTCGACGCGTTCTTGGCCGCGAAGAAATAGAATAGCGAGATGATCGACCGGACCGGCGATAGCTACGAGCGCCGGCCCGGCCGTCTCGAAGGACATCCTATGACCATCTGGAATAATCCGTATAAGGTCGCCATCCCCGGTATCCAAAATCGAGTCTTTTATAGCGACATTCTCGAGGATTGGGCGGGAGTCAATATCTTCCTTCCCGACCGCTATCCGCAAAGCGATGAGTCCTTTCCTGTCATCTATTGGCTCCACGGGGAAGGGGGGAACGAGAAAACCGGACTCTTCCTCGCGGATTTCGCCAGGGCCGCGATAGCCCAGGAGAACCTTCCTCCTTTCCTGCTGGTCCTCGTCAACCTAGGCGACTTCGCCGATCATCCCATCGATGTCGTCGCGAACGATCCTGCCGAGCGCCACTTCGTCGAGGAGCTCGTTCCCTTCATCGACCGCAGCTATCGCACCATCGCATGCCGGCAGGGGCGGGCGATCGAAGGTGTCGGGCGCGGAGGTGTCGCGGCGATTCGACTGGCCTTGAGCCATCGCGAGCTCTTTTCGTCGGTGGTTTCCTTTTGCGCACAGGCCGCAGGGGCGAGCGAGGAAGCGCTCAAGCTTGTGGACTCCGCGATGGCTTCGGGCGGAGCCGATGCCTCGGGCATCCAGCTGCGGGTCGTGACTCCGGATAGGGATAGATCGGTCCTGGACTTCAATGAAGGGCTGCGCGGTGCTCTCGCGCGACGCGGCTTCGTCCTCGAGTTCGAGAAGCTCGAAGGCTTCACTCCCGACTTCGAGACGTACTACAGCTCTATGGGGCATGGCGTCTTCGGCTTCCACTTCCGCGCCCTTCGGCATCGTCGCTACGCGTACGAGCGCTGCAGGGGCGATGATGGCATCACAGTTCATCGCAATATCGAGTATGCTGCGATAGGCGGTCGTCCTCTCCTTCTCGATCTCTACATCCCCGAGGCGGGGATCGAGCCCAGGCCCGTGGTCGCCTATATTTTCGGCGGGGCCTTCAGGGGGGGCAGTAAGCGGGACTGCATGGCTGCTCGGATGGCCAAGGACGGCTACGCCGTGGCCAGCCTCTCGTATCGCTTGAGCGGCGAGGCCCCGTTTCCCGCTCAGCTTTTGGACTGCAAGGCGGCCATCAGATGGCTCAGGGCGAATGCGCTCCGCTTCGGCCTTGATCCTGAGCGCATAGGCGCCTGGGGCATGTCGGCCGGAGCCTATTTGGCTACCATGCTGGGCGTCACCGGCGATACCCCGGACTTCGATGCTGAAGACGGCAAAGGCGCATGCTCCAGTCGGGTGCAGGCCGTCTGCGATTTTTACGGACCATCCGACTTCCTGCAGATGGATTCCCGCATGGGGAGCTTCTCGCACGACGCTCCGCAGTCGGCCGAATCGAGGCTCGTCCGCGGGCCCATACAGAAATACAAGGAGCTGGTCGAGAAGACCAATCCGCTCAACTACCTCGAGGGGAAGACACCTCCTCCCTTCTTGATAGTGCATGACCGCGGCGATATGTATGTGCCATTTCATCAGAGCGAGCTGCTCTACGAGGCGCTGCGGAAGTCAGGCGGCGATGCGACCTTGTGCGTCGCCCACGAGAGCGAGTACCCGTTCCACGGCTTCGACGATTCGGGTGAGAGTCGATCGGAAATCAGATCGGCGGTCGATGCCTTTTTCGCCAAATATCTTAAGACGACTGGGCAATCATGAATCATAGCGAGAGCGGAGGCTCTCCCGTCGCGATGTCGAGCGTCATTCGCTATCCTTTCGCCTACTCGATGCTCGGATCGAAAGGCTGTGCCCGAGGAGTATGCGCACCGATCTCTCGCAGGGGCGCTCGATGAGGCGGTTCAACGCGTCGATCGCCGCCTCGCCCATCTCGCGGAAGGGCAGGCGCACGCTCGAGAGCGAGGCCCCCAGCCCGCTCGCCGCCGCTATGTCGTTCATTCCCACGATCGCGAGGTCTCGGGGGACCGCTATGCCCCGGGCCGCCGCCAGGACCATGACGCGCATGCCTATCTCGTCGTCCGGCGAGAACCAGCCGTCGGGGGGATCGGGTAGGGCCATGAGGCGCTCGAAAGCCTCGTCGAGGCTTAGGGTCGAGGGGGCAATCACGAGCTCCGGGGCGCTTGGCAGGGATGCCGCTTTAAGCGCATCACCATAGCCGCGCAGCTTGTCTCGGGAGACGCGCGAGGCTTCGTCGATCCAAGCGGCGATGCGGTGGCAGCCCTGGCCGACGAGGTGGCTCACCGCCAGGGCCGCCGCCTCGCGACAATCGGCGGCTACCCAGCTGCGGTCCTCTTCCTCGAGTATGCGGTTCACGAGGACGCAGGGCACGCCGGCCTGCTTCCACGCCGCCGCCTCTTCGTCCTCGTCGGCGATTCTCTTGCCCACGATGATGACGCCTTGAGGCGGCCGCGACTCGCTCCGTCGCGAATCGATCCAAACCGCCGCCCCCGCCTCTCGGGCTCGGGCGAAGATGCCCTCGAGGGTCTCGGCGTAGCCCTTGAAGCTCGTATAGTTCGGCGGTAGGGAGACGAGAATTTCGCGCCTCCTCGGCTCCGAGCCTTCGTCCTTCTGCGGCGAGCCGAGCACCGCGATAGCCCGTTCGATGGAGGACGCCGCCGCTGGACGGACCGCCTTGCCGGCGAAATAGCGAAACACGGTGCTCCGCGATAGGCCTGAGGCCCTGACGATATCGTCGATGCGCTGTCCTTCTCGCAAGATTTTCGTGTTCACTGCTGTCCCTCTGGAATGCATGGTATCATATTGGACTTACCATGCGCAATGTTGACCCCATTTGTGTTGAGTGTAATGCTAATCAATCGCCTTTACAGGGAATTGTATAAAGACTATAGTATCAAAAACGTGTCAAATGATACTATATAAGGAGAACATATGCGCTTCGACGAGCAAGCTACACTCGGGCGCGCCCTGGCCAAGGTGACGAAGACCGCCGGCCGCGTGAGGGATCGCATACCGTATCGCAGCGAATCTGGCCGCTTCGACGATTGGTCCGAGCGCGACATATCCTGGTGGACGAACGGCTTCTGGCCGGGACTCCTTTGGCTCACCTATCGCGAGACGAAAAATCCTGAGTTAGCGCGCTGGGCTGAGGGCGCCGAGAAGCGCATGGACGGGGCTTTTGAGGACTACATCGGCCTCCACCACGACGTGGGATTCATGTGGAAACCTTCCTCTGTGGCACGCTACGAGATAACCGGCGCCCAGGACGCCCGTGTCCGAGGCCTTCACGCCGCGAGTCTCCTCGCGGGCCGCTTCAATCTGGCCGGCCGCTTCATCCGCGCTTGGAACGACGACAAGGTCGGCTGGGCCATCATCGACTGCCTCATGAACCTCCCCCTCCTCTACTGGGCGAGCGAGGAGCTGGGCGATCCCCGCTTCCGCCAGATAGCCGAGGCCCACACCGAGACTGTCCAACGATACTTCCTCTTTCCCGACGGCTCGTCGAAGCACATCGTCGAGTTCGACCCCGCGAGCGGCGCCTACGTGAGGAATTACGGCGGCCAGGGGTATTCCGAGACTTCGGCCTGGTCGCGCGGCTGCGCCTGGGCCCTCTACGGGCTCAGCCTCGGCGCCTACTACGCACAGCGCTCCGACTTCCTCGCCTCGGCTGAGTTCGTCGCCGGTTTTTTCCTCTCCCATCTGCCCGAGGATGGCGTGCCCTTCGCGGACTTCAAGGCCCCGGCAGCCGAAAATGCCTACAAGGACTCGAGCGCGGGCGCCTGCGCGGCGAGTGGTCTCCTGCTGCTTTCGACCCTCGTCCCACCCGAGAAGGCGGACGCGCTCGTCGTGGGCGCTCGCAAGATCCTCTCAGGCCTCACGGAGAGCTGCGCCGATTGGGATGGCGACGAGGCCCTCCTGCAGCACGGCTGCACGGCCTACCACGAAAACACACCTGGCTGGCGCGATACCTCCCTAATCTACGGCGACTATTTCTACCTCGAGGCCCTCCTCCGGCTCCAGGGCAGGGAAGGGCTCTTCCAACTATGAAGCAGATAGGCGCGCCTGTCTTGCGCCGTTTCCTCGCGATCGACGAGGGGAGAGCGAGGATGTCGCTCTACGAGGCGGCCTCTCGCGGGCCCGACGCGCCGCCCGAGTGGAGCATTAGCCTTGCGGACTATCCCCTCTGCCGCGACCTCCAGCGACTGGGGCCCGCCCTCGCCCTCGTGGGCTACGATCGTGGCTTCTTCGAGCTGGAGCTGTCGAACGGCCGCATAACGCGCCTCTGCGATAGATGGAAGGAGGTCACGGCGGTGTGCCGTCTCGATGACGGCACTACTCTCGTGACGGGGCTCGACCTCGAGGGCCGAAGCGGCGTGAACGTCATCAGCCTCGACCCTGAGCTTCGCGTCGCGAAGGTCACCCGACGAGACGGCGACTACGTGCGGCTCATGCGGCCCACCGCGGCGGGCACCTACCTCCTATGCGCGAACGATCACATCCTCGAGGCTACGCCCGACCTCGTCGCGATGCGCGAACTCAGGGCGCCAGGTTTCTTGCACGCCTGGAAGCCTCATCGCTTCGCGGACGGCTCCACTCTCGTCTCCGCGGGGTACGGCGCCTTCATGGCCCGCTTCGACGAAGGGGGCAGCCTCGTCCAAACATTCGGCGGCAAGGACGAAGTACCGCCCGAGATCGAGCCGTTTTTCTACGCGACCTTCCAGATCGCGGATGACGGTAACATCCTTGTGGCCAATTGGGAGGGGCACGGCCCGGGCAACGGGCAGAAAGGACGGCAGCTCCTCGAGTTCACGAGCTCGGGCGAGTTCGTCGGCTCCTGGTCCGATCCCGCGCGCATATCGTCGCTGCAGGGAATACTGGGGTTGTAGCAGCTCATTGGCCCGATGTCGCCTCCGAGATAGGCAATCGTACCGTAAAGACCGTCTTCCCCGGAACGCTGTCGAAAAGAATAACTCCGCCATGAAGCTCGACAATATGCTGGCAGATCGACAGGCCCAAGCCCGCGTTGCTTTTGGATATTTTCGTCGTGAAAAAGGGAGTAAAGATCCTATCCTGAATTTCAGGCGCGATACCGTACCCGTCGTCGGTTATGCGGATTTCGACATCCCTTCCGGGCATGATGCGCTCGACTTCGATCGCGATCTTGCCGTGCTTCAGGATCGCTTCGCAGGCGTTGACGATCAAGTTGATGAAGAGCTGCTTGATCTTATTCTCCACGACGAGGACGACGATCGGGGCCTCGGGCCATCGCTTGACGACGGTCACCTCTTTCTCGGCCAGCTTGTGCGAGAGCAAAATGAGGACTTCATCGAGGAGGGATGCGATGCTGACACGCCTCTTCTGCGCCAACCCGACCCGCGAGAACGAAAGGAGACTCTGCACGATCTCTACGATTCGCTGAAGCTCCCCTTCCATTTTCTCGATATCGCCATGTAGCTCCTCCTCGCTGGAAGGCGACTTCGCGAGAACAAGGTAATTCTGGATGATCGCTAAGGGGTTGTTGATCTCGTGGGCGACCCCGGCTGCGAGTTCCGCTATGGACGCGACCTGATCAGCTCTGCTGAGGTATTCTTTTATCTTCGGGTCCATCGTGACGTCGTCCATGAAAAGTATGGTCCCTTGATAGCTGTCCTCGTCCAAGATCGGCGACATCTTGATCATCAAAGTCCTATCGTTCCGGTAATCGACTTTCTCCCAAGTCTTATTGCTCCTGTCGCTGAAGGCCTCGATCATTTCCGTTTTACGGACGATCCCGATGCGATCCAAGACCTCCTCGATGCCTAGGTCTCGCAGGCTCTCGCCTGGGCTCGCGGCGATCTTCTCGACTTCCGAGTTGGCGCTCTCAACCTTCCCTTTGGAGTTGAACAGGATAACGCCTACCGGAAGGTTGCGGATGAGTTCCTCGTTGAGCCGATTCATCCTAAGACTGCGCTTTGTCTTTTCCTCAAGCTTCTGATTCATCGCGAAGGAATACGTGAGACTGATGAGGCGGAGCCGGTCCATGTCCTGGACTCGCTCGGTGCTCTTCCTCAATCCTTCCTTGAAGACCGTGACGCGATCGGCGAATTGGAATATCTCGTCGACGTTTGTCGTAATATACACTATCGACTTGCCTTGCGATCGAAGGATATTCAGGATCTTCTCTATTTTGACCATCTGCGCCGGAGTCTGGCGATTGGATACTTCATCTAAAATGATGATGTCGGGAGAGAGGACTAAGAGCCTAAGCAGCTCGACGCATTGCTGGTCGGACTCGGGAAGCAGCCTCAGCGGCGAGTGGATATTGATGCCCATGTCGAGTTGCCGGAGGATGCGCATACACTCTTCCGACATCCGGCGCCTCTTTATCGGGCTGACGAAGAACGGCAGATCGCTCAGGAATACGTTTTCGACGAAGGTCAGCGTGGGCAGAACGTTCATGTTCTGGTAGATAGTGCCGATCTTGTAGCGCAGGGCGGAGCGGGGCGTGAGGAAGGGAACCTCCTTCCCATCGATGAATATCTGTCCCGATTGTTTTTTTATGTCTCCCGAGAGTATCCGGGCGAAGGTCGATTTCCCTGCCCTCCGCTCGCCTACAAGCGCGTGGATCTCGCCGGGGTAGAGGTCGAAGTCGATGCCGCGCAGCACTTCGGCCCCGCCGAATTTGTGATGTATGTTTCGAACAAGGAGCTTGGGTTCCATTAAAGCGGAATTCCCAGGCCCTTCATCTTATTGTAGAGAGTCCGGCGGGTGATATTCAGGAGGTCGGCGGCGACGGTTTTATTCCCGTTGGCCCTGTCCAGGGCCTCGAGTATCTTTTCGCGCTTGACTCGGTCGAGGAGCTCGTTGTACTCGGCGACGGACTCGCGGCAGACTTCGTCGTAGTGCAGCGGCAGGTTGGTCTCGTCGAGCAGCGCGCCCTCGGAAAAGATGACGGCCCGCTCCACGCAGTTGCGCAGCTCGCGCACATTGCCCGGCCAGGAGTGCGCCTGGAATATCTTATATACCTCAGGCTTGAAGCCTTGGACAGGCTTCCCGTACAGCGCGGAGAATTCCTTGAGGAAATGATCGGCCAATATCGGGATGTCGCCTCGCCGCTCTCGAAGGGGCGGTATCTCGAGATGAACGACCGAGAGACGGTAATAGAGGTCGCTTCGGAAGGCCCCTTCGCGTATCATCTGGTCGAAGCTCTTGTTGGTGGCCGCGATGAACCTGACATCGAGGTTCCGGACCTTGTTCGACCCGACCCGCTCGAAGCGCTTCTCCTGCAGAATTCGCAGCACCTTCGCCTGGGTCCGCAAGCTCATCTCTCCTATCTCGTCGAGGAAGATGCTTCCTTTTTCAGCCTCCTCGAACTTTCCTATCCGCATGGATGCGGCGTCCGTGAACGCGCCTTTCTCATGGCCGAAAAGCTCGCTTTCGAGCAGCGTCTCCGGAATGGCCGCGCAGTTGATCTTGACCAGGGGGAAGGGGGCTCGGAGCCCCCGGCCGTGTATCGCCTCGGCGATCAGTTCCTTTCCCGTACCGCTTTCGCCGGTGATCACCACTGACACGTCGGTCGCCGCGACCTTATCGACGAGGCCGAGGATCCGCTGCATCCCCGGATCGCTCGTGAGTATACTTGGCGCGCTCGAAGGAAGGTCCGAGCGGATCGAGTCGCGCTCGTGCGAGGCGAAGGTGCGAATTTCATCGAGAAGGGCTTGAGTCTTGAGCGGTTTCGAGTAGAAATTAGCCGCGCCTATCTTCATCGCCTGAACGATGCTCTCCGTACCTGCGTAGCCCGATATCATGAGGATCGGCAGAAGGCAGTTCTGATGCTTCAGCTGTTCAAGGACCTGGAGCCCGCCTCTTCCGGGCATTCGGACGTCCATGATAATGAGGTCCGGCCTCTCCCGTTCAAGGAATACCTCGACCTCGAAGGGATTGATGGTATAGCAAGCCCCATAACCTTCTTTCGCCAAAATCCTCGCAAGGGTCTGGCATAGAGCCTCTTCGTCGTCGATGATCAGTACACTAAAGGCCATGTATAAATGGTATACGCTTTTCGGATGATCAGCAACAAAATCCTTGCAGGGAGAAAGTGAGAAAAACATTTCACACAGTATCGGGCCTTTCACGGATGCGACATGTCCCCGAGAGCCGGGAGCCTCGCGAGTTCGGGCTGTGATCGATCACATGTCCTTTCTGTTTTGTCTCTTGCATGAAAAGAGGCAGGGCAAGAGATGTTGGCATGTCTTTTGCTAATACAATACCGGTTCCGTATCGATGGAGATACCTCGATGAGGCGTCTAATCATTCAAGGAGGTTTTTGATGAAAAGGGTTCTCGCATGTTTCCTTTTCGCTGCGCTCGTTTTTGGTGGCCTGTCCGCGCAGGCCAAGCCGGTGATAGGCGTCCTGATCCGCAACTTGAGCGACCAATTCCTCGGGGACTATACCGCCAATCTCAAGCAGCTCGCCGCGGCCAAGGGTGTCGAGTTGAAGGTGATGGACGCGAGCAGCGACCAGGCGAAGCAGCTCGATCAGCTCAACACGCTCCTGAGTCAAGGTATCAAGTACTTCATCATCGTGCCGGCCGTCTCCGAAGGCTCCGACGAAATCGCGAAGGCCATTCTCGCGAAATACAAGGACGGGGGGGCCGCGTTCTCGAATACGGCGCCGACGGTCTCCGCGCTCAAGCTCAGCAAGAATTTCTTTTTCGCCTCATCGCCCGAGTCGGTGGCGGGCCAGATCCAGGCCGATATCATCGACAACTATTTCAAGAAATTTCCGGGCAAGCTGGGCCCTGGCAAGGCGATCAACGCCATTGTCATACTCGGCCAGCTAGGACATCCCGCCCAGATCTACCGGACCGACGCTGTCTTGAAGACGCTCGCGAAGAAGGGCTACACGGTCAATATCATCGCCAAGGACACGGCCAACTGGCAGCCCGACGAGGCTCAGGCGAAGATGGACGCATGGCTTAACGCCTACAAGGACAAATTCAACGTCGTCATAGCCAACAACGACGCGATGGCTTTGGGCGCGGTCGAATCGTTGATCACGGCCAACTATGTTCAGGATCCGAACGATTCCACCAAGGACGTCGAGGGAACGGGCACCGTCCTCAAGGTACCGGTCCTGGGCGTCGACTGCACGCAGGTCGCCCTGAAGTCCATGTCCGAGAAGAAGCTTTACGCGACCGTCCTGCAGGATGCGGTCGGACAGTCGAGCGTCGCCTTCGAGCTAGCTTACGCCATGGCTACGAAAGGCAGCGTCTACGGCAAGAAGATGTTCGGCATATCGCCGCTCGCTGCTCCTATAAGCGAGGCCCCGGCCAATGACGCCGCCGTCGCCGGGCAGTGCTATCTAGTCCCCTTCAAGGGCGTGACCATGGACAATTACCAGTCCTTCATCTCGAAATAGCGATTGACGCGACGGGCGGCGAGCGCGCCGTCCGTCGCGGATTCCAAGGAAACGCAAGATGTCCGATCAAGAGTACCTCCTGAGGATGGAAGGCATAGTTAAGGTATTCACGGGGGTCGTAGCTTTGGGCGGCGTCGACTTCAAGGTCCGGCGCGGCGAGGTTCATGCGCTGATGGGCGAGAACGGGGCCGGCAAATCGACGCTGATGAAATGCCTGTTCGGCATATATCATGCTGACGCCGGTGAGATATTCCTCGATGGCAAGAAGGTCAAATTCCACGGGGCGAAGGACGCGCTCGATGCCGGCGTATCCATGATTCATCAGGAGTTGTCGAACGTCCCGGATCGATCGGTACAGGAGAATATCTGGCTCGGGCGGGAACCTTGCAGGCGCGCCGGCCCATTCCTGGTCCTCGATCATCGCAAGATGCGCAAGGACACGATCGCCTTGATGGCGAGTCTTGAGCTGGACATCGAGCCCGACGTATCCATGCGCAGCCTGTCCGTCTCTCGGCAGCAGACCTGCGAGATCGCCAGGGCGGTTTCGTCCAACGCGAAGATCATCGTCATGGACGAGCCCACGTCATCGATCAGCGAAAAGGAAGTCGATAATCTCTTCAAGATTATCCTCGACCTGAAGGCGAGGGGAGTTTCGGTGGTCTACATCTCACATAAGATGAGTGAGATATTCCGGATCGCGGATTCGATAACCGTCATGCGCGACGGCAAGGCGGTCCAGACGCGCCCGGCGGGCGAGCTCGACGAGGATAAGCTGATCTCCCTCATGGTCGGAAGGGATTCCAGCAGCCGTTTCCCGCCCTTGAGGACTGAGCCTGGCCCCGTACGCCTCAGTGTCGAAGGGCTTACTTCGTCCGATCCCCGGTCGTTCAAGGACATAAACTTTGATCTGCGCGAAGGCGAGATCCTGGGGATCGGCGGCCTCGTCGGCGCCCAGCGCACCGAACTCGTCGAAGCGCTCTTCGGACTCCGGGACATCGCCTCCGGCACTATTCGCCTAGGCGGCGTCCCCGTCAATATCAGGTCGAGCGTCGACGCGATAGCCCACGGCATCGGATTGATTACTGAGGATCGCCGCGGGTCGGGGATATTCCCGCTTCTATCCATAGCCCTCAATACTGCTATTCCCTCCCTTGGGCGATACCGCAATTTCGCCGGCATGCTGAATCGGCGAGCGATCCAGGAAGAGGCAAAGAGACTGAACGAGGCGATTCGTACGAAGACTCCCTCGATGGATTCGCAGATACAGTTCCTGTCGGGAGGAAACCAGCAAAAAGTCCTCGTCAGCCGATGGCTCATGACCTTGCCGGACATTCTGATCATGGACGAGCCGACAAAGGGAATCGACGTCGGAGCGAAGTACGAAATATATTCCATCATGGTCGATCTGGTCGCGAAGGGGAAATCGATAATTATGGTGTCCTCGGAGATGCCCGAGTTGATCGCGATGTCGCATCGGATTCTGGTTTTATGCGCAGGACGTCACACTGGAACGCTCGAGCGGGACGAGGTCACTCAGGAAAGCGTCATGCGTCTCGCGACGCAGTTCATTTGAAGGAAGCATTATGGCGACGAAAGAAAACGGGACAATCGGAAGATGGATTAACGATTCCAGAGTTCTTCTCAACAAGCACACGAATCTCGCGACTTTCCTATTCCTGGCCATACTGCTGACGTTTTTAACCAAAGGCGCGTCCTTTTCGTCGGATTCACTGAAGAATCTCGTGGTCGCCGAATCGGTGCGCGCCTTCGCGACGATGGGCGTCGGCTTGATCATCATTACCAGGGGTATCGATCTTTCCATCGGCAGCGTCGTAGGGCTCGTCGCGAGCGTCGCGGCTTCCTTCGCCCAGACGAGCGATTACGCCGCCGCCCTGTATCCCGCCCAGAATTTCCCCCTATGGCTCCCGATCGTCGCGGGCGTGGTGACCGGCGCTCTGTTCGGGCTGTTCAACGGGGTCCTTGTCGCATATGCGAAGCTCCCCCCCTTCATCGCCACCCTGGGAACTATGTCCATAGCCCACGGTCTTGAGCTCATCTATACGCGGGCCAACGTGGTCGGTAGCCTGAAGCCCCAGTTCAAGCAGATAGCCCAGGGCTATGTCGGGCCGATCCCTAATCTCGCGATTTTCGTATGCATCGCCGCGTTCATCCTATTCTTGCTACTCCGTTTCTTCCGGCAAGGGATAAATTTCTATGCTATCGGCGGAAATCCCGCGGCCGCGAGAGTATCCGGCATCAATGTCAGCAAAGAATTGGTGATGGTTTACTTCTACGGCGGCATCCTCTACGGCGTGGCGGGAGTGCTTCTCGCCAGCCGCATCGGACTGGCCAACGCCCTCTCCGGAAACGGCATGGAGCTAGACGCCATAGCCGCCGCCACGATAGGCGGCGTATCCCAGACCGGGGGCATCGGCAAGACCAGCGGGATGCTGCTCGGCGTCCTTACTCTGGGCATCATCAATTACGGCATGACCTACCTTGGCGTCGATTCCTATTATCAGTTACTGCTCAAGGGATTCATCATCATCATCGCGGTGTTCTTCGACATGAAGAAGTATGCGCACCAGTAGTCCGAGGTGATGCGGGCGCCGAATGCGCACCGCTTCTCGCTTACCTCCTCCCGCGGCTATACTGCTAAAGACGCCCCGCGCCTGTCATGAGGCGCGGGGATAGCCTCTGCCCCGGCTTCGGGAAAGGTAGGTCGCATGCCCTCGTACTTCGATGATCTCGTCGAGGCTTACGATAAGTCGCGCGCGGAGCGCAACGCCTTCCACGACCTCATGCTCTATCGGGTGCAGGAGGTCCTTCTCGTGGCGAGCCTCTACGAGGCCTTCGTCGTCGAGTCAGACGGCGTGCTCACGGAGCAGATCTACGGCGAGTACTTCAAGCTCCACCTCAACACGGTGCCGCGCATAACCTGCGCCTACACGCCAGAGAAGGCCCTCGAAATGTTCAAGGGCGGTCGGTTCGACCTCGTGGTGCTCATCGCGGGCCTCGATTTCGCTCAGCCCCTCGCGCTCGCCCGCGCTATGAAGGAAGCCTGGCCGGGCGTCCCCGTCCTCCTCATGGCGACGAACAACGCGAGCCTCTCCTCTCTCCTCCATGAAGATCCCGGAAGCGCGGAGCGAGGCTCTACGGGTGAGCGAAGCTCGCCGAGCCTCGATTCCATCGACCGTGTCTTCGTGTGGAACGGCTACTCGAAGCTCTTCGTCGGCATGCTCAAGCAGGTCGAGGACTTGCGCAACGCCGACGCCGACACGCGCACGGGGCTCGTTCGCGTCATCCTCCTCATCGAGGACTCGGTGCGCTACTACTCCCGCTACTTGCCGCTTCTCTTCCAGGTCGTCCAGCGCCAAGCCCAGTCACTCATCGAGAACGAGAAGGGAGTCGAGACCTCGAAGCTCCTGCGCTCGCGCTCGAGGCCGAAGATACTCCTCGCGTCGAGCTACGAGGAAGCCTCGTCCCTCTTCGACCGCTATGAGAGCTATATGCTCGCGGTCATCACCGATGTCCGCTTCCCCCGCTCAGGCGCGAGCGACCCCGAGGCGGGTTTCGACTTCATCAAGATGGCGAAGTCGCGCGTCCCCGATCTGCCCGTGATGGTGCAGTCGAGCGAGGAGGGCGTGCGCGAGCGCGCACACGCTCTGGGGGCGGCCTTCGCGGACAAGGGCTCCGAATCCCTCGAGCACGAGCTCGCCGCCTTCCTCAACGACAGCCTCGGCTATGGGCCCTTCATGTTCCGCATGCCCGACGGCGCGCCTGTGGCGGAGGCCCGCAATCTAGACGAGTTCATGGGCCTCCTCGAGGAGGTCCCCGAGGAGTGCCTCAACTATCACGCGGGCCGCAACCACTTCTCGACCTGGCTCGCGGCGCGGGGCGAATTGCGCTTCGCCGAACGCCTGCGACCCTACAAGCTGGGCGATTTCAATACAACGGGCGCGATGCGCAACTTCATCCTCGAGGTCGTCCGCGAGGCGAGGGCGGAAAAGACCCGGGGCATCGTCCCCGACTACGATGGCTCCACTCCCCGCGACGAGCGCGCCATGACGCGCCTCGCCTCGGGCTCCGTTGGAGGCAAAGGCCGCGGCCTCATCTTCCTCCGCGGCCTCGTCGAAAACGTCGACTTCGCGCGGCACCTCTCCGGGATCGAGGTCCGCCTGCCGCGGACGGCCTTCATCGGCATCGACGAGTTCGAGCTCTTCCTCGAGTCGAACGGCCTGTGGTCCTACGCCTTCTACGAGTCCGCCGGAAAGGACGAGGAGCTGCGCTCTCGCTTCCTCGCGACTTCTCTCTCCTCCTCCCTCGAAGACCGGCTCATACGCTTCGCCGCCTCGACCGACAAGCCCCTGGCCGTGCGTTCCTCGGGCCTCTTCGAGGATATGCTGCAGGTGCCCTTCTCAGGAATTTACGAGACCTACATCATCCCCAACTCGCACCCCGATCCTATGGTCCGCGGCCGTCAGCTCTGCAAGGCCGTCCTCCTCATCTACGCTAGTCTCTTCTCGCAGAAGACTCGCGATTATTTCGAGATGGCGGGCTACGCGCTCGAGGAGGAGCGCATGGGCGTGGTGGTCCAGGAACTCGTCGGTTCGCGACGCGGCCGCTGGTACTACCCTCACGTCTCAGGCACGGCCCAGTCGCGCAACTACTACCCTGTCTCCTACCTCAAAAGCGAGGACGGGCTCTGCGTCTCGGCGCTCGGCCTGGGATCCTACGTGGTCGGCGGCGGCCCCGCCTTCCGCTTCTGCCCCAAGTACCCCAAGCTCGACATCCTTCCGCCCGAGCGTCTGCGCGAGTGCAGTCAGCGCACCTTCCTCGCCCTCGACATGGAGAACCCCGAACCCGACATCGAGCGGGGAGACGAGGCTTCGCTCGCGAGGCTCGACATCGCCCAGGTCGAGTCCGACCCGCGCTTCGGCCTCCTGGCCTCGACCTGGGACGCCGCGAACGACAGGCTCTCCCCGGGTACGCTCTCGCGCGGACCGCGCATCATCAACCTCGCGAACATCCTCAAGAACGATGCTCTGCCCTTCGCCCAGGCGATCGGCATGGTCCTCGATATGGGGGAGCGATCGATGGGCACGGGCGTCGAGATCGAGTACGCCCTCAACCTCGACGAGTACTCGGGCATCCCCGCCCTCTACCTCCTCCAGCTAAAGCCCCTCATCCGCAGCGAGGGGCGGGCGGCCGTCGACCTCGATGCCTTGCGCCGAGAGGACTGCTTCCTTCTCTCCGATCGGAGCATGGGCAACGGCCGCGACGCCTCGATCGAGGATGTCGTCTGGGTGGACCCGCGTTCCTTCGACCGCCAGGCGACTTTCGAGATCGCCGCCGAGATCGAGGAACTCGACCGGGAGATGCGCCTTTTCAAGCGGCGCTATGTCCTCGTAGGCCCCGGCAGGTGGGGCACGCGCGACCCTTGGCTTGGCGTGCCTGTGGCCTTCATGCAGATATCCATGGCCCGCGTCATCGTTGAGGCGGACCTCCCGGACCTCAAGGTCGAGTCGAGCCTGGGCTCCCATTTCTTCCATAATGTTACAAGCATGAATATCGGCTACTTCACGGTGAGCTGGGCTGGCGAGGGCTTCGTCGACTGGGACTGGCTGTATGGCATGCCGGCCGAAAGGCGTACGGCGCATTGTGCGCGCACGCGTCTTTCCTCGCCGATGGAGATCCTCATGGACGGCAAAAACAGCAAGGCTGCGATCCTGAAGGTCCGTCGGGATTAAATCTTAAATGCATAGAAGCGAACTGCCGTCCCCTGGGCCTATCCAAAAAATCGCAGGCGTCGACCGGAATACAGGTCTCCACCGGCTATTTTTGCGATAGGCCCCCGGGAACGACCGCTCGTTCCCTTGCATTGCATGCCTAAGGCACAGCAATACAGGTGGCCTTAGGCTCCCAGCCCCAGGAACTTCAAGCCGCTGTGTCGAAAAGTATGCATTACGCTGTTTTCAGCGCAGAGGATCAGAGTGTCTTCTCTAAGTGTTGATCTGCTCGGAGAAGGGCGAAAAAACCTGGCACCCGACTTTCCTCGGAGGGGGCCAGGCTTTTTCGCCTTCGCCGAGTCGTTTGGCAGTCTGTGGAGATGTGATCGTTCATGTGCTAAAGATTGACGTTAGCCCCACTTTTCGCCACAATGGCCCCATTATGGATGCACGTTCCCTCGTCAAGAGCCTTCACCCCCTCGAGGTGAAGGTTCTCCTGCGCTATACCGACCGCGACCGCCTCGACGCGGGCCGCCTTCAGGCCGAGCTCGAATATAAGGAAGGACACTCGAACCAGGCTTTCTCCTGGCTCTCCTCCAAAGGTCTCGCCATCGAGGATGGCCGCTCCTCTCGTGTCGTCTACGAGCTTACACCCCTGGGGCGCGAGTTCGCCGAAAAGGGCACGCCCGACGAGCGCATCCTGCGCTTCCTCTCCGAGAAAGGCCCGGCCAAGTTACCGGAGATCTGTGCGGGCTTGGGCCTCGAGCAGAAGGACGTCGGTTCTTCCTTCGGCATGCTGTCGAAAGAAGGCGCCCTGTCCATGGACGGGGAGAAGCGCGCGGTCCTCGATGTCGCATGGTTCGAGAAGGCCCATGCTGCAGACACTGCCTCTTCCGGCCCGAAAGTGCGCATCGCGGTCGTCCACGACCTCATTGTCAAGGCCGCGAAAGCAGAAAACGGCATCCTCGAAGAAGCCGCGCTCGACGCTCAAGAGAAGGCCGCGATACTCGGCATAGCCCGCAAGCGCGGCTCGGGCGACGCGGCCTTCCGCGCGGCCGAGCGCGAAAAAGTATGGTATCGCCTAACGCCCGATGCGGCGGCCGTCGCCGCCGAGCTCAAGGCCGAGGGTGTCACCGGCGACGAGCTTGGGACGGTCACCCCCGACATCCTCGAGTCGGGCAAGTGGAAGGAAGCGACCTTTCGCCCCTACAACATCAACGCCCCCGCCGCCAGGCTTATGCCAGGCAGGCGCAACGCCTACGTCGAGTTCGTCGAGTCCGTGAAGGACAAGCTCGTCTCCCTCGGCTTCGAGGAGTTCGACGGAGGCTTGGTCGAGACGGAGTTCTGGAACTCCGACGCTCTCTTCATGCCGCAGTTTCACTCCGCGCGTGACATTCACGACGTATACCACATCGCCTCGCCCCAGAAGGCTAAGTTCATCGAGGAGCCCTACCTCTCGCAGGTCGCGGCGGCCCACGAGAACGGCGGCGAGACGGGCAGCCGCGGCTGGGAGTATGGCTTCGACCGCGAGTTCACGAAGCGCCTGATCCTCCGCAGCCAGGGCACGGTGCTCTCCGCGCGCCAGATGCCCAAGGCCAAGGTGCCGGGCAAGTACTTCGGCGTTGCCCGCTGCTTCCGCTACGACCGCGTCGACGCGACGCACCTCTCGGACTTCTACCAGACCGAGGGCATCGTCCTCGGCGAAGAGGTCAATCTCCGCACCCTTCTCGGCTTCCTCGAGATGTTCGCGGTCGAGGTCGCGGGCGCCACCGACGTGAAGTACGTCCCCGGCTACTTCCCCTTCACCGAGCCCTCGGTCGAGGTGCACATCAAGCACCCCGTCCTTGGCTGGTTCGAGCTCGGCGGCTCGGGCATTTTCCGTCCCGAGGTCACCGAGTCCCTCGGCGTCCATGTGCCCGTTCTCGCATGGGGCCTCGGTATCGACCGCATGGCTCTCATGGCCCTCGGCCTCAACGACCTGCGGGAGCTCTTCACCCCTGACATTGAGAGCGTTCGGCTTCGCCGCGCTCAAGATCCGACTGCGGCGCGCGCGAAGAACATCTGAGGAGGCAACGAGAAATGCCCAAGATAGAAGTCAACGAAAATATGTTCTTTTCTCTTCTCGGTCGGCGTTACGACGCCCGGGGCCTCGAAGAGATGTTCCCCGGCGCCAAGGCCGAGCTCGATGAGTGGGAGGCGGATCAACACTGCCCCCAGGACGAGCGCGTCATCAAGGTCGAGCTCAACGACACCAATCGCCCCGACCTCTGGTCAACCGCCGGCCTCGCGCGCGCCCTGCGCGTCCGCGCTTCGGGCAAACCGGTCGACTACCTCTTCTTCTCCCGCGATGGCGAGGCCAAGGTAGCCAAACGCACGGTGGTCGTGGAGCCTTCCGTCAAGGAAGCGCGGCCCTACCTCGCCGGTTTTTTCGTCTCCGGCAAGGCGATAACCGAAGCCCAGCTCAAGGACATCATCCAGACCCAGGAGAAGCTCGCCTCGAACTTCGGTCGCAAGCGCCGTACGGTCTCCATGGGCGTCTACCGTACCGGCATCGTGCAGTGGCCCGTGCACTACTCGGGCGTCGATCCTGATTCCGTTCGCTTCGTTCCCCTTCAGGGCGAGCGGCCCATGACCCTCACCGAGATCAACAAGGAGACTCCGAAAGGCAAGGAGTACGGCGCCATCAACGCGCCCTTCAAGCTCCATCCCCTGCTCTCCGACTCGAAGGGCGCCGTCCTCTCCTACCCCCCGGTCATCAACTCGAATGACTTAGGCGCGGTCAAGGTCGGCGACACCGAGCTCTTCATCGAGCTCACCGGCACCAACATGGCCTCGGTCGCCCTCTCCGCCAATATCGTCGCCTGCGACTTCGCCGACTCCGGCTACACGATCGAACCCGTGCTCGTCGAGTATCCCTACGACACGCCCTTCGGTCGCTCGGTCACCTTTCCCTACTATTTCCAAAAGCCGGTGAGCGTCGAGATCGGCTACGCCTCGAAGCTCCTGGGCATCTCCCTGACAGTCGACGCGGTCCGCGAGGCGGCCGAGCGCATGGGCTCGGCTACCGACAGCCATGGCCAGTACGTGACGGTCTTCCCTCCCCCCTACCGCAACGACTTCCTCCATCCGGTCGACATCGTTGAGGACGTGATGATGGGCAAGGGCATGTCCGCCTTCTCCCCCGAGCGGCCGAAGGACTTCACGATCGGCCGCCTCTCCCCGATAGAGCTCCTCTCGCGAAGGGCCAAGAACATCCTCGCGGGCCTCGGCGCCCAGGAGATGGCCTACGGCTACCTGGGCTCCGGCAAGGACTTCATCGAGCGCATGGGCACCGACCCCGCCAAGGCGGTGCGTATCGAAAACCCCATGGCCGAGAGCTTCGAATACGTCCGCCCCTCGATCCTGCCCAGTCTCATGAACTCCGAGTCCGTCTCGAGCCGCGCTCCCTACCCGCACCGGATCTTTGAAGCGGGCAAGGTCGCCTTCATCGACCCCACCCAGAACTACGGGGTCTCGACCCGCCAGAGGCTAGCCTTCCTCCTCGCCCACGCATCGGCCGACTACAACGAGGCCGCGAGCTACGTCGCGACGCTTCTGTATTTTCTCGGCAAGGACTACGCCATCGCCGAGGCAGAGGATCCCCGCTTCATCGTGGGGCGTCAGGCGAGGATCATATACAAGGGAGAGCCCATTGGCATCTTCGGCGAAATCCATCCCCGCGTCCTCGAGGCCTGGAGCGTGGCCATGCCCTGCGCCGCCGCCGAGATCGACCTGGAATATCTTCTATAAACAGAACGAGGGAGGAACCTTTTCGGAAAGGTTTCTCTCAGCAACCTTCGAGCGCCTCTGCGACGTAGGGCGATAGGGCGAAGGCCGCCTTGTGCACATCGGCGTTGTAGTAGCGCGAGGGAAGGTCGCGTTTCGCCCATCGCGAGCCGTCGTAGTCCTTCACGGGGTCGTACTTCTTCGAGGCGAAGCCTATGAGCCGCGAACCTCCCTCGATAGCGGGCGAGTCGACGTGATAGAGTCTGTATAAGGGGAATAGCCGTTTGAGCTTTCCCGCCTGGCTTACGAGCTCGCGACGCTGGGAGGCGTAGTAGGCGCTGCCAGCAGGCGCGATCAGGATGCCGTCGCCCGACAGGAGTCTGAAGCAGTCGCAGTAGTAGCTTTGCCCCAAAGCCCCTTCGCCCGCGCTCCCCGACTGCACGATCGCCAGGTCGAAGCGGTCCTTGGACTCGCGCGCGAAGTCCTCCGCGTCCTCGTCCGCCACGCGGACGCGCGTGTCCGCGAGTGCCGCGGCCAGGTTGGGGAAGAACTTGCGCTGCGCGTCGAGGAGGACCTGATCGTTCTCGACGAGGACGATCCGCTCGATCTGGGGATAGCGCAGGAGCTCGAGCACAGTGCCCAAATCCCTGCCGCCAACGACCAGCACGGCCTTGATCCCCGGGTGCGCGTTGAGCGGCACATGGACGAGCATCTCGCGTTGGGCGAATCCCTCTCCCTCGGTTATGGCCAGGCAGCCTCCCACCGACAGGATTCGGCCGAAGTCTTCGGTCTCGAGGACGTCGACGCGGCCCGATTTGCCCTCGATCGAGAAGAGAGGACGCGTTACGCGAACGCTCCACTTCGTGTTCTGGCTTTCATCCCTCGTGTACCACAGGTCCACAGGCCGCCTCCGTTTCCCTCAGGGTAGGCTCGAGCTAGGGGGTTGTCAATATTCGCCCCGCGCTTATGCCCTCAACGCCTGAGCGCCTCTCGCCGATACTCGAGGGGATGGACACCGGAGCTACGATCCTTCTTGTCTCGCGCCTCACTACCGTGGCGGTAGCCGCCTTCCTCGCGATACTCCTATGGTCGAGGACAAGGGACCTCGCCTGGATGCTCATCGTCATCGGGACGATCGCGAGCTACGCCGACATCGTCTTCGACCTGCTCTCTCGTATAGGCTTGGTCGACGAGTCTCGGTACGCCCTCTTCAGCCTCCCCCTCGGGCGCATTGTCCTGTCGAATCTGCCCTATTTGTTCCTCTGTGCGGCCCTCCTCGTCATGATAAAGCGAAAGCGCATTCACTAATCATATCCTCAGCCTCAATCGAATCTCCCCGCCGTGCGCGTAGCGTAGGGGAGGCTTCGAGGATGAAGGTGCTCGCCCATGAGCCCTCGGGATTCGAGGGCCGTCTCGTCCATGTAGAGGTAGATATCCGCCATGGCATACCCGGCGTCGATCTCGTCGGTCTCGCCGCCGGCGCAGTCAAGGAGGCCCGTGAGCGAGTTCGGGCCGCGATCCGCAACTCCGGCTTCGAGTTCCCTCTCGACCGTGTGCTCATAAACCTAGCTCCAGCTGATTTGCCTAAGGAAGGCGCGGCCTACGACCTCCCTATGGCGCTCGCCCTCCTCGGCGCCTCCGGGGCCTTGCCTGATCCGGGCAGGCCCTTCCTCGCCTTGGGCGAGCTCTGGCTCGACGGGACGGTCCGTCCGGTCAGGGGAGTCCTTCCCGGTGTAGCTGCCGCCCTCGGCGCAGGTATCGACTTCTTCGTCGTCCCCGCGGATAACGCCGAGGAGGCCAAGGCCCTGCGTAAAGGCCATGTCTATCCCATCGGCCGCCTCGAGGACGCTTCCCTCCTTTTATGTGCGATGCGGGAAGGCGCCGAAGCTCCGCCTCCGATCGAAGCTCCCTGCATTGAGGGAGGGGATGGGCGTCTCTCTTTCCCTCGGGCCGAGGGGCTCGATGGATCTCCGATGGAGGAGGGCGACCTGGCCGAGCTCAAGGGCCAGCCTCGCCTGCGCCGCGCCCTCGAGATAGCCGCAGCGGGGGGGCATAATCTCTTCCTGTTCGGGCCTCCTGGCTCCGGTAAAACTATGGCCGCGCGGCGCTTCACCTCGCTTCTGCCGGACTTAGGCGAGGAGGCGGCCATCCAGGTAGCCTCGCTCTATTCGCTATCGGGGGCCTTCGGCTCGAGCGCGGTCCTCAGAAGGCGTCCTCCCTTTCGCGCCCCGCACCACTCCGCCTCCCTCGAAGGCATGATAGGCGGCGGGCGCAGGCTCCGTCCCGGCGAAATCAGTCTCGCGCATAAGGGCGTCCTCTTCCTCGATGAGGCGGCCGAGTTTCGTTCCGACATCCTTCAGTCCCTCCGTGAGCCTCTCGAGGAGGGTAGAGTCTCCCTCGTGCGGGCGGGATCAATGGCCCGCTTCCCCGCCCAGTTCCAGCTCGTCATGGCCGCCAATCCCTGCCCCTGCGGAAACCTCGGCCGTAAGGGAAAGGTTTGTCTCTGCTCGATACAGGATATTCAGCGCTATCGCCGTAAGCTCGGCGGGCCACTCTTGGACCGTATCGACATTCGAGTCGCCGTCGAGCCCACCTCCCCGGAAAGCCTCCTCGGCCCTCCAGGTGAAGACAGCGCCGCGATCCGCTCCCGTGTTGAAGCGGCGATACGCATCCAGTCCGAACGTTATGCGCTCGAAGACCCTCACTCGCTCGGCTTGCACGTAACATGCGAGCGTGATTCCGTATCATTGAACGCGCGCCTTAATCCCGGGATGGTCGAACGCTTTTGCCGCCTGGAATCAGGGGCGGGGCACGCCTTTCAGCATTCAGTCCAAAGGCTTTCACTCTCTTCGCGCGCTTGCCACTCCATATTAAAAGTCGCACGTACGATCGCCGACCTCGCAGAACGCGAGGACATCGGCGAAGAGCAGGTGCTCGAAGCGGTGCAACATAGGCGCTTCGGGGACGGCGATGAAATCTGGCCAGGGGATTAGTACGATTCGGCCGCTTTTGATTCACGTGTTGCTTGACAAATATTGGCTCATCTTGTATCACTTCCTTCGCCGTCAGGAACTGTCAGACGCGCGGGAAAAAGAAAAGGAGAAAAGATAGAAAATGTTGATCGGGTGCTTGACAGAGAAGGTGATACTGCGATATTTCTATTGAGCACCTTAACGACAAAGTGGTACGGATGCGACGCTTTGGAGTGATAATCAGCACAGTGGAAGGTAGAAGGGCAAGGCCCGGTTCGTGGAGAGAAAGCCACGGTACATCGGGGGATGCTGCACGTCGCCTAAAGCTATGTGCGGAATGTGCGGGAAGTTCTACTGTGTAGTAACGGACCGCAGCCA
>Ga0326727_10001856_pt1 | contig 75604 bp, 48 predicted proteins | sample MB2enrmetagenome_FD_207643 | JGI IMG/M metagenome (GOLD analysis project Ga0326727, IMG submission 207643) | Lab enriched peat soil microbial communities from McLean, Ithaca, NY, United States - MB29MY | ecosystem: Environmental > Terrestrial > Soil > Wetlands > Peat | place: USA: New York... | reverse complement strand
GGAAGTCGAAGGCGGCCTCGGCGTCTCCGCGGGCGCTCTGGAAGACGCCGCCGCGCTGGCGGGGCCACTCCTTGGTCTCCTTGAGGTGGAAGAGCAGGGCGAACCAGACGGCCAGATGGTAGTCGCGCAGGCCGCCGGGACAGTCCTTGAGGTTGGGTTCGAGGTGAAAGATGGTGTTGCCGAACTTGGCGTGGCGGGCGCGGGCAATCTCGCCCAGCTTCTGGGTGATGGTGTTCCACTCGCTCAGCACCAGGCCGGGGAGGACGGTCTGGTGGAGCTGCTGGTAGAGCGGGAACTGGCCGGCGAGGAAGCGGCGGTCGAGGGTGGCCAGGGTGAATTCGAGGTTGTCGGGGTCGAAGCGGCCGGCTTCCTTGACGGTGCGGGAGCAGGGGCTGGCGCGCAGGCCGATGTCCCACATGCCCTGGATGATGGCGCGGACGGCGTCTTTGGACTGCGCTTCGGTCTTGTCGTCGGCAAAGGCGAACAGCACATCGATGTCGGAGTAGGGGAAGAGATCCTTGCGTCCGTAGCCGCCCAGGGCGAGCAGCGACACGTTCAGCGCGGGCACGCCCGAGAAGACGCGGCGCCACATTTCAATCAGGATGCGGTCCACCACGGCGGAGCGGCGGCGGATCGCGGCCGTGCCGTCGCCGGTGCGCTCGCAGGTCTGGCGGACAAGCGCCATCTCCCGCGTATACTGCTCCCGAAGATCGTCAACCGCCAAAGCGACTGGATTCGTCATGGTTTTGTGCGTGGCCGCCGAAGCAAGAAAGGATTGTTAACAGCATAAGCGAAATTGGGGCGGATGGAGCAAGTTTCAAGGCCCCACACGGACGTGCAGGCGCCAACTCGACCATTTGGGGATCGAATACATCAGCCCCGGAGCAGGGAAGTACCGCCGCACCGGGGCGTTGTTTGGAATTGAAACCTGTGTTTGGCGGCCCTGAAGCCCGCCTCACAATGCGGCATGGAGAGCTACAGCGCCGTCTCGCCGCGTTCGTCGTTGCGGATGCGGATGGCTTCCGCGACCGGGCTGACGAAGATCTTGCCGTCACCGATGCGGCCGGTGCGGGCAGCGCCGATGATGGCCTGGATGGTCTTCTCCTTCTGATCGTCCTTGACGACCAGTTCAATCTTGACCTTGGGCAGAAGATCGACCGTGTATTCACGGCCGCGATAGAACTCGGTGTGGCCCTTCTGGCGGCCATGGCCGCGGGCTTCGAGAATGGTCATGCCTTCAATGCCCGCCTCGAGCAGGGCATCCTTCACTGCGTCCAGCTTCGAAGGCTGGAGAATCGCTTCGATCTTGATCATATGCAAAACGCCTCGCTTGACAGCGTAACAGGCGGGAGGGGCAGTTGCGCCACCCCCGCCGAAACTTTTGATAACCGCGGAACCGCCGGTTAGGTGTTGAAGTCGTAGCCTTCCTCGCCGTGCTGCGAGAGATCGAGGCCTTCAGATTCCTGCTCGGGCGAAACGCGCAGTCCCATCACCTTGTCGACCACAAACAGCAGCACCAGCGTGCCCACAATGGAGATGCTCCAGGCAATGGCGACGCCGGCGGACTGATTGATCATCTGGCCCCAATGGCCGTCGATGACGCCGGAGGGAAGCGGATTGCCGGCCGCGTCCTTGAAGACCGGGTTGATGATGCTGGCGGCGAAGACTCCGGTGAGCAGGGCGCCCACGGTTCCGCCGGCGCCATGCACGCCAAAGGCGTCCAGGGAGTCGTCATAACCGAAGAAGCTCTTGACGAGAAAGACCATCGAGAAGCAGACCACGCCGGCCACGAGGCCAATGATCAGGGCGCTCATGGGCTGGACAAAGCCGGATGCGGGGGTGATGGCGACCAGTCCGGCGACCGCGCCGGAGATGGCGCCCAGCGCGGTGGGCTTGCCGTTGTGAATCCACTCGGCAACGGCCCAGCCGATGGCGGCCGCCGCGGTGGCAAAGTGGGTGTTGACGAAGGCGCTGGTGGCCAGGGGGCTGGCAGCCAGCGCGCTGCCGGCGTTGAAGCCGAACCAGCCCACCCACAGCAGGCAAGCGCCGATGAAGCTGAGCACCAGCGAGTGGGGCTGCATCTTCGTGTGCGGGTACCCGGCGCGCTTGCCCAGATAGAGGCAGCAGACCAGCGCGGAGACGCCGCTGGTGATGTGAACCACGGTGCCGCCGGCGAAATCGAAGCTGGGGAAGCGGGCATGGATGTTGGAGGAGTTGAGCAATCCGCCCACGCCCCAGACCATGTGGGCCATGGGGCAGTAGACGAACAGCGACCAAAGCGACAGGAAGACCGCCATGGAGCTGAACTTCATGCGCTCCGCAAAGGCGCCGCTGATGAGCGCCGGGGTGATGATGGCGAACATGAGCTGATAGATCATCAGGGTCTGCTCGGGGATGGTGGGCGCGTAGTTGAGGTTGGGCGTGACGCCCACGCCGCGCAGGAAGAGGTTCTGGAAGCCGCCGACAAAAGCGTTTCCGGGGCCGAAGGCCAGCGAGTAGCCGACGATAGCCCAGAGAACCGTAATCAGGCACATCATGGCGAAGCTCTGCATCATGGTGCCCAGGATGTTCTTCCTGCGCACCAGTCCGCCGTAGAAGAGAGCCAGGCCGGGACCGGTCATCAGCAGGACCAGGGCGGCGGAGGTGAGCATCCAGGCGTTGTCGCCGGCGGACTGGGCGCTGGCGGTGGCGGCCTGCTGGTTGTTGATGGCCTGTTGGAGGGCGGCGATCTGCGCCTGCGTGGCCGGAGCCGACGCGGGCGGGGCTAAATCCGGGGCCACAGCCAGCGCCATGCCCGGAACTCCCAGCACGGCCAGCAGGAGCAGCAGTTTGATTCCACGACGACACATAGGTTTTCACTCCTCCAAAGTCATGCCATCGTTCGATGGCACGCGTGTGGCGGGATTCCGGCCGCCATTCCGGATGAACTCAAGGACTTAGCGCCAACAAGAAAAACCTGGATGGTCTCAGGCTGCCGCCGGAGCAGGACTCAACGCAGGCGCACTGGCGCGCAGGCGCCCATTCGCTGAGATGTGATATTTGTTCAATTCTTAAACGATTTTCGTAAGGATAAGATAAAGCCCTCTGGCATTTTCATCGTTTCTGCGCTATATGCTCCGTCCATCTCCGGGGGACAAACCCGTCTCATCAAGCGCGGCGGCGTCACAGCCTTCGAAAGGACTCATTGGAGCGCGAGGCCGGAACCTTGGTTCCGGCCCAAGCTCATTCGGCTTCAATCCACTCCACCAGTTCGCGGGCAATCTCGCCGGGCGTCATGTTCTTCACCACCCTGGTTGTCCGCTGCTGTTTGGGCAGGCTCGCGGAGTGGTAGCGCAGGCCGTTCGGGGCGAGGGTCGCGGGCTTGGCCCTTTGCAGCGCGGGCAGGATGGTGCGCATGTTATTCATGCCGATCTGCGGATTGTTGCGCGGCTCGGCAAGGTTGCCCGTGGCCCAGCCCAGCACGGCGGGCGGTCCCAGGCAGACCGAGACCTGGTGCTTGCCGCCCTCCACGCGCTCCAGCACCTCAAAGGAGCCGTCCTCGCGAAGGCCGATCTCGTCCACGCCCTGAAACTGGTCGGCGATGCCGAGCCGCTCGCCCACAAGCTGAAGCGTGACGCCAGCGCCGCGCGTGGCCGACTCCCAGCCGCCGAAGAGCAACAGCTTCGCGCGGTCGAGCCCGGGGATGGTGGCGATCGTTTCTGCCAGCACAGCCGCCGTCGAGTGGGCGTCGGGAAAGCCGCCGATGGGGCCGTCGATGGGCACCAGCTCGAAGCCAACCCTCTGGGCCACGGTCATCATCACCTGCTGGAGCTTGGCCTTGGGGCCGAGCGAGACCAGCCAGACCTTGCTGCCGGGGTTCCTGGCGGCCAGGTTCGCCGCCTCATAGAGGGCGCTCGCGGCCCAGGGATCGAGCACCGCCGGCAGGACCATCTCGTTTTTCAGCCCCGGCCCGGCGGCGGTGGTGATGGGCTCCAGGGTTTGCAAGGGATCGGGAGCGATGCCCGCGCAAACCACGATATGCAGAACATTTGCCATGTTTCTTCCTTTTTGATTGCTCGAAAACCCAACTCTTTTGTTGTCCTGCTTTGAAAGGGCACGGCTTTAGCCGTGCCAACAAATGCCAAATATGAATCCTGGGCTTTAGCCCGTAAGGGAATGCTTGCTCGCAAATTCTATGAGCAAGTCAAGGGAACATGATCCGGCATACCAAACTCCTTGGTTGAAGCGGAATGCGGAGATACCTGATTCTCCGCACCTTCTCACTATCTCCTTCTGAATCGCCTCGACCTCTGCATCTTCATCCACGATTTCTAGCCTTTCTGCAATCCTGCGCACCCATACATCAACAGGCTGTAGGCAAAATGCCGAATCGCCGTCCACAAAGTTCTCTAGACTAAACAAAGAGACAATATCCCGAAGGTAGAACGAAGCAACCTTTGGCCCGACCTGCACGATCCCGTTCACAGATTCTTGATGTTGCAACTCCCGATAGTGCTCCTGGACAAGTCCATTCTCAATCTTCTGGATGGAATAATTCACAATATTCCGGCATGGGTAAGAGTCAATGCGATTCAGTGCGCTGAGAATCATTTCTATGTCTCGCGCTTTGCCAACCATGCCCTTGCCGATTCTGTTCTTAAGCTGATCCTCTATAGGCCTCCAACCTTCCCGCCTAATTGTCTCATATCCCCTATCCCGGTCGCTGTTCCCAAAGAGCGGAAGGAGCATCTCCTTGGCCCGGAGATAAACCTTATCCGATAAGGAGTCACGTCTCCCCTGATAGCAGGCATGCCCTAGAAAGAAATCAAAGGCGTCCCACCAATTGTCTCTCAGATTGCGGCTTTCATGAAGTTTCAGTTCTTCCGCATAATATCTTTCAGCGCATTCGAGAGTAAAGTTCCAGAGATTCCTATTCATGTCCCTGTCCTTCCCCTAAATTCCTGTCTAAACACATTGGGCGAGGTAAACCTTCCCTCAGGGGCCAAGGCCCAAGCCTACTAATGCTTTGTTTGCGGCACGACTGAAGTCGTGCCCTGTTACAAAGCGCGAAACAAGAGCAACCGCAGGTCCTTCGACTCGCTTCGCTCGCTCAGGATGACAGAATGTTAGTTGTTTCAATACTCAACCTTCAATCAAAAAGCCGAAACGCGAATGATCGCCGGCGGCTGCATGGTCTCGTCAAAGTAACAGTTGACGGCGTCTTTGACCATGGCCCGCAACTCTTCGAGCGTCTCGCCCTGCGTATGAATTCCATACCCCAGGGCCGATGCAACGTAGCCGCCATCGGCTTCGTCCTCACGCACCTCGAAGATGATCTCCTTCATCGGGAAAGCTCCATTCTGTCAGTTCAATGCTACACCGGCAGCAGGTCCGCAGCAAGCAACGAAAGGCAATCGGCGCCGCTAACCTTCGCTGACTGTGAAAGCCTCAGTTTTCCGCCGAGTGCAGCCCGCCCGAGCCGGCGCGGAACTCGATGTTGGAGTAAACGCCATCGGGCGATTGGCCGCAGTTCCACAGGCATGCGCCGCAGTGAACGCACTTTTCGCGCTCAAAGGCGGGCATGCCGTTCTCGCCCAGTGTGATCGCCTGGCCGGAGCACATGGCGATGCAGGTCTTCTCCGTGCACCCGATGCACAGGCCCGCGTCGCGGAAGACCACGTGATCGGCGAATCCCGGCACGGCCTGCACCTTGCCGCCCATCAGCAGCGCGTCCTGGTGCGTGACCAGCAGCATGTCGTCGAAGGGAATCTCAGGCCAGCCGCGCGCCGAGAGCAGCGCATCATGCAGCGAGCGCCCATCGGCCAGGGCCAGCGCCACGGCAACTTTCAGCTTCAGGCCCTCGGGCGACCGAGCCGGGAAGGGGCGAATCTGCTCGTGCGCCGGGGGAATATGCGCGCTCAGCGAAAGCTGTCCGCCGGTCAGCCCGGCCAGAGCCATGCCGATCATGCCCTTCACCAGGCTGAATCCGCCGCGGCCTCCATGGAAGCCGTTGCGGGCGTTTTCCGCCTCATGCGCGCCGCGGTCCACCCAGCTGGCGCGGCGGCGGGCTTCATAAGTCGCGGCAAGGTTCTCCCGCGTAAAGGGCTTGCCGGCGCGAAGCAACTCAATCACCGCCTCGCCCAGCTGCACGCCTGTCGCCCAGGCTTCGTCCACGCCCGAGCCGGTGAGCATGTTGGTCGAGCCGGAGCCTTCGCCGATGCGCGCAAAGCCGTCGCCGCAGAGATACGGCTCGCCGTGCATGCCGCTCTCTTCCAGCGACTTCGCGCCCCACGACCGCAGCGTTCCCGCTTTCAGATAGCGCCACAGCGCCGGGTGCTGAATGTAGTGCTGCAAATAACGGTAGGCGGTGCGCGAAGGGTCGCTCATCCACGAGGGAACGAAGATGCCCACCGAGGCCAGCCGCTCCGGATGCACATAGAGGAAGCCGAAGATCTCCGGCTCCGGGAATCCAAAGGTGTGCCAGACGGTTCCCGGCGCAAGCGGAGAGTCCTCGGGCAGCTCGATGACGAACTTCATGCCCAGCGCCCGCTCGCGGCGCGCATTTCCTTCGGGCAGGCCGAGCTGCTCATCGAGCGCCTGGCCCACCGCGCCCACCGGACCGTCGCCCACCACCGTCAGTTGCGCGCGCACATCCATTCCCGCCATGAATCCTTCGGCGGGCGCGCCGGACTTATCCACGCCCTGATCGGCCAGCCTGAGTCCTTGCACTCTTCTGTCCGAGATCAGCGGCCCCGCTACCGGGCTACCCGGCCAGATCTGCACCAGTCCGGTAGCCATCAGCTGCGCGCCCACCCACTGGTTGAACTGGCCGATGGAGAGCACGAGGCCGCCGTGCTTATGCAGGAAGCCGGGCGTCCAGGGCAGCTCGAAGGCAGAATCGCGGAGGCCGAACAGCGGACCCAGGCCGCGCAGCGCCGCATCCGCCGCGCGCAGGGTGAGCGAGCGCCGGCTAGCGCCGATGGGGTCGAGCAGATAGAAGACGCGCTCCTGCCTGACCTCGGCGGCCAGCGGAATCTCGGCCGGATTGAGCTGCGGAAAGCTGGCGCGGATGCCCTGGGCGCGTGTGACCACGCCGCTCACGCCCGCCGCCAGATCGTCGGCGCGCTCGTAGCAGAGCACCTGCAAAGGCATCCCTTCGGCGACTTTGCTCTGAAAGGCCGGATCTTCCGGATGCGCGCTCCACTCCCGGGTGAGCGTGGTCAGAAAGCCGCCCATCGCGGGACCGAAGCCGGCGCAGGCGATATCAACCTCCATCGACTGGCGGTCGAGTTCGACGGTCTCTACGGGTTGTAGTTCTGCGCTTATGCGGGCCTCCGGATTCGTTTGGCTTTACAGGCACTTGTTCACGGGTTAATTGCCATACATCGAACTAGTAGCGGAGGCCTCGATTGCTTCACTGAGAATTGAAAACAGATTGTCGGACAAATGCTCGTAATCCGCCTGTTCTTGACCTTTGAAACTCATATCGTTCCAGGAACCCATGCCACCAAAGACCCAAGCGCTCATCGCTGCTTTTAGCAAAGATTCCGCATTATCGGTCAGCGTTCCAACTGGATAGAGATCCTTGTGATAGCCGATGTCGACGCGGTGGTCGTCAAGGGCTATCAGTGCATTGGCAAACGAGGAACTGAAGTCGAAGTGTCGAGATTTGTGCGCATCTGAAAAAACCAGAATATCCTTCAGCGTTTGTTGGAGGCATGTCTTGATTTCTTTCAAACTCTGAAGATTGCGTGATTCTGTTCTTGCTGTTAAGACTAGGCCATATGAGACCCTCCAGCATTTTCTATCAGGTGCATTCTTATTTCCAACCGCCCACCGGCTTGCCCAGAATTCGCTCGTCCCATTCTTAAGCATCACTTCGATGTTCCAGATTCTTCCCCCGCCGACGAAACCGGAAGACATTCGATCGGAGATTCGCGGATCATTCCGCCCCTGCTGCATGAGCCGCATTCCAGATACGCCACGTTTTCGTATATCCGCAAACCATTCATCCGGCGAACTGAATGCCACCGTCTCTTGCACAGAGCCGCCGGCCGATTTCGCTAGTGACAAGAATTCCACTGATTCGCAAAACTGGCAGGTTGAATTATCGGGAAGGAAGCGGGGCACAGAAAAGCCGTGGATAACGGCATTTCCATAGCAAGTGAGGGCGACAATTTGCGCTAATGGGGTCTGCATGCTTCTTTCAATCCGATCACGTTCGAAAACGCGGCTTGGGTGGGGCACCCAGGTTGTAGTAGCACATCCAAGCTGACAACTGACCACTGATCACTGACAACTGTCTTCATGCCGGGTAATCCAGCGCCTCGGGAATCATGACCTTGCCCACCGTCTCCGCGGCGCGGTCCTTGGCCAGGCGGCAGCCGCTCAGGCAGGTGGTCAACTTACTTTGCAGCCGCAGAAACTCGCTGGAACCGGCGCAGCCCGCGCAGGGGCCGGCCTTCTGCGGGTGGCTTCCGTCCGCGGCCAGCACATCCACGGCAAAGGCCGAGATGCCGGGCATGGTCTCCTCGTACTCATCCAGTTCCGCGGCCAGGAAGCAGTTGCGGTGCTCTTCTTCCTCCCAGGCCGGATGGCGGTTGTAGCCGAAGACCAGCTCGCCGCAGATGCGCGAGACCTCGCCCGCAACCGCCGCCGCCTGCGTGTGGCACAGATCGCTGAGAAACTGGACGGTGCCTTCCAGGCCCTCGGCCGCGACTGGATCGCCGGGGCCGCAGGCTTCGAGTTCCAGCACATCCAGAATCTGCGCGCGCGAAGCCACCAGCCAGCACAGCGCATCGGCCAGCGCAAAGGTCACGCCCTGGCGCTGCCCGTGATAGAGCTTGTTGCCGCTGGGATCGGTCGAGCGCTGCAAGTAGTTCATTGTCCACAACCACAAAGTCATCGCCGAGGCCAGCGTGCAGGCGCCGGTGCCCGGCCGCTCACTGGCGATGCCCCGCATCTCCCTGATCCACGCGCGGAACTGGGCCAGGAAGACCTCGCTGGTCATGGTCACCGTCAACTGCCGCCGCTGCACCGCTTCCGGTCCCTCGTAGGTGGCTTCCAGTTGCGCGTCCATCCATTTGTTGGCCAGGAAACCGGGGCAGTCCTCGGTGATGCCGTAACCGCCCATCAGGCTCACGGCCTCGCGCAGCATGTTGGCGCCGTGGCCTGTGTTCCACAGCTTGGTCGCCGGGCAGATCACGTTGGCCTCGGCGTCCAGGATCATAAACTCAACCAGCGGATCGGCCTCCAGTTCGGCCTGGCGCGGGTCGTTCGGCCTGAGCGTGAGCAGCTCGATGGCCCGCTGCTCGCTTTCCTTCAGGGCTCGAAGCTCCGCCCGCCCGCCCTGAACGCCGCGCTCTTTAAGAAGCGCCGTCTTCAGCTTCTCCAGCGGGTCGAGCCTGTCGAAGAGTCGCGCGGCGGCAAAGCCGAGCGAGGTTGCAGCCTCGCCCGTGGCCCACACGTCCACCAGGCGATGGAGCGCGTCCTCGCGCTGCTGAATTCCCTGCTCATAGCGAATCGAGCCGGGCTTCGAGCCCTCGGCCCCGCGGAAGCGCTGCCGCTGGTAGCGGATGACCGGCTCGATGGCCGAGAGCAGTTTGGCCGCCGTCATCAGTCCCACCGGCACGCGCGTGCGGCGGAAGACCGCGTCGATGATCTCGCCATGGTTGTAGTTGGGCACGATCACGCCGTCCTTCACCGTGTATCCGCCCACGATGCGGCTGGCCGGAACCTTGAGGCTGAAGATGGGATCGCCGGTTGAGGAAAGCTGATGAACGAGCTTCCTGGTCGGGGTTCCGCGGTCGAACGCGCCTTCGTCGCCGTCTTCCACAATCACCACGCAACTGCCCTTGATGCGCGGATCGCAAGAGTTGACCGCGGCGGTGACGAAGTTGGCGAAGGCGATGTTGGTGATGAACCGGCCGCGCTTGTCCACCTGCAGCCAGGGTTCCTCGCCGTTCTTCCACTCGGCTACGCCGACCTTGCCGCTTAACATGCCGGTATCCACGCCCACATACGGAATGGGTTCGGTCAGGGCGAATGCGCCGCGCCAGGGCTTGCGGTCCTCTCCATGCTGCGGCGGAGCGGCCAGGGTTTTGTAGCGGGTGACCTGCTCCTGGGTGCCGCGCTCGTGAATGGGAGACAGGGCCAGAAAGCTGGCCAGACTGGCCGTGGCCGCGCCGCCGTCAACCCAGGCCAGCTCAAAGGCGGCCAACCCTAGCGCCAGGTTCTTGGGGCCGGAGATGAACCCGCCCTCCTCCGGTTCCATGAAGACCGCGGTAATGCCGGCGCGATCGAAGGCCTCCAGCATCTCGCCCTTTCCGGGCGTCCACTCGTGCGTGTTGCGCTCTCCGGCGGCCACCAGGCGCGCCACGGTTCCTCGCGCCACGCCGCGCGCCGATTGAACGAGCATCTGCAGATCGAAGCGGTCGGCGAACCGCCATTGAATCTGGCGCACCGCATCCCCAGGGAGGGTGAGCATGGTCTTCGTCTCCGTCAGCGCAACTGTGGCCATCGATTCTGTCCTTTGGCAGCGGTCATATTGTGCTTGAACCGGCTCGTTGCGGCATGTGACCCGCGTCACCTGGACGCGCCGGCTGCCCAAGCCGGCCAAATCGGAAGAGGAACGGATCGTTTCTCAGGATGCGGCGGAGGGCTCGCCTCGAATGCCGGGGCTGTCCCTCCGTCCTGTGATCGCCATCACTTTCCGCGGCGAAGCAAACCCTATATGACAGGTACTTAACCGGGAAAACCCCAGGGAAGGGCAAAGGAGTAAAGCCATGATTCAAGCAGTGAGAACGGCGGCAGCGATTCTGCTGGCCGCTTCGATTGCGGGTCCAGCCTTCGCGCAGGCGCCTGGAGCCGATACCTACAAGGCCAAGTGCGCCATGTGCCACGGCGCCGACGGGCTGGCGGCCACGCCGATGGCCAAGAACCTGAAGATCCTCTCCTTCAAGGATGCTGCCATGGTCAAGGCGCCTGAAGCCCAGTTCATCGCCTCCACCACGAACGGCAAAGGCAAGATGCCCGCCTACAAGGGCAAGCTGACCGATGCCCAGATCAAGGATGTGATCTCGTATATTCGCACCTTGCAGAAGTAGGCGGCGCGTAAGCAATGCCCTGACCGTGCGGCGTGGACCGGGGAAACGACTCTCTGCCGCGCCTGGAAGCGGCCGGGGCGACCAGAAGCAGCAAGTCCGACCGGAGCTAAGATGAAGACCTGTTCCACCATCGCGCTGACTTTGGCTGCCTCCGCTCTTCTGCTTCTGGCGGTTCCTCGCGCCGTCCGCGCGCAAGCGGACTGCCTGGCCTGCCATGCGGACGCGAGCTTGCAGGATGCGTCGGGGCACGGTGTCGGCGTGGATGCGCCGAAATTTCATTCGAGCATTCACGGCAGTCTGCAATGCGGCGATTGCCACACCGCCATCAAGGAGTATCCCCATCCCGACAAGGTGACTCCGGTCGAGTGCGAAACCTGTCACACCGATGAGGCGGCCGGTCTCGTCGGCAGCGTCCACGCCTCTCGCGCCGAGCATCCCTGCACCAGTTGCCACGGCGATGCCCATTCCATCTTTCCCAAAACCGATCCCAAGTCCGCGGTCTATCCGCTCAACGTTCCGCGCACCTGCGGCGCCTGTCACGGCAACGCCTCGATGGCCGAGAAGCATGGCCTGAACAACGTCTATCCGCTCTATCTGGACTCCATCCACGGCTTTGCCCTCAGCAAGGAAGGTCTGCTGGTGGCGGCCAATTGCCAGAGCTGTCATGGATCGCATCACATTCTGAGCCACACGGATCCGCGGAGTCCCACTTACAAGGCCAATGTTCCCAAGACCTGCGGAAACTGCCACGCGGGAATTACCGCGGATTACATGGGCGGCGTTCATGGAAAGGCCATTGCGGCCGGGAAACTGGACGCGCCGGTGTGTTCGGACTGCCACACGGCTCACGCCATCGAGCAGCCCACGGCATCGGCCTTTCGCATGCAGTCCACGCCCATCTGCGGCAACTGCCACAAAGACAAGTTCAGCACTTACCGGGATACGTTCCACTCCCAGTTGGGTTCGCTCGGCGGCTACGTGGAGACGGCGCGCTGCTGGGACTGCCACAAGGCGCATGAGATCCTGCCCGCATCCGATCCCCGCTCGCCCGTCAACAAGGCGAACCTGGTTACCACCTGCGGCCGCTGTCATGCCGGCGCCAACCTCAGCTTCGTTCAGTATCAGCCCCATGCCAACGCGCGCAATCGCAAGCTGAATCCGGCCCTCTACTTCATCCGCCTGTTCATGAATCTGCTGCTGATCGGTGTGCTTACCTTCTTCATGATCCATACCGTGCTGTGGCTGATCCGCTCGCATTACATTCAGATCAAAACAAGATCGGCGAATGGAGGCAAGAATGGCTGATTCGGAGCAAGCGGCAGAAGAAGTCATGGAGCAAGGCGGCTCGAAAGAGCGGTATTTCGTGCGTTTCACGCGCGCCCAGAGATACCTTCATGCCGTCCTGTTCACCACCTTTCTGGGGCTGGCGGCGACGGGCCTGCCGATGCGCTTCAGCCAGAGCGCCTGGGCGCGCCTCTTCGCCCGCGGCGTGGGCGGATTCGGCGCCATCATCTTCTTCCATAAGCTCTTCGCCGTGGTCCTCACCGTAGGCTTTCTGATCCACTTGAAAGGCATCTTCCAACGCGGAGTGGTCGATCGCGAGAAGGGAATCTTCTGGGGACCTACCTCCATGGTGGGCAACTGGAAGGATGTCAAGGACCTCCTGGGGCACCTTCGCTGGATGGTGGGCCTGGGGCCCAAGCCGCAGTTCGAGCGCTACGCCTACTGGGAGAAGTTCGATTACTGGGCGGTCTTCTGGGGCATGATCGTCATCGGCTTCTCAGGCTACGCCATGTGGTTTGCTCCGTTCTTCGCCCGATTCCTGCCCGGCTGGGCGCTGAACGCCGTACTCGTGATTCACAGTGAGGAAGCCCTGCTCGCCATTCTGTTCATCTTCTCCATCCACTTCGTGAACACTCATCTGCGCCCCGAGAGTTTTCCCATGGATATGGTGATCTTCACCGGCGTGGAGAGCGAGGAGGAGTTCAAGACCAAGCGCCCGGAAGAGTATCGGCGCCTGGCCGCGGAGGGGAAGCTGGAGGCCAGAATCTCGCATGCTCCCGCGCTGTGGCTGATGAACTTCTCCAGGGCGGTTGGGGCTCTCGCCATTCTGATCGGACTGACCTTGCTGGTGCTGACGCTGAGCGCGTACTTCGGATCCTGAGCGCGATTCCATCCGCTATAGGAAGCCGGTCCTGCCTGGGCCGCTGACTGAAACCGCTCCAGTTCTTCCAAGTACCTTGGCGCGAATTCAAACCGGGAAGCCGGGTTGGATCGGAAGATGCCTCCGATAAGCCAACCATGGCTTCATTTCCAGTCTCCGATCGCGGCGCGCCGAACCCCGCGGCCAAGCCAGCCGAACGCCGTGCTCAGCGGCGCTTGTTTTGGCCGGGAACGGCCGTGATCCGGATTCTGCCTTACGGACCGGATGTCCTTGGCGTCCTGCTCGACTTAAGCGAATCGGGATGCGGGGTCGAAATCGGCATCGCCATTCCGGCTCAGGTCGGCGCTCGGGTCGCGGTGGAACTCCATGTGCGCGGCGTGACCCTCGAACGGGCGGGCGTCATCCGCTACATCGATGTGATCCGGCGCATCGAGCGCGAGACCAGGGCGGGCATCGAGTTCATTGAGCCGGGCAGCCGCAGGGCCGCGTTGCTCAATCACTCGGTAAAGGGAGTGCTGCGGCAGATCGATAGCGACCGCGCGGCGGGCCGTTGAGGCGAGCGGCGAAGGCAGAGCCGGATAAGCCCAGGCAGCCCTGGCCGTCAGAAGATTGCCGTCGCCACGCGATTGACCAGGAAGGCCGAGCCGTAGGCCAGCGCCAGCATGTAAAGGAACTGCACCGCCGGCCACTTCCAACTGTTGGTCTCGCGGCGCACCACGGCCATCGTCGAGGTGCACTGCATGGCGAAGGCGAAGAAGATCATCAGCGCCAGCGCGCCGCCTAGGGTCATGTCGTGGTGCAGTGCGGTTTGCAGGTGCATCGTCTGTGTGGCGGGATCGGCGCCATAGAGGGTGCCCATGGTGCTCACCATCACCTCGCGAGCCAGCACGCTGGAGAGCAGCCCGATGCCGATCTTCCAGTTGAAGCCCAGCGGCGCAATGGCCGGCTCGATGAAGTGGCCCAGGCGGCCAATCAGGCTGTCGGCCAGTTCCGGCGCTGAAAGAGCGCCCCCCGGAGCCTGTATCACCGGCAGGTGAGCCAGCACCCAGAGCGCCAGCGTGACCGAGAGGATGATCGTGCCGGCCTGGCGCAGGAAGACGCGCGCGCGGTCCATCAGCCGCAGCGCCAGGGATCGCAGCGTGGGCATGCGGTACTGCGGCAGCTCCAGAATGAACGGCGTCTCGCTGGACTTGAGGATCGAGCTTTTCAGCAGCCACGCGGTGAGCATCGCCCCCACAAAACCGGCCACGTAAAGCCCCAGCATCGTCAGCGTGCGCAGGCCCAGAAAGCCGTGCAGATAAGCGATGTTGGGAATGAAGGCGGCAATGAGCAGCATGTAAACCGGCAGCCGCGCCGAGCAGGTCATGAAGGGTGTAACCAGGATTGTGGCCAGGCGGTCTCGTCTATTCTCGATGGTGCGCGTGGCCATGATCGCCGGAACCGCGCAAGCGTAAGCCGATAGCAGCGGAATGAAGGCCTTGCCGTTCAATCCGATGGAGCGCATCACGCGATCGGCGATCAGCGCCGCCCTGGACAGGTAGCCCGAGTCTTCCAAAATCCCAATAAAGAGAAACAGGAGCAGGATCTGGGGCAGAAAGACCAGCACCGACGAGATGCCCTTCCATGCGCCGTCCAGCACCAGCGACTGGATCCATCCGGTGGGCAGCAGCGGTCGCGCCAGGCCGCCGATGCGGGCCAGAATGTCGCCAAAGCCGTCGGAAAGCGGCTGGCCGATGGAGAAGACCACCTCGAAAACGCCCACCACCACCACCAGGAACAATAGCGGCCCCCAGACGCGGTGCAGGAGCACGTTGTCGATCCTGCGCGTGCCCTCGACCGATAGCGGCGCCTGATAGCCCGTGCGGCGGCTGATCTGCGCGGCCCAGCTGTGAGCGCTGGCGGCGTTGCCCACCACCGGCAGCGCCAGCGGTTTGGCGGCCACGCGCTCGGTCTGCTGGTGCAGGAAGAGCGGAACGGCATCCAGGCCGGTTCCACGCACGGCGCTGATCTGGGCCACCGGCGCGCCCAGCTCGCGAGCCAGCTTGAGCGAGTCGATCTGGCCGCCGCGAGCCTCCATCAGGTCGCTCATGTTGAGCAGGACCAAAGTGGGCAGCCCAACGGCGAGCACCGGCGCGGCCAGCATCAACTGCCGCTTGAGGTGCAGGGAATCCAGAACCAGCAGCACCGCGTCGGGCTTGGGCGTGCCCGGCATCCTGCCGCGCAGCACTTCGACCGCGACGCGCGCGTCCTCGGAATAGGGCGTGAGCGAGTAGACGCCCGGCAGGTCGATCAGCGTCAGGTCTGGGCGGCCCACGCCGGCCATCAAGCCCATGCGCTGCTCCACGGTGACGCCAGGATAGTTGGCAACCTTCTGCCGCAGGCCGGTCAAGCGGTTGAAGAGAGTGGATTTGCCGGAGTTCGGCGGGCCAATCACCACTACCGTCTTGAGTGCCCCGGCTGACGGCGGCGCGGCGCGCGGCTTGAAGGCCGGAGGTTCGCAGCAGGCACTCATCGAGCCGCCTCGGTCAGCTCCAGAATCTCGGACCTGCCTTCATGCTTGCCTTCAAAATCGGAGTCTGTGGGCGTTTCCGCGCCTTCCGCGACCGGCGTCCGCATCCGCATGGCCTCCGCGGTTTCGTGGCGCAGGGCAATCTCCATGCCGTCCACGCCGTAAACGGTGGGGTCGCCGGCCGGCGCGCGGCGCAGAACCGTCACCAGCGCATCGGGCACAAAGCCCATGTGCATCAAGTGGTTCTGCACGGATTCAGGCAAATCGAGGGCCACCAGAACCCCGCTCTCGCCCACTTTCAACTCGCTCAGCACGCTCAATCGCCGGACTCCCATGGGCCGCCCAATCGCCGGCAGCCTGAAACTACGACCGTTATGGTCGTAATTCAGTATACGGCCATTGGCCGCCAAACCGCAACCGGCGCTTTCATCCCATTCCGCTCGACGCGTGCGCATGGCTCGACCTCCGGACGGCGCACGGCTGGGAACCGCTCGCAATCTCCCCAGCTCACTCCCCGGCCGATCTCTCTGCCTCTCCTATCGGTGCGATGGACCATTTCTATCAGCCGAGGCCCTTGCAAACTCCATTGAAGATGCTCGCCGCCGCGAGTGTCAGGGCACGACCGGGTACCCTCTGGGTGTCGTGCCGAAAGAGCGACACAATCAGGTAGGGCCTTAGCCCCTGCGGTTTTGTTTTCAGTGATTTGCAATTCCGCAGCGGCTGAAGCCAGGATCTAAAATCAGCCATTTGCGGCACGACTGAAGTCGTGCCCTGACGCAACCTGTAGCCTGAAGGCAATTCTGCAAGAGGCTCAGTCGAAGAAGGCTTCAGAAAGTGATCCAAATCACTTCGGTCGCGCCGCGGACACGTTGCGAAGAGAGAAAAAGAATGGTACAACGGGTTCATGCGCATGGAGGAGTTCCGCGCATCCATGACCCGCGAAGAGCCGCCGGAGGGGCTGCCGGCGCCCCTGGCCGCGCTGTGGTGCGACGCGAAGGGCGATTGGGCGCGCGCGCATTCCCTGGTGGACGAGCTGGAAACTGCCGATGGCATGGCGGTTCACGCCTATCTGCACCGCAAAGAGGGCCAGGCATCGAACGCCGACTACTGGTACAGCCGCTCCGGGCGCAGATTCCACCGGTCCGCGCTCGAAGCCGAGTGGGAGGCGCTCGCGGAGGGGTTGCTGGCGGAGGCCGGCAAGACCCCAACGGAGGGCTGAAAGCTCATTTCTCTCTGCTTGCCGGACCTGGACCCTGCGCCCAATCTGTCGATTCTGCTTCGGTCACTCTCATCGCAAATTCCGCGACGCCCAGCCTTGGTCAGGCAACCTCCGCTGCCCGGTGACCGGCAGGCGGCAGTGGCGGTAGATCGAGAAGGTCGCCCAAAGCCTGGTAGCGCCCGCCATAGAAAACCAGGGCGTATTGGCGAATCCAGGTCGCGATAGGACCGCCAAGGCTGAAGGCCACGAGCAGGCCGATGCCCACGCCGACGATTCCGAACAAAACCTCGCAGGCGACCCGGATGACTGCGCCCACGCCGGTCGCGTCCGCGAGCACGGCGTGGAATCCAATGCCTGCCAGCGCCAGCGTCCCGAACAAGATCAGCATCGGAATGGCCAGAACAAGGAACAGGGCGATCCCGGCAAGAATCGGGAGGATCAAACGCAGCAGCAGATAGACGAAGAACTTCCCCATTTCCGCTTCGATGCGGGAGCGAGCGGCAGCCCATGCCTCCTCCACCGAAGCGTCGTCGAGCGCCACATGCGGGAGCATGAAGTCGCGCAGCATCACGTCCACAAACCAGAACATCAGGCAGAGCAACAGAACAGCCGGAATGAAGGCGAGGAGAAGAACGAGCAAACCGGCTGGATCGAGCTGGCTGCCGGCTTGCGAGGCGCGATAGAGGTCGAAGAACCTGAAGCCGAAGGGGAGCATCACCGCCGCGGCAATGCACAGCAGGAGGAGCCAGATCAGCAAGCTCGTCTTGAAGAAGCGCCAAGCCTGCGCGCGATAGAGTCTCCATCCCGGCCGAATCTCCCTGATCTGGTGAACCAGGCAGTGGAAGAAGGCGAAGCGGAGCCGGGTGACGAGGTAGTAGACGAAGATGCCGATGGCAAGGCAGGCCAGGACGGCAAACGCGATGAGAGTTATCAACTCATTGCACAGGTGGAAAGGCGCGCCCCCGCCGCCGCCGGGCCAGGAAGACCGTTGATGCGAGGAACTGAGATTGGCCGAAAATCCCTCGGTGATGCACGCCACCGCCGCCAGTTTCAGATAGGTGCCCCACTCGAAGGGGCGAAAGAGCAAGCGGTAGGTGCGGTCGATGGCGGGGGAGATGGCTTGGGATGCGGAAAGGACTTTCATGGGGCATTCTCCAATTCGGCTGAGTGTAGCGCAAAGCTGAATGGGCTACAAGGAGCCGCTGACCCAGGGGACTCATCCTGGCATTCCCGCGAGGATGAGAACCGCGGTTCGTTCCAGGATTCTGCCGAGAGATACGCAGCGGCCGCTGTTTTGTTCCATCATTCCGAGCCGCGAGACGGCACTCGCGCCCACCAGGCATCGAAGGCTGCCAATGCCCGCTCGCACACCAAGCGGTGGCGTTCCTTCTTGTCGCGAATCCTTTTGCGCAGCTCTTCTTCGAGCGGCTCCAGCAGGTCGAAGGTAATGTTGGCGGGCTGGAAATTCTTGGGATCGGCGTGAGTGATGTAGTGGACCAGCGAGCCGAGGGCGCAGGCTCGTGGCGCGGGCGCGAGTTCCTGGCCGCGGGCCAGCGCGGCCGCATAGAGGCCCGCCAGCAGGCCGGTGGCGATGGATTCCGTGTAGCCCTCGACGCCGGAGAGCTGGCCCGCGAACATCAGCCAAGGAGCCTTCTTGAGCCGCAGCGTCTCGTCCAGCAGCAGCGGCGCCTGGATATAGGTGTTGCGATGGATCTGCCCGTAGCGCAGGAAGCGCGCGTTCTCCAGGCCGGGAATCAGGCGCAGCACGCGGGCCTGCTCCGCGAATTTGAGGTGATTCTGGAAGCCCACCAGATTGTAGCTATCGGCGCGCAGGTTCTCCTTGCGCAGTTGCACCACGGCCCAGGGAATCTTGCCGGTGCGCGGATCGCGCAGACCCACCGGCTTCATGGGGCCGAAGCGAAGGGTATCGCGGCCTCGCCGGGCCAGCACCTCGATGGGCAGGCAGCCTTCAAAGTACCGGGGTCCCCCTGCGCCCGCATCTGGCGCATGGGGTGGAAAGTACCGGGGTTCCCATGCGCCCGCATCTGGCGCATGGGGTGGAAAGTACTCAAGCTTCTCCCATTCTCTTTGCTCGGCCGGCTCGGCGCCGAGCAGCGCATCCAGAAAGCGGTCGTACTCCTCGCGGCTCATGGGGCAGTTGATATAGTCGGCGTCGCCCTTGTCCCAGCGGGCGGCCATGTAGACGCGTTCCATATCGATGGAATCGGCATCGACGATGGGTGAGATGGAGTCGTAGAAGGCCAGGTGGCCGGCGCCGGTAATGCGCTCGATCTCGGCGCTCAGCGCGTCGGAGGTAAGCGGACCGGTGGCCAGCACCGTGCACTTCGTGCCGTTCTCGTTTTGGAGGAGAGGAGTGCCGAGACTGGTGACTTCCTCGCGGAAGACCCGAATGAGCGGCTGGTCGGCAATCGCTTCGGCGATCCGGCGGGAGAACTCGACGCGATCCACGGCCAGCGCGTGGCCGGCGGGGACGGCGGTCTGGCCGGCAATCTTCATCAGCGCCGAACCGGCCCGGCGCATCTCCTGCTTGAGCAGCCAGGGCGCCGTATTCTCGGACTCGCTCTTGAGCGAATTGGAGCAGACCAGCTCTCCGAACTCGATCGTCCGGTGGGCCGGGGTCAGGCGCGGCTTGCCGTTCACCAGGGTCCGCATCTCGTAGAGGTCTACCGCGCAGCCCAGACGCGCGGCGGTCAAGGCTGCCTCCGGGCCGGCCAGTCCGCCGCCGATTACGCGAATCCTCACTGCGCGGCCTCCGCTTGTTCATCCGTCGATTGAGATTCGCGGTCTCCCGCCCTTTCGTCCGCCGCGGCGGACGAAAGGACGGGGCACCCGGCAACCCCGGCCAGCCACCCCTGCGATGACGTGGGTGCCGGGGAACCCTCCAGGGTCGGGGCATCGCAGGGGACCCCGGCGAGCCGCGCAAGCGCCTCTCCCGACACGCGCACATTGCGCCACTCGTCCAGAAACTCGGCTCCCATGGCTCGATAGAAGTCGATCGCCGGCGTGTTCCAGTCCAGCACCTCCCACTGCAAGCGCGGGCAGTTCTTCTCCAGGGCGATGGCCGCAACCTGCTGGAGCAGCGCCTTGCCGATTCCGAGGCCGCGGAACTCCGGCTGAACAAAGATATCTTCGAGGTAGAGCCCAGGACGGCCCAACCAAGTGGAATAGTTGAAGAAATACAGCGCAAAGCCGGCCGGCCGATCGTCATACTCGGCTATCAGACAGAAAAAGAAAGGGTTCAGCCCAAAGCCGTCGCGAAGCAGGTCCGCCTCTGTGGCGGTCGCCGCGCCGGGCGCCCGCTCGTAGGCGGCCAGCGCCCGGATGAAGGTGAGAATCCGCGCTGCATCCGCGGAAGTCGCCGGACGGATCGTGGTTGCCATAAGCCCATTCTAGAGTGTGATACAGGCCACAAACGGCCGCCTTCCGTGGCACTACGATGGTGAGGTGAGCACGGCGGCGCAAACCGGCGTGGGATCTCCGGCGGCGGGCCTGGCGTTTCCGGCGGGGCTCAACGGGCCATTCGATTCGGCTTGAAAGCAAGGCCTTCAGGCAGGTCGGGCGCGGGATTTGCCGCGCCTCCCGTCATGAGCCCTTGTATTGAACAGTCGAATGGATTTAACTTGAGTATCGTCCACCGGAGTATTCCGAGAGCTTGGCTTTGCGCTGCGGCGCCTTGTATCGGTAGCCGGATATCCGTTGTTGGAGAAGTCTTTTGAGCCCGCGGGCAGCCACGATCCCGCCGCTCCCAAGGAGAAGAATATGAGACGCACGATTTCACTTTGGCTGGGCTTGCCCGCCGCGGCGGGCCTGCTGGCATTCGCCGTTTTGCCTGTCCTTGCGCAGACGCCCCCGCCTTTGGGGCCCACGGGAAAGATTCACGGCCGCGTGATCAGTCCTACCGGGCTTCCCGTAACCGGCGGTGTGGTGAGCCTGTCGACCGACGGCGGCCACACCTCCAAGTACACCTTTCAGGTTTCCTCGACCGGCGACTTTGCCGGCGAGGCGGCTCCCGCCACCTACACCATCGTCTACCGCCAGTTGGATACGCCCCCCGACAAGATGGTCGACTACAAGGATGGCGTCAAAGTCGTGTTCGGTCAGGATGTATTGCAGGACATCGATATGTCCCGCAAGGAATTCGTCGACGGCCTCTCACCGGAAGTGAAGAAGCAGTTGGAGGAGATGAAGAAGCACAACGCGGAAGCGATGAAGACCAACGAGATCGTCAAGGTCGCCAACGCCGACCTGGCGGTTGTGGGCCAGGACATCAAGGACGCCGACGCCGCGGCGGTGACGGCAAGACAGACTCTTGGCGCGACGGCTTCCACCGCCGATGTGGAAGCCAAGGAAGCGGAGATCAAGGCCGCCAAATACACCGAAATCGAGACCCTCATGCTGAAAGACACCGCGGCCAAGCCGGACGCTTCCCCCCTTTGGATGCGGTTGGGGCAGGCGCAGCTCGGCCTGAAGAAGTACGATGAAGCGGAGGCTACCTTCAAGAAGACCCTTGAAGTCGAAGCTGCATCCAAGAAGCCGAATCTCCAAGTCCAGGGCAATGCCCAGAGCGGCCTGGGCGAGGTATATGCGCGCGAGGGCAAGGTTCCCGAGGCGAATGCGGCCTATGACGCGGCGGCCAAGGTGGACCCAACATCGGCGGGCCTCTACCTGAAGAATGAAGCGGTGATCTTCTCCCAGTTGGGCAACGCCGATGCCCAGGCAGCCGCGGCGGACGAGGCCATCAAAGTCGCTCCCAACCTGGCCCTCCCTTACTACCTCAAGGGCCAGGCGCTCATCGGAAAGGCCGACGTCGATCCCAAGACGGGGCGGTACATTCTGCCTCCCGGCTGTGCGGAGGCGTACCAGAAGTACCTGGAGCTGGCCCCGACCGGTCAATTCGCCAATGACGTGAAGGGCATTCTGGCCCAGGCCGCGACCAAGGTCGACACCACCTACAAGGCTTCCAAGACCAAGAAGTAAGCCGGCCTCCTGCTTGCCTCGAGAGGGCGTCCGCCAGGGCGGGCGCCCTTCGTGTTTCCGCGCCTCCTGGACCCTCCCTGTGCCCTGGTCTTCGCGACCCTCTACAATCCACTCCATGAGTCCCGATCTGCCCGGTTACGACGAAGCCGCGGCGCTGGTTGCCGCTTACTGCGCCCGGCTGGCCCGGTTGCGGCTCCCGTCGGAGCGTGTGGATCTCAGCCTGGCGGCGGGGCGGGTCCTCGCCCAGTCCCTCCGTGCCGATCGCGACCAGCCCCCGTTTGCCCGCTCCACCCGCGACGGCTATGCCTGCCGCGCGCATGAGGCATCCAAGCGCAAGTTCCTTCGCCTCGCAGGCGCCTCCCGCGCCGGCGACCCTCCGGCCGGGGCGCTGCCGAAGGGCGCTGCCTGGGAGATCATGACCGGGGCTCCGGTTCCGGCAGGGGCCGACGCCGTGATGATGATCGAGCACGCCGAGCAGGCCGGGGCGAAGGTCCGGCTGCTCCCGCCCCGCAAGATCGAAGAGGGCGAAAACATTGTGGCCCAGGGCGCCCAGGCTCTTGAGGGAGAGGAATTGCTGCCCGCGGGATCCTCAATCCAATCCGCGCAGATTGCCCTGGCCGCGGCCTGCGGCCACGCTGTACTGGAAGTCTTCGTCAGGCCCCGGGTGGCGATTCTCACCACCGGAGATGAACTCGTGCCCGTGGAGTTCTCGCCCGCTCCCGGCCAGATTCGCAACTCGAATGCCTCCATGCTGGTGGCGATGGTGCAGGCCGCGGGCGGCGAGCCTTGGGTTCTGCCCACCGCCGCCGATGATGCCGGCGCTCTCGACGCCGCCCTCGCCCAGGCCGCCGATTCCAGCCTGCTGCTCATCACCGGCGGCGTCTCGGCGGGAAAGTTCGACCTGGTGGAACCGGCCCTGGCTCGCGCCGGCGCACGCTTCCACTTCACCGGCGTGCGCATCCAGCCCGGCAAGCCGCTGGTCTTCGGCGAGCTGCCTCGCGATCGCCAACTGGCTCGAAAGGCACGCGGCGAGCAGCGCGTACTGCCGTTTTTCGGGCTTCCCGGCAATCCGATCTCTTCGGCGGTTACCTTTCTGCTCTTTGCGGCGCCGGCGCTGGCGGCGCTTGCGCGCCGCCTAGAATGCGGTCCGCGCTTTGCCCTGGCGCGGCTGGCCGCAAAGACCGGCAAGCACGGCAAACCCGGCGTCCCACCCCAGCGACCAAGAGCTGTCGCTGGAGGCCCCGGCCTCACGCGCTTTCTACCCGCTTCCTGCACCTTCGGCGGGGCGGCCGGCCGGTTGCCCGAGGTCACGCCGCTTCCCATGCACGGTTCGGGTGACCTGGCCGCGCTGGCCCGCTCGAACTGCTTCCTGGTGGTGCCCGAAGAGGCTCATACTCTTGACGCGGGCGCAACCGTCCGCATTCTTTTGCCCTAAGGATTCCCAATGTCAGAACCCTCGCAGCTTTCGCACTACGACCCATCCGGTCGCGCCGTCATGGTGGACGTGAGCGCCAAGCAGCCTTCCCGGCGCGCGGCCACAGCCTCGGCCTTTGTCGAGCTCTCCGAAGCCGTGCTCGCCGCCCTGCCCGCCAACCCCAAAGGCAACCCCCTCGAGGTGGCTCGCATCGCCGGCATCCAAGCGGCCAAGCGCACCGCCGACCTGATTCCCATGTGCCATCCGCTCGCTCTCAGCCACGTGGACGTGCAGGCGGAGGTCGTCCCCGGTGGCGTGCGCATCACGGCAACGGCCGCGACCGTCGGCCCCACCGGCGTGGAGATGGAAGCCCTCACCGCCGCCGCCATAGCCGCACTGACCGTCTACGACATGACCAAGGCCCTCGATAAGGCCATCGTCATCCGCGACATTCAGCTCGAAGAGAAATCCGGCGGCAGGAGCGGAGAGTTCCTGAGAGATGCGAGTCGCGGATAAACTGCGATCAAGCGCTCGAAGAGCTTCGACAATCCCCATGTCCTCTTTCCTTGTGATGATGCCAAGATAGGCCGTCCGGAATCCAAGCCACCCACCATGTGCTTTCCCTCCTGCCCTGACGGCGGCACTAAGTTTGGCAGTTTGCGGTCACCGAAGTGGCCGCTACAGGCGCCCCCAGTTCAAGGACCGGGCGGGGCCTTACGGAAACGATCCAAGCGGTTCTCGTCTTCTGGGCACCGGTGCGGACCTTGCGCAGTGAATCTCCGGTCTGCGCAGAGATGGTACAACTCCGTTCGATGAATGCGGCGCGGTATCGCCGTTCTATGGCATGATTTCCGAGTGGATAGGAGACACACGCATGATGCGATCCCGGGTTCTAGTCTTTTTGATGGCGGCTTCCTGCGCAGTTGCAATGGCTCAGTCTGAATCGACGGTCTCCTGCGCAAGTCTCGCCAATCTGCGAATCGAAGGCGTCGAGATTGCAAAGGCAGCGCCGGTTCCCGCGGGCACAATCGTTCCGCCCATGTATCCCGGCGCGCCAAGCTCCGGCCCATTGCCTGCGCATTGCCGCGTGGACGGCGTCATCGATCGGCGCAAAGGGGCCGGCGGCGAGGAGTTCGGAATCCGTTTCGCACTGGCTCTGCCCGAAAAGGACGCCTGGAATGGGGACTTCATGATGCAGGGCGGCGGGGGCGGCAACGGCGTGGTGTCCTACCCGATGGGAGCCTGGTACGCCGGAGAGAAACCGGCTTTGGTGCGCGGGTTCGCGGTGGCCAGCACGGATACGGGACACAAGGCGAAGGCGGGCCCGTTCGATTTCTCTTTCATGCGCGATCAGCAGGCGTACCTCGATTTCGCATATCTCGCCAATGCCGAGGTGGCGGGAGTGGCAAAACAGATCGTCGCGCGATACTACACAAAGCCTGCGGCCTATTCCTACTTTGTCGGCTGCTCGACAGGCGGGCGAGAGGGAATGATTCTGTCGCAACGGTATCCCACTGTGTTCAACGGAATCGTATCCGGCGATCCGGCGATGCGGACCGGCCTCTCCAATCTCGCCATCGGCAAATGGATTCCGGTGGCGTACAACCAGGCGGCGCCCAAAGACGCTCAGGGAAAACCGCAACTTGACAAGTTCCTCACCGCCGCCGATCGCAAGCTCTTCATGGATGCGCTGATGAACCGATGCGACGCAAAGGATGGGGTGGCCGACGGGATGATCTTCGATCCGCTAGGCTGCGACTTCGATCCCGCGATGCTTGCCTGCAAGGACCACCGGAGCGATGCTTGCATTGCGCCTGAGAAGATTGCGGCCATCAAGAAGGCCTTTGCCGGACCAAGGAACTCGTACGGCACGCAGGTTTACCCAGGGTTTCTGTATGACGCCGGCATCGCGGAGACCGGTCCGGTTCCGGGGCTGCTCGCTCTCGGCGGCAACGGCCTCTTCGGTCCGTATCCGACCACGACGGAGATCGATGTCGATCAGGAGGCACTTCATGCCTCCGACCCGCTGGTCGAGCCGGCGTCGACCAATCTGTCGACGTTTTCCGCAAGTGGCGGCAAGATCCTCTTCTTCCATGGGGACAGCGATCCGTGGTTTTCGCCGCTGGATACGCTCGAGTACTACAAGTCCCTTGCCGCGACGAACGGCGGCGCGGAAAAGGTGGCAGAATGGAGCCGGATGTTTCTGGTACCGGGGATGCGCCACTGCGGCGGTGGGCCGGCGCTCGATCGGTTCGACATGCTCGGCGCAGTGGCGACCTGGGTCGAGAAAGGTATTGCGCCGGAATCGGTCGTCGCCACTGGACAGGCATTTCCAGGACGAAGCCGCCCACTCTGCGCGTATCCCAAACACGCCCAGTACACAGGCCAGGGAGACACCAACGACGCTCGCAATTTCAGGTGTCAGTAAGGGAGCGCGCGACACTGCCGGGGGATGGCCGGGCGGGAAAGCGCTCTCCGGCCCGGTCAGTTTGGGTCGGCACGGAGATGCGCCTGAACTGCCTGGAAGTTGCATGCGGCCGGGATTAGCATGGGATCGGGGAGAAGAGAGATGAGATGGGTTGGAGTTTTCACGCTTCTGTTTGCCAGTCTCTGTTGCGCACAGGAATCCGGCGACTTCAAGCCTGCCGCCACCAATGTTTCAGGAGCGGACTTTCCGCGTGTCGATGGCGCCTCCCGGGCGCAATTCCGGGTCAAGGCTCCCGATGCCGCGGCAGTGAAGCTCAATTTCTGGAGCGGGCCGAAGCTGGACATGGCGAAGCAGCCCGACGGCTTCTGGACCGTTACGACGCCACCCCTCGCGCCGGGACTCCACTACTACACGGTGATCGTCGATGGAGCGGAGGTCAGCGACCCCAGCAGCCACGCATTCTACGGCGGCGGCAGGGACGCAAGCGGAATCGAGATTCCCGAGCCGGGGTCGACCTACTACTCTGCCCAGGATGTTCCCCACGGGCAGGTTCGCGAAGTCTGGTACCACTCCAGCGTGACGGGCGACTGGCGCCACGCGCTGGTGTACACGCCGCCGGGCTACGACGCGCAGACAAAGGTGCGCTATCCGGTGCTTTACCTGCAGCACGGCGGCGGCGAGGACGAGACCGGGTGGACGAGGCAAGGTCACGCGAACTTCATCCTCGACAACCTGATCGCGAGCGGAAGCTCGAAGCCGATGATCGTCGTGATGGCGAACGGTTACGCCAGGCGCGCCGGCGTGCCGGCTTCCGATCTTGCCGGAAAGCCCTTCGGTTCACCGGAAGCGATGCGGGCAATGCAGGAGATGACGGCGGCGTTTGAGGACGACATGACGCAGGTTCTGATCCCCTACATCGATTCGAGTTTCAGAACCATTCCGGACCGCGATCATCGCGCCATGGCTGGTCTTTCGATGGGAGGAATGCAGACCTTCCAGGTAACATTCGACCATCCCGATATGTTCTCTTACATTGGAGGATTCAGCGGGGCGGCCGGGCCGCTGGTTTTCGGCAATGAAAAGCTGGATACGAAGACAGCCTTCAATGGGGCGCTCGCTGACCCCGCGGCCTTCGCCAAGAGAGTACACCTGCTGTGGATTGGAGTCGGGACCGAGGAGCCAGCCGTGATGCATGCGGGGCTTGTAAGACTGCATACTTCGCTGCTGGAGGCAAACGTCAAGCACGTCTACTACGAATCGCCGGGCACGGCGCATGAGTGGCAGACATGGCGTCGCGATCTGAAGGACTTCGCGCCCAGGCTCTTTCAGGAAGCCTCCTCGAAGCCTTAGGAACTGTGGCCTTTTGGGGCGTGAGAAAAGCCGGCTTCTTGGCAGCGGGACCATTCACCTTATCTGAGCTAAACTACTCTGGTCTGAAGGGGAGAGACGTGCAAACAGTCAACTTTCGTTTTGTTATTGCGGCGATGGTTTTCCTGGGTTTGGGCCGAGTCTGGTCCCAGAGCTCCGAGCAGCCTGCGTATTTGAACCCGGCGCTGCCCGCCGAACAACGGGCCGCCGACCTTGTTCACCGCATGACCGTGGAAGAGAAGGTCACGCAACTTGTGAATCAGTCCCGGGCAGTCCCGCGGTTGAAAGTTCCGGCTTACGACTGGTGGAGCGAGGCGCTGCATGGCGTTGTGCGGTCCGGGACCACAGAGTTTCCCGAACCGATCGGCCTGGCCGCAACCTTCGATGCGGATTCAATTCACCGCATGGCCGTGGCGATCGGAACCGAAGCAAGAATCAAGCACGCGCAGGAGATGAAGGACGGGAACAGCGGCTTTTTCGAGGGCCTCGACTTCTGGGCGCCGAATGTGAACATCTTTCGCGATCCCCGCTGGGGACGGGGACAGGAGACCTACGGCGAAGATCCCTTCCTGACGGCGCGCATGGGCGTCGCATTCGTCACCGGAATGCAGGGAGACAATCCGAAATACTATCGCGCGATTTCAACGCCGAAACATTTCGCGGTACACAGCGGACCCGAGCCGACGCGGCACTTCGCGGACGTGGACGTGAGCAAGCACGACGAGCTGGATACTTACCTGCCGGCATTTCGCGCGGCCGTTACCGAGGGCAAGGCCGGCTCTGTCATGTGCGCATATAACGCCATCAACGGGCAGCCTGCCTGCGCAAACGAGTTTCTGCTTCAGGACCAGTTGCGAGGCCAGTGGAAGTTTCAGGGCTATGTGGTTTCGGATTGCGAAGCCGTCGTCAACATCTTTCGCGATCATCACTTTACGAAGACTCAGCCCGAAGCCTCCGCCCTGGCCGTCGAGCGCGGCATGGACAACGAGTGCATCGATGGAGGCGCAAAGGTTGAGGACGATCACGATTACAGGCCGTACCTCGATGCGTACGAGCAAGGCATCTTGAAGGAGAGCGAGATCGATACGGCATTGATCCGGCTGTTCACCGCACGGATGAAGCTGGGCATGTTCGATCCGCCGGAGATGGTCCCGTATGCGAAGATCGATGAAAAACTGCTCGATAGCGCCGAGCACCGCGCGTTGGCGCGCGCCATGGCGAACGAGTCCATGGTGCTGCTCAAGAATGACGGCACTCTGCCGCTGAAGCGGGGCGCGATCAAGATCGCGGTGATTGGGCCTCTGGCGGACCAGACGAGGTATTTGCTCGGCAACTACACCGGCACTCCGACGCACACCGTATCGGTGCTGGAAGGACTCAAGGCGGAGTTTCCTGAAGCGCAGATCGCGCTTGTGCCCGGAACGCAGTTTCTGCGCTCCGACGGGGACAAGGTTCCGGCGTCGGCGCTGACCACGCCGGAGGGCCAGCCGGGGCTTACGGTCCAGTTCTCTACGGGAGATGTGTTCCGAGGCAAGGGCGCCGTATTGGCGACGCGGCAGGTGAGCGCCGTCGATTTGAAGGCGGAGGAGATCCCTCAGGAGGCATCGGGCAAATATCCGCTGTCGGTGGAGTGGAACGGCTACCTCACCGCGAGCGAAACCGGCGAGTACAGCATTGGCGTACGGGGCAAGGGCGGTTTCCTGTCGGTGCTCATCGACGGCAAGCCACTGGCGACGGAATACCTGGAAAGCGAGCGTTCGCAAGCAAAGACCGGGCACATTCACCTTGAGCAAGGCAAGAAAGCGGCGGTCGAAGTCAGGTATAGGGTGATGAGCGCCGGCCCGGTCGAGGCCCAGTTGATCTGGTCGAAGTACGATCCCAAGCCGAGTCCCGAGGCGGTTGCCGCGGCCAAGAACGCGGACGTTGTTATCGCGGTCCTCGGCATTACCAGCGCACTCGAAGGGGAAGAGATGCCGGTCAATGAGGAGGGATTCAAGGGCGGCGACCGCACCGGCATCGATCTTCCCAAACCGGAAGAGGAGTTGCTCGAAGCCGTAACGGCGACGGGAAGACCCGTGGTTCTGGTGCTCGCCAACGGAAGCGCGCTGGCCGTGAACTGGGCCAATGCGCATGTGAACGCGATTCTCGAGTCGTGGTACCCCGGCGAGGAGGGCGGCGCGGCGATTGCCGAGACTCTTTCGGGGAAGAACGATCCAGCGGGCCGGCTGCCGGTGACCTTCTACACCGGCATAGATCAACTGCCGCTGTTCGAAGACTACTCGATGCGGAACCGCACCTATCGCTACTTCAGCGGCAAGCCGCTCTACCCGTTTGGCTATGGCTTGAGCTACACAACTTTCTCCTACAGCGACCTGGCGCTCCCCAAGGACGCGATCGGCGCGGGCGACCCGCTCACGGCAGAGGTGACGGTTACAAATACCGGAGAGCGGGAGGGCGACGAAGTTGCGCAGCTTTATCTCAGCTTCCCGAATGTGCCGGGAGCCCCGCTGCGCGCTCTGCGCGGCTTCAGGCGCGTGCATCTGAACCCCGGTGAATCGCAGAGGGTGCGCTTCGAACTCAAGGATCGAGACCTGAGCATGGTAAGCGAAGCGGGCGATCCGATCGTTGCGGATGGCGTCTACACGCTGTCGATTGGCGGAGGTCAGCCGAATACGGGAGCGCCGGCGGTGACGGGAACCCTCCGGGTAACGGGCACGAAGACGCTGCCGGAGTAGGGAAGCCCTTCTTCAGACGTTCCACAATAGATCGGCAAAAGGAGAGCTTCGAATGACCGATCATTCCCGCCGCAACTTCCTGAAGACGAGCACTGCCGCTGCCGGCTTCAGTCTCATTCGTTCCCTGGCGCCGGCGGAGGCCTTGTGCGCGGATGCGCCGACCGATGCAAGCGCAAGGCTAACCCCTTTTCCGCTGGGTTCGGTCCGCCTCGCTCCTGGCATCTTCAACCAGCAGTCGGAGATCAATGCGCGCTATCTCGATTCACTTTCAGTCGATCGGCTTCTGCATTCATTTCGGGTTACAGCCGGCATCTCCTCGAGTACGACGCCGTACAGAGGTTGGGAAGATCCTACCTGTGAATTGCGCGGCCATTTCGCCGGGGGACACTTCCTGTCCGCCGTCGCTTTGGCCTCAGCCACCACCGGAAACGAAGTTCTCAGGGGGAAGGGCGAGGAGCTGGTCTCCGGCCTTGCGCAATGCCAGAAGAAGATTGCGACCGGATATCTGAGCGCCTACCCGCCCGATTTGTTCGAGCGCCTGGCTCAGGGAAAGCCGGTCTGGGCGCCCTTCTACACCTACCACAAGATTATGGCCGGGTTGCTTGATATGTCCGTTTTGGCGGGTAACTCCGATGCGCTTCAGATTGCGGAAGGCATGGCCCGGTGGGCGGGAGACTTTTTCACTGGAATCGGCGCCGAGCAGCGTCAGCGCATGTTGCGCACCGAGTACGGCGGCATGAACGAGGTTCTCGTGAATCTGGCTGCACTGACAAAAAAGGGCAGGTATCTTGACACCGCGCGCCTCTTCGAGCAGCCCGGTTTTCTCGATCCGCTGGCCGAACGCCGGGATGAACTCCAGGGCCTGCATGCAAACACGCACGTTCCAAAGATCATCGGAGCCGCGCGTATGTACGAAGTTACCGGCGACCGCCGCTACAGGCAAATTGCCGAGTACTTTCTCGACGAGGTGCTCACCGCGCGCAGTTATGTCATCGGGAATACCAGCCTGGATGAGCATTGGAGAACGCCGCCGGGACAACTCAAAGGGAGCCTCGGCTGGACGAACGCGGAATGTTGCGTGGCGTATAACTTGATGAAGCTCGAGCGGCTCGTCTTCGGCTGGACCGGGGACGCGCGATGGATGGATGCGTATGAACGTTCGCTCTTCAACTGCAGACTGGGGACGCAAAATGCAGACGGTTTGAAGCAGTACTTCTTCCCGCTCGCGGCCGGCTACTGGCGCGCCTATAACTCGCCGGAGGAATCCTTCTGGTGCTGCACGGGAACCGGCGCGGAGGAATTCGCCAAGTTCACCGACACGGTCTTCTTCCGCCGAGGCAGCGATGTTTACGTGAACCAGTTCATCGCATCCACCCTCGACTGGAAAGAGGAAGGCCTGCTCATCGACCAGGTAACTCAGTTCCCAGCCGAGCGGGGGACGACTTTCAAGATCAAAGCCTCGCGTCCAATCGCCCGCACAATTCACGTGCGGATTCCACGCTGGACGACCGATGCCGCGCAGGTGAAGATCAACGGCCTCCCGCTCGAAGCTATGGCAGATCCCGGATCGTATCTCGCCATCCGAAGAGTCTGGCAGGACGGCGACACCATCAATATCGGACTGCCCATGGAATTGCGGCAGGAGGCGCTGCCCGGCGATGACTCTGTAACTGCTGTTTTGTATGGCCCGCTGGTTCTTGCCGCGGATCTGGGACCCGGTCCGGCTGAAGGTCCGGGCAAGGTAATCCACAGCGGAGCCACCGTCCCGGATAACCTGCCTTCACCGGATCCGTTGCCGAAGACATTTGCAAGTCCAGTTATCGGGCCGGACCAATGGGTCCAGGCTGAATCCAAATCGGAGCTGCGTTTCAAGGTCGCTGGAGAAGGCGCCAAATACGAGCTGATGCCGATGTATCGGATTCGCGATCAGCGCTACGCGGTTTATTGGCAAACAGGGAATCCCAAAGAGCGATTCTAGCGCGGGGTTCTCGCGGGATTTCTTCAAGTGAGTGCGAGTTCCCTCACATTTGCGAACGCTGAGGTCGAGGAATTATATGCGCGCGGAAAGGTGCAATGCCATGATGTTCCGGTCTTCTGAAGCAGGCGCGATGCCATTCGTTTCGCCTGTCGTCCGTCGATGGATGGTATTCTTTTCCCTGCTCTGGGCCGCATGCAGCGGCATGGCCCAGATGCCTGGCCAGAAACTCCCTGGTTTGGAGCCGACAACCGTTCAGCGGTCGCAGCGGGGAATGCGCGCCACGGTGGGCTCCGAGGCGCTCGACATCACGGTTTGCAATGGTTCAGTGATCCACGTGCTGGCCAGGCCCGATGCAACGGCGAAGAGCGGGCCGCAGCCCTGGATGCTGGATGCAAGTCAATCCTGCGCGGGCGCTCCGTTTCAGTTCGCGCAAGACGACAAATCGGCGACGATTAAAACGGACAAGATCGAAGTAGCTTTCGGTCTGGAGCGCGGCAATGTCTCCTTTCGCACCTTGAATGGAGATGCTCTGCTGCGTGAGAGGGACAGTGTGCCGCGCACCTACGAGCCGGTGGAATTGAATGGCGAGAATACGTTTCGGATCACGGATCGCTTCTCTCCCTCGCCGACAGAAGCATTCTACGGACTCGGGCAGCACCAAAACGGCATGTTCAACTACCGGGGCGCAACCGTCGAATTAGGCCAGAACAACACGGACGTGGCGATTCCTCTACTGATTTCGAGCAAAGGCTATGCGCTGATGTGGAACACGGCCGCATTCACCTACGTCGATAATCGCTTTCCGTCCGAATTGACATTCAGCTCCCTCGCCGGCAAGTCGATTGACTACTACTTTCTTTACGGTCCGGAGATGGATGCGATCATCCACGAATACCGGAGCATGACTGGACACACGCCGATGCTGCCCAAGTGGGCCTACGGTTTCTTTCAATCCAAGGACCGCTATGTATCGCTCGACGAGATCGCCGGCATCGCGCAGCGCTATCGCCAGGAGCACATTCCGCTGGACGCGATGGTGCAGGACTGGTTCTGGTGGAAGAACGAGGGCGATCCCGAGTTCAACGCCAACTATCACGATGTGCCGAAAGATATCGACTCGCTGCACAAAGAAAATGTGCATACCATGATCTCCGTTTGGGGGTTGCTCGATCCAAAGTCCGAGACGTACAAGACGCTGGAAGCGAAAAGCCTCATGGTTCCCGGAGCGCATGTGTACGACCCCAGCAGCCCGGAGGCACGCGACATCTATTGGAACCTTCTGCCCGGCAAGCTGCTTGCGCAGGGATGGGATGCCTTCTGGCTCGACAGCGCCGAGCCTGAAGAGTTTTGGCCGCACATGGGGGATGCTATTCTGCGCAACAAACAGCTTGCCATCGGCAACGGTGCGGAGTACACGAACGTATTCCCGCTGCTGCATACGCTCGGAGTACAGAATCATTGGAGGGCTGAAACCGGCGGCAAACGCGTCTTCCTACTAACTCGGTCGGCGTTTTTCGGCCAACAGCGTGTCGGCGCCGCCGTGTGGTCGGGCGATGTGTACAGCACCTATTGGGCGCTCTCCCATCAGGTGACCGCCGGGCTGAATTTTGCGCTAAGCGGGTATCCTTACTGGACAACCGATATAGGCGGTTACTGGCCTCCCTACCCGGGATCGTTGGAGGAGCCTGCTTATCAGGATCTCTACGCGCGCTGGTTCGAGTTCGGAACCTTCTGCCCGATCTTCCGCACCCACGGTCATCGCCCCCACAACGAGATGTGGACTTACGACCGCGTAGAGCCTGCGCTCATCCGCTTCGACAAGCTCCGTTATCGCCTTATGCCCTACATCTACTCGCTTGCCTGGAGGGTATCGAACGCCGACTACACCATCCAGCGTCCGCTTGTCATGGATTGGCGCAGCGATGAAAAGACATGGAACATCGGCGACGAGTTCATGTTCGGCCCCGCCCTCCTGGTTAGTCCGGTGCTGAAGGCCAATGCCATTCGGCGCAGCGTCTACCTGCCGCCTTCGCCCGCATGGTACGACTTCTGGACGGGCCAGCAGGTCAAGGGCAGCCAGGAAATCGACCCCGAGGCACCGCTCGATCGCATTCCACTCTATGTACGCGCCGGATCCATCCTTCCCATGGGACCGGAGATCGAATACGCCGCGCAGGATCCCGGCGGTTCCATCGAACTGCGCATCTATCGCGGAGCAGACGGCCAGTTCGATCTCTATGAGGACGCAGGGGACAGCTACGACTACGAGCAGGGTCAGCATTCCGTGATTCCCATCCGCTGGGACGACCGCGCCGGAATCCTTACAATCGGTGCACGCGAAGGTTCCTTCCCAGGAATGGTTGAAACGCGCACATTCAGGATCGTAGTGGTTGGAAGCGGACACGGGATTGGCGGCGAGGTGACGAGCGATGCCGACAAGGAGATCACTTTTGAAGGCACGGAAATCAAGACGAGCCTTCCTTTGCAATGAGTAGTGGGCTGCTGCCAATGCCACGCCGGAAACACGGCATCCTCGATAGGAAATTGCTACCGTTGATTCGCCGGAAAAGGACTGCCACCAAGCGGCATATCTCACTGCCGGTGGTAGAAGTGACGTTCTACGCTGGTTGGCCGTCTTTGGATGCTGCATCGAGCCTTGGATGTGGTCTTAACCAGTTGAACTTTTGTTTCTCGCACTTGGATTGACTTCGAGTGGTCAACTCAGTTCAGTCGTCCCCTGTCGCTTGGGTTCTCGATTGGTTGAGTCGGTTGATGCGAAGACGAAACAACTGCATCGGGCTGATTGCCCACCGCACCACTGGCGGCCACCATTCAGAGGTCGCAGACTTGCGCTGGTAGCCTCAAGACTCAGACAGGCGCCAGAATAAGTGTTGACATGGTGTTGACACAAACGACTAGTTCAGTTGCTGTTGTTTTCAAATCACTTGTATGTTGTTGAGGTTATGTGAGTTATTCTGGCTGCCCCCCAGGGATTCGAACCCCGATATGCTGATCCAGAGTCAGCTGTCCTACCATTGAACGAGGGGGCAAGAAGCGCGATGCGCAGCGATCCTGTAGCCAAGCCGGCCCAGGCCGCGGCAACCAACGGGGCTCCAGAAGCCAACTTATTCATCATAGAGGGGATTGCGGAACCCGGTCAAACCCGGCTTAACGGGCGATCCAGGGCCGCCCGAGCGCGTGCCTGTCCGCTCACCCCCGCCACGCCGGCACCGTTCAACGCCGCCTTCCGCGCGGACGAGACTCCCAGGGTTGGCGGCGGCCTGGGCAGACCGATTTGGAGGGAACAATCCAGGCTGCCGTCTCGTACCTATCCTCGTACCCAACTGGATCGCTGCCTTGACTGAACTGCCCGTCCCACGCACCGAAGCGCTTGCGCGCCGCATTCTCGGCCTCGGGCCTTTGCTTGAAGGCATTGACGCGCGTCTGACGCGGGTCTTCGTTCCCTGGGCTATCCGGCATCCCCGGCACCTCCCGGCGCTTATGCGCCTGGCGCGGGCGCACCGGCACACCACGCGCCTTCGGGCCCAGGCGCTTGAGGGCGGAGTGCAGGTGCCGCCGTTTCTCGTTCTCAGCGTTACCTCGCGGTGCAATCTGCGCTGCGCCGGCTGCTATGCCGGGGCGGTAGGGATTACCGCTGGCTCGCCAACCGCGCGGCAGCCGCTGGGCCTGAGCGACTGGCGCCGGGTCATACAGGAATCCGCCGCGCTGGGGGTGCTGGCGTTTGTGATTGCCGGCGGCGAACCATTTCTGCTGCCGGGCATTGCCAGCCTCTTCCGGCAGTTTTCCGATCGCCTTTTCCTGGTCTTCACCAACGGGACGGCTATTGAAGACTCCGATATCCGGGTTTTGAGAAGCTGCCATAACACCGTGGTTGTGGTGAGCCTGGAGGGAGATCGCGGCCTTACCGACGCACGAAGGGGATCAGGCGTATTCGAGAGCGCGCTTCGCTCTCTCCACCGGCTTCGCGCCGCGGGCGTCCTGACCGGCCTCTCCGTCACCATCGGCTCCGCGAATATCGACTACTGGTCGCGGGAGCAGAACATCGACGCGCTGATGGCCCGCAGCGGGCCGCTCGCGTTCTTCATCGAGGAGATTCCAACGGGCGATTTCGAAGCCGGCATTGCCATGGCAGCGGAGCAGCGGTCGCGGTTTCGCGAGGCCGTTCTTCGATACCGGGACCGCGAGACCGGAGGCGCTTATCTCATTCATTCGCCTTACGATGAAGAGGCTCTCGGAGGTTGCGTGGCCGCCGGACGAGGTTTTGCCCACGTTACTCCATCGGGCGACGTCACGGCCTGTCCATTCTCGGCGCTGGCGACGCACAACGTCAGCACCTCGACGCTGTACCAGGCCTTCGCCAGTTCCTTCTTCACCATGATCCGCGACAACGGGCCTTTGCTTGAAACGCACGACCACCCTTGCGCGCTCTCGGCCAACGCCGGCAAGCTGGAGAGCATGGCAAAGGGTCTGGGCGCCTATCGCACCGGCGCGGCCGGTTCCGCGGCAGCGCGCAACCAGGGCCTGGTCGGCGTTTCTTCGACCTGAGGTCATCGACGGGATCGCGCCGGCAAAGTTGTGGGCCGCCCGCAAGCCGGCAACGCGAGTGGTTTGTCCGCTCGCCGCTCGCCCGCGCCGCTATACTTCCCCCATGCAACCTGTCAGCGTCATTGCCACCGTCCTCAATGAGGTCGAGGAGATCGGCAGGCTGGTCCCCAGCCTTCTGGGCCAGATTCCTCCCCCGGCCGAGGTGGTGATTGTGGACGGCGGCTCGACCGACGGCGCCTGGGAGCGGCTCATCGATGCCGCGCGCGAGCACCCCAATCTGCATCCCATCCGCGACGAATCCTGCAACCTCAAGCGCTGCCCAGGGCCCATATCGAGGGGCCGCAACGTGGCCATCGTCGCCGCCCGCTTCCCGATCATTGCCTGCGCGGACGCCGGCTGTACCTACGCGCCCGACTGGCTGGCCCGCATCACCGCGCCGATCGTCGCCGGGACTTCCCGTTACGCCCTGGGCGGCGCCTGCCTCGACCCCGCCGATCCAACCCTCTGGGACCTGGCTTCGGCCCATTTCTTCGGCGTCAAGCTCTCTCCCGCCGCGCCCACCAAGTCCTGCACCGCCCGCTCCATGGCTTTCACCAAGGAGCTTTGGCAGCGCATCGGCGGCTTTCCGGAGTCCTTCTTCTACGGGGAAGACACGCTCTTCGACCTCGAAGCCCGCCGCCTCGCCGCACCCGCCTTTGTCGAGCGCGCCAAGGCTCTCTACCGGCCTCAATACACATTCCGGTCGGCCTGCCGCCAGTTGGCCAGCTATGCCGTCAGCGACGGCATCCTCGGCGTCCGGCGCGCTCGCCTATACCGCAATGCCGCCCGCTGCATCGCGCAACTCCTGGCCCTGCTCAGCCCGCCCCCGATCATGGCCCTTGCGCACGGGTCTCGATCCGCGCCGTGGTGGTCCCTGCTCCCGCTCGCGGCCGTCCTGGCGCTTGAGGCCTGGTTCGCCTTCCATCCCGACTGGCGCCTGCTCGTCCGCTACGGCCCGCGCGCGCTGCTCGCCCGCTTCGTCTTCTCGATCCTGGTCCCCTGGATCGTCGCTGTGAACCGCATCCGCGGCAGTCTCAACGGGAAGTTCCAGCCCAACCGGCAAAATGCGTGAGGGTCAGGCATCAGAGATCAACGATCAAGGGCCGAGTTGCTGATCACTGACCACTGACTACTGACTACTGACCACTGAAAACTGGCTCCTGCTCACCCTCTCGCCGGAACCACGTAGAAGAGAATGGCGAAGTAATGCGCCACGCTGCCTGCCAGCACAAACACATGCCACGCGGCATGGAAGTAGCGCAGCCGGTCGAGGGCGAAGAAGACGATGCCCAGCGTGTAGGCCAATCCGCCCGCGCCCAGCCAAAGGACCCCGTGCCAGCCGATGGCGTGGAGCAGCGGGCCAACCGCAACGACGATGAACCAGCCCTGGAAGAGGTAGACCAACGCCGACGCCACCTCGAACCGGTCCACGGCAAAGCTCTTGACGATCACCCCGGCGACGGCCAGCGACCACTCCACGGCGAAGATCAGCCAGCCCACCGGCCCGCGCAGCGAGATCAGCGTGAACGGCGTGTAGGTGCCGGCGATCAGCAGGTAGATGGAGGAGTGGTCCAGCACCTGAAAGACATGGCGCGCCCGCGTCCTCACCAGCGAGTGGTAAAGCGTGGAGCAGACGTAGACCAGCACCAGGGTAACGCTGAAGACGGCGCAGCTCGCCACCAACCGGGCGGTTCCCCGCGTGGACGCAGCAATCAGGTACGCCGCGCCCGCGACGGCCAGGACAGCCCCAATGCCGTGCGTGATCGCGTTGGCCAGAATGTCGCCCAGCCTGTAATGGGTTTGCACAGTTCCATGATAGTGCGCGGCAGGTTTGCGAGGGTCCGGCGCGGTGCGTGAAAACAACCGCCGGGCGCCGGCGCGTGGCGGCTTTCCAGGAATGTCATGAGAAGGGAACAATCGGGACGGGCAGATTTGAATTGCCGGCCCCTCGCGCCCCAAGCGGGTTCCGCACTACTCTTGCGATTTGTTATTGAGTTCTAAGATCCACTACTTACTTCGAAAATAAGAGTGGTTGCTTGCCCTATGAATTCCGGGTGAAGTATGTGCGCTGAAACAGCCTGGCAACGCAAGCGGCTCTTAGGCACCGCCGGGATGGGTCTGTGCCTGACAAAGCCTTCGTTCTTATCCAGGGTCACCCGCGCTCCCGCGCTCCAGGACGGTGATTCTCAGACGGTCTTGGTTTTCAGCGCGAGCTTTCTGCGAGCGGCGGCGACAAGGCCGGCCATCCCGGTGCCGAGAAGAAGAAGGCTGCCGGGCTCGGGAATCACGGGAGGAGGAGGTGGAGGCGGAGGCGCCCCGGAACTGAAGTCGGCCTGGAATGCCGCATCGTAGCCTAATGCGGAAGGATTCCCAACCGAATCCCATGTGGAGGGGAAGGACGAGACCGGCAAGTAGCTGCCCGTATCGAAGACGAACTGTATTTGCCCTCCGGTGGGCAAAGTGTCATAGAGCGAGTCCACGACGGGCATGGTGGGAGCGCCGGTGAAATTGTCGTAGTTAATCTCGCTGAACGAGATGGTGAGGAAGGCCACGTACTCGGTATTCGGCGACACTGTGTAATCGAGGTTGCTGTAAGCGAAGGTCTGATTGTCCCCGGTCAAATCCACCGGAGAGCCTAGAGAAGTCACTGTTCCCGAGATCCCCGATCCATTCCACGGCGCGATATAGGCTTGCACCTGGCCTTCCGGCGGCGTGCCGCCGTCGCCGATCAGGAAGAGGCTCAAACTGTTGAGGGTGTTATCCGCAGCCGGGGAAGTGAAGCTCAGTCCTTCGGCAATGGCTGCGCCGGTGGCTAGATAAAAGCCGCTGCTGGCGGAGGCGTCGATGTTGCACATGGGCGAGCTGGGGGCGCAGGCGGGGTTGGCCGGGTTTTCGGTGTTGTCGTAGACCGTGTCCGCGAATGCGGCCGGAGCGGCCAACAGCACGAGGAGGGGCAGGAACGATCTCGCAATCTTCATTGTATCTCTTTACCTTTCTCCCGCGTATTTCCGATGCATCCAGCGTCCGGAATTCTCAATTCTGGGGACAGGGGACAACTGTTTCGCGGACGGATGCTCGCATTTTGCTGCTTGCATTTCATGTGCCATATCTCACCAGTAGTGGAATCAACAACTTGTACTGTTGATCGAGAATGAATGTGCAATCGATTACATCGAAAAAGGAAAAAACTTTCCACTTGCCGGCAGATTCACGATGTGATCGTTCACACTCATTGACGTGATCGCTCACACTGATTATGAAGAGAAAAAAAAGTATTTGCATTTCTTGCAAAGATGTGATTAGTATACCGTGATGCACCTTGACGCCTGCTCGCCCCCCCGGCTGATGCGGACTGGCGATTCAAGGGAGGGTCTGAATCTCTAGGTTGAGAAGTGTGATCGGCCCGGCCGCGCAGGCGACGGAAGCCACTGGAAAACCTCGTGCTCAAACGTTCGAGGGTGACTCGAACAAAACCAGCCTCCTGCGCTCACCGCGTATGGGTCGCCTCTATAGGAATCAATGCAAAGAACTGGAGATTGCATCATGCTGGATCGTGTATCGAATCTTGCCCAGAAACTGCGTCTTGCCGCCACGTTGTCTCTCGCGCTGCTGTTCGGCCTGTTTTCTCCGGCTTCGGCCGCCGCGCAGGCCACGCTTTCAGCGAACTCGATCAACTTTGGGACGGTGTTGCTCTATACGACGAGCGCGGTGGAGACGCTGAACGTCTCGAACCACACCGGGGCGGCTCTCCAGAATCTTTCCTACTCTTTGCCTACGTTGACCCTCTATGCCATCGTGCCGGCGTCGACGACCTGCGTGAAGGGGGCCGCGCTGGCCAACGGGGCGAATTGCAACATCGGGCTCACCTTCGATCCGAAGTCGGGAAGCATTGCGCCGACCAGCACGCTGACCATTACTACGACTGGAAACGCGGCTCAGAAGGTTGCATTGTCCGGGACCGAGGAGTCGCAGGTCACGCTTTCCACGACCACGGAGAACTTCGGCAACGCGGCGATCAACGAGACCAGCCCTATTCAGACCGTTACGCTTACGAACAACCAGGGGGTCGTTCTTAACATCACGTCGCTCACGGTTACGGCGGGAACCGAATATGCGCTGGACCCATCGACCACATGCCCAAGCTCCGGCACGGTGGGCTTGGGCGGCAGTTGCACGATCGGCCTCACCTTTACCCCGACGGGGTTGGGCCCGCAGCCGGGGGCCACGCTGAAGATCTCAACCAACGCCTCCGTTCCGGTGCCTTCGGTGGCCTTGTACGGCACGGGCGTGGTGCAGGTGGCTCTGGCGCCCACGCCGCTTTCGTTTTCAGCCCAGTTCATCGGGGCTACGAGCGCAAACCAATATGTGACGGTGACCAATCAACAGAATGTTGCGCTGACCATCAGCGGGGCGAGCATCACGGGGGCCAACGCGAGCGACTTCGGGATCGGGGGCAACTGCCCCACCGCGCCCGCCACCCTTCCCGCGGGCGGGACCTGCCAATTGTGGGTGAATTTTAAGCCTACCGCGGCGGGAACCAGAACGGCGACGGTGAATCTTGCCGACAATGCTCCGAGCACTCCGCAGACGTTCGGCCTGACGGGCATCAGCAACGCTCCGGTGACGGTGCTGCCGGGATCGATCACCAACTTCACGGCGCCGGTGGGCACCACCAGCCCGTACCAGAACATCACCATTACCAATGCCCAGCCATCGACCGCGCTGCACATCAACAGCCTGCAGTTCAGCGGCGACTTCATCCAGTCGGCGACGAGCTGCCCGCTGGCGCCGGCGGCGCTGGCCGGAGGGGCGTCGTGCACGGTCTCCGTGCAGTTCGATCCCAGCATTGGCGGCGTTCGCACCGGCCAGTTGCAGGTTTACGACGATGTGGCGACCAGCCCTCAGGTAGTGAATTTCTCCGGTACGGGCACCTCGCCGCTGACCATTTCGCCGACCTCGCTTTCGTTCAGCGCGCAGACGGTGGGAACTTCCAGCGCGGCCAAGACGATTACCCTGACCAACAACGAGACCCAGGTCGAGACCTTCTCGCTGACCGCGTCCGGAGACTATTCCGCAACCACCAACTGCACTTCTGGCGTGATTGCGGCCAAGACCTCCTGCCTGATCTATGTCACCTTCACTCCCAGTTCGGTTACTCCAAGCACCACGCGCACGGGCACGCTGACCATTGCGAACTCGGCGGCCAATGGCACCTATGCGGCCGGAACCTCGCCGGTGACCGCGCCGCTGACCGGTTCGGCAACCGCCACGCCTCCGGCGGCGGCTGTTTCCGTGGTGTCGCCTGGAGCGGGAGCGGCAGGCACGAACGTGAACGTTGTTATTACCGGCAACGGCTGGACGCATTTCAGCGCGTCCTCGGTGATCAGCTTCGTGCAGACGGACAGTCCCAGCACGCCCTGCGGCTTGTCGGTTAGCTCGCAGACGCTCGTCAATGCCAACCAGATCGACGCCACGCTGACGCTGAATGGCGGCGCGGGCGTGGTCTATGGCGCGTGCAATATCAGTGTTGCGTCGCCGCTCTCGGGCGGAGGGACAGAGACCGCCTCGTTACTGTCGGCGTTCATCATTGCCGATCCCAACGACGCCCATAGCATCACTTCGGTTGCTCCGGCCTTCGGAATCCAGGGCCAGACGCTGAATGTGTCCCTGACCGCCGTGGGCACGCACTTTGTGCAGGGCGTGACGTTTGCCAACTTTGGCGACGGGATCACGGTGAACTCGCTGACCATTACCGACGCCACGGATGCGCAGGCGAACATCACCATCAGCAACACGACCTACGTGGGCTACCGGACGATCACGATGCAGACGGGCGGGGAGTTCGCGGTGTCGGTGCTTTCGCCGCAGAGCAACCCCATCTTCCAGATCGGGCCGAACAACGCCGCGCTGGTGAGCCTTACGCCGACTTCGTCGGGACAGAATAACAGCCTGCCGGTCAGCATTGTGGCTACGGGAACCCACTTCCTGCAGAATGCGACCGTGATGTCGATGACGGGCGGGATCATCGTGGGCGACGTGATCGTGACCAGTCCGACCACGGCCACGGCCCAGATCATCGTGCCGGCCAATGCGACCGTAGGCGTTCAGAACGCAACCGTTTCGACGGGCGGCGAGATCGAGACGCTGGCCAACTGCTTCACGGTGATCAGCACCACGCCGTACCTGTCTTCGGTATCGCCCAGTTCGGGCGTGCAAGGCCAGACGCTGAACGTGAACATTACCGGCGTCAACACGGCCTTCAGCCAGAACGCGATCCAGGCGGAGTTCGACGGGAATATCACGGTCAACAGCATAACCGTGAACTCTCCGACCAGCGTGACGGTGAACATCTCGATCAGCTCGGACGCCAATGTGGGAACGATTACGGCCAACCTGCTGAGCGGTCCGAGCGGCAACGTGACGCCGTTCCCGTTCGCCTTCACGGTGAATGCGTCGAGCGCGGCGATCATTAGCGTTACGCCGAGCAGCGTGCCGCAGGGCGCGCAGGTGACGCTGGCGGTGGTGGGATCGAACACCATCTGGAACCAGGCGGACACAACGGCCGGCTTCTATCCGGTTCCGGTTCCGGCGCCGTCGTTCAATGAGATCACGATCAACAGCATGACCAGCGCCAACCTGGCAGTGACGGTGCCCACCAACACGCCGCCGGGCAACTACGAATTCTGGATGACCACCGGCGGGCAGACCGTGAACGCCACGCTCAACGTGTATGCGAATACGCCCACGCTGACGATGAGCCCGGCCAACGGCCTGCTGCCCTCGGGCACCGTTCCGAACAGCTTCACGGTGAACTTTACCGGCCAGTTCACGCATTGGAACCAGGCTTCGACGCTGCCGGTCGTCGCCGGCGAGGGCGTGACGCTGTCCAATTTCACGGTGTTAAGCCCGGTGAACGCTAGCGCGACGATTACCATCATCGGCGGCACAAACGGTACGCCGACAGCGACTGGACCGCGGCTGGTCACCATTACGACGGGCGGCGAGATCGTCACCACCTACTTCAATGTGACCTCGACGCCGGTGGGGATCATCAGCATCTCGCCAAGCCATTTGGCGCAGAACGCGACCGCGGATGTGAGCATTGTCGGATTGAACACGCACTTCGCTCCCGGCTTGCCCAGCGCGGGCGGGACGCAGGTTCTGTTCGGGCCGCAGATCACGGTCAACAGCGTCACGGTCATCGACAGTACGCACCTGACGGCGAACGTAACGACGGGTTATGTGTTGAGCGGGAACCCGGCGACGACCCCGCCTGGATTCCAGCAGGTGTATGTGAATACCGGGATCGAGCAGGTTACGACCGAAGAGCAGGTGCTGGGCGGCTTCGGCGTGGATCCGCCGCTCTCGCCGAGCATTTTGAGCGTCTTCCCGAATAGCGCCGCGCAAGGCTCGACCGTGGATGTAGTGATTACCGGCTCATTGACAAACTGGGTGCAGGGCACGACGGAAGCGATTCTGGGCGCGGGCGTGAGCGTGTCGAACCTGACCATCACCAGTCCGACTACGGCCACGGCGACGATTGCGGTATTCCCGACTGCTCCGGTGGGCGGCAACAGCGTGATCATGATTACGGGCGCGCAGTACCTGAGCGGCACGGGCTTCAGCGTGACGCCGAGCGCGGCGCTGATCCAGAGCGTGGGACCCGACGTAACTTGCAACGCCAACTACATCGCGGCGATCCCCGGCTGCGGCGGATCCTCGACTACGCCGTGGGTGGTGGCGCAACTGCAAACCACGACTTTGAGCGTGGTGGGCGTGGGCACGCACTGGCTGCAGGGCGAGAGCGTCTTCGACTTCGGCGCGGGCGTGGTGACGGATACGCTCACGGTGAACAGCCCGACGACCGCTATCGTGCAGATCACCGTGCTTTCCAGCGCGCCGGTGGGTTACCATGCGCTGACCACCACTACCGGCGGCGAGGTGGTGACGCTGCAACAGGCGATCGATGTGGAAGAGGGAGTTCCGGCGCTGCTGGCCATCTCGCCGACCGCGGCCGAGCAGGGCGCGACCTTCAATCTCCAGCTTCTGGGGCGGTTTACGCACTGGCAGCAAGGGGTTACCTCGGCCGCCTTCAACCTGGACTTCCCGGCGGACATCGTGGTGAATTCCATCAACGTGATCGACTCCGAGACCATGACGGCGAACGTCACCGTCAGTCCGTGGTCCTACGTCGACTACAGCTACCCGTGCGGCCATACCATCACCGTGACCACCGGCGGCGAGCAGGTGGCCGGCCTGCCGGGGAACTTCTGCGTCGCCGCGGGCGGGGAAGAGATTACCAATGTCTTCCCGCTGCAGGGCTTGCAGGGATCGACGCTGCCGATCACCATCACCGGTTCCGATACCAACTTCATCCAGGGCGTCACTCACGTCAGCTTCGGCGACTCCAACTTCCAGGTTGGCCAGATCACGGTAACCAGTCCCACCACCCTTACGGCTTCGGTCGCCATTACGACGCAAGCACAGAACGGCTTCAAAAATGTGACCGTTTCGACCTTCGGCCAGGTGGCGTCGCAACTGTACTCGTTCTCGGTCACGCCTGGCTTACCCACGCTCACCGAGGCCATCCCGGACCAAGCCGAGCAGGGGGTCCAGAATCTGAATGTCCACCTCGTCGGCCAGTACTCGCATTTCAGCGCTCTGAGCACGGCCACCTTCGGCTCGGGCATCACGGTCAACAGCGTCACCTACACGGACGCCACCGATCTGGTGGCCAACATCAGCATCGATCCGGTCTCCTTTGTGGGCGGGCGGACGGTCACGGTGACCACATCCGGCGTTCCTTGCTCGGAGCTGGTGGGGACCACCTACGCCTGCCCCGGAGGCGCAACCACGGGGACGGGCAGCGAGATCGTCAGCGACAACGCGTTTACGATCATCGCCGGACCGGCGATCATCACCGGCATCTCGCCCGCGGCCGGCAACGAGGGCCAGGAGGTGGTGTTCAACATCACCGGCGCGAATACCCACTGGCAGCAGAACTTCACCCAGTTCTACATTGCCGGCGCCGGCTACGATCTGACCATCCACTCGGTGGTCATCAACAGTTCCACCAGCGCGACGGTGGACATGAGCATCTCTCAGACCGCCAACGCGGGCGTGCGCTCGATCTACATGGTTACGGCGGGCGAGTCGCTGACCGATAGCGGCGCGTTCGTGGTGACGGGCGGAATCCCGGCGGTCTCCTACATCAGCCCGAACAGCGGGGCGCAAGGGGCGAGCGGGCTGGAGGTGACGGTCGTCGGCAACGCGTATACGCAGTGGAATCAGAGCACGACCGTGAACTTCGGTCCTGGCATCACGGTTTCGTCTTACCAAGTCGACGACGAGTGGCACATCGAGGCGGTGCTCATTGTCGATCCGGCGGCGCAACTCGGATACCGGACGGTTATTGTGCAGACAGGCAGCCAGCAGCTTGCGGGGAACTTCCAAGTGGTGCTGCCGCCTGGCTCGCCGCTGCTGCCCAAGCCGCAGCCGTACATCTGGTACGAATCGCCTTCGTCGGGGATTCCGGGCCAGACGCTGACCATCTACTTCGATGGCGTCAACACGGAGTGGAATCCGGGACTGGGCGAGGCTTGCAGCCAGTCGGGCACGACGATAACCGGCTTCAACTCGAGCGTCACGGTGGATTGCTTCCAGGTGACCGGCGCAACCAGCGCGTATGCCACCGTGACCATCAGTCCGACGGCCACCGATTCGCAGAGCACGCTTACGCTGACCACGACCGGAACCGCCAGCTACGGCACCGAGGTGGATTTCGGCAGCTTCAACGTGATCGTTGCGCAACCGGTGTTGAGCATCGTCGATCCCGGCACGGGGATGCAGGGCGCGCAGAATATCACCGTCAACATCCTGGGCCAGTTCACGGCCTTCGACAGCACCACGACGTTCAACTTCGGTCCCTACATCACAGTGAACGGTCCGCCGACGATTCTCGGCCCCGGCATCGCGACGCAGAGCATCAGCATTGGGCAGTTGACGCCCACGGGCGGGTACGCCGTGACGGCGTACACGCCGGACGCAACGGGATCGCAGGTGACGGTGGGCGGTGCGGGCTTCTCCGTCACGCCGAGCCTGGCGCTGATCTCGGCGATCACGCCGAACGCCGCGCAGCAAGGCGCCACGGTGCAAGTGGAGGTCGCCGGCCAGAACACGCATTGGGATGGCGCGACTACATTCCAGTTCGGCGCGGGCATCACGGTTTCCTCGACGCAGGTCAACAGCAACACGGACGCCACCCTTACGCTGGTGATTCCGGCCTTGGCTCCGGAAGGGCCCACCAGCGCGAGCGCTACCACGGGAGGCGAAGTCGCCCATATCACCAACGGCTTCGTCGTCCTGCCAGGCACGCCTCTGCTGCTCTCCTCCGGACCGAGTTCGCTGCCGCAGCAGAGCAGCGCGGTGTTCACCATCCTCAGCCAGCAGACGCAATGGTCGAATGCGAATCCGCCCACGGTTTCCATCGGCGCGGGCGTCATCCTGACCAACGTCAACGTTACTACGCCCACTTCCTTGACAGTGGACGGATACGTGACGCCGACCACCAGCGTGGGTTATCGCAACCTCACGGTCACCTCCGGCACCCAGGTGCTGGGTATCAACAACGCCTTCTACGTCACTCCCGGACCGGCGGCGATCAACAGCGTGACGCCCAACACCGGAGGGCAGGGCGTCAACCTGCCCGCGGTGCAGATCAACGGCACCAACACCAACTGGCAGCAGGGAGTGACGCAACTCAGCTTCCCCGGCGTGCTCATCAACAGCTTTACGGTGAACTCCCCGACTTCAATCACCGCGAACATCACCGTCTCCGTCTATGCGGCGGCCGGTCAGGTTACGGTGACGGCCACGACGCTGGGCGAAGTTGCCACCGGAGTGAATGTCTTCACCATCACGCAGACGCAGGCTGAGCTGCTGGCCGTCGTTCCATCCAGCCAGGTTCAGGGCTGGACCGGGAACGTCACGCTAACCGGGCAGTACACGCAGTTCGCAACGGCGGCGGGGTGCGCGCCCAATTGCAGCACGGCCAACTTCGGCGCCGGCGTCACCGTCAACTCGGTGACCGCGCTGAGCGGGACCTCGCTGCAGGCCAACATTACCGTGTCTCCGACGGCGGCGCTGGAGTATAACAACGTCTCCGTGACCACCGGCAGCCAGGTGGTCTCGCTGAACAACGCGTTCCAAATCACTGTGGGTCCGGCGGCCATTCAATCCTTGACCCCGAACAGCGGCGCGCAAGGCGCAACGTTGAACGTCGCCGTTGTCGGCAGCCAGAGCCACTTCGCGCAGGGCGTCACCACGGCATCGTTCGGCGGCGGCATCACCGTGAACACCGTTACCGTCACGGACGCTCTGCACGCCACGGTGAACATTACGATTCCGAACAACACGACGCTGAGCAGCTACAACGTCAGCCTGACCACGGGCGGGGAAGTGGCCACCATCCTGGGCGGCTTCACCGTTACTACCGGGAGCCCGGCGATCTCCAATGTGAACCCGCCCACCGGCACACAAGGCACGACCATCAATGTGACTCTGACCGGCCTGTTCACGCACTTCCTGCAGGGAACCAGCGTAGCCAGCTTCGGCTCCGGCATCACCGTGAATACGCTGACGGTGAATAGCGCCACGTCGGCGGTGGCCAACATCACCATCAGCCAAACCGCGTCCATCTCCTCGCGCAACGTAACCGTGACCACGAATTCCGAGGTGGCCACCATTACCGGAGGCTTCAGCGTGCTGGCCGGCCTACCGGCGCTGATCTCCGACCTGCCCACCTTTGCCCAGGCGGGCACGACGGCCAATATCGTCATCAACAGCGAGTTCACCACCTTCCAGCAGGGCTTCACGACGGTCAGCTTCGGCTCCGGCGTGACGGTGAACTTCGTCACCGTGAATTCCATCACCCAGGTGACCGCCAATATCACGGTCGCGTCGAACGCGCCGGTGGGCAGCCAGACCATTACGGTGAGCACCAACGGCCAGGTACTTACCCTGCCCAACGGGTTCAGCGTAACGGCCGGAACGCCGGTCATCACGCAGATCAACCCGAATTTCGGCAATCCGGCCCAGACCAACCTCACCGTCACGATCACCGGCCAATACACGAGTTGGACCTCGGCCTCCACGGTCACCATCGGTACCGCTGCGGATGGAATCAGCGTGGGCGGCGCGCCGGCTGGAACGCCGGGGCCGGTGGTTTCGGCGACGGCCACCAGCGTGACCGTCTCCGTCAGCATCGCGTCGGGCGCTCCTCTGGGACCGGCGGGAGTGTCGGTAACCACCGGAGTGCAGACACAAAGTGTCGCCGGCGGCTTCACCGTGCAGGCGGCTGTCATCCCGGCGCCCTCGGTGATCTCGCTGAGCCCCGGAAACAGCGCCGGTGGAATGCCCATCAACAGCAGCATCATCGCGGTCTTCAGCCAGCCGATGAACCGGACCACGATCAACACCAGCTCGGTGGAGGTGTGGCTGGTCAGCAATCCAAGCGGCTGGGTTACGGTGCCGGGCACGGTGAACGTGGACGCAACCGGCAGGGTGATGACGTTTACGCCGATCGGCCTGCTGGCCGTGAACGCCGAGTACTACCTGCTGATGACCAACGCTATCAAGGATGCCACGGGCAACACCTTCCCGCAGTACGGGTACGTGGCGCTGTACACGCAGTACACGGCGAACTCCGCGCCGGCAACGGTGGTTGCGGCCAATCCTCCGGCGAACGCGACCAACGTGGGCACCAACGTGACGGTGCAGCTTGAGTTCAGCGCGGACATGAACCAGTCCACCCAGAGCGGGCTGACGGTCAGCACGGGCGGCAACCCGATCTCGGGAACCTATAGCTGGAACGCGAGCCCGACTTGCAACTGCGGGCCGGGGACGATCCTGACCTTCACTCCCACAACGGCCTTGGCGGCGAACACGACTTACACGGTGACGTATAACTCGACTCTGGCCGATACGGCGGGGAACCCGCTCACGCCGGGGTCGTTCAGCTTCACCACGGGAAGCGCCGCGGACACTGCATACAACTACTCGGGCAGCGATTTCACCAGCGGCCTGACCAATGCCGGCACCAACTTTGTGCCCAAGATGAACTTCTCCAAGCCGATCAACCCGATCGACATCAATACCGGCACGCTGCTGCTCTACAACGCCGACAGCGGCAAGTACATCGCCGGCACGGTCAATGTGGCGGCCAACGGCTTGAGCGCCACCTTTACGCCGACCTACCCGCTGCTGCCCGACACTTACTACCGGTTCTACCAGGCCGGCGGCGACTACGACATGGACGGCAACTACTTGTACGGCGTCAACGACTACTTCACCACCGGCGCGGGGGCCGACCTGACGCCACCTACGGTGGCCTCGATCTCGCCGGTCAACAACGCGACCGCAGTGCCGCTGAACGCGCAGGTTACGGTGCATTTCAGCGCGCCGGTCGATCCCGACACGATCTCGAACTCGGTTGCGGTGACGCCTTCCGGCGGCTCGGCCATACCTGGCACTACGTCTTTGTCCAGCGACATGGTGACCCTGACCTTTGTGCCGAGCGGCGGGCTGCTGCCCGGTACCGTATACGCGGTCCAGGTCAGCGGGTACTCCGACCCGGCCGGGAATGCGGGCGTTGCCTTCAGCAGCAGCTTTACGACCACGGCTTCGATCGCGCCGATTGTTCTGACGACTGGCCTGAATGCGGCCGGCAACCTGATCACCGTCAACAACACGCCCGACGGGCACTGGACGTACGTGGCGACCACGAGCCTGCCGGGTAGCGGCGGCGTGCCCTATTACCTCTTCTCGGAGGCGGGAACATCTCAGCCGCTTGAGGTCGTGGGGTCGGGGGATGCGGGCTTCTATAGCGGATGGCCGGTCAACGGGCCGGGTTCGGACTGGATCAACATCAATCCGAACAGCACCACCGGCAATACGCTGGGCGTGTATTCGACAACCTTCAACATCCCCGGTCCGAGCGTGCCTTCCAACCTCTGCCTGGTGGGCTTCATGGGAGTGGACGACTACGGCGAGCTGGGGATCAACGGGACCGCCATCACGGGCAATATCAGTGCGATCGGCAGCCTGGCCTCCTTGAATATCCCGGTTTCGAGCTACCTGGTGGTGGGATCGAACACGCTGGCGCTCGGATGGGGTTCGACCGACAACTCTTACGAGGCCTTCCGCCTGCAGGCGGTCATCGAGACCTGCGGCGCCAGCTACACCGGCGGCTTGACGCTGACGACGGCTGTTCCCGCCAACAATGCGACGAACGTGGCCACCAATACGAACATCACTCTCACCTTCAACCATGCGCTCGATCCGGCCACGGTCAATTCGACCACGCTGCCGGTGATGATCGGCTGGAACAGCAACGCGGAGATCGCGGGCAGTTACCAGGTGAACGGCAATCAGGTGATCTTCACGCCGGACAGCCCGTTCCCGGCCAGCACGAATATCTGGGTCGGCGCATGCGGCGGCCCATACGACACAGCCGGAGACAGCGCGGGCGGCTGCTATACGCAACTGACGAACTTCACTACCGGCAGCACGGCGACGGCGGCCCCAAATCCGTTCCAGGTGATCGCCTTCGCGCCGGCGGCGAGCGCCACCAATGTCGGTCTGCGCGCGCCGGTCACGGCAACTTTCAACCGCTCGGTCAACCTGAATTCGGTTAACTCGAGCGACTTTGCCCTGTTCGCGGGCGATGGACAGAGCCCGTGGTGCACCAGCGAATCGCATTCGCAGGACGGCTCGACGCTCCAGTTCAATTGCGGAGTCCTGCCGGCCAGCACACCCATGACGGAGATGCTGGGCAGCGGCCTTTCGGATTGGCAAGGCAACGCGCTGGTCCCCTTCACCAACCAGTTCACCACTACCTATTACGACTCGAACACCAACGGCACGGTGATCTCGACGCGGCCGGGCAACGGCGCGACCGGGGTGAACGGCAACCTGCCCATCGTGCTGTACACCAACCTGCCCATCAATCCCGCCACGGCCCCCGGAGGCATCGAGGTCGCGGAGAACAACGCGGCCGTCCCCGGCACGGTGCAGGTGCTGGATAACGGCTACACCCTCGAGTTCATGCCCAGCTCGGCGTTCACGGCGGGAGCGTTGATCCAGTGGTGGACCACCGGCAGCCTCTACGAGAGCACCTACAACACGCCGGTCAATGGAGCCTCCGGCTACTTCTACGTGGCCGCAAGCACCGGCGCGCTGGTGCCCGCGGTGCAGACGGCATCTCCGACCTACGGAGAGACTTCCGCAGTCAACTCCATCGTCGACCTGCAGTTCAACACGCCGCTGAATCCGAGTACGGTCAACAGCACCAACATCTATCTGTACGACGGAACTACCGGCTTGCATGTCGGCGGGACCTACACGATGCCTCAGCCCAACGAGGTGCGGATTGTGCCATCGGCCAACTTCGGGGCCAATCGCTACATCTACGTGTACCTGACGACCGGCCTGCAAAGCGCGACCAGCGTGCCGTTCGGCTCCACCACCTGGGTCACTTACTTCTACACCGGCAATCCCGTTGACACCACTCTTCCGCTGGTGGTGAGCGCGGTGCCCTACAACGGGGCCGGCAACGTGGGCGTCAATGTGGATCCGGGCGTGGTCTTCAACAAGGCCATCGATCCGGTAAGCCTCAACAGCAGCACGTTCCAGGTGCTGAACGGCGGCACGCCATTGGCGGGCAGTTACTGGTTCAGCTCCAGCGACACCCGGATCGAGTTTGTGCCCAACGCTCCGCTGCCCGCGAACACCAGTCTGACCATGAGCCTGAACGGCGTCCTGGACCAGGTTGGCAACCCGGTCACCTACAGCTCGACCTTCCAGACCGGTGCTGGGCCGGACCTTACCTCGCCGACGGTGGTGTGGACCAGCATCCCGACCAACGGAAGCATCCCGACCAACTCGATGATCACGATTCAGTTCAGCGAATCGATGGATGTAACCACGTTCAGCACCGGCCCCAGCGGCGACATCTACATCTACGACACGCTGCTGGGTACTCGCGTTCCGGCCACGCTTTCGTGGAACGCAACCCAGTCGGTTGCCTACCTGCTGCCGGGCGGCCCGCTATCCGCCGGCCGCGAGTATTACTTCTACGCCAGCAGCGGCACGGACCTGGCGGGCAATGTGTTGAGCGGCATCGAGATCACGTTCTATGCCGAATTGACCAGCGCCGGCGCCGCCCCAACGGTCATCAACTTCAATCCGCTGAACGGAGCGACCGGGCTCGGCACCAACGCGGTCATCGAAGCGCAGTTCAGCGCGCCCATCGATCCCAATACCATCGGCGGCGTCACCCTGTCGACGGGCGGATCGACCGTGACTACCACGCCGTCAATGGGCGCGGGCAACACCATCCTGCAGCTTGTGCCGGCCACGCCGCTCCGGCCCAACACCACCTACACCATGACCATTGCTGGCGTCAAGGATCCGGCCGGCAACCTGGTCGCCACAGTGACCAATACGTTTACCACGGGCGCAACCTACGACGATACCGCTGCCGCGGTGGTCTCGGTGGATCCGCCGAACAATTCCACGGTGGGAACCAACGTGGTGGCGAAGATGCTCTTCAACAAGCCGCTCAACCCGACGACGGTGAACAACAGCAGTATTGTCATGTACCTGAATGACACCGGCCAGTGGATTCCGCTGACGGTTACGCTGTCGGCCAACGGGTTGGAAGTGTCCTTGCAGCCGCAGATTGCGCTCCTGGCCAACACGGAGTACCGCTTCTATGCGGGCTACAACAGCTACGTTCAGGATCAGGACGGCAACAACCTCTATGCGGGCTGGTACTACTTCTACACCGGCGGCGGCGCTGTCACCACCGGTCCGACAGTCACGGTCAGCCCGGCGAACGGAGCCACGGGCATTCCGCTGAACGCCAAGGTTCAGGTTTCGGTCAGCAGCATCATGGATCCCACCAGTTGGACACAGAGTTCGATCCAGGTGCTGAACGGCGCGACGCCGGTGGCGGGAACGGTGAGCGAGAGCACGAACCAGATGCTCCTCTTCACGCCAACCAGCGCGTTGTCGTCGGGCACGCTCTACACGGTGAACGTCTCCGGCTTCACGGACGCCAACGGCAACGCTGTCGTGCCTTCCAGCACCACGTTCACCACCGGCGGAACCGCCGCCACTCCTGGGCTTTCGATCATCAGTTCCAACATTCCGAATGGGTCGTCGAATGTCTCTGCCACTTCGCCGATCACCCTCACCTTCAGCCAGATACTGGACGCGGCAACAGTGACCGCCACCACGCTCCCCATCTTCGATGGCTGGAACAGCGCCCGCCCCATTGCCGGGACATACACGGTGAACGGCGCCCAGGTCACCTTCACTCCAACCAACCCGTATCCGGCCGGGGCGCAGATCTGGGTCGGCGGTTGCTACGGGCCTACGGACATTCTGGGCGACGTGCTGACCACCGGCTGCTGGGCTCAGGAGCTCTACTTCAACGTGATCTCCGGCGCGGCGGGGCCCACGTCGTTGCACGTGCTTTCCGTCAGCCCGGCCAACGGCGCAACCAACGTGGGCCGCGATCAGCCCGTATCGGTCACCTTCAACAACTCCATCAACAACAACTCCACAGGCGGCTACAACGTGCAACTGTATGCCGGCCAGGATCTGCAGACCAACGGCAGCGTCACCAATTCCGCCGACGGACGCACCTTGACCTTCAACATTGGCGCTCTCACGAACGGAGCCACCTACACGGTCGTGATTCCCGCCGGCGGGCTCTCCGACAATTGGGGCAATACGTTGAGCAGCCCGTTCACCAGCACCTTCACGGTGACCGTGGATCCCGCCACCGGCAACGGCAGCGTGCAGTCCGAAGCCCCCGGAAACGGCGCCACCGGGGTTCCGACCGATACGCTGCTGACCCTGTACATGAATCGCCAGGTCAACGCCTCCACGCTGCCTGGGCAACTGACTGTCACGGTGAACGGAGCGGTCTATGGCGGAACCGTGCAGGCAGTGGCCAGCGGCTACGAGATCCAGTTCATGCCTGCCACGCCGTTCCCGAACGGAGCGACGGTGCAATGGTTCCTCTCCGGCAGCGTTCTGGATGTGAACGGCGACGCCTTCAACGGGAACAGCGGCTACTTCTATACCGTTGCCGCAGCCAATCCCGCGGCAGCGCCGGCGAATCTGAACAACAGCCCCGGCTACGGGGTGTCGAATGTTCCGACGAATGCCGACATCTACTTGCAATACAGTCTGCCGCTCAACAACGCCACGCTGACCAGCAGTAATGTGTACCTCTACGATGGGAGCAACGGCACCTATCCGGCCATCACAATCACGCAGCCGGAACCGGGCGTGGTTGAGTTGGCGCCCAATGCGCAGCTGACCGCGGGCTCCTTGTATTACGCTTGCGCCAACGGCAACGTCCAGGGCACGAACGGAATTGGGATTTCGAGCGGGTGCTGGGAGACCTACTTCTACGCAGGCAGCACGCCGGACACCACGCCGGGCTCGATCATCATCGGTCCGCCGAACGGATCGGTGAATGTGGGCACGAATGCGTATATCCGGCTGCAGTTCTCGAAGCCCATCAACCGGGCGCTGTTCTCGAACGCCAACATCCAGATCACCACCGGCGGGAACCCGATTCCCGGCACCTGGTCGTTCAACTACAACTCCGGCACCAACGACGCCATCGGCGCCAACTTCTCGCCGGTGAATCCGCTGCCGCCATCGAGCCCGATCTCGGTGAGCGTCAGCGGGGTGCTGGACTACGCGGGCAACACGTTTGCGTCTGCGAGTTCGAACTTCACCACTGCGGCGCTGCCCGACTACTCGACGCCGACGGCGACGCTGGACTTTGCCTACGGGACCGCAGGGATCGGCACCAACGCCTCGTTCACCTGCCTCTACTCGGAGCCCATGGATCCGAGCAGCGTCAACTCCGGCAACACCTACATCTACAGTTACGTCACCAGCGGCCACATCCCGGTCACTTACGCGTGGGCTTCGGACCTGATGGCCGTGACCATGACGCCGGCCACGCCGCTGTTCGCCAACACCGAGTACTACTACTACTGCGGCGGCGCCATCGATCTGACCGGCAACGGGATGAGCGCCACCGACGCGATCTTCTACACCGGCAACGGCGCGGTCACGACAGGGCCATCGCTGGTCGCGATCAATCCACCCAACGGGATGACCAACGTGCCGGTGAATACGAACAACGGACCGTGGTACGGATCGAGTCTCGGGATGCTCTTCAACGAGCCGGTGGCGGCCGATTCGCTGGGCAGCATCACGCTGACTCCGGCCGGCGGCAGCCCGATACCGATCGCTGTCTATCCGGAAGACGGGAACTTCATGGCCTGGGTGCAACTGCCGTATTCGCTGCTGCCGAACACCACCTACACGTACAACGTGACCGGGGTTATGGATTTGAACGGCAATGCGATGACTCCGGCTACCAGCACCTTCACCACGGGATCGAGCTTCAACTTCACCAACCCGACCGCCACCGCCGCAACCCCGGCGAACGGCGCCACGGGAGTGGCTGTGAACGCGCCCATCACGCTGACCTTCAGCACGGCGATGAACCCGGTGCTGATCGGCTCCAGCCAGATCTATCTGCGCACGCACAACACGCAGACCACGGTTCCAACCACGCTTAGCATTTCGTCGAGCGCCACCGCAACGACTCCGACGACGGTGACTCTGACGCCGGTGACACCGCTGGCGGAGTCGACGATCTACGACCTTGTGTACTGGCCGAACAACTGGTACCTGTACGACATCGCCGGAAACTATGAAAGCCAATACGGGGTAGAAACCACCTTCACTACCGGCACAACCTCCGCGGTGAACGGCGCCTGCGGCTCGGCGAACGGCGGGTCCTTCTCCTCGGCGCCGACAGCCAACCTCTGCTCGGCGGGGACGGCGTCGGCACTCACCAACCCCGGCTCCTGGACATGGAGCTGCAACGGCGAGTATGGAGGCACAAACGCCTCCTGCTCGGCCACCGTCACGGGCACACCAGCCTGTTCGACGCAGCTCTCCAGCCTGCAGGGGTTGTGGCCGGGCACTGACAACACCAACGACTACAGCCCCAACAGCTACAACGGAACTGCGGAGAATGGCGTCACCTACGCCCTGGGTGAGGTTGGGGACGCATTCAGCCTCAACGGAAACAATCAATATGTGTTGATTGGCGAACCCGTGCCGGCCAACCTGCAAATCCAGAGCGCCATCACCCTGTCGGCGTGGATCTATCCAACCGCTTTGCCCACCAACAACGGCAGCGGCGCGTTGGGACTGATAGCCGGAAGCCAGATTGATGGCGTATATGGCGGCGCGACCATCTTCTTCGATGGGCGCGTCAACCCGGACGGCGGCCAGAATGACGTGCCGGCGGGCCACATTCAGTTCAATCTCGGCGACGGATCGAACTGGCACCCGCAGGACACGGAGACCCAGGTGCCGCTCAACCAGTGGACTTTGATCACCGCAACAGCCACGTCGGGCGCGGCGGGCAAGGTCTACTACAACGGCGTGCTGCAACCCTCGAACTCGGGCAGCTACCCGGCAACGTGGAACGGTACGGTGTCGTACCCCAGCAACGACTGGTTCGCCATCGGGCAAGAGGTGAACGAGAACCGGCCCTTCACCGGGTTGATCAACGATGTTCAGGTCTACAACGCCGCGCTGACTCCGGCCCAGATTCAGGCCATCTACAACGCCGGCAGCGGCGGAGTGTGTCAATAACAGCAAGCCAGTGGGGCGGCCTTTGGGCCGCCCCACTGGCCTGGGTGGCTCTCATCAGCCTTGGCGGGCATTGCCGGGCAAGGCGGGCAATCACGCCGCGAAATCGATAAACCCGCGCTGCGGATCGGTCGAGACCAGCTTCACCGTTACCTTGTCGCCCACATCCAGGCCCTTCCCGCCGCTGACTACCATCCCATCCACGTGCGGATCGAGGGTGCGGACGAAGGTGCCGTACTTGTTGACGCCGGTGACGATGGCGGGAAAGCTCTGGCCGATGCGCGGGCGAAGGACTACGGCGGCGATGCGCTTCTGCATCTCGCGCTCCACCTTTCGGGCGCTGTCTTCCATCAGCGTGCAATGGACGGCGATCTCGTTGAGATCGTTCTCGGAGTAGGGCTGCGGCGCCTTCGCCAGCCAGGCTTTGAGGATCCGCTCGACGACCATGTCGGGGAAGCGGCGGTTGGGGGCGGTGGAGTGGGTGTAGTCCTGAACGGCCAGGCCGAAGTGGCCGGGCGAGGGCTCGCTGGGCTTGACCAGCACGTACTCGCCGGGGCCCATCAGCTTGATGACAGCCAGCGACAGGTCGGGAAAGTGGTCGGGGTCCTTCTGCTTCTGGGCCAGCAGGAAGTCGTTGAGGGCCTTTGAGTCGGGCTCGGCGGGCAGCGTCGTGCCCATGCCTTCGGCCACCTCGACGATGCGGTCCCAGCGCTTGGGAGTGCGGACGATGCGCCGGATGGAGGCCAGGCCCGCCTCCTCGAAGGTGCGCGCGACGACGCCGTTGGCCGCCACCATGAACTCTTCGATGAGCGAGGTGGCGCGGTTCTTCTGCAAGCGAACGATCTCGACCGCCTCCTCGGCCAGCATCAGGGGGCGGGTCTCGATGGTCTCCAGATCGAGCGCGCCGTGCTGGAAGCGGCCGCCCACCATGCGCTGGGCGGCGGTGTCCTGGAGCTTGAGCTGGGCAGCCAGGTCGGCGCTGGCGGCGACTTTGGCCGGCGCGGGGCCGGTTCCCTCCAGCCAAGCGCCCACGCTGTTGTAAGCCAGTTGCGCGCGGTTGCGGACTAACGCCCGATACGCCTTGCCGTCCGACGCCGCGCCGGCCGGGTCAACGCAGAACTCGACGACCACGGCCACGCGGTCTTCGTTCTCGTTGAGCGACGTAATCCCCTCGGAGAGCTCGGCGGGGAGCATGGGAAAGACCTTGACGCCGGTATAGACCGAGGTGGTCTCGCTGCGGGCGTGGGAGTCGATCGCCGTGCCCAGGCGGACGCGCGCGTCCACGTCGGCCACGCCGATGAGCACGCGGATGCGGCCGTCGGGCAGTTGCTCCGCCCACTCGATCTGGTCCAGATCCTTGGAGGTGTCGTTGTCGATCGAGGACCAGAGCAGGCCGGTCAGATCTTTCACGCCGGGCACGGCGGGCGGGGCGGGATGGGCCTGAATGGCGGCCAGTTCCGCGCCGGTTGCGGCGGGGAAATCAGGCTCGAAACCGTGCTCGATCATGGCGGCGCGGGCCGCGGCGACAAGGTTGAAGTGAATGGGTTGGCTGGACTGCATGAAGAATCGAGCTCCTTGGAGGTGAAAAGCCAGCCTACCACGCCGGGGGGCTGGGTAAGGAAAAGAAAGGGGCGTTCAGACGTTCGCGGTATCCCACCCTAGCCGCAGAAACAAGGACGCGGCGAGGGTGGGGCACCCGCATTGTTGGAGCCGTAAAAATGCTCTGAACCACGAAAATGCCCTATTGAATGCCCAGATCGGCCAGCACCTTGGGCTTGGCTTCGTCCACGGCCAGCAGGTTGTGGCAGGTCGCGCAATCCTGAGGGATGCTCGTGCCGTCCTTGGCCGAGTGGTCGCCGTCGTGGCAGCGGAAGCAGCCCGGATAACTCATGTGGCCGATGTGGTTGGGATGGGTGCCCCAGGTCACCTTCATGAAAGGAAAGACATTCTGGCTGTATATCGTCGCCAGTTCGTCGCCAGCGGAATTGACGAGCGCGGCCTTGGCCGGCAGCACCTCTGGATGCTGGGTGCGATAGAACTCGGCGAGCTGCTCTGGAATCTTCACGCGCGCCTCAGCTTCGCCGGCGTAAGTGGCCTTCAATAGCTCCAGGCCCTCCTTGTGGACCCAGGGCAGATCGGGGCTGACTCCGCCCTCGGCCATCGCCCGGTTGAGCGCGTCTTCCGGGGTGAGGAAGGTATGTGCCGCGCGGTTGTGGCAGTCGATACAATCCATCAGCCGGCGCTCGCCCTGGGGCATGGCGCCGCCCGTAGCGGAGGCGGCAAAGACGGTCTCCGAGCCATCGGCGTTCTGCTTTTGCACCCAGGGAATCGTGGTGCGGGTCGGGTCGGTGGCGATGTACTCGATGTGGCCCAGGTGCACGCCGTGAATGCCGGTCAGGTGCGAGAGGCCGTCCAGGCCGCCCAGGTGCAGCACCAGCACCGTCTGGGTCTCGGTGTTCTTCTCGTCGTCGGCAAAGGTGGATTTGACCAGCAGCTTCTCGCCCACGAAACGGGCCGGCGTGTGGCAGCCCTCGCAGATGTACCGGGCCGGGCGCAGGCTCTCGACCGGCGACGGAATGGGCGTGGGATAGCGATCGAAGGCAACCTCGAGAATCTGCTTGGTGCCGTTCACCTTGGCGGCAAAGTAGGAGGACGCGCCCGAGCCGATGTGGCATTCCACGCAGGCCACATGGGAGTGCGCGGAGATCTTGTAGGCCGTGTACTCGGGATGCATGACGTGACAGGATTGGCCGCAAAACTGCGGCGAATCCATGTACGCCGAGCCGCGGTAGCTGGCCGTGGCCACCACCAGCAGGTTGACGATGGTGGCCACAAAGACAATATCCAGGCCGTGGCGGAAGACCCGGTCGTTGAGATCGATCTTGGGGAATTCGGCCGGAATCTGGCCGGCTTTCTGGAGCTTTTTGCGGCGCGCCAGCAGACCCACCGGGATGAGCAGCAGTCCGGCGATAAACAGAGCCGGCAAAAGCAGGAAGAAGATGATGCCCAGGTAGGGGTTGTCGTTGGGCCGGCCGAACAACTCCACCAGCCAATAGCCGATCATGGTGACGCCGGAGGCGGTGGTGATGGCGCCGCCGGCGAGGCTGACGGGGTTGTTGCCAAAGAACAGAGCCGGCCGCACCCAGCCTTCACGGAATCTCTGCAGCACTGACACTTTGTCCCCCACGTTCAATCAAATGGCCCGCCAAGGAGGGCGAAGTCGCGATCATGGCGTCCCACGAGGCATTGTACAGGGCGCCGGTTTCTTCAGGGAATCGACCGCCGGCAGCCGTGTCATGGCGCACACATATCGCGGCTTCGCTCCAGGCGAACCTGGTTCGGGTTGCTAATTCGATCTGCTACTTCAGCCCGCGGTAGAAAGCCACCGCGTCCTTGATCTGCGCGTCGGTGAGCTTGTCCTTGAAGGGCTGCATCTTGCCCTTTCCGTTCTTGACCGAGGCAAACATCTGGTCCGCGGTGAGCTTCTTGATATCCGGATCGGAGACCGGCTTGATCCCCATCGACTTGGCCATCCCCGCGCTGGGGACGCCGGCGGCGCCATGGCACATCAGGCACTTGGCCTTGTAGGTCGCTTCACCCGCGGATTGGGCGAAGCCCGCGGCGCCGGCCAGAGAAACTGAAATGGCCAGCACCAGGAAGGATCGAATCGTCTTGGTCATGCAGAAAACTCCTCAAGGAATTCCACGGTCATTGTACGCGGGACCGCGCAGGTTGCGTGAACTGTTTCCCGTCTTCGGCCCCCGGCAACAGTTGCCGCCGGCCGGGACGGCTTTCGAAACGGCAAAACGAGCAAACCGGCACTGCGCCGAAGGGCCGCAACGTCGCGCAGGCACAAAAAAGGGTGGACCGGCAAAACCCCCAGCCCAGTCCACCCCAACATTCTTCCCAGGAACAGCGGTTTCGGTCAGAACTCGTAATGCACTCCAAGGGTCACGTTGTTGGAGTGAAAGTTCCGCGGCGCTGTCAGACCGCTAGGCGATTCGGTCAGACCCGTCTGCTGGGTTAGAGAGGTGCAAGGAACAACCGCCGATGTTAAAGACGTTGAAAAGCTGCAGGACTGCGGTCCTGAGGGACCGCCCTCGCCGTAACCGTAGAAGTTGTACTCAGCCTTCCAAGTCAATTTGGAATTGGCCGCCCATGCAAGGCTCAAGAAGGGCGACTGGTATGAGGACACCAGCGAGCCGTTGACGTCGCGCGCATCGTTGAAGAACCGGCTGCCATTCACCGAACTGATGCGATAGCCGATATTGGAGTGAATTGATTTGGCGGGCGACAGGGTGAGAGCCGCCGATCCGTACTGCGAAGGAGCGTCCATGAAATCGCGCCCGAACCAGTCCGCAAGCTGGGTCGTCGAACCCCTGCCGTACACGCCAGGGCATACGTTCGGCGCGCCGCTGCTTGTGGTCGTGGCAGTGCCCGGATACGCGCCCGCGGTAGTCGAGGCGTTCTGGTTGCCGTTGTCAAAGCAGATATTGGTCGCCGCATAGACATCGGTGTAGGCATAACTGAAGTCGAGCCCATAGTGTTCGTTTGGCGACAATATGCCGCTCAAACTCGCAATCCTGGTGTGATCGACATGATCGATCGGACCCACGTACGGATCGTCACCCGCGGCCACGGCGGCCTGATTGTTATTGGTGTTGTTATGCCGCTCCAGGTCGTTGAAGGCGCCCGAGATCGTCGCCCATGGCTTGGGTCTGTATCTCGCGTGCATCCTATAGTGCCACAGCTGCCGCGGGGACACCGGCGTGAGGGCGTTGTCGGCATAGGCCATTTCCACCGAACCGTTCAGATCGAGGTTTGCGGTGGGGCGCACAGCCGCGGTAAACACTCCGGCATTTTCGTTAATGGTCACGGTCCCGCCAACCGAAGCGCCCACGGGTAGCGGAGTGTTATGAGGGTCGCCCTCTGCGACGACGTGATTCTGATAACGGTAGGTGAGCGAAAGTGCAGTGCTCGACGAAACGTCCCATGTGCCGGTCAGATTATTGGTTATATACAACTGGCCGGTATAGCCCGCGGACGACTGTCCGATGTTCGAGCTGCCTTCAAACGTGGAGGCCCCGGCGGCCGCGCTTGTGGTAGTGAGTGGGGTCTGGTTGATGGTCTGATTTGAAGGGGCGGGCGAGGGCGGCACGGTAGCGGCAATTGTACAGGTGGACGCCGACCCGATAGGTGTGCAAGTCGTAGTTCCGCTGGTCATAATCGTCGTACCAGGCTGGTGCATCGTGGAAAAGCTGATCTGGTCGCCCAGGCTGAAATTACTCGTCGTCTGCCAAGTTGCGCCCAAATCGGCGGCAAGAACCTCGCGTGTCGCTTGCGCATTCCCGGTGTAGGTCAGCTCGCGCGTCGCCCCGGCTGTGGCTGACCCCGTATTCAATCCCTGATAGCTGTCGTAGTAGTTTGGCAGGTGCATGTTCGCGCTGGTATACCGAACATTTCCGTTGATCGACAGGTTCTTGACGCTCGCGCTCTGCAGGCGAAGCACCTCGGTCGGGAATATGGCGCGGGTCGGCTGGGAGCGCAGATAACTGGTAACCACGGCGCAGGCGGGATTGATGACCGGCAGGCCGCCCGGCGTGTTGGGCTGCGAGAAGATTGTATAGACGGCGGGGTTGCCTCCGCCAGCAGGGGTGTACGCGCTGCCCATGCTGGCCGTGTTGCAGGCGCCGATGCCATAGGGCGACAGGCTGTCAAAGTCATTGATGGCGACCGGGGTTCCGTCCGCCTCTTGCGCGATCAGGGAACTTGCAGCCAAGGTGAAGAACGAGTCGCCCTTGTAATGCGTAATCTGCTCTTCATACGTGACCATCGTGCCTCGCACCGGCTTCCAGTCGAGCGCCGCCGTGATGTCATCGGTGTTGTTGCGCTGATACTCTTCCAGCACGGCATTGTACTTGGCGAACTGATAGCCGCTCGGGCTGTGGCTCGGCCCCTCCATCAGATTCTTGGAGTACGCAATCCGATAGGTCACCTTCGATAGCGGCAGCAGTACCAGGCTCACATCGGTCATGCGCCGCACGGTGTTGAACATGAAAGGCGATTGAAGTGTCTGCGGCCACGCGAACGAGCCGGTACGCGCGTTGGAAGGACCGATTGGAATCGACTGCCCTCCTGGGATATTCGGATTGCCGAGCAGGTCGTAATCGAAATACCTGCGGTCGCGGCGGAACAGTGCTGAGAACTCGTAGAGCTTGCCCTTCTCGGCGCTCATCCTGGCAAAGCTGACCGGGTCGCCTCCGAACCCGCCGCCCACAGCTGTGAGCGAGTCGACCGGCGTGTTCTTCTGGCCCGGCAGCGCGCGCAGGTGAAAAGTTTCATTTTGCACGCGCGGTCCAGATTGCAGATTCACCAGATTGCTGTACATCGCCGGGCTTCCCGTGGCATTCGCAATGCGGCCGCCCAGATCCACGCTCTCATGGATCGCATATCCGTTCGGCACAGTCATCTGGGAGTCCGCCGCCGGCATTGGGTTGGCGGGTGTGGGATTCTGAGCGGCGGCGATGCCGGTCGTCATCCATAGAACGGCGACTCCAATGCCCCCAATGATCCGCTGGATCGTTGCGAGAGTTGGCTGCTGGTTAGGCAGCCGAGAAAACCAGCCTATTTTGCTCATATGAAGCCTCACTCGAAAAACCCGTCATTCATGAGATCGAAACCTCGAAACCGACTGCGAACTGTGTTCGGGGTCCGGGCCGCCGATCCGCTGTGGCTGGAGGGCGCGGTCCGGATCCATTACTCCTACCTGAGAAACGCCGCATTCATGTTTGAACCGTGGATCAACGTGTGGCAGTCCGTGCAGGGTGTCAGCTCCGACGAACCGGCGTTCATCCCGTGAACCGTGCCGGCAGCGACTGGGCTATGGCACTGGTTGCACAGCACGTTGACGTTCGGCATATTCAACATCCGCGCATTCTGCGAGCCATGCGGCGTGTGGCACCCCATGCATCCCTCACCTTTCACCGGCGTGTGCTCGTAGACGAACGGCCCGCGCTTCTCGGTGTGGCACTTGGTGCAGATCAGGTTCGAATCGTTCCTGGACCTCAGGTTGCTCTTCTCGAATGTGCCGTGCACATCGTGGCAGTCGCTGCACTTGACCAGCCCTTCGTTCACCTTGTGGTGGAACGGCATATCGAATTGCGGCTTTTCGTCGGTATGACACTGGAAGCAGAGCGTGGGCTGGGCCGCCTTGAGCAGCTTCTCTTCCTTGCTGCCGTGGATGTCGTGGCAGCTGATGCAGCCGACGCTGGCCTTGGCGTGCGGCGAGCGCTCAAAGTCCGGATGCGCGCTCGAGTGGCACTTCAAGCAGGTGGCATCGATCTCTTTGGCCGAGGCCTTGGCGGGGTTGAATATCTTGGTGATGTCGCCGCCGCCCTCAACGTGCGCTTTGCCCGCGCCGTGGCAGTTCTCGCAGGTGGCCCCGTTGCTGCCGTGCATCAGGACCATCTTGGTGTGGGGATTCGAGGCGAACTTCTTGGCCACCTCTTCGTGGCAGGTAGCGCAGGTGTCGCTGCCCACAAAATCCCCTGGCGCGGCTTCCTTGGCCTGAGCAGCGGCCGGTTTGGCGCCCGGCTCGGCTTGGGGCGCCGGAGCCCCCAGAGCAGTGGCGCACAGCATGCCAGCGCCCAGCACCATCAAACAGGCTCGCAGTCCCAGCCAAATGCCCGGAGCCGCACTGATCGGCAATTGCGTTACAGGCCTATCTTCATGCATGAAAAATACCGCCTCGTGTGATCTCATCGCCCCCTCCGAACACAACTGTACCAGCGTCCGGCGGCTCAACAAGGCAGCTCCCAATGGGGAGTGCCGGAAGGGCCGCGGGCTCGCCGGCATGACGTTGCGGAAGGAGCCCTTTGTGCGGAGCATCACTTCATTTGCTGAATGGTACGTTGATGGTTGTGCGGCAAACTGTGACCCACATCACATACGGTGAAAATGCCGCTTCACGGCCTGAGTTTCCAGTTTCATGGTGACATGGATTCCCATTCGCGCACAGGACTGCCCGCCAGGGCTGTGGAACTTCCTGGCCCGAGGCATTCACGGCCGCCGCTGCAATCCCGCAGGATGCGTGCGCTGACGGTGTTTCCCTGGTTAGAACAGCAGGATTGTGGCCGTTCTGCTGAGCAGAATTGGACACTTTCCACAAGAACGGCAGAGCAGACCGGTCTCCCTTGGCATTCGCCGGCTTGCGGAACTTGAACCCCGTCTCCGCTCCCCGAGCGGCCTGGCGGCTGGTGGAGGAACGTAGCCAACGGTGGCTCTCAAAGTTGACGCCCGATACGGAAATCCGGGACCGCCGCGGGTTCTCAGAGACGTGAGGCCCATCACATCCAGGGAGGGAGGCAGTCGGTCAAACTTTGAGAGCAAGAAGAGTCTCTTTTCCTGGAGGCCCAGAGCCTATTCACCTCGACTCGAATCCCTGCGGCAGAAATGCGCGGGCATTCGGACGGCGGAGGCGAAGATGCTCGATCGGTGTCGGAAGGAAAACATCATGACGGACGCAGAGATCGCGGCAGGATCGCAAGCGCGGCAGAAACACCTGACCCGCCAGGTGCCGGTGGGGTGCGCGGCCTGCGCCAATCGCCGCCCCGGCTGGTTCTGTTCCCTGGGCACCGCGGTGCTCGCCGATCTTGAGCTGGTCACCAGCACCATTACCTTGCCGGCGCAGGCCTCGCTGTTCATGCAGGGCGAGGATGCCCGCTGTCTCTATCTGATCTGCAGTGGCTATCTCAAGCTCACCGCCGGCCGGCATGAGGATCGCCAGATGATCGTCCGCGTGGCTGGGCCCGGCTCGATGCTCGGTCTGTACGCGGTTCTCTCCCACGGCGTCTATGAAGTCTCCGCCGAGTCTTTGACCGAAGCCCAGCTCCGCCCGGTCGAGCGGGAGCGGTTCCTCGGGTTCCTGCGCAGCCACAAGGAGGCGCAGATGCGCGCCGTGCAGTGCATCTGCCAGGAATACCGCTTTGCCCTGCAGGACGCCTGCCGGATCGCGTTGACCGAGACTGTGGCCGCCCGCCTGGGACGCCTGCTGCTGGAGCTGGCCAATCAGATCGGCGAGCATCTGGAGGGCGGCGGCTTCCGCTTTCCGCTGCTGCTGACCCATGAAGAGATGGCCTCGATGGCCTGCACAACCCGCGAAACCGTCACCCGCACTCTCGGCCAGTTCCGCAAGGACGGCTGGATCTCGATCGAAGAGTCCCTGGTCACCCTTCACCACCCCGAGCAGTTGCAGACGCTGCTTTGAGCCGCGATGCCTTTTTTCCCGCTTCCCACCGGCCTGCGTCTCAAGTCAAAGAGCTATCATTGAAGTTGTCAGCCCTCAGTTCTCAGCTTTCAGCGCGGTGTGCGGGCGGTTCTCCGGGCTGGCAACCGGCCGCCGATCTGTGGAAAAACCGTTCAGGTGGGAGTTCATTCTGCGTATGACGCGCTTTCTGGCTTGCTTGTCTTGTGCTCTTTTCTCCTGCTGCGCCGCTGCTGCCCAGGTTTCGACTCCGTCTCCCGCTGGAGCCTCCGCCCAGCCCAACGTCACCTCCGCCGAAAGCCCGGAGATACGGGAGTTCCAGAAGCTGGAGGACGCCTGGTCCGACGCCGTCAACCTGCGCGACCAGTACGGCTTGGAACTTGTGTTATCTCCCTTGTTCGTCGATGTTTCCGCCAGCGGCGACATCACCACCCGCAATCAACAGGTGGCCATGATGGTTGCCGGCGAGGACAAGACCATCCATCTCGATCAGCGGGTGATTACCGTGCGCATGCTGGGAGACACCGCCGTGGCCAACGGAACTTATGAACTGCGCCGCAAGGCCGGTTCCAGCCCGGTGGACGAGAAGGGCATCTTTACGCACGTCTTCGAGCGCACACGCGGCGGCTGGCTGTGCATCAACTCGCAGCGCACCGTGCTGCGCACGGATTCGAACTCCAAGTCCAGGAAGCAATCCAATGCCGAGCTCCCCTTCCACGTTCCGCTCTTCGGCAGGAGCGACAAGGGCAGCCAGTAGAGCGGCGCGGCAAACGGCGGGATTTGCATTCCCAGGCCTCAAGATCGAGGCATTCCCCGCGAAAAACAGCGAAAAACGGCCGGCAATGGTTACCAGTCGGCCAACAGCGGGAACTCTTAAGCTATTCATCCCTTGCGAGTTACGAGAAAGGCGGGAATGGAAAACCGGCTCGCGGAGGGTAGGGGGGAGGGGGGTCGGTTGCCGGACTACGGACCGGGCGGATTCCTGACGGACAAGGTTGAGGTTTCGCACGCTTTTCACTTATCTTCCATTGTGCGCCGGGGGAGCGTTATATTCTGCAAGGACTGGCCGTCCAGGCGGCGCCCTTCGGCAGAGCAGATTGGAATGCGCGATCCTTCCAGGTCCTCCGCCGCAGCGGACGGAACCCGGGTCACCCGCCCACTCAGCAGCAGGTAAAGGCATCTTATGACATCTAAAATGCTCTTAAAAGCACTCATTCTCGGCAAATGCTTGTGAAGGCATTTAGAATCTTGTAAAATGCTATTCAAGGCATACTATGCGTCGAAACCAGCTTCTCATTTCACAACCCTACCCGGTCGAACGCGCCCTCAAAGCTGTGGGCATCAATCTCCGAACGGCAAGAATCCGGCGCGGATTGACCAGGGCGGAGGTTGCCCAAAAGATCGGGACAGGGCTGCGCGCCGTGATGGATGCCGAGAGAGGCAAGCCCTCTACCGGTGTCGTCGTTTACGCGGCGTTGCTTTGGCTCTACGATTTGCTTCCAGCCTTTGAAGATGTTGCAAACCCGCTCAAGGACGCGCACGGCCTGGCCATGGCTCGCCGCAGAGAACCTGTTCGCGCCAGGAAGATGCGGGGGTTGAGCAATGATTTCTAGCGGCGCTGAGGAGTGCTTCGTCTACATCACTCTGCCGGGAGCGGTGTCGGCCGTGACCGCGGGCAGATTTGCGATCGAGAACGATCCCCGCAATCCGCTGGGGCGCTTTGTATATGGCCGTTCTTACCTCGAAAACTCCGCGGCTGTGGACATCGATCCAGTCGAACTGAAGCTCGCCGCGATTACCTACGAAACCATGCAAATGAACGGCGTATTCGGCGCCTTGCGCGATTCCGGCCCCGACTTCTGGGGCCGCCGCATCATTGAGAAGCGCGCAGGCATCCCAAAGCTCCGGGAAATCGATTACCTGCTCGAGTCGCCCGACGATCGCGCCGGAGCTCTCGGCTTTGGCTTGAACCGCGTTCCTCCGGCGTCTCGGCGCAAATTCAATCGGGCCATTGAGCTGGAAAGGCTTCAGGAACTCGCAGAGGCTTTGGTTCGGGACGAGGTTCCCAACGATCCGAATACTGAGCAGGCTCAGGCTCTTTTGCTGCTGGGAACCTCGATGGGCGGTGCGCGCCCAAAGGCCGTGATCGAGAGCAAAGGCGAGCTCTGGATGGCGAAGTTCTCCCGCTACGACGATCGCTGGAATTATCCGCGCGTCGAGCATGCCATGCTGGAGCTCGCGCGCCAATGCGGCATCGACGCGGCCGAAAGCCGGATCGTCAGTGTGGCTGGCAAAGATGTTCTCCTTGTCCGGCGCTTCGACCGGCAGAGAACGCCCGCCGGTTACACCCGCGCGCGCATGATCAGCGCTCTGACGGCCCTGCGAGCGGACGATGCGCCGACAGCAAGAGATCGCTGGTCTTACCTTGTTCTTGCCGAAGAATTGCGCCGCATCGTCTCGGAACCGAAAGCCGATGCGAGGGAGCTTTTCCGCCGCATCTGTTTCAACGCGCTGATCTCGAATACGGACGATCACCCGCGCAACCACGCTTTCATCGCTTTTGACCGGAAGTGGAGACTTTCGCCAGCCTACGATCTTATCCCGCTCCCGACCATCAGCCAGGATCGCCGGGATCTGGCCATGGAATGCGGTCGTCACGGCCGCTTCGCCAATGCCACAAACATACTTTCCGAGCACCCGCGCTTCCTACTCGAGCGCGAGGAAGCGGAGAAGATTGTCTACGCAACGCAGGAACAGGTGGAGAAGACCTGGTATGGCACTGCCCTTCAGTGCGGCGTTTCGGCCAAAGATGCCGAGACAATCCGCGGCGCATTTGCCTATCCAGGTTTTTCGCGGGCGATCGGGAGCTAAATTCTGAGCGGTTTGAGAAACTGCGTCTTTCGAAGCGCCCAGATTGGTACTGTTATGTCGGTTTGTCGCAAGGTCTTCGCGTGTGCCGGCATTGTTCGGGCCGGGTCACGGACCGCCCACAAGCTCGCCCGCGGCCTCGGCGCGGCTCATGCTCATTGCTCTTCCGGCTGGACGGAGTTGGCCAGGATGCCGAGGCCGGGGATGGAGACTTCGACGCGGTCGCCAGCCTTGAGCGGACCTATGCCGGAGGGGGTTCCCGTAAGGATGAGGTCGCCGGGCTCAAGGGTCATGATGGAGGTGATGTGGGCGAGCAGGGCGGGGATGGGAAAGAGGAAGTCGAGGGTTGAGCCGCGCTGGCGGAGCTGGCCGTTGACGCGGGTTTCAAGGGTGAGGCCGGCCTCGGGATCAATTTCGTCGCTGACCCAGGGGCCGACGGGGCAGAAGGTGTCGAAGCCCTTGGCGCGGGTCCACTGATCGTCTTTGGCTTGCAGATCGCGGGCGGTCACGTCGTTGGCTAGGGTGTAGCCGCGGATGGCGGAGCGCCAGTCTTCGGGCTTGAGGTTGCGGACGCGGCGGGCGATGACCAGCGCCAGCTCGCCCTCGTAGTCCACGCGGGCGCTGGCGGCGGGCATGCGGACGACCCCGCCGGGGGCGAGCAGCGACGACGGCGGCTTGAGGAAGAGCAGGGGCTCGGTGGGAAGCTCGCTGCCCATCTCTTTGACGTGGTCGCGATAGTTGCGGCCCACGCAGACGATCTTGGAGGGCGTGACCGGGGCGAGCAAGCTGGCGGCGCCGAGGGGGCCGGGCTCGAAGCTGAAGCTCCACGAGGTGGATCTCCCGTGCGTGAGCCGGAAGGCCAGGTCTTCTTCGGGCGCGCGGGCCAGGTCCACGATGCAGGGCTCGCCGGCGCGGTCCTCGACTACGCCGTAGTGGGCTTGATCGTCGAGCAGAAAGCGGCAGTATCTCATGGGAAGGTCCTTTGAAAGCTATCTTATCGATGCTGCCCGTTTGGAGTGCAGAGAAACCCACAATAGGCGCAAAAACATACGCGCGGCGAGGGTGGGGCGCCCACGCGGAGGTTCGTCGCATGAACTGGGCGGCGGAGCCGCAGATCCTTCGACTCCCCTTCGCTGCGCTCAGGGTCGCTCAGGATGACAGCGAGGGTGGGGCGCCCATGCATCTATCCTGGCGGCGGGCGGCTAGGGGCTGGGCGCGGTCTCTTCGGCCTCGGCGGAGCGGGCGCTTTCATGGCCGCCCTGATCGATGGCGGTGACGGCATAGCGGTAGGTGTGGCCGGGCTGGATCCGGGCGTCGTGGAAGCCCGGACCGACGAGCGGTTGCGCGGGCGAGATGCGCTGCCAGCTCCCGGCGGCCTCGCGCCTGTAAACGATGTAGCCGGCCAGGTCGGGCTCGGTGTCCAGCTGCCAACTGAGGTCAATGGCGGCCTCGGAGCCGGCGGTTGCGGCGGTGGCGACGGCGGCCAGACCGGCGGGCACGGCGGGCGGAAAGACGTCCAGGGCCTCTACGCGGACGGGCGCGGAGAGCGGGCCGGCCAGCTCCAAAGTCCGGCTGCCCACGGTTATGCGGGCGACGCGCTGGGCGCGATACTCATACGTTTCGCCGAAGCGAATCTCCTTGTCGAGCGCGCGGCCGGCTGCGCCGGGGTCCACCAGCAGGGTGCGCTCCAGCGGCTCGGGCGGCGGGGCAAGGATGCCTTGCTTGGACTTGGGCTCCGGTTGAGGCGTGAGCAGCTTGCGATGAAGGCGAATGGCCGCCGGGCTGAACGGCGGCGCGGCGGGCGAATCTGGCGTCCAGCGCAGGACAACTCCGTCCTTGCGCACCTCGGCGCTCAAGCTGACAACGGGAGCGGGTGCTTCGCCGGCCAGTGCGACGGCGGCATTGGATTGGCCCGCGGAGCGGCCCTTGCGGTTGGGCAGTTCGACAAAGTAGGTGAGTAGGCGGGGCGCGCCGGCGGCCAGCGCGGGAGGAAGCGTCTCAGTCAATGCGCCGGAAGCGCCGGGAGCGAAGAGCAGATTGGCGGGGACGGGCGCGCAGGGCTCTTCGCCCACCTTGCGGCAGACGCGCACCGGGAGATTGCCCTTCAAGAGCAGCTTGTCGGTGTTCCTGCGGGGCATGGTCCAGGCGAGCGAGACCTGGTTTCCGGCGCGGGAGGCGGAGAGATTGGTTACCGGGTCAGGCAGATGGAGCGTGGGCGGCATGGGCGCGCCCGGCGTTCCGCAACCGGCGAGGGTGAGGCCGATCGCCAGCGTGGCGGGCAGCGCGGCCCATCCCCGTTTGTTCCCTGTTCTCATCGCCCTTCCAGTCTAACGGAGCGGCGCGGGGCGGACGCGCCGGGATGGATTGCGGCGGAGCCGACTGGGCGCGGAGCGCGGCCATGCCGGACGCCGCGGCAGTCGGCCGCTACTTGGCGGCGGGCTTCTGCGCGGGCGCGGCTTTCGCTGCGGGCTTTGACGGCGCCTTTGCGGGGGCGGTGTCGGCGAGGGCCTGGTCGATGACCTGGAAGAGCTGTGTGTCGGGGTGTTGCACCTCGATGAACGGAGCGCCCTTGCTGTTGGAGGTAACGACGAAGATAGCGGGGGTGGCCGTGACGCCGGTGCGGCGGCCCAGTTCGCTGTCGGCTTTGATCTCCGCGGCCAGCTTGCCTTGCGGATCCATGGCGAAGGGCAGTTGTATCTTGTGGTCGTCGGCAAACTTCTGGGTGAACCGGTGGAGCACATCGGGGTTATAGATGGACGACTGGTTGGCGAAGACCTGATCGCGGTATTCGTCGCCGAGGGCCTTGCTCTTGGAGTCGAACCAGCGCGCGTTGACGGCCGCGATCGGGCTCCAGGCGTGATAGGGGATCACAAAGTCGTGGCGCACCCAGGGAATCTTGTACTTGGCGGCAGCCTCCTTGAGGACCGGGTTGGCGCGGGCGCAGGCGGGGCACTCCATGTCGGCAAACTCGACAATGGCTACGCGCGCGCCGGCGGGCGGATGGAGCGCGGTGGCGTCGAGCACCTGGGTTCCAGCCGACGGAGCGGCGAACTGGGCGTGGGCGCTGGCGGCCGCAACGAGAAGCGCGGCGAAGGCGAGGCCAGCGCGGGCGGGTCGAGCGGAAACGGGGTTGGCGAGGCGCGAAAAGTCGAACATAACGGTTGGACGGCTCCCTCTCAGTGATTGTAACGGGAGAAAAGCGCGCAGGAGCAAGGGTCATTCCCGGTCGCGGCGGCGGGCGTCCATCCATCGCCGCCATTTGTAGTCGGCGAATATGGATGCGGCAACGAGGACGACGACGAGAATGGCGACGAAGACCTTCATGGCGAAAAACAGGGACTAAGGGACGAAGGGACTAGGGACTAGGGACTAGGGACTAGGGAAACCCAACCTTGTGGCCGGTCCCTAGCGGCCTGCGACCAGGACGACAAAGCTGCCGGGAACGACAGGCGGGCGGGGGCGCGGATTTTCGGGAGTGGGGTCGGGCCGGGGGCCGAGTTCGGCGGTGACCAGGTAGATGCGGTCGGCGGCGGGATCGTAGGCCATGGTGCGCGCGCCGCGCTGCGTGGGCAGGCTCTCGATGGTCGGGTAGCCGGGAGCCGCGGCATCGATCACGGAGAGGATTCCCTCGCCGCAGGAGCCGAAGGCCAGCTTGTGGGCGGCGTCCCAGCCGGCCGCGTCGGGGCCGTCGGCGATAGCGGGATTGGCCAGCACCTTGCCGGTGTTGGAGTCGACCACAGCCATGTGCTTGCCGCCGCAGACCGGGAAGAGCCGCGCGCCGGCAACGTCGAAGGCCAGGCCGCTGGGGCCGTCGCAGCCGGTGAGGGGCCACTCGGCGGTGAGCTTGAGCGTGTGGGCGTCGAGGCGCACGATCTCGCTCTTGTCTTCAATGTTGTCGAAGACCGTTCCCTTGCCGTCCGCGGCGGGGAATTCGGGCTTGCCGGGCAGGGGGATGGTGGCGACGACTTTCCGCGTCGCGGTGTCGATCACGGAGACGTCGTGGCTGCGGCCGTCGAAGGCCCAGACGGTTTGGGTGGCCGGCTCAAAGACGATGCCGTCGGGGTTCTGGCCGGTGGGGATGGTGGCGACCGTTGCCAGGGTGGCGCGGTCGAAGACGACTACAGCATTGCCTCCGCCGTCGGAGATGTAGCCGAACTTGCCGGCTGTGTCGAGGGCGACGCCGTGGGTGCCGTGCAGTCCGGCGATGCTGCCGGCGGGCTTGCCGGTCTGAGTATCGAGAACATCGACGCGCGCGCCGCGGGTGAGGTAGAGGCGATGGGCCGGGGAGTCGACGAGCAGGTAATCCCAGCCGCCGTCGCCGCCGATCTTCCAGCGGTCCAGGATCTTGTAGGGCTGCTGCGAACTGAGCAAGGCGGGGGCGGCAAAGATGCCGCACAACAGGGCCACGACGGCTAACGACCGGGCGGCGAGACGAATGCTGAGGAAGGTGGGCATGAGAGGCTCCGTGTGAAAGTCGAACGGTGCAAGAATACCACCTCCATGTTTCAGTTGTTCCGTGATTCCATAGCCCTGAATTGGATAGACTCAAGGGGACGGCCAATCGCCCCGGAGACCGCTTGCACACCGACCCCGAAGAACGCCTGATCCGCCCCGCCCGCAATGTTTGCGGAAGCCTTCGCCTGCCCGGCGACAAGTCCATCAGTCACCGCTACGGAATGCTGGCCGCCTTTGCCGAAGGCGTCTCGCGCTTCACCAACTTCTCCACCGGGGCCGACTGCGCCTCGACCCTGGCCTGCATGGAGGCGCTGGGGGCCAAGGTCAACCGGATCGCGGAGGGCGAGGTCGAGATAGCAGGCGTATCAGGGCGAGTGATCCCTTCCAGCCAGCCGCTGGACTGCGGCAACTCGGGCTCGACGATGCGCATGATCTCCGGGCTGCTCGCGCCCCAGCAGGGCAGCTTTACACTGATCGGCGACGCCTCGCTCTCGCGCCGGCCGATGGAGCGCATACGCAAACCGCTGGAAGCGATGGGCGCAAGGCTCTCCCTCACCGAGGGCCACGCGCCGCTGACCATCCAAGGCACCACGCTTCATGCCATCGACTACACCACCCCGGTTCCCAGCGCCCAGGTAAAGACCTGCATCCTGCTCGCCGGCCTGCAAACCGCTGGAACCACAACGGTTCGCGAGGCCGTCCGCACGCGCGACCACAGCGAACTGGCGCTGCGCGCCTTTGGCGCAACGCTCAGCCGCACCGTCGACTCGGTTTCCATCCCCGGCCCGCAGGCGCTTCACGCCATCGACGCCGCCGTCCCCGGCGACATCTCCTCTGCCGCGTTCTTTCTCTGCGCGGCGGCGCTCTTCCCTGGCTCCAACCTGGTGCTGGATTCGCTCGGGCTCAACCCCACCCGCGCCGCGCTCCTGGACGTGCTCACCGCTCTGGGCGCGCGCATCGGCGTCCTCAATCTTGAAGAGAGGAACTCCGAACTGGTGGGCACGGTGCAGGTCTCGGCCCCGCCCCAGGGCCTTGGATCGGCTGAGGTGAGCGGAGCTTTGGCCGCCCAGCTCATCGACGAGTTGCCGGTGCTGGCGGCCATCGCCCCCTATACCGCCGGCGGCATCCGCATCCGCGACGCCAGGGAACTGCGCGTCAAGGAGTCCGACCGCATCGCGCTGGTGGCGAAGAACCTGCGCGCCATGGGCGCTGAAGTTGCAGAATTCGAAGACGGCCTCGACGTTCCCGGCGGGCAGAGTCTGCACGGCGCGACCATCGATTCAGGGGGCGACCACCGCATCGCCATGGCCTTCAGCGTGGCCGCATTGCGGGCCGAAGGCGAGACGCTGATTCAGGGCGCCGAGTCGGCCGCCATCAGCTTTCCGGAGTTCTTCAACCTGCTGGACCTGGTCGCGGAGCGGTAGGCGGCGAGCTCCGGCCTTCCCGGAGCGAGTTTCAAAAATGGCTTGAAAGATGCCGGTTGCAGCCCCTCAGGGGCTAAAGCCAGCACTCATTTTGCGGGCATTTCCGGCACGGCTGAAGCCGTGCCCTGACACATGGCTGGCTATTTGAAACACGCTCAACAATGAAGAGGCCCGCCCAGCTTTATCAGCAGTTGGACGGGCCTTGCATTCCGGTTTGACTCAGCCGTGCTACTTCATGGCCGGCGGAGTCGTCGATGGCACATTGCCCAACTTGGCGGGCTCCAGCCCCGGCACCAACGGCGTGGTCTTCACATCTCCCGTCGCCGCCTC